>Ga0310690_10002188_pt1 | contig 32516 bp, 26 predicted proteins | sample AusTroGonzalo_MG_2_FD_207661 | JGI IMG/M metagenome (GOLD analysis project Ga0310690, IMG submission 207661) | Bovine rumen microbial communities from tropical cattle in Woodstock, Queensland, Australia - Gonzalo_04 (v2) (version 2) | ecosystem: Host-associated > Mammals > Digestive system >...
TAGAATGGTATGCCAATGAGCTCTGCATATCTCCAAAATATCTTTCTGCATTATGCAAGAAGCACTCTGGCAAAACAGCTAACGAATGGATTACGGAACATGTGTTAGAGGACATCCGCTACTACCTGAAACAGACAGACTACAGCATCAAGCAAATCTGTGATCTACTCGGTTTCCCCAACACCTCCTTCTTCGGCAAATATGTAAAGGAGCACTTTGGTCTAACGCCCATGCAAATCAGAATGAATAATGTAAAGTATTAACTTGGTTGCATTGTTATGGCTTTACGCCAAGGATGGTGGCATACGACGATATCCGTTTTGCCTTGGCGTTCGATGCTTCTGAGAGTTTTCCTTTCAGGTATTGCTCAATGATTAGCCCTGCCATGGGAGCAGCCAAATCAGCACCGAATCCACCATGTTCCACGTAAACGCTGATGGCTATCTTCGGATTATCCATCGGGGCAAAGGCGATAAAGGCGGAATGGTCTTTACCAGGATTCTCGATAGTACCCGTCTTGCCGCAGATGGGATAGGTGGTCTTGATACTGGTGGCTGTTCCTCTCTCTACAGCCAACCGCATGCCCTCTATAACTGGAGCGTAAGCTTCCTGCTTAACCTTTGTCTGACGTTTTTTCAGATAGCGCTCATTCTTGGTGTCCTGATGGATGTGAGGTACATAGTACCAGCCACGATTGGCAATGGTGACAGCCAAGTTGCATAATTGGAGCGGAGTACAGGTCACGTCGCCTTGTCCCATGCCTGCCCACCAGATGGTCTTACCGTCCCAGCCGTCCTTGTAACGGCGGTTCAGATAGTCGGCACCAGCCAACAGTCCACCTTGCTCTCCATCGATATCGATGTGCATCGGTCCGCCAAGTCCCATGCTCTGCATGTAGCTGCGCCAGACCGTAATGGCTTCCTCTTTCGTCTCGTACATAAAATCGTCGTTAATCATCGAGGCAAAAGTCATCAGAAACCATGTATTGCACGATTGTGCCAGTGCATCCTTCAGAGCCAGTGGCGAACGGTGCTTGTGGCAGCGCACCTTGATATTGCCGTCGGTGATGCCATCTACACATTCGACCGTTGTCTGTGGGGAGATAACCCCTTCTGACAGTAGCGTCAGTGCCTGAGCAGTCTTGAAGATGGATCCCGGAGCCTGTGGCTTACCGATGGCCTGACGTACATCGCTGCCGTTGGGCGTGTTCGTTGCCAGACATAATATTTCACCATTTGTAGGATTGATAGCCACGATACTGCCAGTCTTTCCCTGTAGCAACTGCTCTCCAAGTTGCTGCAATAGTGGCCGTATCGTCAGTTTGCCGTCTGTCGGCAGCCCCTGCGCACCCACCTGGCAAGATGCCATCAAAAGCGCAACACATAATATAAATTTCTTTTTTTGCATAAACATCTAATACATAGGAATATCCTCTATATGACTAATCTCTGGCGAGCCGCCATCGGGAGTACCCACCACTGTTATGATATCCAGACGGATCTCGCGGCTGATGCGTTGTGACTTGACATAGTAATTGATGGCCAAACGCAGATTCTGAAGTTTTCTGTAATCGATGGCTTCTTCCGGTTCTCCAAACACACAATTACGGCGGGTTTTCACTTCCACAAACACCACGACATTTTCATGCATGGCAATGATGTCGATATCCCGATGGCCCGACTTCCAGTCGCGTTCGATGATATCATAGCCTTTGCGCTGAAGATAATCTGCTGCCAGTTCCTCACCCCATGCTCCAAGCTCATTATGTGCCGCCATAGTCTGATATGTTTTGCTTTTCGCCTACAAAAGTATAACTTTTTTCTCATATCTGTTCATCCTTTTGGTTTTTTTATATCTTTGGTACTGTGCTAACTCAAATTTTTACCGTACCTTTGCACCCGAATTTGAAAATACGTATTTTTGACAATGGAAAATAAGACATTCAAACGCACGACGGTGACGTCGGCATTGCCATACGCCAACGGTGGTGTGCACATCGGTCATCTGGCTGGTGTGTATGTGCCTGCCGATATTTATGTACGCTATCTGAGACTGAAGAAACGCGAGGTGTTGTTTATCGGAGGTAGTGATGAGCATGGTGTGCCCATCACAGTCCGTGCCCGTAAAGAGGGTATCACACCACAAGATGTGGTAGATCGCTATCATAAGATGATCAAGGACTCTTTCGAGGAGTTCGGCATCTCATTCGACATCTACAGCCGTACCACCAGCGAGACGCATCACAAGTTTGCTGCAGAGTGGTTTAAGAAGCTGTACGACGAGGGTAAGCTGACTGAGGAAACCACAGAGCAGCTCTACGACGAGGAGGCTAAACAGTTCCTGGCTGACCGTTACGTAACTGGTGAATGTCCCCATTGCCATAACGAGGGAGCCTATGGCGACCAGTGTGAGAAGTGCGGGCGCGACCTCTCGCCTACAGAACTCATTAATCCTAAGTCAACCATCTCTGGTTCTACACCCGTGCTGAAGAAGACCAAGAACTGGTATCTGCCCCTGAACGAGTATCAGGATTGGTTGAAGCAGTGGATCCTCGAGGAGCACAAAGAATGGCGCCCGAATGTATATGGTCAGTGTAAGTCTTGGCTTGATATGGACTTGCAGCCCCGTGCGATGACACGCGACCTTGACTGGGGTATCCCTGTGCCTGTGAAGGATGCAGAAGGAAAGGTGCTCTATGTATGGTTCGATGCACCTATCGGCTATGTGTCGAATACCAAGGAACTTTGCGAGAAAGAGCCCGAGAAGTGGGGCTCATGGGAGAAATGGTGGCAGGACGAGGATACTCGTCTGGTACATTTCATCGGTAAGGACAATATCGTGTTCCACTGCATCATCTTCCCTGTGATGATGAAGGCCCACGGTAAGTATATCATGCCTGACAACGTACCTGCCAACGAGTTCCTGAATCTTGAGAATGACAAGATCTCCACTTCGCGCAACTGGGCTGTATGGCTCCACGAGTATCTGGTGGATATGCCTGGTAAGCAGGATGTGCTGCGCTATGTATTGACAGCCAACGCGCCTGAGACCAAGGATAACAACTTTACCTGGAAGGATTTCCAGGATCGCAATAACAACGAGTTGGTTGCTGTTTATGGCAATTTCGTGAATCGTGCCCTCCAGTTGACTAAGAAATACTGGAACGGTGTGGTTCCTGCTTGTGGCGAACTACAGGATGTAGATAAGGCAGCCCTTGAGGAGTTCAAGGATGTCAAGGAGAAGGTTGAGGCTCTGCTGGAACAGTTCAAGTTCCGTGATGCACAGTTTGAGGCTATGAACCTGGCCCGTATTGGTAATCGTTACATCACAGAGTGTGAGCCTTGGAAGGTATGGAAAACAGACCCCAAGCGCTGTGAGACGATTCTGAATATCTGTTTGCAGTTGACAGCCAACCTCGCCATCGCCTTCGAGCCATTCCTGCCATTCAGCAGCAAGAAACTCCGCGAGATGCTTAATATTGATTCATTCGAGTGGGAACAGCTGGGTTCTACAGACCTCCTGAAGGCTGGACACCAGCTTGGCGAGCCTGCACTGCTCTTTGAGAAGATTGAGGATGACGTGATCCAGAAGCAACTCGACAAACTTGAGGCAACCAAGAAAGCCAATGAGGCTGCAGCCTATAAGGCCACTCCTATCAAAGACACTGTAAGCTTCGAGGAATTCGAGAAGCTTGATATCCGCGTAGGTTTGGTGAAAGATTGTCAGAAGGTGAAAAAGAGTAAGAAACTGTTGCAGTTTACCATCGACGATGGCTCTGGCACAGACCGTACCATCTGTTCTGGTATCGCCACCTTCTACGAGAATCCGGAAGAACTGATTGGCAAACGTATTCTCTTTGTGGCAAACTTTGCCCCCCGACAGATGATGGGTATCGAGAGTCAGGGTATGATCCTCTCGGCCGTTGATGCTGACGAGAGCCTCAGTGTTGTCACCACCACGAAGGATGTCAAACCCGGTAGTCAGGTAGGATAATTACTTATACGCAAAAAAACTAAAGACATGATCTCTTTCCTTTTATCAGCCATCGTCGTTATCAACGAACTGATGGCAGCTAATGTGGGGGATGTAATAAGCCCCGCTATTAATTTCGACAGTTGGATAGAACTCTATAATCCATCCGACGAGGATGTCAGTCTCGTCGGGATGTATCTGAGCGACGATGTAAATAACCTCAAGCGTTGGGAGATTCCCCATGGCACCGTTCCTGCTAAGGGATATCTGGTATTATGGCTCGGATCTGATCAGATTGACGACTGGCAAGCACCTTTCAAACTCGACTGCGATGGAGGAACCATATGTCTGAGCGATGCCTCTGGCAACCTCATTGCCAGCGAGGATTATCCCAAGGCCATCAGCCATACGGCCTATGCCCGTAAGACAGACGGCGGTGACGAATGGGACTGGACAGCGACACCCACCCCGGGTGAGACCAATGCCACGGCCAAATTCGCCAACCAACAACTTGCCGCTCCCAAGGTGAGTGATGGCAGCAAACTTTTCACAGGATCGCTTAACATCAGTGTTGACATCCCCACTGGTGCACACCTGATGTACACTACCGACGGCAGTTTGCCCAGTGCGCCTGTTGATCCTGGTACGGTAGCATCCCCCTGGAAAGAATATGTGGTCAATGGTAATTGCGAGGGTACGCAGACCGCCAGTCTTTCTTATCGCGATCCAGATCATAGCAAAGATGTGACTGACATCACAGAAGGTGTGGGCTTTAAGAATACAAGAGGTATCAAGGTGCACTCCACCAGTACGGCTAAAAACGACTATGATGCCCAGTTCTTCGTCTATACACCCAATCATATCTGGCATACAGGCGAGAAGTACCGTTTCCGTATGATGGTCCGTGCCGACAAAGCCACGAAAATCACGACACAGACGCACACGACACCTCACAATTGGATTGCTAATAACATGTTCGACGGCAAGGATATCAACGTCACCACAGAATGGAAGGAGTTCTCCTTCGAGGGTACGATTACCGACGATCAGGTTGGCAAGTCGGGTGGCGGCTGGAGTTGGTGGGGTGAGGAGCCTGTGACCTATAAGGACATGCAGACCATTGCCTTCAACCTGAACGTTGAGAAAGCAGACAACAATTTCTATTTCGACGAAATATCTTGGGAGTATGACATTACCAGTGGCGAATCAGACATGACGGAGGAGAGCACTGATGGTAAGTTCACCATCACACAGACCACCAACCTCGTGTTCCGCCTCTATCAGAACGGTTATCTGCCCAGTACACCTGTGACCCGTAGCTATATCCAGACCAGCGACAATTATACCCTCCCTGTGGTCAGTATCGTGGGCGACAAGAAGTTCTTTACCGATCCAAAGATTGGCCTTGACTGTGATGGTGACGGTACCAACGGCATCACGGGCAATGGTCAGAACTCGCCTAAGAACTACAACTGCGACTGGGATCGTCCCGTCAACTTCAGTTATATCACCACCGACGGTGAGATGGCCTTTAATCAGGACGTGAACCTTAGCGTCTCTGGCGGTTGGACGCGCTCGCAGCGGTTCCGTTCATTTAAGTTGAAGTCCAATAAAATCTTCGACGGCCAGAACCGTTTCGACTATTCTTTCTTCCCCCAGAAGCCATATACCCGCAACAAGGTGGTATTGCTGCGCAATGGTGGCAATGATGTATGGTCGAATAACGCCCGATTCACCGATGCAGCCCTGGAAACCGTTGTCCAACGCTCAGGGATGGATGTTGATGTGCAGTCGTGCCAGCCTGTTATAGAATATGTGAATGGTGAGTTACGCGGTGTGTTCAACATGCGAGAGCCCAACAATGACAAGTACGCCTATGCCAACTTCGGCTACGATGACGAGGAACTTGATGCTTTTGAGAATGAGGAATTCAAGAACGGTGATGAGGAGGCCCTCGAGCGCATCTATGAGCTCGGAGCGAAGATCAACGATTCCGGAGCCTATGAGGAACTGAAGACACTGCTCGATATCGATGAATATACCAACTACATGGCTGTCACCCTGTTCCTCTTCAACGATGACTGGCCCAACAACAATATCAAAGGCTACCGCAGTCGTAAAGACGGAAGATACCGTTTCGTCAGTTTCGACCTGGACTACGCCTTCGGAAAGTGCTATAACAACGGCGGTACCAACCAAGACGCCTTCAGTTACTTTAATAAGTTTAAGTCCAGCGGACTCAACCACGAGTTTGTCAATTTCTTCATCAACCTGCTGAAGCACGACGGGTATCGCCAGAAGTTTATCGATACGTTCTGTCTCGTGGCTGGTAGCGTGTTCGAGTCAAACCGTGCCAATACCATCGTCCAAGAACTATTGGATGTCGTAAGACCCATGACAGAACTGATGTTGAAGAAGGGCATCAGCGACGGCCATAATCCAGAACGGGCTGCAGACGAGATCAAGAAGCATCTGAAGAGCCGCTCAGACAAGATGACAGACTATCTGAAGAAGTACGAGCCGATGCAGTTGTCGTCTGTTAACAGACAATCCGTCACCCTGAAGGCTGATACCGAGGGAGCCCGTCTATTCGTCAACGATACAGAAGTACCCTATGCCGACTTTAATGGCCACCTTTTCGCACCCGTGAAGTTGAAGGCTCAAGCACCTGCAGGGTATCAATTCGCTGGATGGAAGAATGGTAGTGAGACCATCTCTACAAACACGGTCATCGACTTGCCAACAGGCAACAACCTGAATCTCACGGCCACCTTCACAAAGGCCGCTGAGAGCGTCAATCCTGTACGTATCAACGAGGTAAGTGCCGCCAACGGCATTTTTGTCAACGACTACTGGAAGCGCGACGATTGGGTGGAACTCTATAACACTACGGATGCCGCTATCGATGTGGAAGGCATGTACTTGAGCGACGATCTTGAGGACCCCATGAAATATCAGATTACAAAGGGTGAGACACAGGCCTCGACGGTGATTCCCGCTCACGGCCATCTCGTCATCTGGTGTGATAAGGAGAGCCCGAAATCACAACTCCATGCCTCGTTCAAACTTGCTTCCGAAGGTGGTGATATGCTCCTCACTGCAAAGGATGAGAGTTGGAACGATCAGTTCACCTATCCGTCTCTGAACAGTGATCAGACTGCCGGGCGCTGGCCGGACGGCAATAATGACGTGTTTGTGATGAACGTGCCGACGATTGCAAGTCCTAACCTCCGTAGCAGTTATCTGACTGTTGTTCCACAATCTGGGCACAGCGGCATCGAGGATCTGACAGCCGACGACGGCAACATGACTGTCACCTATATGGCCGGTCAGCTCATCATCAACGGACTCTCCAACAGCAATGTGCAGGTACTCATCCATAACCTTGCCGGACAGACGGTAGCATCACTGACAACAACGCTTACAGGCGGATATGCAGAAATGTCGCTTAATGGTCTCTCCAACGGTGTCTATGTGGCTGTCGTCACAGATGCCAAAGGACACAAGACCAGTTGTAAGTTTGTTCTCACTTCGAAATAAGCCCTGAACCTGCCCGGAGAAAGACGGGGATAAAGGCTTTTGTGACGGCGGTCGTAACATACTGACCGCCGTCATAATGTTTACCTGTACGATAGTCGATCCAGCCACCTTTATGTTTGGGAAGATAAGTACGCCAAGTGGTGACACCAGGTTCTGTGACGGGACTGATGAGCAAGTCAGGACCAAACATATACTCAACCTTCTGCAGAAGCGCCTCAGGGTCATCGGCAAAGTCGAAGACCAGTGGGCGCATCAGGGTATAACCCTCCTCACTGATCCGTCTGGCACATTCCTTGATATATGGTTGGAGTTTTTCACGCTCCTGCAAGCAACCAGCAATGATGCTCTGAGCCTCCGGCCCGTAATTCCAAGGTTCGGTATTACTCATATAGCCATGCACACGCATCAGAGGGAGGTAAACACTCGTCTCTATCCAACGAAGCATCCGTTCGATATAGGCACTGTCAGTATATTGATTCTGTGGACGGAAGAAACCGCCAGCATCGTATGTCCACCAAGGATGCCCAGCCGCCTGCACACCAAGACCTGCCACTAACTGACGACGGAAAGTCTCCCAATCGTTGCCAACATCACCACTCCACAGGGCTGCCCCATAACGCTGGATGCCAGGGAAACCACAACGGGTAAGGATCATCGGTTCCTTGCCTGCTTCAAGGAGACCTTCATAAACGGTTTTGCAAACCATCAGCGGATAAACGTTACGTACCTGTTCGCCAGCCCACTGTCCGTTGTTCACACGACGACCTGCAAGATCGTCGTTCTCCGGTTCTGTCGCATCCTGCCACCAAGCATCAATGCCGAGGGGAAGGAGACGTTCTGAAAAGTTCTTCCAATAGGTTGCGGCGGCATCAGGACTGAAGAAATCAATCCAGTCTGTACCAGGGATGTAATACCCAGCAGCCTCCATCTGACGACCCACCTCGGATGTCTTGTCAATCTTCGACCATACACTCACCATCAAACGGACATCCATCTTGTGCAAACTATCTGTGAGAGCCTTAGGATCAGGGTAATAATCCTCGTCGAAACGCATGGCATTCCAGCCATACTTACCCCAATACTGCCAATCCTGTACAATCATACTGATGGGCAGTTTTTCCTGTTTGAAACGATTGACCGTCTCCAGTATTTCTGCAGAAGAGTGGAAACGCTCACGGCAGTGGATATAACCCAGTGCCCAGTCTGGCATCAGGGGAGCCTGTCCCGTCAGTTCGCGGTAGGTGGCGATGATTTCGTCGGGTGTTCCCGTGAAAACAGTGTAATCCACTCTGTCTGCTACCGGTGAACTAAACACCGTCTCATCCTTTACCTTATTATAATATAAGAGTGGGACATCGTCTTTCGTCAACTCTGCCGTTACGATATGTTGTCCTGCTTTCAGATGAACTATCTCCGAGGCAGTAGGCGGTAGCCAGAGATTCTGCATCTCGATCACCGTCTCTCCATCGATGGTGAGGTTATGACGACGCGCCATCTTCTGTCCGACATCAAGCAACAATGCGTAATCACCTTCTTCTTCAATATGGATGACCGCATCAAAGATATGCCGCTCACGAACCTCACGCCTTCCCCCTTCTGTAGAGGTCACATCGACAATCTCACTCTGACCGGATCCGGAACGTTTTGTCAGTGTGACTGTTTGCTCACAGGGATTGAACTCCGTCAGTCCATAGTTGTTCCACAGAATACCATAACCTTTACTCGACAAGAGCAGGGGCAGACTGATCTGGGTATTCACCTGTGTCAGCCGACGCGACAGACCGCGTACATTGCTATATCCATCCTGAAACTGTCCGAGTCCGAAAAGGTATTCATCTTTTGGAGAATCAAAGGCCAAAGTAGCCTTTCCGTTTTGCAGTTCATGACGTGTAGCCTTAAACAATTGGCGCCCATCACGATCCTTGATGGTAAGTGTTTGAGCATCCGTCTCAACCTGCACATCGCATGCTGTCTCATCATGCTTCACATAGAGCCAGTCTGGCAGTGTGTCCGTGACTGGTCGTTCTTGATACTGTATCCTAACAGCATTATGCGCTACTTTTTTAATGGTCAGACTACCCTGCGCCCAGGCCATCATACCCATGCTAATGATTACGATGGAGAGAAACGTTCTTTTCATCTTTTTATGTATTAATGAATCAATTATATCGGCAAAGATACGAAAAACGGCTGATAATCTGTGCATTTTATGCATATTTCCACACCTTTTCTGATTTTTTGTCATGATTATCGCAGAAAAAACCTATATTTGCAGCAGAAATGTTAAGACTAACTAGATTGTTTACCAAGACCTTATCCTTCAGGCTTAGTCTGATGGTCATTGCTGCTTTGGCGACATTACTGATGTTGGCACTGATCATTGTGTTTGTCTTTTCACGAAAACTTGTTAAGGAGGAATCTCTGCAGGATGCAGGACAGACCCTGGAAGCAACGGTACAAGCTATCGACAATATTTTGTTGAACGTAGAGCAATCGTCAGGCAATATCTATTGGAAAATGATGGGCCATATCAACCAGCCTGACAAGATCAAGGATTATACCCACAAACTTGTGGAAACCAATCCCTATATTACAGACTGCAAGATCATCTGGGATTCTGATTCTGATGCCATAGATATTAACACGGCCTGTTGGACAGAGCCGTCGAAAGATAATACAAATATTATCTCTTTCCTATTACCTATCTTTATCGAACAACAAAAGACAGGTGTTTTAACCGTTGACATGTCACTGGCACAACTGTCGAAGGTTGTGCTTGAGACCAAACTCTCCCCCAACTCCTTCTGTGCGCTACTTGGGAAGAACGGCTCGTTTATTGTCTATCCTGATAGCAGCATTCTGAACATGAATGTATTAGAACTTGTCAATGATAATCCCTCGGTAGCAGAAGCAGCAGAAGATATGCTGACTGGAGAGACTGGTTACAAGCATTTCAAATTCGAAAGAGAGGATTTCTATGTATTCTATAAGCCTTTTGAGCGTACCGCTATGAGCGGACGCGCCATGGCAGATCTTGGATGGAGCGTCGGTATTATCTATCCCGAAGACGACATCTTCGGTGACTATAACCGTCTGCTCTACTACGTACTGATCATCGCCGCTGTCGGATTGCTGCTCATCTTGTTCTTATGCCGGTCTTTTATCCATCGCCAGTTCCTGCCGCTACGACAGTTAGCCATATCAGCACAGCAAATTGCTGAGGGTCGCTATGACGAGCCCATCCCCAATAGCCGGCAGCAGGACGAGGTAGGGCGTCTGCATAACCATTTCCACCAGATGCAACAATCGCTGGCCACCCGTATGAGTGAGATGCAGCAGTTGACTGATACCCTCCAGAAACGAGGTGAAGTGTTACAGGCAACCTATGAACAAGCCCAGGGGGCAGACCGCATGAAGACGAACTTCCTATACAACATGTCAAATCAGATGACGACACCGGTCAATAACATTAATCATTATGTTAAGACCGTTTGCGCCCGTTATCACGACCTGACAGAAGAGGATGTCAATCAACTCATTCATGAGATACGGCTGGAGGGTGAAAAAATCACCGCGTTACTCAACCGGCTGATAACAGACTCAGAGAATATCATCAACAAAGGATAGAACAGAAACAGATGCACAACATTGTCAGACATATCCGCCAATCACTTGCATGGAAGCTCAGCCTCGGCATTTTGCTGATGGCCGTACCTATCTTTGTACTATCGTTGGGCGTCCTGTTCATACAGTCAAGAAACAACCTCAAGAACGAAGCGACTAAGCATGCCAATAGCGTACTAAATACTACGATGCAGCGCATCAGTCGTTATATGAACATCGTAGAGACCGCTACTGACGTTAGCGACTGGGAGATCATCGAACACCTGCAACCCGACTCATTGTTGGCCTACTCGCGCTATATCGTCTCGCTCAATAATCACATCGATGGCTGTTCTATCAGTACCGAGCCCAACGTCTTCCCGAAATATGGCAGATACTTCTCTGCTTATACCGTCAGAGAAACAGACACGATTTCCACTGTCATTGAGGAGGAATACGAGTACTTCGAAAAGATATGGTACAAGACGCCACATCAATTAGAAAAGCCATGCTGGGTGGTCTATTACGATGAGAGCGACTCGTTAGCACTTACACTCGACGGGATGATTGCATCCTATAGCAAGCCACTATACAATGCTGACAAACAATTTGTGGGAGTCATCTCCACCGATCTCTCTTTGCTTCGCCTTTCCAAGGTCATCACAGCAGAGAAACCCTATACAGACTCCTATTTCATGATGACAGGCGACGAAGGACGTTACTTCCTGCATCCCGATACAACACAACTGTTCACGCATACCATCTTCAGCGATGCTGACCCTCGAAAAAATGCAGATATCTTTGCCTTAGGCCATGAGATGATTACAGGCAAACAAGGCAACATGGAGGTTCGAATTAACGGCGAACCATGCCTCGTCAGCTACCGGCCTGTGCCTGGCACAAAGTGGAGTCTGGCCCTCGTGTGCCCAGAACGCAGCATTCTCAAGAGCTATAATCTTCTAAACTACCTAATTGCACCGCTCATCGTTATCGGTTTGCTGCTGATCTTACTGTTTTCCAGTATTACCGTTGCACATGCCGTCCGACCTCTCAACAAGTTGGCCAAGAAATTACAAAGCATTACCGAAGGACATTACGACGAACAGATCTCCAGAACCCGTCACCATGATGTCGTGGGACGCCTGCAAAACAGTTTCGCCACGATGCAGGAATCACTAAGCAGCCATGTCAATGATATCCAACAGATGAACACTGAGACCTTACATCGCAACGAGGAATTGGCACGTACGAGTGAACTGGCCAAAGAAGCTGACAGGCAGAAATCTTTGTTCATCCAGAATGTTTCCCACCAGATCCGTACACCCTTGAACATCATTATGGGCTTCGCACAAGTCATTGGTGATAATAAGAAACAGTTGCCAGAAGAAGAGGCTAAAAGCATCACGGACATGATGAGGCACAACGCCATCATTCTCAAACGTATGGTACAAATGCTCTTCGACAGTTCCGCAAGAGGTATTACAGAAGAAACTTATACGAACAAAGATGAGGAAGTACCATGCAACGAGGTGGCTTCTGAGTGCATCATCAGGACCCAAGCACTGTTCCCAGACCTGCCTATCAGGTTTACGACCGATGTACCTGATACCTTCTGCATCAACACCAGCCGTCTCTACCTGATACGCAGCATCCGTGAACTTCTCTACAATGCCGCCAAATATTCCGACGGTCAGAACGTATCTCTGAGGGTTACAGAGAGTGGTTCCTTTGTCCACTTTGTTGTTGAAGACACTGGTCCTGGCATTACCTTAGAAGACAGTTATCGTCTATTCGAACTATTTACCAAAGTCAATGACCTGTCCGAAGGTCTGGGTCTGGGTCTCGCCCTGACCAAGCGCCATATCAACAACCTGGGGGGCGAACTTACCCTCGACATCAACTACACTGCCGGATGTCGCATCATTATTGAACTGCCCAAATAATCCAGAACTTTTATTCTGTCACAACTATACCCCCATTACAAGGAATCGTGATGGATAGTTGCTGCCGTTTGTTCTGTTTGATGGTCTTCACACTACCATTAAGTTGGGCATCATCGCTATACAGTTGCAGGGCGCTACCAGCGGCAAACATCGGCAGGGTGATTGTCTTCTTCAGCGTCTCTTTCTCAGCATTGATACCTACGACATACCAGCGTCCCTCACTCTTACGGGCAAGGATGACATATTTGCCAGGATAACCGTCGATGAACTTCACTTCCTCCCATGTGGTGGGCACGTTTTTCATGAAGTCGATGGCCCAGGCGGGTGCATCGTCCAGATTGTTAGGTGCCAAGGCGAAGTGCTGCACAGCACTCTGGAAGAGTACGGCCACGGTGAGGGCGAACACATCCGACGTTCGACGGGTGGTACCATGCTGGTTATCCGCACTGTAACGCTTGTTGAGGGCAGAACCGCCGAAGTCCATCGACCCCACTGTATTACGCACGAAGGGATGGATACAGGCATTATAGGCCTCAGCGTCACAAGCACCCTGTCCGAAGTGCAGGTTCTCGGAGGCCAGCACAGCCTCTGAGGCAGCATAGTTGGGGTACATACGCTCCCAACCGCGCGGTAACGTACAACCATGGAAGATACAGAGCAGTCCGAAGTCGTTGGCATCACTGAGGATATCCTCATAGAGTTGCATCATCGGTTGTTTGTCACCACCGAAGAAATCGACCTTAATGCCCCGGACACCGTTCTCCTGCATCCAGCGCATCTCCTCGCGACGGATACGACTGTTGTTCATCTTACCGATAGGTGTCTGGAAGGCATCGTTCCATGCACCATTCGAATTATACCACAGGAAGATACCCACACCCTTCTCCTTACCATAGCGGGCCAGTTCAGCAATCTTCTCATAGCCTATCTGCTGATCCCAGAAAGCATCGATGAGTACACTCTGGTATCCCATCGCTGCCGAGAAGTCGATATAGCGCTTCTGCTCATCGAAGTTACAACTGGGATCCATACCGATGATCCAACTCCAAGAGCCCTTACCATAAATATATTCCTGCGAGGCCTTGTACTTCGGTTGTACGAGGTCGAAGGCCACTGTGGTCTCAACGATGTTGGCAAGAGGTCCCACGGTGATGGTGCGCCAAGGAGTCTCACAGGGCAAGGCCACGGCAGCCGATGTGGCACCAGCACCGTTTAACTCGCCTGCCTGCGGGAAACCGATGCGGTAGGTACCGCCCTGTTCGTTCAACAGGCGACAGCCCACATAACCGCCATCGGTACCTGTCTCACTGATGAGTACCCACTGATCTTGAGCCGTCTTGAACAGACAAGGGAAGGTATAACCCTCGCCCCAGCCGTTCTTACCCACTGGCTCATCACAGGTATAAGGCGTCTCATAACTGGGTGATGTCCTGGCGAAACCTCCCATGGGCTTCGACTGCGGACAGAGGAACGAAGTCGTTCCCTCTGGCAGCGCAAAACCTGAAGCCTCCTCGGTCACCACACAGACACGCGTCTCTTTCTGCGGAAGGATCTTGTAACGGAACGCCAGATCACGATCGCTGACGCGGAATATGATGTCCATCACGGGCATCTCGGGCTTTTCTCTCAACGCATAGGTGGCAACAGCCTCGGTAGCCTCATAATCCACACAACTCTGTTTGATGTTACGCAATTGGTAGGTGTCGCTGACAGCCTTTTGCGTTATCTCCTTCAACACCAGTCCCTGGGTGAAGTCACCGATATTGGTCTTCAATCCCAAAGCCGAACGCTCAACCACATCCTGTCCCTCATAGAGCACACGATAGCAGGGCTGTCCCCCCTCTACCAGTTCCAGAATCACTGCTACCTTTCCATTCGGACTGGTCACCGTCTGCGCCTGTGCCGTCGCAAACGACAGCATCAGGCATAATCCTATCAATATCTTCTTCATTTCACAGTAAAATCAAGTGTTTGCAAATCTTCATCACGCGACGAGGTTCCATAGAGAATCTGATAGCGTCCAGGCTTCACAGCCAATTCATCGATCATCTCGTCGTAGTACTCGAAAGCCTCTCCGTCGAGGGTGATGCTGGCTGATTTGGTCTCACCAACCTTCAGACTCAGTTTCTGGAATCCTTTCAGAGCCTTGATGGGAGCCCCAGCATCGTCAAGGGCCTTCACATACACCTGTACGGTCTCCGTTCCCTCGCACTTACCTGTATTCGTCACAGGCACGGTGATCGTCACCTTACCGTCTTTTTTCATCGACTTCGCTGAGAGTTTACCAGTACCCACGTTGAAGGTGGTATAACTCAGACCGTAACCGAAGGCATACTGAGGCACACCCGTGAAGTAACGATAGGTACGGTTCTTCATCGAGTAGTCGAGGAAGTCGGGCAGGTCGTTGTTTGAGCGATAGAAGGTCACAGGCAGTTTTCCGCCAGGGTTATAGTCACCGAAGAGCACCTCAGCGAGTGCCTTCGCACCACCCTGTCCTGCATACCAGGCCTGCAACAGCGCATCGTACTCACCTTCCACACTGCCAAAGGCAATGGCAGAACCAGAACAGTTTACGAAGATCACGGGTTTACCCGTCTGGTGCATGGCCTTCACAAGCATCTGCTGCACCTTGGGCAGTTCGATGTCCTTCTTGTCGCCACCCTCACCTTCCATCTGAGCAGAGATACCTCCGATGATGATGATGGCATCGGCAGCCTGCACATCGTTAGCGAGAGAAGTAAAGTCCACGAGGTTGCGCTCGCAGATATCACCACGCAGCATGGCGAACTGTCCGTTGCCGTGCTTGTATTCGATCACAATGTCATAAGTCTTACCTTTCTCCACAGGGAACGACTTATACTCAGGCTTGCGTCCGAAGCCGAAGAAACGACGACCACCAGGCTGCGCCTCTTCCACCACTTCACCGTTCACCTTCAGCACATAGCCGTTATCCGTCATCAGCGTGTACTTCATCTCACCTGTAAAGTCAGCGACATACTCACCACTCACACGAACAGAAAGCGTGTCACGACTCACACCCTGGGCAAAGCCCCAGGCACCGAAAGTCGAGAAGTTCAGTTCGTTATAGTAGTCGGTCTTAGCAGGCTCACCAGCGAGTTCCTTATTATTAAAGAACTCCACCTTCGCGCCCTTTCCACCATTGAAGTCCTTCAGATGGTGGATGGTGTTATACTCATCATCGAGTTCACAGGCCTTCTGGTAGATCACGTTGGCACCAGGCACGGCGGCCTTGATACCCTCCAGCAGCGAGTGCTTGTGGTTGTCGGTAGGCGTACCACCATAGTTTCCGTTCAGCAACTCTACATCGTCGGCATTAGGACCTAACACAGCGATGGTCTTGATGCTCTTCGAGAGGGGCAGCACTCCCCCCTTGTTCTCCAACAGCACCATCGACTCACGGGCAGCCTGCGTGGCCAGTGCATCGTTCTCCTCACTACTGATCACTTCAGGACCGAGTTTCGCCCACGGCAACATATCGGCAGGATCAAACATACCCAATTCAAAACGTCCCATCAGGGTCTTGCGCAGATGTGCATCGAGGTCACTCTCCTTGATGAGACCCTTCTTCAGACCTTCGTCAAGCGACATAAACACCTTACCGCACTCCAGATCCGTACCATTCAGCACAGCATCCACCGAAGCCGTCAGTCCGTCCTTATGCGTCTCGTGCTGACCCTTGTTAAAGAAATTATTGATGGCATCACAGTCAGTGAGCACGATGGCATCGTATCCCCACTTGTTACGCAGGATATCAATGAGCAGACGGTCACTCGAACAACAGGGCTTACCCTCAAAACGCTGGTAGGCACACATCACCTCACGTACGTTACCTTTCTTTACCAATGCCTTGAAGGCGGGCAGATAGGTTTCCCAAAGGTCTCGGTTTGTGGGCTCTACATTCATCGAGTGTCGCAAGGGCTCAGGACCGCTATGTACGGCATAGTGCTTTGCACAGGCGTGGGTCTTGAAATAACGGTCATCGTTACCCTGCATACCCAATACCGTCTGCACACCTAATACGGCATTCAGATAGGGATCCTCACCACAGGTCTCCTGTCCGCGACCCCATCGCGGATCACGGAAGATATTCACGTTCGGACACCAGAAGGTCAGTTCTGGATTACCTGGATAGTAGATAGCACCCTGGGGTACGTTAAACAGACTGGGATCATTGTGATCAGTACGGTTCCAGTTGGCACGGGCCTCATCGGAGACCTGCGAAAAGACGTCAAACACCAGTTTTTCATTGAAGGCAGCCGCCATACCAATGGGCTGGGGATAGACGGTATAGCCGCCCTGGCGCACACCATGACAGGCCTCACTCCACCAGTTGTAAGAGGGGATGCCCAAGCGATCCACAGAGACCGACTTATTCATCATCAGTCCCACCTTCTCCTCTGGAGTCAGCAACGACAATAGATTCTCCACACGTTCCTCATTTGAGAGGGCAGGATTCTGGAAAGGATACTTAAAACTGGTTGTCTGAGCTGTGACCGTCAGGGCCAGACAGCATAATACGGCTGATAATAAAGTCTTTTTCATTGTTTTGTGTATTTAAATTCATCAACATCTACATAGCCACCCTTCTTTTTCGTGGCATAATTGAAGATACCGAACTTGGTTCCCATGAAGAAACGGCGCCAGTCGAAACCAAGACGGTAGTCCTTTGTGCCAATCTGCGTCCACGTCTCACCATCAAGGCTAAAGTAGAAGTTAGCACAGTCATTGCCCCCCATCCGCCTTCCATTGTTACCTGGACGGAAGTCAGCGTCGATGCGCAGCCAGATCTTTGACTGCTTCAGTTCAATGCTCTCAATGACCTTCTCCTCAAACTTCGTCACCTCCTTGTCACGGTCTGAAAGTTCCACCTTCTGCTCGTTCATCTCCAGCGTAAGTTTCTTACCCTGCTTTTTGATGGTCAGGGCACCCGTATCGCTATTGAAAGCAGCCAGTCCAGCACAGTCGCCGTCTTGCATCTTCGAGAGATCCATCATGATGGCACCGCTACAAGTAGGACCCTCCATACGCTGCGTCAGCGTGTTGGGCGCCAGATAGAGCGTCTTTACCACCCGATTGGTCTTCAGACGCAGGAAACCCGGACGTTCCGTCAGACTCCACGCGTTATCAATGGGGTTATGGTTCCACTGCCAGTGCAGACCGAGTTTCTTATCCGAGAAGTCATCACTCTTCACGATGGCCTTCTTGGCCTCTCCGCTCTTATAGGGCAGCATCGTATCGGGCACCTTACCATTCACATCACCCAGCATCGGCCAACCGTTGATCCAACGACAGGGCATCACGGTGAGCACACGACCCACGCCACCACGATCCTGGAAGATGATACCATACCAGTCGCCGTCAGGAGAATCGACGATGGTACCCTGAGCCTCATACGAAAAACCTCCAAACTCCGACTCTAAGATCACCTGCTTCTCCCACGGTCCGTGGATATCGTCGGCACGATAACACACCTCACGACGATGCTTACCGGGGGCATAGACGTGCGAGATCATCAGCAGGTAGTACTTACCGCTGTGCTTGATCACACGCGAGCCTTCCAGCAGACCTTTCTCGTCCTCCTCGCGCTCGAAGATCTTCTGATAGCTGCCCTCAATCACGTCGGAGAGGTCCTGTTTCAGTTCCATCATCTCACCCGTACCATAAATAACATACACACGATCATCGTCATCAAAAAACAGTGAACAGTCGTGGAAATGTCGCATACGCGAGACGAGGTTCCAGGGGCCCTCAGCCTTCTCTGCCGAGAAGATATAGGTGTCACCCATCGCACCCTGCTCGTTGGGAGCCAGCAGCGCATAGAACTTACCCTTATGATACTTCAGCGAGGTGGCCCACTGTCCGCGACCATAGGCCGTACCCTGCAACAGGTCGTACTTCGGTGAGTCCGTCAGACGGTCGAAAATATACCCCACGGTCTCCCAGTTCTTCAGGTCCTTCGAGGCCATCACGGGTGCACCCGGCATCAGGTGCATCGTTGTGGAAACAAGATAGAAAGTATCGCCCACGCGGATCACGTCAGGATCAGGTACGTCAGCCCACAGCATCGGGTTCTGGATGGGCTCCATTTGGAGTGTCTGATAATCGTCTGCCTTCACATGTAAGCTGAGCAGACAGGCTATCGCTACCAAGAGCGATGTCATCATGATCTTCTTCATATTATTCAAATCTTGCGTTCTTTTCAAGTGTCCATCCTTCACGCTTCAGCAGTCCACAATCCTCGCCCACGAACATTTTCTTGGCATTCTCATCACCCTTCAGTTGCCAGTTAAGCCAGGCAAGTGCAGCAATGGTAAACTCACCACCATGGGGCTCACGATAGGTTCCACCATGACCTACGGGGAAGTTGATGGCACAGGCAGGCACATGGTCGATACGGTGGAAGTCATCCATACCGTTCTCATAGGCGATATCCTCCTTGCCGCCGAGCAAATACATGATTGGCGTGTGGATCTCCTTCAACTTCTCTTTCGGAGGCATCGGCATACCGCCAACGGCCTGACTGGCGTTCTGCTGGTTGAAGAGACCACTGTTACAGATCATCAATAACTTAATACGAGGATCAGCACAGTTGAAGAGCGTCTGCAATCCACCACATGACATACCTGCCACGCAGATATTCTTCAGGTCAATCTTCTGATAGTAAGGCGACTGCGGATCAGCATTCTGAGCGAATGCCCAGTCGATGCTCTCGATTTGCTGCTCCGTACGTGACATTGGTCCCTTATACCACTCATCCTCCATCGGAATAATACCCGTAGCCAACACAAGGTAACCTTGCGAGGCAATCTCGTTAAGGAAGTTCATGTGCTCCCAAGGAGAGTTGGAGCAGGCACCATTACCCCAAACCAACACGGGTAACGGCTTCTCGGCACTGAACACCGAAAGATCCTGAGGCGTAAATACCGTGTGCTCAGCCAAACCGGCTACTTCGGTCATCACAACCTTATAAGGGCCCGTGCCACCATCTTCAATAATTCTCGACTTGGGTGCCTCCTGAGCATTCACGAGGATACCCATTCCACAAAGGATAAAGGATAAAATCAGTTTTTTCATTTCGTAATATTTAAATTTTAATGTTTAATGTCTAATGTTTAATGCATTTATGTCTAATACACCGTACCGTCAATGCTCTTGAACATACTGAGATACTGCTGGGCCTTCTTCTGATACATATCGCAGGATTCCTTATAGGCCTCAGGGATCGAGGTGCCAGTATAGACATCCTTAAAGCCAGCCGCCTTGACGGCCGTGTCGTCGTATGACTTCAGATCGTTGGCCTCCTTCACGTTCAGGCGCAGCAGTTTCTCCCCGTCGAAATAAAGTCTCAGTTCGTGCATGCTACCCATATCGATGTCAGGCGTCTGTGCATAGATGAACATCACCTGTCCGTTCTTGTCGTAGAGGTACTCCTCGTAGAACTCCCGGGCGGCATAGTTGTATTTCGTCGTCAGGAAACTCAAGTAATGGGGCGGATAGGGGTTATAGTCTTCTTCATCGTCCTGCTCCTGTTCGCCGAAGTACATGCGGATGTTCTCACGGTGGAGTCCCGTGGCAGGCAGGTTCATCACTACGCTCAGGTGGTAATAAGCAGGCGGCATCCCGTCATAGGGGAAATCCTCCGCCATCTCGGCGATCACGGCCTTCTGCTCCTGATAAACCTTTCGAATACTTGCAATGGTATTTTGTGCCAGTGCTACCTGCAGGCAGCCCACCAGCAACAGACTCATGATGACGGCTTTTCTCATTGGTAAGTACATTTTAATGGATTAGGTTGCAAAGGTAAAGAAAAAAAATGAGAAACGACCAATTATAATCAGAAAAATAAAAAACAATAGGGGCCACTCATCACATTTTTACGCAGAATATCCCAGATATTTGGAAGGATTGCTGATACGTCATAACTTTGCACCCAGAAATGTTTAATAATAAAAAAGTAAAGTTATGAAACCAAGAACGATTATTGGAATAGTTTTCATTGTAGCCAGTTTAACCAAATTGGCAACAATCTGGGGAATCATCAAGTGGACCTGGTTTACAAATGTATCTCAGGAACCGTGGGTAACCTATTTCTGCATCTGTCTGTTGATATATGTAGGCATGAGCCTTATTATCGACAGTTATCGTCGCGACCCGGACCAGTGGTTGCAGCGTCCATTGCCTATTGGAGAAGATGGTAAGCGCATCTGCTGCAGTGTTCACTATGGCGGTGATGAGTATATCTATCGTGGCGAAGTGTTCCACGGAGCCCGTCTTGACGCATTCTGCGGTGGCATCCGCATGGACTTGCGTGATGCTACCATCACAGAGGATGAGGAGATTGAGATCCACACCTTCTGTGGTGGCATAGAACTCTTTGTTCCTCAGACGGTGAACGTTGTCGTCAAGAGCCGCAGTTTCATTGGCGGTGTAGGCAACCATGCAACGCGAATCATAGGAAAGGATGCCCCCTGCCTCCACATCGTAGCCAACAATTTCATGGGTGGTGTGGATATAAAAAACTAAAAATTCTGCAACTATCTGTAATTTTCCAACGTCAAATACGACAAATAGGGGAAAATAGTAAAATGAACAAAAATATGAAAAAGATTGTTTTTAGGTTAACAGCCCTTATGGCTTTCATGATGATGACACTAACAAGTTTCGCCAAGACGCAGGACTGGGGCGGGCGAGTCATCGATGAAAAGGGTGAGCCGATGCCCTTTGTAAATGTAGTATTACTGTCGCTGCCTGATTCTACTTTCGTACAGGGTGGTATGACTGACGAGCAGGGTGTGTTTAAGATTGTGACAGATGTGAATGAAGGCCTCTTCAAAGTGACCAGTGTAGGTTATCAGACCTTATATATAAAGGCTGGGCAGGACTTGACGATCCAGATGAAGGAAGACACCCAACTGCTGCAGGAGGTTGTGGTGAAAGGTCAGTTGCCTAAGACTCATGTGAAGGGCGACGCCATGCGCACCACCGTTGCTGGTACTATCCTGGAAAAGGCCGGAACCATCAGCGACGCACTCTCAAAGATCCCCTCGCTTGAGCCTGAGAGCGATGGTGGCGTCAAGGTGCTGGGGCGTGGCGCGGCCGAGATCTACATCAATGGCCGCAAGTTGCAGGATGTCAGCGAACTGGGACGTATCAACTCCGATCAGATCCTGCATGTGGATGTGGTTCAGAATCCAGGTGCACGCTATGCTGCATCGACCAAGGCCGTCGTTCGCATCACATTGAAGAAGGCGCAGGGCGAGGGTGTCAGCTTTCAGGAGAAAGCTCAGGGCATGTATCAGTATGGCTTCTCTGTGAACAACCTCCTCGACCTCAACTATCGTACGGGTGGCCTCGACCTCACAGCCTCATTCTGGGCTGGTCACTACGGTCACTGGAAGTCGCTACAGGAAAACGATATGTATTATCTGGTTGGCAATGACGTCGTCAATGGTTATTCCAAGCAGGAGACAAGGCGCAAATGGAAGGGTCTGTTGCCACAGTTGCAGGTTAACTATATGATTAACGAGAATCACAGTCTGGGTGCCTTCTACAAGTACGACTATCACCCCAGCGACGAACTGACCAGTCAGTTTAATACCGACGAATACCAGAACGACATCTTCACAGAACGTTCTGAAAGTGAGGTATGGCAGGACACCCACTTCAAGAAGCACATCTTTAACGCCTATTATAATGGTAAGGTGGGACAGTTGGGCATCGACCTGAATATTGACGGACTCTTCGACGATACCGAGACTCCAGGCCACACCCGTGAACTGGCTTGGGCTGATGGCGCAAAAACTGGTAATAGCGCTGTGCGTAACATCGAGAGCAACACCAAGAGTGCCAACAACTTCTGGGCCTCAAAACTCATTTTCAGCTATCCGCTGCTGAAGGGTAACCTCTCCGTAGGTGGCGAGTACTCGTACAACCATCGTACTGATGCCTACTCTTTTGAATCATCTGAGGCAGTGCCTGTAACCACTACTGATACTGAGATCAACGAGAAGTCGGCAGCCGGATTCGTGGAGTACGGACACCAGTTTGGAAAGGTATTTGTTCAGGCAGGCCTGCGCTACGAGCACCTGCAGAACGACTACTATAACTTCGGAGTGCGCGACGACGAGGTGTGTCGTAACTATGGCGACTGGTTCCCAACTGCAACCATCTCTGCTCCAATTGGCAAGGTACAACTGTCGCTCTCGTATCGTTGTGACATCGAGCGTCCTGCATACGGCAATCTGACGAGTTCTACGATCTATTTGAATCGTTATGCTTATCAGAGTGGTAACCCTTACCTGAAGCCCATGTACACCAACAGTGTCGTATTGAATGCTGCCTACAAGTGGATGGGCATCAGTATTGATTACAGCCTTGTGAAGGATGCCACGACGATGTCGTCAGAGCCATATCCCGGTGCCGACGACCCACTGATCTGTCTGGTACGCCCCATCAACACGAAGGAAAATTATAAGCAACTGAGTTTCAATCCATACGCCAGTCCCACTATTCAATGGTCAATGTTCAATGGTCAATGGACTTGGCACCCCACATGGTTTGTCTATCTGCTCTTCCAGAACTACAAGGCCCCTACAGCCCATGGCACCACCATCACGCTCGATCGTCCTTACCTGCACTTGGGCTGGGATAACACCATCGAACTGCCAAAGGGTTGGCGCATCAATGCTGGTGCACGCTTCTCGCCTAAGGGTGATGTAGGCAACTTCCGTCTGCTGAAGGCTCAGGGACGTGTCGATCTGGGTATTCAGCACGATATCGACCTGCGCCGTCTGGGCTTGCTCACCCTCGACCTGCGTTGTAACGACGTATTCAGCAGCGACGAGACCAAGGCTATCCTGTATGGTCCACGCGAGATGACGGTGTATAATCCTATGCGTCGCACCTTCATTCTCAACCTGACATGGAAGTTCAACGAGGCTCGCTCGAAGTACCGTGGCTCTGGTGCCGGTGAGAAGCAGAAAGCCCGTATGTAGTTCATAATAAAATGATTGAAAGCACGTTTTATATAGTAAACCATTCTTCGAAAAATGAATTTACTTATAATTAACGGAAGCCCACGAAAGAAGGGCATGATTTCACAGATGCTTGGCATCGTGCAACAGGAGGCAGAGCAGCGAGGCGACAATGTACAGATGGTTTACACCAACGATCTGAGCATCAAACCATGTATCGGCTGTATGGCCTGTCGAACAAAATGTAAGTGTGTGCTGGGTGAGGATGATTCCCAGCGGGTATTGAAGATGATGCAGGAAGCCGATGCTATCATCATGGGAGCGCCCTGCTATTGGGGAAACATCCCAGGACAGATGAAACTGATGTTCGACCGCATTGTCTATGGTATGATGCGCGATACACCCCGTTTTCCTGAGCCATTGATGAAGGGAAAGAAGTGCATTCTCCTCAGTACCTGCACCACGCCTTGGCCTTGGAACATCTGGTTCAAGCAGTCTCGTGGCGCTATCCGTGCTATGCGCGAGATCTGCCGCTATTCCGGCTTCAAGATTGTCGCCACCATCGAACGTGGAGGTACGGCAAAACATCCGCGATTGTCGGAGAAGGACAAACAGAAATGCCTCAAAATAGTAGGAAAGCTATAGTTATATGAAGACCTTAGGAAACATCATCTGGATTATCTTCGGCGGGCTGCACATTGCCCTCGAGTATTTCATTGCTGGACTGGTGCTGATGATTACGATTATCGGCATTCCTTTTGGCTTGCAGAGTATGAAACTGGGTATGCTGGCCATCTGGCCGTTCGGCACGAAAGTGAAGTGGAAGCCATCACATCCCTTTTAGCGTCGAGTTTTTGAGTATCGCGGTGCTTTGACCAAGCATGTGGATGAACTCACGGGCAGATGCTTTCATGTAGCCGTTCTTCAATGTGTGTATGCAGCCTTCCATGTCGTTTCCAGGCACATCAATGGGTATGGCACGGAGGCCTGGTTCGTCGATGACTGTTGATTCTGAAAGAACGGTAACGTATTTTGTCTGCGACACTAATTTAAAGAGTAGTCCGATGGTATTGATTTCCACCTTAATCTTATAATGATGGTCAGTATGGCCTGTCACCTTGTCGAAGGCATTACGGGCCTGCAGACCTTTGGCGGGCATAGCGAGACAGTATCTTTCCAACTGTTCGAGAGTGATGCTTTTCTCCTTGGCCATCGAACTGTCGCCAGTAGGAAGGAAATACTGCTTTTGAGCCGATAACGTCGTTGACATAAACAGCATATATGACAATGCATAATGCTTCATTATAACTCCATAATTCATATAGTATCTTATTATTCTGTGCAAAGATAATCCTTTTTCCTTAATATTCGCTATCTTTACAAATAAAAATATCGAAGACGTGTATGATTGACCTGATCATTGTGGAGCAGCAGGGCTTTACCTATTGTGGCATCATCAATTGTTTGACGTTGTGTCACAAAAATTAAAATGAGCGGAAAAACAAAATTCCGCTCATTATTAATATAGCACAGAAGGGTCAGAGACACCGTTGTGTTATGCGCCGTATGCGACTTTATCATTAATTGCCCCAGGCACTTGTATTGCCTAAGTCGTAAATGTAGCCGGCCTGGAAGGTGACGCTGCCAGTTTTCGATTTAGTATATTCTGTATTATTGATATTGCAAGTAGCTTTGAAGTCTGTGTAAGTACCTGGTGCAACGGCAAGATAGATAGTTTTATTATTTGGCACATAATCAGCATGAACACAGTAGTCTCCCCATCCTTCTTGTACTGCAAGTGATCCATCGTTAGTATTGAGGTCGAAGGTTCCTGTCAGTACTTCCTCATCATTAACTTCTATCCAAATATCACCCATATCTCTACCGTTAGTTATTTTAAGCAGGGCGCATGCGTTGTGGAACGTAAAGCTCGAGCCTGTGGTTGTGGCATAGGCGATGGCAGATTCCTTCTCCCAGCCGCAGGCAGTTGTGGAAGCGTCTGACTGATCAGGTTCTATTAACACGTTCTTGATGGTGGTACCATCGCGTACATAATCATCTTGGTCTTTATCGTAGGGATAGATGGCGTAGTACGTAGGGTCGCCAGCTGTAGCCGTGCCTGTGAAGGTGGCCGATTCAGTAGCCGATGGGCTGCCCGCCGCGGTAGTGAACGTCACGTTATTGTTGTTGGCGCTGAAGACGCTGATTTTATCGCCAGCGTCGAAGGTGACATTATAGCCAGAGAGCGTGGCGCGTGTCTGCGCACCGTCGCCAAAGCCAGCGGTGAAGGTCATCAGTTGGGGAGTGTTCTGTACGGTCTGCTCGTTGTCGTCGTTCGAGCAACTGCTGAGTGCAAGCATGCCTGCCACAGCCATCAAGATGTATTTCTTCATTGTCTTCTTTCGTTTTAAAGGGTTAATTACTTGCACTGATACTTACCATGAGAAATCACCAGGCTGATATGGATCGAACTTTCCACCGTCGGGGCCACTTCCTGCCAGCAACTGCGTGCGGTGTTGCAACTCGTAAACCTTCATCGAAGGCTTCTCATACTTTCTTTTTTCGGTCATATTAGTTATTGTTTTAAATGAATGAATATTGTTTGCTATTGTAGAGTCATAGGAAAAAACTACTCCGCAAAGATACAAAAAAAATGCCTGTGCTGCAATAGCACAGACAAGATTGGTAGTGATTTCGGACAAGATTGGTAGAATTACTCCTTGGCCTTGCGGAATTCTGTGGGGGTCATGCTGAAATACTGACGGAAACGATCGGTGAAGTACTTATGACTGCTGAAGCCACACTCGGTAGCTATCTGCACAATGCTCCGCTCGGGATGCTCGACGAGCAGTTGGGCGGCATACTCCAGACGCAACTGCTGGATATAGGTGGTCAGTTTGGTGTGTTTGCTCTGCGAGAAGATGCTGCCCACGCGCTCCTTCGTGAGCTGGAAGCGGTCCATAATGGTCTGGCGATCGAACTTGGGATTGAGGAAGAGCCGCTCGCGCTCAATGACCTCGGTGACGTATTGGAACAGCTGCTCGTCGGTAAGGGCGCTGATATCTGACGTAGCGGCTGGGGGGGGCAACTTTTCAAACTTCTCTGTACGATACAGCTCCTTGTATTTCAATGCCTCAGTAATCTGCTCGGCCAGCAATTGGTTCTTCCGGCTAACGATACGCTTCTGACGAACGGTAATAACGGCATAAGCTATCACTCCCAGCAGAATAGCCAGAACGATGACGAGGATGTAATTCTTACGGGTGTTGGCCATCTCCTGTTCCAGAATCGTTTGCTTCTGCTCCTGATTGTGATAGGCGGCAGCCAGTTCCTGAGCCGTGTTCTGCGCCTGACGGGCTTTCAGCGTGTCGTTGATTTCAAGAACCTGCACGTAGAGGTCGGCAGCCTGCTTATAGTTGCCCATCTTCTGATAGATCTCAGCCAAGCCCCATTTGGCACAGTTCATCATCTCGCCCAGCGTATCGCCATGAGCACGGATGATCTGGATCAGATCGTCGTTGACTTTAGCCGCTTCTGGATAGCGGCCACGCTCACGCAGATAATCGGCAATGAAATAGTCGCGGGTATGGTCGCCTTCATACTCTACGGCCTGCCAAGCAGCGTATGCAGAGTCTGCCCGACGGAAATTGCCCATCTTAGCCAGGCAGTAGGCCATCTTTGCCAGCGCCATGCGGCGGTCTATCTGTTGGAGCTGTGGCGCGTTGCCCCAGCGGGTGCCTTCCATCGTGAGCTGCACGTTACGCTCATCAACCTTCAGCGCATGGTCCAGGTCGTTCATCTCATTATACAGGCCAGCAAGGATAATCATCAGACCGTGCTTCAGGTGGTCTGCATCCTCACGGTCAGTCTTCGCCATCATATCCACGGCCTCGCTCACGTACTGGATGCCCTGCTGTCGTTCGCCTTCATAATAGATGCGCTTGCCCATCGACATCAGACCCATCGACTCATAATAGGCATTGCCTGTTTGCTTTGCTAGGTCGAGCAGTTGCTGCAACCACTTGGTCTGGTCTGCCTTGTGTCCAGCCAGTTCACTGGCCATACAGAGGCTGTTCAGCACGTTCAGCATCTTCTCGTTGTCGGCCTTCGCCTCCTTATTGTCCAACAGTTGTATGTACAGATCGTAGGCAGTTCGGAACTCCATACTGTTGTACAGCGAATCGGCCACATGCATCGTCTTGTCGAAAGAAAACTCTTTGCTTGCCTGCGCCTCGTTCTTTGTATCACTAGTCCCCGTGCAGCCTACCATCATGGTCAGCACAGCTAAATATAATATAAGGTGTAATGTCCGTCTCATATCGTCATTCTGCAAATTCTTCCAGATACTTCACAATCTTTTCATGGATAGGATGAAGGTCAACGGAGATAGCTTCCCATACCAAGTCTTCCTCTACGTTATGATAGCCGTGAATCAGGAAATTGCGCATGTTCGTTATCTGTCTCCATTTCAAGTCGCTGTGAGCCTCACGAAACTCGAAGGTCAGCATATTGGCTGCCTCGCCGATAATCATGATGTTGTAGATAACGGCATGATACGACTTCTTGTCGGCAAGAAACTCCTTCATGCCACGATCCCCGACATACTCGAAAATCGTGTCAATAGCCTGTAGGATATCCTTCAGACGCTTTGAGTCGTTACGCTGCTCTCTCATAAATCAGGATTTTATCGCGGTCAGCGCTCTCACGGGCAAAAGGCATCAGACCACCAACAGTTATCACATCGACTTCACGTCCCAGCAATTCCTTCAGATCCTCGTAGATTTCACTGAGAGTAAAGAGACTGAAGTGCTGTGACTTGTCAGGCAGTATCAGAATGTCAACATCAGAGTCCGCACGCTGTTCACCACGTGAATAGGAGCCAAAGAGCCATGCTTTCAAGACGGGCTGCGTCTTAAAGTATTCGGCTATCAGTTGTGTCATCGTCTGCGTACTCATTGTCTGACTATTGTTATTATCGGTGCAAATATAAGAAAATACTTCCAATGTTCCAAGGAAAAAGGACAAAAAGATGTAATAATTGTGGTTTTCTGGGCTGTTGCGATAAGGTGTTGATGATAATAATACGTAGTAAAAGGGGAAAAGACCCGTACTAACAGGGAAAGAGACGGCTTGTAACAGGGAGAGAAACGGCATCTAGTCAGATTCGGGCGGGCGGCCGCATGAATCAGGGCGGGCGCCCTTATATATTGGAGCACCCGCCCTGATATGCTGGAGCGGTCGATAGTAACCGGTTTTTATCCCTTAGAAGTATCTTTCTTTGGAAAGTATAGCCAGCGGCGGCTTTCGCGCACCTTCCACAGACGCGGATGATCGCCCTCACAGAGGCTGTCGAGATAGGCTTTGGCAGAATCGCGCTTCAATCCGCTGAATATCATAAACTCAGGAATCGTCGCATAACCCAAATTCAAACAACGCCTCAGAGCCTCGTCCATTGCTTTCTGGTCGTACATCTGGCTGTTACCCACCTGAGCCTGACTCTTGCGGTAGCCCTCACGGTTCTTTCCACCCCTCTTTACGAATTCCTTGGAGGGTATGAACTCAATGCCCGCATACTCAATGTCTCTGCCATGAATGGTCTTGGGATCAGTATGCTCACCCAGCAGTTTCAACTTTGGCGCAAAAGATCCGATAGGTGTCTCCACACGATAACCGTGAGACAGCCAAAGGCCGACAACGTCTATCACCACGTCGAACACCATCTGCAACTCTCCCGTCCGCAAGTTGCGATACTCGTTACAGAAGGTCTCCAACTCCTTAAAACTCTTCTTCCGTCCTTTTGCAGGGCGCACATAGAGCAGCGGTTTACCATCCTCGCCTTTCGTTGGGCGCGGATGAATCTCAAATTCTATTCCGTCAGTCTTACGAGGCATAATCTCTTTGTATTGTTTTTGCAAAGGTACAAAAGTTCTATGAAATAATGTACTATTCGTCACAAATTCATACTGTTTATCCCAGAAATTTGGTTATATCTGCAACTCTCTATATCTTTGCAGTCGATAACTGAAAAAAAATGATAAGTATGAAAACGAATAATTTAGCAAAGAAAGCGTTGGTCATGGTTGCCATGACATTGATGTTTGTGATGAACGCCGAAGCCCAGCAGAAGCGATTGATGGAGTTCCAGATGGTGATGTCTATGAATGAGACAACTTATAAGAATTGTCTCAAGGGAGGCAAATATAAGGAAGCAATCACTTCACTTACGACGCTGATAAATATCCTCGACACCACAACGATTCATAAAGATACAGACGTCCCTGAAAACCTTATCAAAGAGTCGAAAGGTATGTATCAGTACGATATGGCGTGCTGCCTTGCCCTCACTGGACAGAAGAAACAGGCACTTCAAGCATTGGAGAAGTCTGTTGACAACGGCTATAAGGACTACAACAACATGCTTAACGACAACGACCTCAAGACGCTTCGCAAAGATAAGAAGTATAAGGCGCTGTTGGAGATCGTAAAGGACCGCCAGCCACTGAGTGTTCTCAAAAAGGCTGGCTCTTATGCTAAGGATTCTATAAAAAAGGAAAATCCTTTCCATTATCAGCCTAAGGAGTCGAAGAACCTGCTTATGGTTCGCGAATATTTCAAACTCGACTCTGTAGCAGGTCAGGGCGATGAGATGTCGAAGATTATTAATCTGCTGCACTTTGTTCACGACAATATGCCTCACGATGGCAATCACCGTGCCTTTGCCGAGATGGATGCCATCGACCTATATAATTATGTAAAGACTACAGGCAAGGGTGTCAACTGCCGCCAGTTGGCCATCTCTCTCTGCGAGATGTATCTGGCTTTGGGCATTCCTGCCCGCTATGTTACCTGCTTGCCAGCCGATCCTAACGACCACGAATGCCATGTGATTAATAGCGTATGGTCAAGTCAGCTGCAGAAGTGGATCTGGATTGATCCAACGATGGATGCCTGGGTGATGGACGAGAACGGTACCATGCTGGGTATTGCCGAGGTGCGCGAAAGACTGAGAAACGACCTCCCGCTGGTACTCTGCGAGACTGCCAACTGGAACCATCAGAGCCAGCAGACCAAGGAGTATTATCTGGATTATTACATGGCTAAGAATCTCTACTTCTTTGCCTGCATGAAGATTAGCCGCTTCAACCCAGAGAGCGATTATCGCGAGAACCCAAAGGATAATGAATTCCTTCTATTCCCCACAGGTTACTGCAGCCCAAATTGGAAAGGTTGCGACTCAACTACCGATTCAGACCTGTTCTGGGCAAAACCTGAATAATGATATGGTAATAACCAGCGATAAAACAAAAATAGAAATATGGAAAAAGAAATGAAATTCTGTCAGAGTTGCGGTATGCCGCTGACTGACGAGGTTCTCGGCACCAATGCCGACGGTAGCAAGAACGAAGATTATTGCATGTACTGCTACAAGGATGGAAAATTCTTGCAGGATTGCACGATGGAAGAGATGATCGAACATTGTGCTCAGTTTGTTGGTGCAGTAAACGAGGGGTTGGAGAAACCCATCACCAAAGAGGAATATATCGGTATGATGAAAACATATTTCCCCCAGTTGAAGCGTTGGCGCAAAACGTTGAATGTTAGTAACGATGAAGTCGTGAATGTCAACCCCGCTTTGGCAGGCATTAAAGAACTCATTGCACAGATGGCCGACTCGCTGCCCATCGTTTACATCTCATCCGTAGATCAAGAAGGTTTTCCTTGGTCCAAAGCCATGTTGAAGCCACGCAAGCGTGAGGGTATCAAGACCTTCTACTTTACAACCAACACATTCTCAATACGTGTGGCTCAGTATAAGGCCAACCCCAAAGCCAGCATCTACTTCTGCGATGTAAAAGGGTTTAAAGGTATGATGCTTCGTGGTACAATGGAAGTCTTGACAGATGCCAAGAGCAAGGAGATGATTTGGCGTGAGGGCGACGAGCAATACTACCCTGGCGGCGTAACCGATCCCAACTATTGCGTTCTGAAGTTCACCGCCACCGATGGCCGTTTCTATAGCGATTTCTATCCGCGTAGTTTCGTAATTTAATAGCCAACAATATATTGTTACTATATGGGTTATAGGAAAGAGGCTATAGAATGCGTTAAGGATCATGTCCTCCCGTTACATAAGCAAATCTATGCAAAGTATGATGGGGATTTCGACAAGATCTACTCGGAAGGATACAATAGCAAGTCATATCAGGGTCGGGTTATTGAGCCAGGGAAGGTTTATGAACTGAGTTATTCAGAATGTTCGTGTCCCAAGGTAAAATGTGGACTCAGGAGCAATCCAGAACAATGCGAGTGTTCCAGGCAAAGCATTTTATATATTTTGTCGCAGCTTGAACCTGACAGCCAGTTCGATGTCCGGATTGAGAATACGATTCTCAGGGGAGGCGATCGTTGTACTTTCAGGATAGCGAGGCGTTAATAGATTATGAAGAGAGAAATAAACCTTCAA
>Ga0310690_10002190_pt1 | contig 32495 bp, 12 predicted proteins | sample AusTroGonzalo_MG_2_FD_207661 | JGI IMG/M metagenome (GOLD analysis project Ga0310690, IMG submission 207661) | Bovine rumen microbial communities from tropical cattle in Woodstock, Queensland, Australia - Gonzalo_04 (v2) (version 2) | ecosystem: Host-associated > Mammals > Digestive system >...
TGTACTTCAGGCTGTTGTCATTGACTGATAGCATATAGGTGACGGCGGTTCCAGGCAGCCATGTCTGACCATCAAGACTAGCAGAAACAGTGTGGGCACCATTGCTGTCGGTATAGACAATCTCCACAACGGCCTCCTGACTTTCGGTAAACTGCTGAGGGATCATCAGGAGTGTAGCTTTCCTCTCTGCGTCAGTGTCGGTAGAACTCTTGATGATGGCGCCTGCAGACGAGGATGGAACGGTATAGTTCAGGTCGATGATATTAAACTGTGTCAGTGTCTCGATGTTAGTCCATTGTACCTGGTCGTCAATGGTGACACGTCCCTTGCGAGCTATGTTCTTGAGTGATATACGGTTGATAACAATGCCTGGCTCCAGATTGTCGCCGATGGCGAAGCGAATGGCTGTTAAGGCGTGCTTGAACGGCATATTCACCCTGCCAGCCGTGGAACTGAATGTTGAGGGCTGGCTAAGGGCTGTCATCAAATCTTCCTGGTCAGCAACAGTCTCACTAACCGTGTAGTCCAAATACGGATAGCCGGCGACGGTCACTCCCGTGGAGTCAAGCCCTGAGCCTGTAGTGGTTGCAAAGCCCGCAAAGCGCATGGTCTTCCCTGCCTCCCAGTAGTGTGTGCCGCCCGTCATCTCCCATGTCTGATTGTCGGCAGCGAGTGTAGCCTGAGCCTGATAGAGACGGGCCACATTGCCCCACTGAGAACTTGCATCGTAACCATAAGCGACAACCGTGAAATGGTCGTAAAGGCTGGTTCGGGCCACACCTCGTGTCTTGTTTTGGTTGATGAACGCAGTTCCCATACCAAGCGTTGTCGAGACACACAGCTTCATGCTTGTAGCCTCGCTCTTTTCTGTTAAGGGAATAGCTCCCGCCAGCAGTCTTGCAGCAGAACGCGTCTCACTCCATGCTTCTAACCTCCAGTCCTGCAAGTTATCAACGGTAAAGGTAATGGGCTGTCGGCCGTTAGCAATTTGCTCGTGGCTGTTGTCAAGATCGTCGGCACAAGATATTGTCAAAAGGCAAATGGCTAATAGCCAGGAGCTGACTGTCATAACTGTTATAGAAAAACGCCTCTTCATAGTTTCTTTTGGTATTATGTTTAGTTGCTTTTCCGTGCTAAGGAGTATGAGCTACTGGGTACTTCCTCGGCTACAGGATGCACGGCTAAAGCGTGGTTGGCCCAATGTGAAGAATTTGTGGTAACATAAGTGTTCTCAACATCAACGGTGCATCCGTCACTAACGGATGGCCTCATGGCTGCCCATAGGTATCCAGACCGTGCTAATGGCCACTCGTTATTTACACTTGCCCCTTCAGACTGAATACGCGATCCTGCAGAGGGAAAGTATATGGTTTTTGTTCTTGTTGAGTTCGTGTAGAAGTTCCATCCTCTGTCGAAACTTCCAGCTGCTAATATGCTAGAGGTCTTTGACGTGGTGCTTGCCATGAACGTTCCGAAATTCGATGGCGGAATATGATACCCAACAGGACTTGGATCGTATATTGTCTTTACTATTGTGGCGTCAGAATAACCGGTTGTTCCATTAACATTCCAAAGGTTGGCATTTTGATTTGTCGTCCAATAGCCATTTTGGTTTTTTCCGTAGAAAATATTTGGATTTTTTATAGTAGTAGCAAGGTCCGGCTTGGTTGTGGTGGATGTCCATCTCGTGCCGTCACTGGTCGAATCTTGTACGTGATCTTCCATAGCATCACCGCAGGAAGGTAGCATCGGGTCTTTACGCCCCCATTGATAGAATGGACAGTAGCCATATCTGTAGTTCACCATGTCTGCTGTCTTTTGTTGTGAGACATGGAACGTGGCGACGAGGCCACTGGCCTCTTGTAGTATTCTGACGTACATACTGCGGGTAGGACAGATTTCCAAATCTCCATCCATCGACACCCATCCCAAATGAAGTGGCATCAAGTAGTACTTGTAGTTGGTAAGGTTCGTAACTTCGATTGTTTTTGTGATGTCGACGGGTGTCACCCAGATGTGCCAACTCCACATGATATTTCCATTAGTATCCTTTACGGCAAGAACAGCGTTGCCTGACTGAACGGTCTCATAGGGGATAATGAAGTGGAGGTAGTAGTCCTCGTCTTCCTTGACAACCATAATCTCGTCGCTCTTCTTCGATACCAGTCCTTCGGCATCCTGCCACATCATGACCGCTGAGCCTTCGCCAGTATTTGGCGTGGCAATGCTTTTCAAATACGGGCCACCTATTGTGCCGCCAGTATGAGCTATGGCAGTGCCGCCGTAAGCTGAGGTGTTAGCCTCGCCATTCTTAATGGCGTTGCCGTAAACAAGTGGCAGTTTGTAATAACCTGGGGCATTCACAACGTAGCAGTTTGCAGTGTTACAAGCGGTCTCGTTGCCGTGGGAGTCATGGGTTGAGAGGTCGTAGTAGTTGCGGTCACTGCCCCTCATGCCGTTGGCCTGCAGCATAGTGCGGTATTGGGTGACGTAATAGTTCTCGTCGGTCAAGTTTCGAGAGAGCGTCATTGTGGATGTGCTACTCTGGGCATCGATGAGCATTTGTGCATTCTGGGCTTCGGTGCCGCCTGTACCACTGGTGGTCATGATACCTGCCCAGTTACAGGAAGCCGGCTTCTCGGAGAAGAAGTTCAAACCATCGGTGCTGTAACCGATGACCCGCCAAGAGAGTGGCTTGTCAGCCACACCCACGGCATTCGATTTTGCGTAACTGGTGACGGCGAAGGCTGCCTGTCCACCGTCGGCACCTACAACGGGTGGCGTCACGGTAAGCACGTAGTCATAGTCATTGGCCTCTGTACATAGCTGATAAGTTACTGTGGTACCGGCCAACCACTCCTGACCATTGAGCGAGGTGCTGACAGAATGGGTGGCGTTACTCCCGTCCTTGTATGTTAGTTCTACTACTTGCTCGTCATTGTCAAAGACCTGTGGTATCATGAGCAAAGTCGTGGCGTTGGCACCAGTCGTCGCGCTTACTATCTGAGTATTCTGGCTGACGCTGCTAGTGACGGGGAAGGCTAGACCGTCCATTTTGAACTCTGTCCGTGAAGTAGCGTCTGCGCTCCAGCTGTATGAGTCGTCGATGGTGACGGTCCCGCGCTGGGCTACGTTCAGCAAGCGAATACGGGTGATGGTGATATTATTGATGAACGATGAGCCGATGGCAAACCTGACACATGTCAAGGCATGCTTGAACGGCATCGTGATAGTGCCGCCGTCGGAGATATAAGTTGTCTCCTTGCTTAGGGCTGTCATCAAATCGTATTGCTGGGTGGCATCCTTAGCCACTGTAATGGTGACTTTGGGTGTGTCGCCACCGTCGCCAACGGCTGGGACTATGGTGTTGGCTGCCGAGGCCGGTGAAATTCCGAGGAACCGTAGCACTTTACTGTCAGTAGGCCAGAAGTGAGTGCCGTTCAGTGTCCATGTTTTGTTGTCGGTAGTTGTGGCGTAGTCTGTATATACTGGAGCTATGCTTCCCCAGTCGCCATGATGGTATTCGTATGCGATGATGTCGAAATTATCCGTCAGTGCGGTCTTAGCTTCGCAACGTGTAGCCTCTCTGCCGGATCTACAATAGCTGTTAATGCCATTTACAACAGTCGTATGAAGAAATAGTCCTTTTGCTGTACCATTTTCCTTTAGCGACTTGACCGGCATGCCAAATGCCTGTTCGGTTGTGGCCCGTGTCGTTGCATCCTGACGATACCAGTCCTGCGAGTCGTCAACGGTGAATGTGATGGGCTGTCCATCAGCTAATAGTTCTTGGCTATCGTCAAGATCCTCCCTACATGCTGTTGCCAAAAGGCCAAAAGCTAAAAGCCAATAGCAAATGGCCTTCGTTGATATATAGATTGCTTTCTTCATCTCGTTGCTTTTTTGTTATTCAGCTTCTGGGCGTTCATGCATGGCGTACGCCTCCCAACCTTTGCCTGACGCTGGCGCAAAGCTATTTGCTGCAGTGCGTAGGTAATAGGCTCCAGTCGCATCTGTCATATTCGCTAACCAATAGAAATTTTCGCTTTCTTGTGGCTGCCACCATTTTGCAGTGGATCCATCTATGCTACCTAACGATGGCATGAAAAAAGACTTGGTGTTTGTTTGGTCCGTATAGAAGTGGTAGCCGCAGTTGTAGGTTCCATAATAGGTTTGTCCTACCATGAAGTTCGCGTCAGGTATATGGAAACCTACGGGGCAGGGGTCGTAGATGGTTTTAATTGGCTTGGTGTTGACGCCAGGTAAACCGGCAGTTGCGTTGGCACTCCAGACATTAGGATAGTGAGTTGCTGCGGTTACCCATTTACCGCCATAGGTCACGAAAAGGTTGGGGTGAGAGATAGACCAATAATAATCCACAGGGCCTGCTTGTGTGCTGTATGTATAACCGTTGGGCTGGCGAAGAGCCTTGTCTGATACCGTTGCTTTGTTGCCTGTTCCGCTAACAATACCAGGCTTCATAGGATCCTTGCGTCCCCATTGGTAGTAGGGGTTATTTCCACGCTCCGAACTCTCGTAATGCTTACTGGCATACTGCGAGATATGAAGAAATGCTGTCTCGCCGCCTGTCTGTTCTATGCGAAGAATCAAGTCGCGTGAGGCGTATTCGAGCTGGCTGCCGCCCGTGGAACACCAGCCAAGGTTGACTGGCATGATACGATACAACTGGTGAGTACCCGAGTAGGTGTCAATTGTCGCCAAAACATCCAAGGCTGTTACCCAGATATGCCAGCTCCACATGATGGCGCCCTCGGTGTCGCGGACGGCGACGAGGGCGTTGCCCTGCTGGATGTTGTCGTAGGGAATGTAGAACTGTAGGTACTCCTTGCTGTCATCCAATCCGATGGTCGAGATGAGTTGTGCAGGTGTGTCCTCCCAGATAAGGATGGCATCGCCGGGTGTCCCGGAATTGTTGATATAAGGTTCACTGGCACTGATACTAGCATTCTTATAGTCTACGTGTGGTGAACCACTGACAGCAACTGTGTTTAGCTGTCCGTTCTTGATGGCATTGCCATAGACAAGCGGAATTTTATAGTAACCAGGAGCGTTGACAATGTAGCAGTTGGCAGTGTTGCGTAGGGTGGGGTAGCCTGCGAGGTTTGTCTTAGAGAGATCAACGTAATTGTCGGCACCGCCACGTACACCATTGCTTTGCATCAGTGTTTTCTGTGCAGCATTGTCTGCATTCGCATCGGTGATGGTTGCTGCTGTTCCGACTGCTGTCTGTGGACGGAAACCGACTTGGAACGACTCGTAGGTCAGGCTGCCTGTTCCGGCTGTGCCATAGACAGCAGCCCAATTAGCAGACTGCGGTTTCTCCTTGGTGAAGGTGGCTCCGCCGTCAACGCTGTAGCCCGTCACTCTCCATTCTACGGGCTCCTTAACGTCGGGGTTGTTCACCTGTTGTCGGTAACTGGTCACGAACATGCTTGACTCGCCGCCGTTGTGGCTGGCCGTTGCCGAACCCACCTCAAGGACGTATTTCAGTGTACCTGGTTCCCCCGAGAGAGTATAGGTCACAGTGGTGCCTGCCTCCCAGGTGCCGGTGAGTTGAGCTTGCAGTGGCTCACCGCCATCGTCAAACTCCACGACCACCAACTGGTTATTGGCACTCAGTGTCTGTGGAATCATCATGAATGTACTATAGTTGGCATCGCCGTCTTCGGGTACTATCTGCTTGCCGCGGTTAGCGGTGGAGATTTCGAAATTCAGATTGATGGCGCTGAAACTCATTGTATCCTCATGAGCGGAGCCTAACGTCCAATATGGATCGGTGTAATCGGGGGTGAAGCGTCCGCGTCCTATGACGTTCTTTAGGCGGATAACCTTGATTTTCTTGCCGGTAACGAAGTTGTCGCCCAACTTAAACTTGATGCAGGTCAGTGCATGACGGAACTGTAGGACGGCAGTGACACCGCGGTCCCACTCACGGGGGCGTGAGGCTGCGAACATCAAATCCTTCTGGTTTTCGGGATTCGTCGGGACGACATAGTCGATATAGGGCGCGCCAGTGTCTGATGACAGAGTTATACCATCGCCCGTGCCTGCTGACTGGTAAGGGGTATAGGCGTAGAATGCGGCTACTTGTCCGGCTGATGGCCAGTACTGTGGTGTGGCTAATGTCCAGCTGTTGTTGCTCTTTGTTGCTTCCACGTTGAAGAACTCTGCCTTGGTGGTGGCAGTCAGATTGCCGCTGCCGCTATAGTAGTAACCACTAACGCCGAAGTTGTCCTGTACGTCGGTCTGTGCGATGGCACGGGTTACAGGCTTTTCGATACCTTTGGTTACAGACTTTAGGATGTATGCTCTCGTGCCTGCCTGCTGTGGCAGTGCCACCGTTCCTTGCTGTATGGCAGCCTGTTCACCGTTCATCTCAGTCCAGTCTTGTGTGTCATCGACGGTAAAGGTAATGGGCGTTTGACCATTAGCCGTTAGCTCCTGACCATTGTCGAGGTCTTCGACGCAAGATGCGGGTAAAATGCTAAAGGCTAAAAGCCAATAGCAAAAAGTCTTTGTCGGAATATAGATTGCTTTCTTCATGTCTTCAAGGTTTTAATTAGAGTTCTAAGTCGAGATTGGGGCGGATGTAGCCGCCTGGGCTGTTACCTTCTCCGTCCCATAGCTGTATTTCGTATTTCTTATTAGACCAAGTGCTTAGCCAATAGATAGTTCCTTGCCGATTGGTGTCAAATAATCTGCTAGTCCAGTATCCAGACCATGTGGATGCGTAGCTGCCGCTAGCCCCTATATAGCCGTTTACAGGGAAATAGATTGTGTTTTGGTTTCTCCAGTCTGTGTAGAAATTCCATCCGTTGTCGAAGTTGCTTGCAACCCGGAACACCTTTTGTACCTCGGATAATGCTGTGGAGGATACATTGATAGTAGAAGGAGAGGTAAACCAGTCTTGTGTTGACATAAATGCCATTGACCAGTATTCTGGAACGTGGTATCCGACTGGACACGGGTCGTAGATGGTCTTTACGCTCCGCAGGTGGTGAGGGTTTGAGCAGCCATACGTGGTAGCTGCAGCATCCCAGCAGTTGTATGGAAGGGTATTACACCATTTCCAAATAGTGGAATTCGTACAATAGGCTGTGGTTGGGGAGGAAATGGCAGCATAGTAGTTGCCTACAGAGGCTGTGGAAATAGTGGGTAAGTTCTCTCCATAAAGTTGTTTCCCATTTGTGCTGCCTGCTCCTGACGACATTCCTATCGGGTCTTTGCGCCCGCATTGGTAGAATGTTCCATTGCCGTAGTGTGTTCCACGGTACTCCACACCATTCATCTGTGATACGGCGAAGATGGCTTCCTGACCGTTGGTCTGGCGTACTTTGACGTAGAGCGTACGACTATTGTACTGATACTCTGTGCCTTTGGTAATAATCCAACCAAGGGTTAAGGGCATGAAGTCATACTTAGAATAGTTGCCGGAAGAACAGCGAATGTAGCTATTCAGGTCGACGGCAGTCACCCAGATATGCCAGCTCCATAGGATGGTGCTACCTTGTTTTATAGCAACGACGGCATTACCCTGCTTGATGTTCTGTTCGGTAATCTCAAACACTAAGAATCCGTCCTTTAGGGCAACGTTGGTGATGAGGGCTGGCGAGTCCTGCCACAGGAGTTTCGCACCGTCTGGACTATAGCGAGCTGTGATATATGGATCGGTTATGTGTGTACCGGTGTGGTCGACGAAAGTCGCATTGCTGTATGCCGATGTGTTTGGCTGCCCATCCTTCACGGCATTGCCATAGACCAATGGAATCTTGTAGACGCCTGGCGCATTAACAACGTAGCAATTGGCTGTGTTGCGTAGGGTGTGATTGCCGCTGAGATCGTGTGTCGACAAGTCCCAAGGGTTGCTGGCAGTGGCCTCGTCCTCTTTGCGTAGGTCTGCACGTGCCTTCATGATGGCAACTTGACTGGTGTTGGCGGCATCCTCCGTGTTCACGGAGGTGCTTCCGCCGTCTGGGGCCTGCTCCTCGACGGTCACCCAGCCGTAGTCTGCCACGCCGCCGTTGCCGCTGGTGGTTGTGATGCCGGCCCATGAGCAGCTGGCGGGTTTCTCACGTGTGAAGTTCACACCGTCCAAACTGTAGCCGCACACCTCCCAAGGGATGTTTGTGTAAGAACCGTTACCGTTGTCCATATAGCTGGCCACAACAAATTGACCCTGTCCGCCACCATGACCAACAGTGACTGACGAGGCGTCGAGCACGGGCATGTTACTGGTACCTGTAGCGTTGAGGTAATAGGTTATGGTTGTGCCAGGTTCCCATGACGATGTGCTCAGTGGGGCTGTCAGTACCACGGTCCCCGTGCTGCCTGTGGGCTTGTATTCCACCTCAATGACCTGCTTGGCGGATGTGAAAGTCTGGGGTATTAGTAGCAGTGTGCTATTGGCTCCATCGGTATCGCCGTCATGACGGATGGGGGTGTACATGACGCTATTCAAGGGTACTTGCAATCCTGTGATGTTATAGTCGGTAGAGTCTGTTGCAACCGTCCATCCGTTTCCGTAGGTATAGGTGCCGCTCTTTACAATCTTCTTTAGTGATATGCGTTTGATGTCGCCCGACAATCCTGTGATACTGCCAATCTCGAACTTCACACATGTCAGCGCGTGCTTGAACGAAAGGTCGACCGCTGAGCCATTATAGGTTTTTGCCCCAGACTCTGCTACCATTAAGTCTGTCTGGTTAGCAATGTCGCTCTCGTTGACTGATATCGTGATAGTTGGCATGTGCTGGGTCGCATCGAAACCGATGGAAAGAGTTGATGTGTTGTTAGTTGCATATGGTGTGTAAGCAAAAAACTGAGCGCACTTGTTCTCGGGCCAATAGTAGGTACTGGCCATTTGGTAATCGGCACCCGAAAGTGTGGCCTCCACGTTCTCCATGATGATTGTGGCATCCGCCATGCTGCTATTCACCGCATAGGAGTAGCCGCTGACGCCGATGCCGGAGTTGAGGCCTGTTGTTGGAATGGAGCGGGTGCCCTCAGCCATAGTTTTCTGTACGACGGTAAATGACAGGCCGCTGGCCTTCCCATTCTCCGTGAGCGGTAGTTGACATTCGTTTCCTCGTGTCTCAATACCTTCACTGTTCCAGTCCAAACTGTTCACCTCAAACGCGATAGGCTGCTTGCCATTCACATTTTTCTCTTGGCTATTGTCAATGTCTTCACTACAGGATACTGTCAAAAGGCAAAAAGCTAATAGCACTAGGCCAATAGCTGTTATAGATTGTCTCTCCATAGTAGTCTCTTTTAATAATCTGGGGGCAAAGATAGGGAAAAGAACGCAAAAATGCAAGAAAAACAGCATTTTTTTTGCATTTGCGGGATAACAACCACTCTTTGCACTGGTTTTTAGCGCAAAGATACGGTATTTCAGTGAGTTAAGTTTTTTGTGTTGTGGCTAACGGGCAGATCCTAAAGCAGGACGCATAGTAACTATAATAGTATGCCATAGATAACCTAATGCTTTCCTACTCGGCTATAGATCGGGCTGCCCATGAGCGTACACGACCGCTTTTGTATTTGGGACTGATGTCGCCACCGATGCTATAACCAAAGTAGTAGTTTGAGGTCGCATCATACGGGGTGGCCGTCGTGTAATGCCCATTTACGTTTGTCCCCTTTGTACCATCATTGTCTATGATTCCGGTACGTGGGAAATATATGGCGTTATTGCCCGAGAACGTCCGGAATGAATAGCCGCCGTCAGTATTTGCTGTACTACTATTGATAATGGGACAGCTTCCTGCACTTTTTTGCTCACCATCGTATGTGAATGTATAGAATGCGCCTACCGGTGGCATGGCGAAGCCAACGGGACTTGGATCGTAAATGGTCTTGATGGCTTTGTCAAAAGTGATGCCAGTCGTTCCTCTTGCATCCCACCAACTATTAGATGCAGTTCTGCACCAGTTACTGTTGGAGTTAGATGTCGTGATGAAGGCGTAAGGATATTTGATGGATTCATTAACGTATACTGGCCCGGTTTTTGTTTGCCATCTGTATTTTGAGTTGTCGTAGAACTGATCATGGAAAGCGTATGTAGAGGTTGTAGACCACGGCAATTGAGGATCCTTGCGCCCCCATTGGTAGTATGGAGCATAACCTTTCGTGTTGCTGACTAATTCGACACCACCTGTTTGCGTTACGCGGAATACGGCTGTCATTCCCGTACTCTGACGTATCATTAAGAGTACCGTACGTGGGTTGTATGTCTTTAGAGTTCCGTTTGTCGGGCACCAGCCTAATGGCGTAGGCAGAAAGTCGTAACGATAGCCTCTTGGATTGTTTACCTCAATGGTGCTGTTAATGTCGATTGGTGTTACCCAGATATGCCAGCTCCACATAATGTCTTTGTCTGCGTTGTCTTGACGGACGGCAATAACAGCGTTACCTGGTGTGATGGAAAGACTGTCAACTTTGAACGTCAGGTACTTCTTGTCTGTAGATACCGCCACGTCACTCACTAACCCGGAGGCATCTTGCCAACAGAGAATGCCGCCATCATTTCCTTCTGCAGGTGTGTAGCTGATGTATGGGTCGTTAATTGTGCCGTCGGCATGGTTGATTGCCGTGCCTGAGTAGGCATCTTCATTCTTTATGTCGTTTTTGATACCGTTGCCATAGACCAGTGGCAGCTTATACCAACCGGGGGCGTTGACGACGTAGCAGTTAGCAGTGTTACATGCGGTTTCGTTGCCAGCGAGGTCATGAGTTGAGAGATCGTAGGGACAGTCTTCAGTGCCTCTTTTGGGATATGTCTTCTGTAGTATCTCTTTCATTGCGAGTACAAAATCGTTTGGCGTCGATGTTTGTGTCGCATTTGAGGCTGCTATATTAATGATACATTTTTGCCCATCAACTCCTCCGCTTCCACTGGTTGTTGTAATTCCAAGCCAGTTTAGGGATGCTGGCTTCTCGTAAGAGAAAGAAACCCCGTCGTTAGTTGAATAACCAATAATTTCCCATGGGAGGGCTGTTTTATTATTGCTTTTCTCTTCGTAGCTGGTAACAGTGAAGAAACTTTGCCCGCCATTGTGTCCAACGGATACCGACGAGGCTGTCAAAACGAAAGTACCACTGGTGGGTGTGGTTGACAGCTTGTAGGTTACGGTAGTGCCGGGTAACCATGCTGAATTCTTCAAGGAGGCCGCTACTTTATGTACTTGACCGTCACTGACTTTTTTGATTGACATTTCTATTTGTTGTTCGTCATCTATAAATGTCTGTGGTATCATTAGCATGGTTGTTTGTAGTTCTCCGTTACTCCCGCTTGGGGCAATAATAGCACCGGTGTTGGAACCCAACACATTGAAGTTAATATCCGTCATGAAGAAATCATCGCGACTATCGGCATCTGCATTCCATGTTAGGCTATTGCCAATGGTTAATGTTCCCGTCTTTGCAATCTTACGAAGAATAATGGATTTGATTTCATCGCCAGCGTTTAGATATTCGCCTACAGCAAACTTTACGCACGTTAGCGCATGTTTGAAATGAAGATATGCCTTGCCGCCTTCTGTGCCGAATGTGGTTGGGCCGGTAAATGCCACCATCAAGTCTTTCTGGTTGCTAATGGCAGTTGGGACGGTTAGGGTCATTCTTGGCTCGCCTGTATCTCCTATGGCAGGAACAATCAGGTTGGGCATGTCTGTCGGAGCATATCCCACAAAGCGTGTTACATTGGTGCCTGTGGGCCAATAGCGTTCATTCATTGACCATTTACCCGCGTTATATGCTGCGACATCAGTCCATGAAACAGGCTGATTCCCCCATATTTCGTTATTGCCGTACTCATATGCAATTACGTTAAAAGACTCCTGTAGGTCTGTCTTGGCTTCACCACGTGTTGACTTCTCTAATTTGAATTGTGTGTTGTTAACACCGTCTGTTGTGGATGCATGTATGAAGAGTCCAGACAAACAGCCGTCATCTGTCGTCATTGCTGTAGTGTTTGACTTGACAACACTTTTACCTATGGCTCGCGTCATTATTTCATCTGTATCTTTCTGATTCCAATCCTGCGAGTCATCGATTGTAAACGTAATAGGCAGTTTGCCATTAGCATTTTGCTCCTGGCTGTTGTCAATGTTTTCGGTGCAGGAAGTGATGAATACAGCTGTGAGGATGGTCGCTGCTATGAGATGGGGTTGGATGTTCATATTCGTTAGTATAATTCGTTATAGGTTGTCATAGTCTCTCAAATATAGTTTAGTCGTAGTTATCGGAGACAGGAAAAATAGAAAATCCATACCCCGTCGTATTAGGGTCATAGTAAACGTAGAATGCCGAACTTAAAATGGCAACAGTATAAAATGTCCCAGCTGTAGGCATTGTTGAAGTCCAATACCAAATGCCTGCATGAGGATCTCCAATATTTCCATTGTAGCTACCAGGTCTTCTTAATCCAGAGGCGGGTAAATATATGGTGTTATTTTTATTGCCATCAGTCCATATTTTGAATCCATTGGCATAAACTCCAGCATTATTCCATTGTGCAGAATTAGTATTGGAACCAATAGAACCTGTGGTGGTAAACCCGGTAGAGGCATAACAGTCTGTTACGTGGAATCCTGCAGGACATGGATCATAGATACTTTTTATGGGTATATAATCAGGCGCAGGATTTGTGTATTTTGTTGCTCCTGCATCCCACATGTTATAAATGATTTCAGAACTCCACACATTAACCGTATAATATGTCAATGGTGAAATGATTGATTGGGAGATTGTGGATGCTGAACTGGAGACCGCATACTCATATCCATTAGGGCTTTGGTAGTATTTCCGTGGGACGTTACTTACTGGGGTGAATGTCTTTCCATCCCATCCTGGCTGTGGGTCTTTTCTTCCTCCTTGCCAAAAAGGCATGTTTCCTGCGGTTGGCGCAAGCTCCTTGCCACCTGTCTGTGTGATAGGCATGATGGCGGTGAGGCCGCTGCTCTGTTGTAGTTTGACAAGGATTGTACGAGGAGTGTAAGATGTCTGTGAACCACCCATGGAACAATAGCCCAATGGGATGGGCATGAAGTTGAACTTACGTCGGTCGTGGTTGATGACGGGAATGGTGGCATAAACATCGGCTGCCGTCACCCAGATGTGCCAACTCCACATGATGTGGTGGTTGTTGCTATCATCGCGGACGGCAACGACGGCATTGCCCTGCGAGATATTGCCCTTCTCTATCTCAAAGAGAAGGTTCTCTTTCGCATCATCCAGTCGGACGTTGGTAAGCAGGTTGTCAACGTCCTGCCATACAACGACGGCATCACCGGGGGCGTAGTTGTTGTTCGAAGCATCTTTGTTTTCGTAGATGTATGCGTTTGTGATGTTTCGATTCTTGTAGTCTTTGTAGTTCGATTTGTTATAGGCTACGGTGTTTTGTTCTCCGTCCTTGATGCCATTGCCGTAGACCAGCGGCAGAGAGTAGCTGCCATAGGCGTTGATGACGTAACAGTTGGCGGTATTGCGTTTAGTCAGTTGGCCGCCAAAATCATGCATCGACAGATCGTAGGGAGCTTCCTTGCCACGTTGGGTGGCACGTAACACTGCCTCTTGGGCTTCTCTGTCCTGTGTCTCGCTGACGGGAGAAGTTGTGCCTGTTTGGGCATTGAAGAGCACTTTGCCTGTCTCGGACTCTGTACTGCCCTCGCCACTGGAGTTTACCAAACCGAACCAGTTGGCGCTTTGCGGCTTCTCAGTACTCCATGTTTTACCATTGTCTTCGCTGTAACCGACAACTTTCCACGATTGTTTCATCTTGTCGTTTCCTGACACATTTTGGCGGTAACTGACAACCTTGAAATCGACAATTCCACCATCGTGGGCTGCCGTGACCGGTGTGACGTTGAAGATATATTCCACATTGGCATCTGAGGAGCAGAGCTGATACGTGACCGTGGTTCCCGGCAGCCACTCTGAATTTTTCAGTGAGGCGAAGATGGTGGTCGTGGCATTTGTTGCGTTGTTTTGGAGCGTTACCTCAATCTTCTGATCGTCGCTGTTGAAGGCCTGCGGTATCATCAGTAGTGTGCTGTAAGCTTCGCCGTTTGGGTGTACGATAATCGTGTTGTTGGCCGTGTTGGTTGGCACGCTCAAATCCTCGATGTCATATTGCCAGATATCTGTTGTCGGATAGGTCGGAACATCCCAGTACTCACCAATGAAGTAGCGTCCTTTCTCAACGATGTTCTTCAGCGTAATCTTTGTTATAGTTTGGTTGGCGGGAAGACCTGAGCCTACGGCAAACTTTACGCAGGTCAGAGCGTGCTTGAACGGCAACTGTGCTTTTACCTTGGGACCGTAGGCGGTGGCTGTCGAGTGGGCAGTCATCAGGTCTATCTGGTCCTGAATATCGCGCTTGACAATGAAGTCAATATAGGGTGTTCCAGAAACCGTTTTCTCTGAAAGTGTAATGCCGTAGTCCGCATCGTTAAAAGGCGTATAAGCAAAGAATTTCAGCTTCTTGTCGGCAGCAGGCCAGAAACAAGGTGTAGCCAGTGCCCATCCATTAGCGCCTTTCACTGCCTTCTCGTTATACATGTATGTCGGTGTGATGGTGCTAATGTCATCGCCTCCATTGGTAATCAAAAAAGCACTGACACCAAAGTCTCCTTCCAGCGAACTCTGTACGTTACCACGGGTGACGTTGTCCGTCATTCTCATGCCATCGATGCCGTTGACGACTGATGAACGAATCTTTATGCCTGCTGCTGATGTTGACATTATATGGGGCGCGAAAGCCAGACTTGTCATTGCCCGTGTCGTTTCGATTTCGCTCCCTGTCTGGTACCAGTCCTGCGAGTCATCCACAGTGAACTGTATTGGCTGCTCTTCCATCTCTCCCTCCGAGTAAATGGTGGGGGGAAGGTCGTCGGTACAGGATAGGGCCGTCATGACAACCGCCATGATTACTATGGATATGTGTTTCATCTGCTTTTTCATCTTTCTTCACTAATTATTGGTAATATTCGCGGACGGGGCGGATAACATTTCCATAGGAGGAACTATCCCAGCCAATTGTATATATACTGCCGCTTGACATGAAATACATATCAGAGGCTTGCCCTGATGAATGATTACTGCTATTCAAGGTGCAAGTCCAGAACATGGTTACGCTATTGTTATAGGAACCATCACTTGAGCTAATACATCCATTCAGACAGAATGGTAGTGTTTCTGTTTTTGTAGCATCCGTATAGAAGCAGATTCCACGGTTAAATCCTACCGCTTTGTCATAATACCATGTATTCTTATTCGTACTTGCTTCTGTTATGCCACTTTCATGAAAGGCAGTAAAGACATAAGGATCTGGCACTCTGAATCCTGCTGGACAGGGATCGTATATGGTTTTTTTGCCACGATGATACAGCGTGGGGGCTTTTGCGGTGTAGCCTACACACCACAGATTCGGGTAGTTATTGCCGCATCCCCAGTCATTCTGGTAATGTACGTTTGGATTCCGTATGGCCTTGGCTATGCTGTTTCCAGATTCTGATAAAGATATTGGAGCCATATTGATAGGACTACTGCATGTCTTAAAAGCGTCATTGCCATTGGTGGGCATCAGCGGGTCTTTGCGTCCCCACTGGTAGAATGGCTGACTGCCTCGCGGAAGCCCCGTATTCTCTGTACAATGTAACTGTGTAATATCGAAAGTACTGATGCGTCCGGATTGCTCTTGCATCACTTTTACCTTGATGTTATGACCTTCGTAGGTAGACTGGCCCCCACCTATAGAAATCCAGCCAAGGTCAACGGGCATCATGTCGTAGGTCTGTCGATAGTAGTCAATCACCCGTTTGGTGGCAAAGACATCTTGGCCAGTTATCCAGATATGCCAGCTCCACATAATGACATTGTCCTTGTCACGAACTGCAATGACGGCGTTGCCTGGCGTTAGGTTGTCTTCCTCAATCTGGAACTCTATGAAGCACTTGTCCGTAGACAGGCGGACGGTGCTGAGCAATGTCTTTGATGAGGGAACATCCTGCCATACGATAACGGCTTCACCGATTCTGTTCATATAGTTGTGGTTGTTGTAGATATAAGGGTCTTCGATTGTACTTCCCAAGTAGTCAATGCATGGTGAGCCAGTGTAGGCTTCTGCATTGGTGGCGCCGTTTTTGATGGCGTTACCATAGACTAACGGTAGTTTATACCAGCCAAAGGCGTTGACGACATAACAGTTTGCGGTGTTACGTGACATGGTACAATTTCCAGAAACATTGTATAGCGAAAGATCTAATGGACTCGATTCTGAACCGCGTCCCGTCGGAGCATTAGCTTTCATAGCAGCAATCTGATTGGCTGTTTCTGTTTCTGCTGAAACCGTTGTAGTAGAAGTTGCTGCCTGCGGCTGTATGTGAACATAACCTTTTTCCATTTCGCTGCCGCCGTTGCCATTGATGGTGCCGATGGCTGCCCAGTTAGCAGATTGGGGCTTTTCCGTAGTCCATGTCGTGCCGCCATCAGTGCTGTAGCCAATGATGCGCCAAGGAAGTGGTGTCTTCGTGTTGCCCGTTGTGGGCTGCTTGTAACTGGTGATGCCGAACGACACGTCGCCCCCGTTATGGCCGACGGCTATGGGCGTCACCTCCAAGACATACTCGTAGGAAGTGTTGGTTGACAGGTGGTAGGTCACCGTCGTACCTGCCAACCATTCCGTATCAGCCAGGTCGGCGGTCAGTGTCACCTCATTGCTGCCGCTACCCGTATCATAGACGACCTCTATCTGCTGGCCTGTGCTGAACGACTGCGGAATCATGAGCAGGGTCGCAGAGGATGCATCGCCTGCTCCGCTTGGCATAATGATGTTGCCGGGAGAATGGGAGGCAACGTCATAGTCCAGACTGCCAATCTCGAAGTCGGTCTTGTCGGTAGTGGCCGTACTGGGTGTCCAGCCCTCGCCGAGGGAGAGACGCCCGCGATTGACAATATTCTTCAGGGTAATAAACTTAATGCGGGTTCCCGCTGGGAAGCCTGATCCCAAAGCGAACTTCACACAGGTCAGCGCATGGCGGAAAGGCAGTTCCGCCTTACGGCCGTTTCTGTAATGTGCCACAATAGATGTGGCGGTCATCAGGTCCACCTGGTTTTCGATGTTGTCCTTCACCTTGAAGTCGATGTATGGTGCGTCGATGTTGGTGGCTGGCGACATCTGAAGGTCAGCGTCGCCGGTGGTGTTAGGCGAGTAGGCAAAGAAACGCACATCCTTGTCGGCATTGGGCCAGTAGGCCCCAGCGGCAATGGTCCATGTCACGTTGTTGTCGGTTGTCGCCTCCAAGTTGTAGAAATAGTTCGTCTTCGTGGCGGTGTTCCAGTCTGCATCGGCAGGAATGGTATAGGCGCTGATGCGGAAGTTGCCGGTCAGGCTGGTCTGCGGCACACCGCGTGTCATCTCCTTGTTGCCCCTGATTCCTTCGCTGTTAATGCCGTTCACCACCGTTGATGTCAGTTTCATGTCTGTTGCTCCTTCCGACGAGGTCATGACGATAGTGTGCGGTGCAAAGGCCTTGCTGCTGATACCACGTGTCAGCATCTCGTCGCCTTTGGTCTGGTACCAGTTCTGCGTATCATCTACGCAGAACTGTATCTGTTGCCCGTTCTTCCCTCCTTCGGGGGAATTGAGGGGGGTAATGTCATCGGTACAGCTGAGGGCTATGAAGCTAACAGCTAATAGCCAACAGCCAACATTTGAGATATGATAGATTCTTCGTTTCATAAGTTCGGCATTTAGTGTTTCTGACTAATAGACATTTAGACAATTAATAATCGACAACGGGTCGGACTGGGAAGCCATAGCCAATATGGGATTCCTGAAAAACGCCAATCTCGTATTGGGTAGTAGAATACTCAACATATCTAAATGACATTAAGAGCGTGCTTGTCCATGAATGACCACAATATCCAGGCAAATTAAAACTTGCGTTTGCCGCCAAATAGCCAGGCATTGGGAAAAAGATAGTTTCTTTTTTTTGTGCTGAATTAGTCCAAAATAAATAGCCGCATTGTAAACGATGGGCATCCACAACGCTTGTTTGGCTGTGGGAATATACGGTTCCGCCAGTGGTCGTGAAGCCTGTGAATGCACCAGGAGGAGCTGTGTGGAAGCCTACTGGACTGGGGTCATAGATGGTTTTGATGACAGTTCCATAGTTTGTCCCTGTGTTCCCGTTAGTGTTCCATAGATACTGGTTTTGTGTACACCAATTATTGGAACTGCTTATGAATTTGTGTGGATTTTTAATAGCATTTGCCATAGTCGTAGGACCACTGAATGTCGTCCATTTATATGCGGTGTTAGTAGGCCAGACTTCATGGAGAACTCCAGTTCCATTGGTCGCACTGAACGTCTTATTGTCGCCAATGTATAGTGGGTCTTTACGTCCCCACTGGTAGAATGGACAATAGCCGCGGGTTTCATCGGTAAAGGTGCTACCACCGCTTTGGGTGACACGGAAAGTGGCAATCTGCCCAGTGCTCTGCTCCACTTTGATAATCATAGAGCGGGTGGCGTAGTTGACAATGCTTCCGTTTGTCGGGCACCAACCAATATTTACTCTCATGAGATTGTAAACGGCACTGTTGGCGGCTGTTACGGCTATAGTACTATAGATATCAATGGCGGTGACCCAGATGTGCCAACTCCACATAATGGTGTTGTTGCTGTCAAACACGGCGATTACGGCATTGCCGGGAGTTATGTTATCGTAAGGAATAAGAAAACGGACATATTTATGACCGTCACTGCCACTGACCAGTTGAACATCCGTTGCCTCCTCGCTAATGAGTCCTTCGGCATCCTGCCAAAGTAGTTTTGCGTATGAGGGCGTGACGCTGTTGTCCTCCAAATAGGGGGATGTCATATTCCCGTTGTGTACTGCTTTGACAGCACTATAGGCGGATGTGTTTGGCTCACCATTCTTGATGGCGTTTCCATAGACTAGCGGGAACTGATAATATCCCCAACTATTGATGACGTAGCAGTTCGCCGTATTCCGGAGTGTCGGATTCCCGAAGAAATCATGGGTGGAAAGATCATAATAGTCGGTCTGTCCACCTTTCTTTGGATTTGCTTGTAGCTTTTTCTTCTGTATGGTAACAGCGTTCTTAGGGTCACCATCTAAATCATTTAGAACTTCCGTACTGTCGGGACTCATGGGGTCAACGATGAGACGGCCTATATCTTCCTGAGCACCGCCTTTACCACTGGTCGTAGCTATTCCGACCCAGTTACATTCTGCCGGTTTTTCTGAGTAAAATGTTTTTCCTTCATCTATGCTGTATCCAATGATTTTCCAAGGGAGAGGATCCGTCTTTCCTGTAGTTCTGACATAACTTGTTATGCCGAAGGTCGCATTTCCACCATCGTGTCCAATAACTACCGATGACGCAGTTAAGACATATTCCTTGTCTATTTCGCCAGTTGACAATAGGTAGGTAACGGTCGTCCCAGGCATCCACTTCGACTCGTTCAGCGTAGCTGAGACAGTCCTTGATGTTCCGTTTTTGTCATCAAACTCTATCTCAATAATTTGATTGTTGTCATTAAATTCCTGTGGAATCATTAGCATGGTGGTCTGTTTCTCTCCGTCAGTCACATTAGGTGCAATAATAGTGTTTTTTGTTGCTGTAGGGGATACGTAAAAATTGATGTTTGTTATCTCAAAATCTGTACGTGATGATTCGTCAACATTCCAGCCGAATGTATCTCCGAGAGTTACGCTACCTTTTCGCGCGACGTTCCTTAGACGGATGGTTTTGATAGTACTGTTCACTGCAAGGTCTTCACCGATAGCAAATTTTACACAAGTCAACAGATGCTTGAACTCCATTTTCATTCTACCGCTGTTTGTCGTGTATTTGCTGATGGGACTGACGGCTGCCATTAGGTCTGTTTGTGAGATAACAGATTTCGGCACTGTATAAGTGAATGTCGGTAAGCCTCCTGCGTCAGCAATTGTGGGGGCGATTAGGTCTGACGTAGTGGCTGGCGCATAGCCTACATATCGGATAACGTTTCCCCCAGTGGGCCAAAAATGGTTGGAATTCACCATTGTCCATACATTAGAAATCAGGGATGCTGTCTCCGTGTAGCTAACTTTTTGTGTTCCCCATGCTTCAGTCTCTGGATATTCGTATGCCAGAATATTAAAGTTGTCATATAGCATGGTGCGTGCTTCGCCACGTGTAAGCTCCTTTTCTTTGAAAGTATCACTGTTGATACCATTGACTGTCGTTGCGGTGAGGGTCATACCCGTTTCTATGCCATTACAGGTGACGGGAACGGAATTAGCCTTCCAAGTTCCTTCGCTAAAAGAAGAGCGTGTCTCGGCACTTGTCAAATTCCAGTTTTGATTTGCCGACACATCAAACGTGATGGGCTGTTTTCCATTAGAATTTTGCGCTTGGCTGTTGTCAATGTCCTCGGCGCAAGCAGTCATCAGAAGACCAATGGCTAACAGCCAAAGGCTAACTGCTGCAATATGACAGATTCTTCGTTTCATAGGTTCGGCATTTAGTGTTTCTGACTAATAGACATTTAGACAATTAATAGTCGGCAACGGGTCGGATGCCGATGGCACGTGATGTGTAGTTCGTTCCTAATGGCCAACAGTGGTAAGCATTTGCGTGAGTGTCGGCCCAGAGGAATCCTGTACCTTGCGTCGCCGCCGCAAGCACAGCAGTCCATGATGTAGCGTTGTTACTGCTTGTACCGAAGATGGAGGCATTATAGATATTGGCGTAGCCTAATGTCTCACGAGCACCGTTTGCTGGGAAATGTACTGTAGTCGCGTCTGAGTAATTGGTGTAGAAATAGAAACCATTGCTGACCTTGGCATGGCGAATACTCCCTGCAGCAGTGACATAAATGCCTGTAGTTGTAAAGCCGGTAAACGCGTTTGTCTCCGGAACATGGAAACCAACGGGACACGGGTCGTAGATGCTCTTGATGACCTTGACAGTGTTGTATGCCCCAGTAATGGTGTTCTTGGCGCACCATGCGTCACGGCGGAGTGGTGCCCAGTCAACATTAACAACCACCATGTGGTTGGGGTTCTGAATGGAGTAACCGTATGTTTTCTGTGCCTTTGCACTTGTGTAGTCTGGCTGCATTGGACCATAAACAGTTCGATTTGCCGTACTGGCACCTCCTACACCTGGAGCAATGGGGTCTTTGCGCCCCCATTGGTAGAATGGCGCATAGCCAATCTCTGATGTACTGCCAGAGTAGGCTTTTTGGGTGATGGGAAATACGGCGGTCTTTCCTCCGTCCTGCATAACCTTTACCCACATCTGTCGTTCTTCATAGATACTGAGGCCAGAGCCGATAGAGCACCAGCCAAGATAGCATGGCATGATGTTGTAGGTGTTTTGTTGGTAATTTGTGATTGGAATTGTTGCGTCTATCTGTGTGTCCGTTATCCAGATGTGCCAACTCCACATGATGATGCCCATACCGTCACAGACGGCCACAATAGCGTTACCGGGACGGATAGTTTCTTTATCTATGTAGAACTTCAGGTATGTTGACTTTCCACCTGCCTCATCACAAAGAGTGATGGAGGTTTGGGTTATCAGTTCGTTGGCATCCTGCCATACCAATGTGGCACTGCCTGGCGTTATGGTCTCGTAGACATAGGGTGTCGTGATGGCCAAATCGGCATAGTTCATGTAGTTGGATGTTTCTCCTGGTGTGTACGCATCTACGTTGTCCGTGCCATTCTTGATAGCATTACCATATATCAATGGCAATTTGTACCAGCCGGGTGCATTGACAACATAACAGTTGGCTGTGTTTTGTGTGGTTGGGTTTCCTTTAAAATCGTGTGTCGACAAGTCAAAAGGCTCTTCTGACGTTCCACGTTCCGGCTTGGTCCTCATGTAGGCCGCCATGATGGTCGCATCATCTGTTGCTGCCGTGATACCTGCTGTAGCAGATACTTGTTCTAATACCAATATCTGACTATTGGTAATTGCCACGCTACCCGTTCCTTCGAGGTCAGTAAAGCCCACCCACGAGCATGAGACGGGCTTATCAGCATAGAAGTTGATACCGTCGTCGCTGTAGCCGATGATGTGCCAAGGCAGGTTCTCGGGCGTGCTACCCGACTGTTGACGGTAGCTGGAGACGGAGAAGGTTGCCGTGCCGCCGTCGTGGCCGATGGTGACGGGCGTGACATTCAGAACATATTCGTAGTTGGTGGTAACAGAGAGATTGTAGGTGACGGTTGTTCCCGGCAGCCATGCCGTACCGTTGAGGGTGGCTTCTACAATTTTACTACCAGAGCCGTCGTTATAGGAAATCTCTATCTTCTGCTTGTCGCTTCCAAATTGCTGGGGCACCATGAACATCGTTGTAGCAGTGGCTCCATTAGTGCTACTGACAATCTGTACGTTGGTGGATGCACCGACAGCGAAATTTAGTTGCGACATGTCGAAGTTGGCCGAGTCTGTACCGGCAGTCCAGTTCCCGTTGTAGTCGTAGCGTCCACTCTTGACGATGTTCTCTAGTGAGATGCGGTTGATGGTGCAGTTGGCCAATCCCGTACCGGCTACGAACTTGACGCATGTCAGAGCGTGCTTGAAGGGTAGTTCCACCTTGTCGTCAGCATAAAAGCGGGTGGCTGGCGTGACAGCTGTCATCAAGTCTCCCTGACTCACCACCGACGTGTTGACGGTGTAGTCGATGTAAGGCGCTGTGGCGTCCGTCTCAGGTGAATGGCTGATACTGGCTGCGCTGCCTGTTGCCACTGTGTAGCCGTAGAATCGCAGTTTTGTGGAGATGTCATTGGGCCAATAGCGCGGTGACGTTAACAACCAGTCATCGCCCGTTTTTGTGGCTTGCTCGTCATAGAACCAGCTCGTCCACGATGGCACGGTGCCATCGTAGATATAGGCGTGAACTCTGAATATGTCGGGCTTGGTCGTGATGGTGGTGCCGCGGGTGCCCTCTTCGAAGAAAGGACTGTCTGCCCCCATCGGCTCTGCATCAATGCCGTTGGCTATGGTGGCAGTCATTTTCAGACCCGTAGCACCGCCTGCCGAACGCATCTCTATCGTCTTTGGTGCAAAGTCACGTGGTGTAAGCCCTCGGGTGTTGGCCTCACTCTGCTGTAGATACCAGTTCTGCGAGTCATCAACGGTAAAGGTGATGGGCTGTCCGTTCTTCCCTCCTTCAACAGAAGTAGAAGGGGTCATGTCATCGGCACAACTGGCGGTCAAAAGCCAACAACTAATAGCTAACAAAGGTGTATATGCTGTCTTCATAGCGTCTGATGTTTAGAATTTAGTAATCAGCAACGGGACGGATTGACATGCCACGAGAGCCGCAGTTGTATTGCTCAAACGGTAGCGTGTATTGATTGTGTGACCACAGATATACGGTACTTCCATTAAATGCTCCGCCAGTCCATAAACATGTATGTCCATTCCATAGTGAAAGATTTACCCCAGAATTATTCCAAGATTCATGTACGCCAGTCGTCTGGAAATGAAAGGTTCTTGTTTTGTTTAAGTCGGTATAATAATAGTATCCATAGCTATACTTCTGAGATTGAGAGAATGAATTTTTTCCATCAGTACTTGCACCGTTAGTAGTGAATCCCGTGTATGCATTTGGTTCTGGTACATGGAATCCGACGGGACTTGGGTCGTAAATGGTTTTCTTGATAGTTGTATATCGCGTTGCGTTTCCTGTCGCTCCAGCATTCCACAGGTCATAACGAACGATGTTAATCCATGTGCTTGTTTGTACATTAATATAGTTGTATGGATTCCGTATGGCATAACCGATGGATTGCTGAGTTGTTATTCCAGAGTTATAGTTAAACTGGTGAGGACCGTATAATTGCTTGTTCTCATTGCCATTGCCCGTTCCCGGTCCCATCGGGTCTTTGCGCATACTTTGGTAGAATGGGTTGTAGCCTCTCTCGGAGATGAGTGCATCGCTGTCTAATTGCCCTATTGCCAAGACGGTTTCCTTGCCACCTTCCTGCTGAATACGGACATAGACGGTACGCCCCGGATAGTGGGTGAGGCCCGAACCTAACGAGCACCAACCGAGGTTGACGGGCATGTGGTTGTACGTCTGCTTCTCATAATTCATAACTGGTACGGTAGCGAGTATGTCAACATCGGTGACCCAAATGTGCCAGCTCCACATGATGTTCTGGTCTCCGTCTCTGACAGCTACGATGGCATTGCCTTGCTGGAAGGTGGTGCCTGAGGGAATCTGGAACTTCAGGTAGGTGTCGTTATCGCAAAGTTGGACAGTCGGCTGGTCAATAAGGCCGTTGGCATCTTGCCACACCAGTGTAGCGCTGCCGGGGGTATAGGTCTTGTAGATATAGGGCGCGTCTGGCGACTGGATGTCGTTGTCCAGATAGTCTTTGAACCTGTTGTTGGCGTTGCCGGGTGTCCAGGCCTCCTCGTTCTCTGTGCCGTTTTTGATGCCGTTGCCATAGACCAGTGGCAGCTTATACCAGCCGGGGGCGTTGACGACGTAGCAGTTGGCGGTGTTCTGCAGCGAGGGGTTGCCGGCGACATCGTGCTTGGAGAGGTCGAAGGGCGTGTGAATCTCGCCGCGTGAGGGGTGCTCTGCCATGTAGGCTTTCATAGCGTTGGCATCGGTGGGACTGTTGTCGGGTGTCACCCCCGTCTGCTCAGCTATCCAGACCTTGCCCGGTGCCAGTTCCGTACCGCCATTGCCTGCTGTGGTGGCGAGGCCGAACCAGTCAGCAGCGGCGGGCTTTGTGGCAGTGAAGTTTACACCGTCCAGACTGTAGCCAGTCACCTGCCAGCGTAGTTGCTCCGGTCCGCTGTTATCGGCCTGGCGGTAGCTGCGTACATAAAAGGTGTGCTCGCCACCATTGTGACTGGCCGTGACAGGTGTCACGTCAAGCACGTACTTATAGGTGCCGGTAGTCGAGAGATAGTAGCTGATGGTTGTACCCGGCAACCATGATGTGCCGTTCAGCGTGGCATAAGCCGTGATGTTGTTGGTGCCGTCGTTGTAGACCACTTTGACCCGTTGCTTGACGCTGTTGAACGCCTGTGGGATCATGAGCATGGTGGCTGCAGCAGCTCCTCCTTGACCGACATCGTAGATAATCTGCGAACCCTTCATAGCCGACGTGAAGTCGAAGTTGATGTTGTTCATGGCAAACTCTATGGAATCTGTCGTTGGTGTCCACACACCATCGAAGTCGTAGCGTCCCTTGCTGACAATGTTCTCTAATGAGATGCTGAGAATGCGGCCGTTAGTTGGGATGGCATCGCCCAGATAGAAACGGACGCAGGTCAGGGCGTGCTTGAACGGCATGGTGACCCGGAGCCCGGTGCTGTAGTGGGTGGCGTCGGTGGAAGCTACCATAAGGTCCTCTTGGTCGAGAACGACGGGATTGACGGTGAAGTCGAGGTAGGGTGCCGTGGTGACCGTCTGTGCCGACATCGTGGCACTGCCTGTGGTGGGCGCATAGGCATAAAAACGCAACAAGTCGTGGCTGTTAGGCCAATACTGTGTGGGGTTCAGCGTCCACGCGTTACCGTTGTTGGTAGCCAGTAGGTCGTAAAAGTAAGATGTCCAAGTGGGAGTGCTCGTGCCTGTATAGGTGTAGGCGGCCATCTTGAAGTTGCCCGGTACGGTATTCTGTGGCAGTCCTCGTGTCACGGCCTTGCCTGCCAGCCCGTTGCCGTCGATGCCATTGACTACACACGACGTCATTGTCATCGGCTGACCGTTGCTGGTCTGCATGTCATAGGTACGTGAGGCAAAAGCGCCGTTCTCCAAAGCTCTTGTCGTCGTCTCGTTCTGTTGTGTGAGATACCAGTCCTGTGAGTCATCGACTATAAAGGCGATGGGCTGTTTACTGTCAGCTATTAGCTCTTGGCTGTCGTTGATGTTGTCTGTGCATGCTGTTGTCAAAAGGGTAGTGACCAATATCCAAAGGCTAATAGACATCTGTGCTATAGAAATCCGTTTATCCATAGTTGTGTCTTTTGTTAATCTGGGGGCAAAGATATAAAATCTTTGTTAAACTTCCAAATATTTGGCTGTTTTTTTTATGTGAACATCCACTTCGATTACCTGAGACAACGTGCTATTGCTCAGTCGAATGGCGGTTTATAACACCCCGTGAGTTTTGAAAAATTCTCCATGACTTTTACGCAAAACTCATGGAGGATTTTTCAAAAATCGTGCACTCTTACTGTCCACTATCCTTGTCTCTATAGCTCTATGACTTTGTCATAGAGCAGAAACGTTTGGTGACGGGTGAAAGATGAAAGTGTATTTTTCAAACTTTTTACGCGTACCGCGCACATGTGCGTATGTATACCTGGGCGCATTATGCGCTCGCGCGGTACGCGTAAAAAGTTTGAAAAATACACTTTCATCTGTCACCCGTCACTTTATATAGTTCTTCTAACGCTCAATAGCAGCGTAAATCAGACGCCCCCAACTGGCACCTCCAGATGGCGCCCCTGCGTTAAATTCTGTTGCAGAGGTCCAATACCAAATCATGGCCATTGCTGTATTATTGCCATTTTTGCCCCAATTTGAATGATACATATATACATATCTTCCTATAGGGTAATTGTTTTTGTCAATTGCACCTGTGCTTGTTTGCCTGATTCCTAAAGGAGGTACAAACAGCCAATCTGTGTTTGTAGGATTCGTATACATTGTATGATTCGCTTTCCGTACCGTTAATCCGGTAAGGGTGTGGGGACCGGTTACATGGTATCCTGACGGACAAGGGTCGTAAATTGTCTTTTGGACATTTGCAGTTGTCGCAGGTGTAGATAAATTTGTTGGTGCATTGCCATCCCATAGCCTGTAATAATTTGTCGGGCTTGAATATGGAGTAATCGCTGTTGTGGTATAAAAAGCAAGTGGATGTTTAATGGCGGTGCCTAATGAGATGCCACTGGCGGTCATAGAAGCAGAGTATAAAGAATTAATGTACCATGTCTTATCTGTCTCATTTGTTCCATTAACCCATCCGGTCGCTGGGCGCCAAGGAACTGCGCGCCCCCATTGGTAATAAGGCGCGTTGCCGTTGGTGAAAGCGGTAAAGTCAACACCTCTTGTCTGTTTGATGTGGAGTACGGCAGTGGCACCACTGCTTTGCTGAATCTTGACGTAGATGGTTCTGCCTAAATATGTCGCTTCCGTGCCACCACGCGAGCAGAAACCGATAGGTACAGGGAGAAGGTCAAAGTGGCGTCCGTTGGCATTCGTTAGATATTTTGGAGTCATGTCTATTCCCGTCACCCAGATATGCCAACTCCACATGATACGGCCTGCATGACCTTCGCCGTCGGCGGTGGCGTCGCGGACGCAGAGGACGGCGTTGCCCTGACGGATGGTCTCAGGGTCGACATAGAACTCGATAAAGTGCTTGTCGGCAGAGAGGTGGGTCTTCGTGACCAAACTATCGGCATCCTGCCAGAGGATGATAGCATCCTTGGGGGCGTAGGGCGTACTCTGCGCATCAGTGTTGTTGTAGATGTAGGGATCGGTGATGGCACGATCCAGATAGTCGAGGTTGGGCGACTTTGTGTAGGCATCGGTATTGGCTACACCATCGGTAATAGCATTGCCGTAAACCAGCGGCAGCTTATACCAGCCGGGCGCGTTGACGATGTAGCAGTTGGCAGTGTTCATGGGTGTGCTGATGCCTGCCAGATTGTGCGTGGAGAGGTCCCACGGGTTCTCCTGAGTGCCACGTGTGCCGTTGCCCACCATAACGGCCTTCTGGGCTGCCGCGTCATCGGCCTCGTTGAGCAGTTCGGCAGTGGCCGTCTGCGCTTCCACTAATACACGCCCTGTTTCTGGCTCTGTGCCGCCGTCGCCCTCTGTTGTCATCAGTCCTACCCACTTCTGGCTGCTGGGCTTCTCGGTGGTATAGGTAATGCCGTCGGTGCTGTAGCCGATGACACGCCAAGGCATCGCCTCTTTTGTGTTGCCGTTCTGCTTGTAACTGGTTACCTTGAAGGTTGTCTCGCCGCCGTTATGGCCTACGAGTGCGGGTACCACCTCGAGCACGAAATGCTGGTTGGCGTTGCTGCTGAGCTTGTAGGTGACAGTGGTGCCTGCCAGCCACTGTGTGCCTTCAAGCGTGGCCGAGAGACTGCTTTCAGGGTTCACACCGTCGTCGAAAAACACTTCAATCTTCTGGTTCGCGTTGTTGAACGACTGAGGAATCATCAAGAGCGTGGCGTAGCTTAGGTTTTTGTTCTGAGGCTTGATGACCGTGTTCTCGGTAGTCGATGTCTCCATGTTAATATCGGTAATGGCGTAGTCCGTTAGGTCGGTGGTGCTGGCCACCCATGTGGGGTTCACCTCGTCGAAGGTGTAGGTGCCTTTCTGCGCGATGTTCTTCAGGTAGATGGCCGAGATGCGGCAGTTGGCGGGCAGACCGGAGCCCATGACAAACTTGACACAGGTGAGGGCGTGACGGAACGGCAGACGTGCTTTGATGCCGCTACGCCAGGTCAGCGGGCCAGAGCTGGCAGTCATCAGATCAATCTGGTCCTCCACGTTGTCTTGTACGGTGAAGTCGATGGTGGGTTTGCCGCTGTAGGTAGCTGGCGAGAGCGTGATGCCGTTGCTGTTGGTCGCCACGGGAGCGTAGGCAAAGAAACTGGAAGTACTGTTTTGCGGCCAGTAATAGTCGTTGTTGACGGGCCTCCATGCGGTGCCGTCTTGATGGACGATGATGTTATAGAAGATGTCGGGTGTCTGTGGCGTGCTGTTGGCTGCGTGTGAGAAGCCGCTAACAGCGATGTATTGTGGCGTCGTGGCGTAAGTCTCGCCACGGGTAGGCTCGGATCCTATCGGCTCTGCATCGATTCCGTTGACTACCGATGTGTTTAGGTAGACGTTGCCCATCACAGTACTTGTCGACACCATCTTCGTGGAGCGTGGTGCGAACAGTCCTTGCTCCGCGGCTCGGGTGGTTGCAATGTCGTCACTTGTCTGCATCCAGTCCTGAGAGTCGTCGACTGTGAAGGCGATGGGCTGTTTGCCATTGACGGTTAGCTCTCGGCTGTCGTTGATGTCTTCAGAACATGCTAGCACTAAAATGCATAAGACTAAAAGCCAAAGACCAATAGCGGTTGGTGCTATAGAATGTCGTTTTTCCATATGTGTACGTTTATTTGTCTAAAATTGGTATGATGTTGGCACCATAGTTTATATGACAGTCATTTGTACCCCATACACCAGTGTTGTTACTGTTAGAAACAGCAGGATCTTTGATGTGGATTTCAAGATTGAATCCTCTGTAGTTGGGCTTTGTGTATTGTGCATTTGCACACCAATAGAATGCGCCATATCCACAATTCGTGGTGCGATTGTCTGACCATTGTCTGTATCCACCGAATGTGGGAACGAAATACGTTTGTGTGTCGCTCTTGTCTGTGTAGAAATAGAAACCGCCGTCTACGTCTGCTGTGGCTTTGTTGGCCACGTGGAAGTAGTTAGATCCAAATGAAGTCCATCCGGTATTGGCACCATTGGTGGTAAAACCTGAGAATGTATTTCCTGGCGGAACACAGAACCCCGGAGGACAGGGGTCGTAAATGGTCTTCAGGACCTTTCCGTCTTTCCTTCCCTGTGAACCGTCGGCATCCCATAACCCCCAAGGCCAGTCGTTAGCCCAATAAGCTCCGCTGTTATAGAACTTTTCAAAGGGACGTCGGATGGATTCTTCTACTGTTCCAGTCTTGTTTGCTTGTCTAAAGTAGTAGGTAGAATTCGTTGGATATGTCGGATGGTTGTCACTGTTGTTTTTGCTCGTCACACCCGGAAATGGGTCTTTGCGTCCCCACTGGTAGTAGGTGGCATAGCCATCGGTGAAGTGTGTGTATAGGTCGCCGCCAGACTGATGGATGGTGAATGTGGCGGTCTTGCCGCTGCTCTGTTGTATCTTTACCGTCATGGAACGCTCTGCATAAGTGGATATTGTGCCGCCTAATGAGCAGAATCCAAGCATTGTCGGCATGAGGCTATACTTGTAACCGGAATAGTTCGTGATTTCCGTCACGGCCATGGGGTCGATATTCGTACACCAGATGTGCCAGCTCCACATGATTTCTTCATTGTTATTATCACGAACGGCTATCAGTGCATTACCTGGATAGATTTTGTCTCGGTCTATCTGGAAATAGATATAGTATTGACCGTCAGTCTCTTGTTCCAGTTTGATGGTTTCTGTGTTGACGAGCTCGTCTGCATCCTGCCAACAAACGACAGCGTCCTTAGGCGTGCCATTGTCCTTGATGTAAGGAGAGGTAATGGTGTTCTTGCCTTTATAACTGTAGGCACATCCATTGGAGTATGCCACATCGTTGACAGCACCATTCTTGATGGCACAACCATAGATGAGGGGGAACTTGTAGAAGCCGGGGGCGTTGACGATATAACAGTTTGCTGTGGTGCGGGGCACGGTATTGCCATAATAGTCGTGTGTGGAGAGGTCATAGGGATTCTTGTTGGCTCCCTTCGGCGTGCGGTCAAACATCTGCTGGTGTTGTGCTGCTACGTCTTGCTCTGCTGTGTAGGTCTCTGTTCCTGTCGGTTCCTGCTCCGTCAGCAGGGCGATGCCTTCGTTGGGAGCGGTGCCGCCGTTGCCGCTGGTGGTGACTATGGCTGCCCAGTTGCAGGAGGCTGGCTTCTCACGGTGGAATGTTACGCCGCCGTCATCGCTGTAACCAATGACCTCCCATGGCATGGGAGTCTTGCCGAGACCATCGCCATTGACGGCGTAGCTCGTGATGGCGAAAGAGGTCTGACCGCCACGATGGCCGACAGGTACGGCCGAAGCCGTGAGGACATAGTCCATGGAGTTTTCGGTGGCAGATATGTTGTAGGTGACGGTGGTACCCGGCAGCCACATCTGGCTGGCTAGCGATGCCGCCACCTCAATGTCCTTGCTACCATTGTTATAGACCATGACGAGACGGGCATCATCGGGCAAGGTCTGTGGAATCATCAGCATGGTGGTGTACTGCTCACCGCCCGTCGGGGCGATAACGGTATTCATGGCCGCATCGCTGGAGAACCCCAGCTCGTCCATGAGGAAGAATGTACGCGATGTCTCGTCGATGTTCCATTCCACCGGGTCATTGATAGTCACGACACCCTTACGGGCCACGTTCTCGACCTTAAGACTTTTGATGGTGCAGCCGCTCTTAAAACTCTCGCCCATGGCAAACTTGACACAGGTCAGAGCATGCTTGAAGGGCAAGGTGGCCTTGGCGTGGTATTCGTAGGTCTTGGGGCCGCTGGCAGCAACCATGAGGTCTGTCTGGGCATAGACATCCTGTTCGACGGTGAACGTGATAGTGGGACGCCCTGCGGCCGTCTCGGCAGAGAGTATCTGGTTACTGGTGGCTGCCGGCGCATAGGCAAAGAACTGAACAGCCTTGTCTGAGGCTGGCCAATACTGCGTGCTGGGCAGTGTCCATGTGCCAGTACCGTCGTAGGTCGCTTTCAGATTGTAGAACTTGTTGGGCGTATAGGTCTCCTGCCACCCAGCTGCTGCCGTATAGTCGTAGGCCGATACCCAGAAGTCCTCGCTCATGTCGAATTTTTGGACGCCGCGGGTTGCATCCTGACTGCCAATGGGTAATGGCGTCTTACTGCTGATGCCGTTGACGACGGTCGACTGTAGAACCAATCCTGCGTCGGCACCCCGCTCCGTGAACCGCGTGGTAGTGGTCTTTAGTGCTTCCGTCGAACGGGTATTGATATTCACGTTGTACCAGTCCTGCTCTGCCGTGGCAGCGAAGGATATGGGCTGCTGGTTATCTGTATGTGGATTTTGACTTGTGCCGAGGTCGTCGGAACAGCTAACAACTGATAGCCAACAGCTTATGGCCAGCAAAGGAATATATAACTTTTTCATACCCATAATGTTTTTCGTTTCTCATATCTTCATTAGGCCGAAGGCCTTGACTATTGGTCTTTCAGAGGTCGGATGTAGAAGCCGACGAACGACTCGCCCTCTTCATACCAAGGATGTAACTGCCAATCGCAAACCCAGGCGGCACGTGCCTTGTTGGTGACGGCCAGACAATGCCAATAGCCGGAACCGTAGGGGTTGGAGCCGCCGCAGAATTCCACAACACTGGCACTGCGCCGATATCCGTTGGCCGGGAAGAAGATGGTGTTTTCGTAGTTGCCGTCCACATAAAAGTTGTAGCCTCTGTCGAAGGAACCATCAAAGTAGGCGACTGACGTAGTGTTTGTCTTATTTGGTACGATGCAATTAAAGGATACTCCACTGGCTATCTTCGTGTTGACGTTAGCAGTCTACCATTCTCCTGCATACCAGCCGAAATCAACGAAGAAGGTCATACTCCATGGCGATGGCACGTGGAAGCCTACTGGACAGGGATCGTAGATGGTCTTCTCTGGCTGCGCATCTTCCTTGGGACGGGGG
>Ga0310690_10002192_pt1 | contig 32477 bp, 33 predicted proteins | sample AusTroGonzalo_MG_2_FD_207661 | JGI IMG/M metagenome (GOLD analysis project Ga0310690, IMG submission 207661) | Bovine rumen microbial communities from tropical cattle in Woodstock, Queensland, Australia - Gonzalo_04 (v2) (version 2) | ecosystem: Host-associated > Mammals > Digestive system >...
TGGGTCCCCTTCTCCCGAAGTTACGGGGTAATTTTGCCTAGTTCCTTGGCCGTGATTCACTCGAGCACCTTAGGATACTCTCCTCACCCACCTGTGTCGGTTTACGGTACGGGTCGCAGTACGCTTAGCGATCCGCAGGTTTTCTTGCAAGTATGCTTACCCGGACTGTCCAATCGGCCGAAGCCTCTCGGTACTGTCAGATTTCAGTCTCCCTACGTCCTTCAACCGCCATTTACGTCAGGCGGCGCCGGTGTCACTCCTCGGTCCCTGCTTCTCCTGTACTGCGAGTGCCGGAATATTAACCGGCCTTCCATCACGTGCGCCTCTCGGCTTCCGCTTAGGTCCCGACTAACCCTGATCCGTTTAACGTTGTTCAGGAATCCTTGGGTTTTCGGTGTGATTATTTCTATAATCATTATCGTTACTTATGCCTACATTTTCTTTTCCGGACGCTCCAGCAATCCTCACGAATCACCTTCGACGCTGACCGGAATGCTCTCCTACCACGCGTACCAAGTACGCGTCCTAAGCTTCGGCGGCAGTCTTGATGCCCGCTCATCATCCACGCAACTCCGCTCGACTAGTGAGCTGTTACGCACTCTTTGAATGAATAGCTGCTTCCAAGCTAACATCCTAGCTGTCTTAGCGATGTCACTTCGTTCTGTCTCAACTTAAACTGCGCTTGGGGGCCTTAGCTGTAGGTCTGGGCTCTTACCCTTTCGCCGACGGATATTAGCACCCGACGACTCACTCCCGGAATCTGATTTGCGCGCATTCGGAGTTTGGCAGGAATCGATAGGCGATGAAGCCCTCTCTTCCTATCAGTCGCTCTACCTCACGCAAACATAACCGAGGCTGTCCCTAAAGACATTTCGGAGAGTACGAGCTATCTCCCAGTTTGATTGGCCTTTCACTCCTACCCTCAACTCATCCAAGCCCTTTTCAACGGAAACTGGTTCGGGCCTCCAGTGCCTGTTACGGCACCTTCACCCTGGTCAAGGGTAGATCACTAGGTTTCGCGTCTGCTCCCGGTAACTGAACGCCCTGTTCAGACTCGCTCTCGCTACGGCTCACGTCCCTTAAGGACTTAACCTCGCTACCGAGATGCAACTCGTAGGCTCATTATGCAAAAGGCACGCCGTCGCCCTCTCGGGCTCCGACCGCTTGTAAACGAACGGTTTCAGGTTCTGTTTCACTCCCCTGTTCGGGGTGCTTCCCACCTTTCCCTCACGGTACTGGTCCACTATCGGTCTTCCGGTTATATTTAGCCTTGCGGCATGGTCGCCGCAGATTCAGACAGGATTCCACGTGTCCCGCCCTACTCAGGTGGCACCCCCGACGACCGAGCTTGCCTGTACGGGCCTTTCACCCTCTACGGACAGACTTTCCAGACTGTTCCAGTTCGCTCTATCGTTCCTTTAGGTGCTCCTACAACCCCGCGTACGCCTCAACGCACGCGGTTTAGGCTCCTCCCGTTTCGATCGCCACTACTCCGGGAATCGATTGTTTCTTTCTTTTCCTGCAGGTACTAAGATGTTTCAGTTCCCTGCGTGTGCCCCATATCTCTATGGTGTACGGCCTTCAACCGTACGGGTTCCCCCATTCAGACATCTCCGGATCACTTCCTGTTTGCGGATCCCCGGAGCTTTTCGCAGCTTACCACGTCTTTCTTCGCCTCCGGAAGCCAAGGCATCCTCCGTTCGCTCTTCTAATCTTTCTCGCTCTTTGTGAATCTTTGTTTCACTCGTTTTGCCTTATCTCGAAATTGTAGTCCGCTTAACTTCTACGAAAAAACTCGTATTCATTACAGACTAATTTAATTTCTATCTTCTCGTTTTTTAAACCTCTTAATCTCTCTCAATATTTTCAAAGAACTGTCCCCTTTTCCAAAGGGGATGCAAAGATACACACTTTTTTCAAAGTGGCAAATTTTTTTTCAATATTTTTACGAAAATTCCGGCCCCGGTCAGGATTTTTTCCCTGCGTACAGAGCTATAATATTGAGTATGACCGCAGAAGCCTTTTCCATACTCTCGAGCGGCACCCACTCCATCTTTCCGTGGAAGTTCAGCCCGCCTGCAAAGATATTCGGGCAGGGCAGTCCCTTGAAGGAAAGATTGGCTCCGTCAGTGCCGCCGCGGATGGGCTGGACCTTCGGTTCTACGCCTGCGAGGCGCATCGCCTCCATCGCCGTCTCAATGATGTGATAGTGCGGTTCCACCTGCTCGCGCATATTATAATATTGGTGCCGGAGCTCGGCGCAGACCGTACCCTCCCCGTATTTGGCGTTCAGGAAATCTGCGCAGCGCTGCACGAAGGCCTTGCGCTCTTCATAGCGCGCGAGCGAATGGTCCCTAATAATATAGGTAAGTTCAGCCTCCTCCACAGTACCCTTCATGCCAATCAGGTGGTAAAAGCCCTCGTAGCCCTCGGTAAACTCCGGTTTCTCGGCGCCGGGCAACAGGGAATCGAACTCCATGGCGATACGCATCGCATTCTTCATCTTGCCCTTGGCATAGCCGGGATGGACATTCAGGCCTTTCACGCGTATGGTCGCAGCCGCTGCATTGAAATTCTCGAACTCCAGCTCCCCCGCTTCTCCGCCGTCCATGGTGTAGGCATAATCAGCGCCGAAGCGCTTAACGTCGAATTTCACCACTCCGCGTCCGATCTCCTCGTCGGGCGTAAAGCCGATGCAGATTTTTCCGTGCGGGACCTCCGGATGCGCAACCAGATACTGCACGGCATCCATGATTTCAGCCACGCCGGCCTTGTCGTCCGCACCGAGCAGTGTAGTGCCGTCGGTCGTAATGAGCGTCTCGCCCTTGTGCGCGAGCAATTCCGGAAAATCAGACGGCGACAAAAACAGCCCTTCCACGCCTTTCAATGCAATGGGGACGCCGTCATAATCGCGGATAATCTGGGGCTTCACGCCCGCACCGGACGCATCCGGCGATGTATCCACATGCGCAATAAAGCCCACAGCCGGGACTTTGGCATCGATATTTGCGGGCAGCATCGCCATCACATAGCCATATTCATCGAGCGTCGCATCGACACCCATCGCCACAAGCTCATCGCGGAGCATACGCAGCAGATCCAGCTGATTTGCGGTAGAAGGCTGGCTTTCCGAATTTTCATCGCTCTGTGTATCCACCGCGACATACCGCAGAAATCTATCCAATAACTTTTCCATAGCGCAATGCTAATCCGTTTGTTTCATCGAAGCAAAAATCATATAGCCGCAAAGCAGCAGGAAAGGCACTACGGCGACCATCTCAGCAGAGCTCACGCCGGATGCAAGCGGCGTATTCCACGCCGTCATCATGGCATCGACACCCGCAAAACGCAGCACCGCCGACACAACCCCCATCAGCGCACCTCCGGCAATAAAGCCGCTGGCAATGAGCGTTCCCTTGTCGCTGCGGGCCTTGTTCAGGGCTTCATCGGAGCTGCGGCTGCCTACAAACCACGCAATGGCTCCGCCGACAAGCAGGGGCAGGTTCAAATCGATGGGGATGAACATGCCGAGGCAGAACGCGAGCGCCGGAACCTTGAAGAGCGTCAGCGTAACGGCGATAAGCGCGCCGATCCCATAGAAAAGCCAGGGAGCGCTGCCACCGTTCATCATGGGCTGGATAACCGCCGCCATCGCATTGGCCTGGGGCGCAACCAGGGCCCCGTCGCCGGTAAAGCCGTAGGTCTTATTGAGCACGAGCATGACCGCCCCGACCGTAGCCGCCGACACGAGCGTACCGACAAACTTCCAAGTCTCCTGCTTTGCAGGCGTAGTACCAATCCAGAAACCTATCTTGAAATCGGTGACAAGCCCGCCTGCCATCGACAGAGCGGTACAGACCACCCCGCCTACAATCAGCGCCGCCACCATTCCGGCATTTCCCGTAAGACCGGCCGCAGCGAGCACCAGGGCCGTGATTATCAGGGTCATAATCGTCATCCCACTGACAGGATTGGAGCCCACGATGGCAATGGCATTGGCCGCGACCGTAGTGAACAGGAACGCAATAACCGCTACGACGAGGACGCCGAGCAGCGCCTGCCACACATTCTCCACTACCCCGCCGAAGGCAAAGAATGCAAAAACCGCCAGCAGCGTCAGGATAGTCCCGAATACCACCGTACGCATGGGCAGGTCGCGCTGGCTGCGCTCGCACTCCGAGGGAGCATCGTCCCTTTTCTTTGAGAACTCCCCTACCGCAATGCCGATGGCATTCTTAATCACGCCGGACGATTTGATTATGCCGATTATTCCCGCCGCGGCTATGCCTCCTATCCCTATATGCCTTGCGTACTCCTTGAAAATCTGCTCCGGAGCCATCTGGGACACGGTCAGCGCAATCCCCGTACCCATAGGGTCGAGTACCTGGCCGCCAAAGAACACATTAAGCAGAGGGATGATGAGGAACCAGACCAAAAAACTGCCGCAGCAGATAATGAAGGCGTATTTCAGCCCCACGATATAGCCAAGTCCCAGGACCGCTGCGCCGGTATTGAGTTTCACGACGACCTTGGCCTTGTCGGCCACAACCTGACCGGCATGCAGGACAGTGGATGAGAGAGTCTCGCTCCAGGCCCCGAAGGTAGCAATCACAAAATCATACAAACCTCCCACCAGACCGCTCACCAGCAGGGTACGGGTACTTTTTCCTCCCTCCTCGCCGCTCATCAGTACCTTTGTTGTGGCCGTAGCCTCCGGGAAAGGATATTTGCCATCCATTTCCTTGACAAAGTACTTCCTGAACGGTATGAGGAACAATATCCCGAGCACGCCGCCGAGCAGCGACGAAAGGAACATCTGGAAGAAATTGACGTCGAGACCGAGGATATAGACCGCCGGGAGGGTAAAAATCGCCCCTGCGACTATGACTCCGGAACAGGCGCCAATGGACTGGATAATCACATTCTGGCCGATTCCGTCCTTCTTCCCGAGCGCACCGGTCACGCCTACGGCGATTATTGCAATCGGGATCGCGGCCTCGAACACCTGGCCCACCTTGAGCCCGAGATATGCTGCCGCTGCAGAGAACAGGACCGCCATCAGCAGTCCCATGGTTACGGAATAGGGCGTAACCTCACGGCTTGAGTCGTTTACTTTCATCTTTCAGTTTCTTTTTTTCGTAGATGGCAATATATTTTTCGAGCCTGATCCTGTCCTTTTCTTCCTCTTTCCTTCGTCTCAGGACCTGCCTAAGCGTACGTTTCCTCTTTTTTTCAAGTTTTTTAAGGTCCTTTACGGCCTTCTTGGCTGCATCCAGGGAATCGAGCTTCGCCCAGCGGGCATCACGCTCGGCTATACGCAGGGAATCGGCAAGTTCAGCCGCCCGTCGGCGCGCCTCTGCCTGGGCTTCGCGTTCGCGTCGCAACGAATCACGGCGCATCCTCTCCAGCTGCCTTGCATCCGGAGGGGGTAGCGGCAGCGGCGGCGCCAGGCTATCCGGAGGGGGCGGGGGCGGCATTAGCGTATCCACTGGTGCGGGCAAGCTGTCCACCGGAGACGGAGGCAGCGGCGGAGGAGGAAGCAAACTGTCCGCAGGCGGAGGCGGAGGCATGAGCGTATCCGCGCCTTTAGGCAGGCTGTCCACCGGATGCGGTGGAGGCAATGGCGGCGGGGGCGGTGGTACGGGCTTCTTTTTCTTCTTATCGTCCGCAACGGACTTGCCCGGCTTTTCGCGCGGAGGAGGGACTATGCCCCGCTTCCGCATATCAATATCCTCCCAAATGCCCTCGATGTACCCGGGAAAATAAAATTTCGTCTGCGGGAAGGATGGCTGCGGACGGGAAGAGTACAGCTCACGCTCCGATGCCCGGCAAACCTTATCCGTAATATCGCGCTTCCCCGCCGGGCGCTTTTCGGGAGCCCAGTTGAATCCCTTCATCTTTTTGTCCTCGGCAGGCATCTGGACAAGGGGGTAAGCATCGTTCTTGGGTGTCTCAAAATAATACACGCGTTCCACTTCCCCATCCTTCAAGGTGGCGGAAAGCATCTTGCTCTGGACCTTGTTGGCCGTGGCGATCTGCCCGTTCTCTTCAAGATAGAAAAGGGCTACGGCTCCGCCCAACGCGTCAAAGCGCCGCAAAGCCGAAGTAGTGTCGAAGTAAGCCATCACCTCGGCGCCCTTTATCTGGTTAAACACCATGGTGTCCTCCTGGGTGATGATGAACGCATTGGAGAGCAGGTTCGCCTTGTCCAGCTTTCCACGGCGGATAAGGACGTAGACACTGTCGGAAGTGTACTGGCGGTTTGCGTCGTTCCAGATATAGGGAGTACCGTAGAACCTGGCAATCGAATCAATATCAGTGTATTCCAGCGAGTCGCAGCGCACCTGGAGGTCCTCCCGGAATATACGCACATTGCCGGACGCACAGAGGAAGCCAAGTTTGGTCGAGTCTATAACCGGCGGAACGGTGTCACGAGGGGCAGTCAGGCTGTCAGCCGGAGCCGCCGAACTATCGGGAGGTGCCGTGGGCAAATCGAGAGGCGCGCCGACACCGGCAGACTTGCCTTGCTGGTTTTTGCCGCCACGGCTGTATCCGCGCTCCTTCTGCTCCTTTTCCTCCGCAGCCTTCGCCGCCGCTTCCGCCGCAGCCTTCGCCGCCTGAGCCCTGTATTCCTTTACCGCATCCATCTCCATCCCGGAAAGCCGGGTTTCGGCCTTTCTTACCATCGGTGCAGGGATACTGTCCCGCCTGATTGTGTAGTAGACCATGCAGTCAGCGCCCACATAAACGGTATCGACCTTGCCGTTTTCTTCCTGCGATATTGCAGCTGCTACATTCCGTCGCATAGTCACGGTGGCGGTGGAATCGCAATAAAGTATACGGTCGGCAAAAGAAGTTACGCCGCGTCCGGAATCCTGCAACTGCGCGTTCCCCTGCAGAAGCAGTTCCTTAGTATCCCTGTAAACATACATGGAATCAGCCCAGCCCTCGCGGTCCGGGGACAGGCCGTGGACATTGTCGGTGAAGAAGAACACCTGCGCATCGCGCCTGTACCAGCCTCCGTCCGAAGACAGCATATTGTCGCCGTTCCAGAAGTCTATGGGCGCAACGAAATCAGCCCTGGCCAGCTTTGAATCGTATTCCAGCGCCGATGTCTTTACGAAAACCGAATCCGTGAACATGTTCACATTTCCGGAAAAAGTGAAGAACTCGTTCTTGGAATCGTAGGTCCCGTCCGTACTTTCTATGATCTGCCCGTCTTCATCCCGCATCGATGCGCCTTTGCTGAATACGGCCACGCTGTCCTTGGTATTGTAGTCAAGATGCTGCGTGCGGAGCAGGTTCTTCTGCTTGTTTTCCAGCTGGACCAGGACCCCGGAGAAAATCGCAAGGTTCTCGTCTACTACATAAGTCAGTTTCTCGCTGGTAAGACGGGTGTCGCCCTGAATCACCTTGACGTGACCTTTGGCAAGTATGATCTTGGTATCTACGTTCCAGTCGGCAGTATCGCTGATGAGATACATCCCATTGTGCAGGAACGTGGAGTTAAGCGCCTTTCGGTGCTGTTCACCAAAGAGCTGGAACTGCTCCAGCGACGTAGCCTTGAGCAGGTATACGAGATTCTCCTCGTCGTCTTTCCCTTTGGCCGATTTTTTGGGCGGATTCTGGGCAAGCAGGGCGAGGGTTACGGCGGAGAGCAAGAGCACCGCCAGGCGGGAAATTACTTTCCTTTGAATTTTGAAGCCCATCCTGCCCTTGAGAATTCACAATCCTTGAAAAGCGGATCAATGACAATATATGTTCCGGTAATCTTATCGTCGATAAATTTATCGATTTCCTTCGCCTGCTGCTGCTGTTTTACCATTTCCAGCAACTCCGTATAATCCTTCTCGAAGGTGGCGGTATGCGCCGGGACAATCTTGTCCAGCCTTACGATCTTGTAAACCAGGTTGCCGTCGCGCCCCTCGTTGTCCAGGGATTCGATAGGATCCGATATCTCCCCTTCCTTCAGGTTCTGCACCGCCCGGTAATCCTGCGGTTTGAGCTGGTCAATCTCGAAATAGGCGGATCCGGTCGAAGGGTCGGCCATCTGGCCTCCGTTGGTACGGGTCGCCTTGTCTTCCGAATAGAACGCCGCGGCCAGCTGGAAGCTGATTTTTCCGCTGTCTATCTGGGTCTTCAGGCTGTCAAGCGTCTTGAAGGCCTTCTCGCGGTCGGCCGAAGTATACTGCGGGCGCAGCAGGATGTGACGGGCATTGAACATGTCGCCCTTCTTGTCCAGCACCTCAATGATGTGGAATCCGTCCGGAGTCTCCACGATCTGCGAGATCACCCCGGGCTTGAGGGACATGGCGGCATCCGAAAAAGCCGGCCAGAAAATCGACTTGGATGCCATCCCGAGCTCCCCGCCCTTGCGTGCGCTGCCCGTGTCCTCCGAATAGAGGCGCGCCAGGGTAGAAAACTTCTCGCCGTTGAGAATACGCTCCCGGAGCCCCAGCAGTTTTTCCTTGACTACATAGGCGGCAGCCTCCCTGTCGGGATAAATGCATATCTGGCTCAGGCGGTACTTGATAGGCACAACCGGGAGGGTGGCCACATCCGCGGTATCCAGGTACTGGGTTACGTCATAAGGGGTAATCTCCGGCATCCTGGATGCAATCTGCTGTTGTTCCTGCTGCATCAGGGAACTTTCCTCCAGCTGTTTTCTCCATTCCTGACGCAGTTTGTACAGGGGCATCCCGAAGTACTCCGCCACCGCATCATCCCCTCCGAGGGCGGTACGCGTCTGGTCAATACGCTGGGAAAGCATGGCCTCCACATTGTCCGCATTGACATTCAGGGAATCCAGCCTGGCCTGCATGAGCAGTAGCTTGGTTTCCATCATGTGCTCAAGCAGTTCGCAGCGCACAGCCTTGTCGGAAGACATTCCCTGGGCCCTTGCCACACGCACCTCCGACTCGACGTCGGACAGGGTTATGAGCTCGTTCCCCACGACGGCCGCTACCCGGTCGATTACTCCACCGGAATATTTTTGCGCTCCAGCAGTCAGAGAGAGGGCAAGCGCAAACGCCACAGTGAGGAACAGCCGCCTCATTATTTCTTCTTTTTCTTTCCTGCGGAGACGGTCTCGCTCAAGCGGGTATAAAGGGCATCAGTTTTCTCGAGGATTTCCTTGCGAAGGGCAGTGAAATGCGCCTTGGCAGATCCTTCATATTTCTCGTTCACCTTGTCCCTGAGGGTGTTATAAAGCTCAATCGCCTCTTCCATAAGGCCGGCGACCTTCTCCTCGGGAACATTCTCGTTCACCGCTGCCACTACGGAACAATCCTCGATAAATGCGCCAAGCACGTACTCGATGTCTTTCTTGATGTCTCTGAGATTCATAGTAATTCTGTTTAAGTCAGCGCAAAGATAGCAAATATTTGCGAATTAGTCATTCTTTGAAAATAGTGTTAATGAATCTTGCAAAGATTTGTATTCGAAAGAGGATTCAATTATCTTTGCCGTAATAGAAAACGACCGGATATATGGCTAAGAGAAAAGCGATAACGATACGTTCAAGTGCTGCCGAGTATTTGTCTTATGTGGCATCTGTGGGAGACCAGCCGCTGAGTGTGGAACTGCGATATGAGGACGAGAATATCTGGCTTACACAGCGGCTGATGGCGGAGTTGTACGGGGTGGAAAAGTCCACCATTAGTGAGCACATTACCAAAATATTCAGTGACGGAGAGCTTGATATGGAAGCAACTGTTCGGAATTTCCGAACAGTTCAACAAGAGGGTGATAGGATGGTTAACCGAAATCAGGTCCACTACAATCTGCAAATGATTATCGCCGTGGGCTTTAAGGTGAATAACGAGCGCGCCGTACAGTTCCGGAAATGGGCGAACGCAATCGTCAAGGAGTACACCATCAAAGGTTGGGTAATGGATGATGTCCGCCTCAAGGAAGGTGGATTCTTGACGGATAAGTACTTCAACGCTCAACTGGAGCGGATACGGGAAATCCGTATGAGTGAACGCAAGTTCTATCCAGGCCCACTATGCCATCCACGGCCACACTGCGGCCGAACTCATCGTGAAAAGGGCCGATTTGGAGAAAGAACATATGGGCCTTACCACTTGGGAAGACGCGCCTAATGGCAAGGTCCGCAAATCCGACGTAACCGTCGCCAAGAATTACTTGACCGAAGAGGAACTTCAGCAGTTGAGCCGGATGGTATCGGCCTATCTGGACCTTGCCGAGAGTATGGCGCTCCGCCACATTCCCATGACGATGGAAGACTGGGAGAGCCGCCTGAACGGGTTCCTGACATTAATGGACCGGGATGTATTGGCCGATGCCGGAAAGGTCAGCGCAGAAATGGCCCGGATTCACGCAGAAACGGAGTGGGAAAAATACCGTATCGTCCAGGATCGCCTTTACCAAAGTGACTTTGACAGATTCCTGCTTCTGGAAGAAAACACTGCAAAATATGGCAAAGTCAAACCTTACAGTATGGAATGATTACAGCCAGAGTTCGGCGAAAGTGTGGTAGGTGCTGATGCGGTTGTGGTCAACCTTTCCCTTTATTCCCGGAGTGTGGGAGATTTTGTACTGCCAGATACACCAGTCGGTGAAGCTGACATAGGCCTCGGAAGAATCCACCTCGCCGCACCAGTAAAGGCAATCGCCGAGTGCACCGGCAAAGTTCTTCAGGTAGAAAGCCTGCTTGCTGTAGAGAATCGGCTTTTTACCGTAATATTGTTCACAAAGCTCCACCCAGATACGGACCTGGGCCTGTAACTCCTTGCGGGGAAGGATGTGGCCCGGAGTCTGTTTTTCTATATCCAGCACCGGAAGAAGGTCTATGGACTCCTTGTCCACCACTGATTTGAAATTATTGAACTGGGCTTCCGCATCCGATGATGTGGTCATGAAATGATAGGCCCCGACGGGAATACCTGCCGACACGGCACCCCGCCTGTTCTTTTCCCAGTCCGGATCCACCCAGTTGCTGCCTTCCGTAGCTTTTATGAATATGAACTCAGCCTTGACAGCGGACCAGTCCGTCACAGTATTGTGATGGGATATGTCCAGTCCTTCCACTACATGGACCTTTTTCCCGCCGATACAGGAACCAAGCAGGAGGACTGACAAAAAAAAGGCTGCGAACCTCGTAGCCTTCCATTTTGAGTTTGCCAAAATACCGGGAATTACTCGGCCTTGGGGCACTTCTCGCAAGCGTGTTCGCAAGCCTTCTCGCAAGCCTTGGTGGAGTCGCAATCAGCACACTTGGCCTCGTCCTTGCACTCGCAGGGAGCGCAAGCGCAAGAATCGCACTGGCAAGCAGTCTCCTCTACAACGGCTTCCTCGGCAGCGGCCTCACCCTTCTTGCAGTTTCCGCAAGCGCAGGAAACAGAAGCGAAGAGCATAGCGGCAAATGCGAGCGTCATGAAAACCTTCTTCATTTCTTTGAGTTTTTTATAGGTTAAACAATAAAAATCCAATTCGGGCGCAAAATTATTGACTTTTTATGAGAAATCAAACAATTTTTCAAAAATCTTCAACGTTGTAACTCAAATACTTCCATATCGGAGACTTTTCCGGCATCGATACGGAAGCGCAGCGCAGTTCGTACCAGCTGCCATCCCTGAAGCCCGCAGGCCCCGGGATTTATATACAGGAGATCGTACCGTGAATCGCGCATAACCTTCAGTATATGTGAATGTCCGCAGACAAAGATCTGCGGCCTGTAGCGCTCGATAAGCTGCTTCGCCTCCGGATAATAATGCCCGGGAGAACCGCCGATATGCGTCATCAGCACACTCATCCCGCCGCATTCGAAAAACTGCGAAGCCGGATAGGAATAACGGATCGAACTGCCGTCGCAATTGCCGTACACGCCTGTTACCGGCTTGAACGCTTCGATTCCGGAGGCAAAAGACTCGTCTCCGCCCCAGTCTCCGGCATGCCAGAGCACATCAACGGGTTCCAGGAACGGTTTGAAGCGCTCATCGAAAATCCCATGCGTATCCGAAATCAGGCCGATGTACATAAGTATTTGATATATAGCGCCGATACTGCCGCAAGCGCAGCCGTCTCCGTACGCAGCCGGGATGTGCCGAGATGCACGGGGATAAAGCCCGCATCGAGCGCAAGCTGCGCTTCTTCCCGGGAAAAATCGCCCTCGGGGCCGATAAGGACGCAGACGGGACGGCCGGGAGCGGGATCCAGCACATCGCATATAGCCCTGCGCCCGGCACCGGGGATATCGAAGCAATATGCTATAAGTTTCAGCGCCGACGGGTCGCAACCGCGTATAAAATCACGCACGCCGATAGGCTCCGACACCTCCGGTATGCATCCCTTCAGCGACTGTTTCGAAGCGGAAAGCAGTATTTTTTTCAGGCGGTCAGTCTTGAAGACACGCCGCTCGCTGTGGTCGCCGATCACCGGGACAATCGCATCCACACCCATTTCAGTGGCTTTCTCGGCGAACCATTCATAGCGTTCGCTGCGCTTGGTAGGGCAAACTGCCATCGTGAGGCGGTAAGGCACCGCTCCCCAGTCCGGAACCTGCTCGAGCACCTGAGCCTGCGCCGCTGTGGGGGAAGCGTCCGACAGGCGGCAGCGGTAAAGATTTCCCTTACCGTCAAAAAGGGAAAGTTCATCCCCTACCCTGTAACGCAGCACCTTGACGATATGGCCGGATTCCTCCTTGTCCAGCGTACAGATACCCCCGTTGATACTATGGCAAAAGAAAATTTCCATCAGGCGCGAATGATTTTGACCTGCCCGTCCACCTCCAGCTTGATAATCTGGGATGGCTTGCCGGTAGCTCCGGCTTCAAGACGCCGCGGCACGGTATAATCCACCGCCGAGCGGATTTCCGGCGCAATGTCCGCGAAGCGCTCTGGCGTGGGCTCACCGGCAATATTAGCTGAAGTGGAGACCAGCGGGCGGCGGAAGCGCCGGATCAGTTCCCGGCAGAAATCATGCATCGGAATCCGTATGCCGACCGAACCGTCTTCGGCAACGGTCGATGGCGCCAGGCCCTGCGCCCCCGGATAAATGATGGTCATGGGCGCATCGTTCACCTCCACCAAATCGATGGCAATGGATGGAATCTGCCGGATGTATCGGGCTACCATATCCAGATCAGAGGCCAGCAGCACAAGGGATTTTGACAAATCCCGTTTCTTGATTGCAAAAATCTTTTGCACGGCCTCTTCATTTGTAGCATCGCAGCCCAGGCCCCAGACCGTATCGGTCGGATAAAGGATTACGCCCCCGGCCTTCAGCGCCGCCTGGGCCTCTGTAATAATCTCTTTCATTGTCTATCGAACAGTGTCCCCTGCGCCCGCCAGTAGCGGATGAGCAGCCAGCCGAAGAGCATGCCGCCCAGGTGCGCGAAATGCGCGATTCCGTCCGCAATGCCGGTAATGCCGGTAAAGAGTTCTATCGCCGCGAAGACGATTACCATCGTCCGGGCTTTCATCGTGATGGGCGGGAAAATCAGCGTCAGGCGGCTCTCAGGGAAGAGCATCGCAAAGGCGATGAGTACGCCGTAAATGGCGCCGGAAGCACCAACCACCGGAGGAAGGGCCGTTGCGAAGAAATGCACCTGTATGGCCTCCACGCCAAGATGCAACCCCGCTGCGCCGAGCCCGCAGACAAAGTAGTAAATCAGGAATTTACGCGGCCCGATGATATCTTCCACCACACTCCCGAACATGTACAGCGTATACATATTGAAGAATATGTGCCAGAATCCGCCGTGCATGAACATGTGCGTTATGATCTGCCACCACCGGAAATAATGTGAGGCAGGATAGAACAGGGCGAAAGTGCTCATCATGAATTCCTGATTGAGCATTGTCGCTATAAACACTATAACATTGATAGTTATAAGGTTGCGTGTTACCGTAGCTTTTGGTGGCATACTCAGAATTTTTTATCGATCTCATCAAAACCCAGCACCGACACAGTCCTGCGGCCTCCGGGGGTAAGTTCAGGGTTGGAGCAGGCGAAAAGGGCGTCCAAAAAAGCTGCCGCCGCTTCCTGCGTATTGATTTCACTGCGCCCCAGGGCCTCCAGGGTTGCGATTTTTTCCGCCATACCGCTTTTTATCACCTCGGGAAGCTGTCCTTCGGCATTATCGGAAAGTATGAGCACCAGGTCCTCTACCATCCGCTGCACCTTGCCCTCCTCGCAGCTGTAGCCCTCGGGAACGCCATTTACGACCACGGTATCGCCGCCGAAGGGGGTAATATCGAAGCCAAGGGGCGCCAGTACGGAGGCATACTGCTCAAAGAGCATGGCCTGACCCGCCGACAGCCTTACCTGTACCGGAAAAAGCGCCGTCTGCGTAACGTGTTCGCTACCGTCCATCGCCCTTAGCGCACGCTCATAAAGGATGCGCTCCCAGCCCCTGCGGATATTCACCAGCATAAGGCCGGACGCCGAAGGAGAAACGATGTATTTGCCGTTCAGCAACAGCAGCGCAGGAGTCTCCGGGGCTTTCTTATCCTCAAAGAGGGCACCGTAATCCTGTTTTTTCCCCTCGAACACCATCCCGCTACGGGAGCCTTCCCGCTCGAAAGGGTTGTACGCCGGATCGAAGGAAGGGGACGGTTCCACGGCAACTCCGCGATACTCCGAAAATGCCTGGCCAAGTTGAGGGAGAGGGACGGCATCGTCGGCGGAAAACTCAAAGCCGGCCCCGAAGGAGTATTTTCCCAGGGCTTCCTTTACCGCCGCATATACGGTCTGGAATACAGCGCTTTCCTCCGCGAACTTTACATCCGTTTTTGCCGGATGCACATTGACATCCACATTCTCCGGCGCAGTATCCAGATATATGAAGTATGCAGGCGTCGAGCCCTCGGGAACCAGCCCTTCATAAGCATTAATCACCGCCTTGTGCAGATACGGGCTGCGAAAATACCTTCCGTTGACAAAGAAAAACTGGTTTCCCTGGGCTTTGCGGGCAGTTTCCGGCCTCCCGATGAAGCCACTCACGGAAATGTATGACGTCGACACATCAATATCGGCGATTTCGTCTGCAACCGACGCACCCAGAAGATCCAGTATCCTGAATTTAAGCGATTTCGCCGGCTTGAGCGAATACAGGTCGCGACCGTCGCGGCTCAGCGAGAATCCAATTTCCGGCCGTGTCAGCGCTATGTGTACGAATTCTTCCGTTATATGCTTGAACTCCGCTGCATCGCTCTTCAGGAATTTCCTGCGCGCGGGCGTATTGAAAAAAAGGTTGCGTACCGCGAAATTCGAGCCCTTGGGGGCGGCGACGGAAGAGCTTACGGCCTTGCCGGCGACGATGTGCACCTGCGTTCCGGTTTCATCGCATTCCCGGCGCGCTTTCAGCGTAACATCGGCCACCGCCGCAATGCTCGCCAGGGCCTCGCCGCGGAAACCATAGGTCACAATTGCATTAAGGTCCTCAGGGTCGTGAATCTTGGATGTGGCGTGGCGCTCGAAGCAGAGCATTGCGTCCGAAGGGCTCATTCCCACCCCGTCGTCGATGACCTGGATGAGAGTCCTGCCGGCGTCGCTGATAATGACGGAAATTTTGGTCGCTCCGGCATCTACCGCGTTTTCCATCAGTTCCTTGACCACCGATGCGGGCCGCTGGACCACTTCTCCTGCGGCTATCATGTTTGCCATCGCGGCGCTCAGTACTCTCAGTTCAGCCATAAGATTGTTGCTTCATGCACTTGTTTTTCTGCTGCAGGTGTTCCTTGCTCCCTGTTGCTTCGCAACCCTATCCGGGTAAATGGTCGCAAGGAACAACCTGCTGCAACCAGTGCATTCAGCAACCCGATAACCGTCGCGAAACAATCCATTTTTATAAAAGTGTATAAAATTTAGCAATAAAATAAAGGACGACGAAAATCAGCACCAGCGAAATTATGCCGATGATGCTTTGCGTCCGCCGCATGTGGCCGTGCGACTTCTGGTAGTTCCCGCCGCGCAGTGCACCCTTGATGTAGGAACCGGGCGCATAGCTGCCGTCGGCGGCCTTTTTATCGGCGCTTCCGTCCACAGCGCCGAACATCCGCCTGCGCTCTTCTTCCTTTTTATCGTAATAAATCGGCTTGTAGTCGAAAACATTATGCTCGCTTTCGCCGAAAAAGTTGAATAGTGCCATATCCTAATGATTCCAGCGCCTGTGGGACCAGAGATAGTTTGCGGGCTGCTCGCGGATCTCCTCCTCCAGAAGGGCGTAATACTTGTCCATGATTTCCTGTACGGAGAGCAGGGAAGCATCCTCGCACAAAGGAACATATTTCAGTTGATAGTGCCCGCGCCCCGGAGCGATGTCCATACGCAGGAAGAATACCGGCATGGCGAATTTGCGCGCCAGGGCGGCAGAAGCGGACATCGTACGGCAACGCTGTCCCATAAAACTGACTTCTATGTTGTCCGAACCGTTGTAATAGGGGCGCTGGTCAGTATTGACATTGTAGCATTTCTTCTCCGAGCGATGTTCCAGCACGTAGCGCACCACGCTTTTGGACTCCAGATAGCCTTCAAAATGCTTCCGGTCGTGCAGGGGCGCGAAGCGGTTATCGCGGAAAAACGCATCCCAGGCGGCGCTGCTCATCTTGCGGTAAACGACACAGAAATTCTGCTCGCTGAAGGGGCTTTCGCCCTCGGGAAAATAGTTCTCGATCCCGCCGAAAAGCTCCCAGTTCCCGCAGTGCGAATACATTACCATAATGCTCTTATTCCCCGTTTTGAAGGGTTCCAGTACCTCCGGATTGACCACCTCCATAATCCGGGCCTTGCGCAGGCGCTTGGGATTGCGGCAACCGCCGAACCAGACGGCCTCGGCAAAGACATCGGCAAAATGACGGTAGAAATCTTTTGTAAGCTCCTTGATTTCCCTATAATTTTTCTCCGGGAAAGCCCGGGAAAGATTGATCATGACATCCGATTTACGGTAGCGCACAAGCGTCCCGGCAATCCAGGCAAGCCCTCCGGCAAGGAAATAGTGCACCCGCAGCGGAAGCTTCGACAGCGGGAAGAAAAAAATCTTCAGAAAATATGTTCCTACGGGTTTCACAATCCGCAAATATACGAAACTATTTGCAAGAAACTAAACAGTTTGTTAGCTTTGCGTCCATGGACTACAGGATTGGACAGGGCTACGATGTACACGCCCTCAAATATGGCCTTCCCATGTGGCTTGGCGGGATGCAGATTCCCGGAGCGCCGGAGGGATTCGTTGCACATTCGGACGGGGATGTCGCGCTGCATGCGCTGTGCGATGCTCTTTTGGGAGCGCTTGCGCTCGGAGACATAGGCCGGCATTTCCCCGACAATGACGACAAATGGAAGGGAGCGGACAGCAAAAACCTTCTGGCCGCAGTTATGGGAATGGTGCAAGAAAGGGGCTGGAAGGTTGTAAACGCGGACATAACCATAGCCCTGCAGGCCCCGAAAATAGGCATGTATACGGACAAGATGCGGGGCATAATAGCAGGCATACTCGGGGTTACCCCGGATCGCGTGAGTGTCAAGGCCACTACCACGGAAAAACTGGGATTCACCGGCCGCGGAGAAGGCTGCCAGGTCTGGGCAGTAGTCCTGCTTTCAAAAGAATAAAAGATTTTTTTGCATTTTTGTAAAAGTGTAGTACCTTTGCAGTCCCAATTCTGAGATATGGTGTAATGGTAGCACTACAGATTCTGGCTCTGTCAGTGAGGGTTCGAATCCTTCTATCTCAACAAATTTTGCAGCCGGGCGCTGGCGCCCGGTCTTTTAATGACAGGGACTGTTGAGAGCTCGCTCTCATAAAGGCCCTGGCGTTAAAAGACCAAGGTCGGTGGAACCGACGGGGCTGCAAAATTGTACCGGGCCCGCCGCAGGCGGGAAGGATAGCGCGAGCAAAGCGAGCGGAATCCTTGGTACAAAAACGGCGGGGTAGCTCAGCTGGTTAGAGCGTCGGATTCATAATCCGGAGGTCGTGGGATCGTGACCCACTCCCGCTACATATAAGAAAAAGGGGGTGATATAAAGAATGATCATTGTACCGGTAAAAGAAGGCGATAACATCGAACGCGCTCTTAAGAAATTCAAGCGTAAGTTCGAGAAGACGGGTGCCGTCCGCGAGATGCGTGCCCGCAAGAATTTTGAGAAGCCTTCAGTGAAGCGCCGCCAGGCCAAAATGAAGGCCATCTACGTGCAGCACCTCAAACTTCAAGACGAACAATAAAAGCCTGACGGCTTTCCACACGCCCCTCCACGAAGAATTCGCCGGAGGGGCTTTTCTGTATGTAGAGTTCCACGGTTTCCCCGGGATGCACTTCGTGGTTGAAATTAATGGAGAGCCGGCGCAGCGGATTTTCCGCAAGCAGATCCAACGGCAGGACATCCATGGCCCAGCCGATGTAACGCACGTTGTTGACGTGGTTGTTGTAGTCGATATCCGAGAAAACGGCTATCCTCTCACCCGCCTTCACGGCAGGTACTCCGCGCGGCGACAGCACTTTGGCGGCATAGGCCTCAAGCGCATGCTGTCCCGGCGCCGCATCCTCCAGCATCGGCACGTCTACCCTGCCCGGCATCACCATCGCACGGGTATTCAGGTCCAAAAGCACCCATGAGCTCGACGAAGCGACAGCCACCTCCCCGTCAGCACCAATCAGGCGATAATCGCGGATATAGAACGGCCCGGTAACGCCCCGGTGCCAGGTCTGCATCTCCAGCTGGTCCTTGAAGCGGGGCAAGGCATAAAACTCCACGTTCTGCCGGGCCAGCACCCACGCCAGACCGCGCTCCCGCAAAAAAGAAAAACCGAACCCGTTCTCTTCAGCGTCATCCTCACCAATCTGCTGGGCAAGGTCCATGAAGGCCGTAGGACGCATCCGGTAACGGAAATCCGTCATATAACATGGCAGCTTGAGAGAACGTGTCGTTATCATGGCTTGAAATACTTTACGCTGTATCCTATGGTGACGGAGGGGTTGAGGTTCCCCTTGTTTTCTTCAATGATTTTCCGGGCACGCCTGGCCGTCCCCTTGCTTATGTCCTTGCTCTGTTCCAGTTCGTCCACCACACGCGGCAGGTTTTCTTCCTTTATAAGCGAAAGGCTGGGCTTGAATACCAGTGTGACCGGCATATAGATTTCCCCGCCGATATCACGGGCCTCGCAACGCACAACCTCCTTGCCCCGGCCTACTTCGATACGCAGGATGCCCCACGCGTCCTCCACTATATGCACGGTCACGGAAACGCCGCTGTATTTGTGCTTCCAATAGAGCACATCCACAAGATGACCGCCATATTCGTAGGTGCCAGTAAGCGTGAACTTGTGCTTGTCGGCGAACTTCTTGCCCCATTCGTTTCCCTCGTCGTAGAGCATGCCGTAGAGGTCCACCAGGCTGAAGAGCGACAGCACGTTCTTGCGTACGCCGTCCGGCAGCACCTTGTTGCTGCTGATCAGGCGCTGCTCCGTATCCTTCGTCTTTCCGCCGATGACCGTCCGCTTGAGCGAGGCCTTGACCGCCACGTCATCGTTATTGAAAATGAAAGTGATGAGCGGGCCGTAGCCGGTCAGATAGACCGCCGGCCTGGCCATATTCCGCGTAAATCCGGAAGCCAGTTGCAACACCAATGGCATCTGGTGCGTAGAAAGGTTATAGTTGACATACGCGCCGTAGTCGCCCAGCCGCTTCTTATTGACCTTCGCCGCCTTCCACACCTGGGAAAGGATATAATCCGCAGGGGATTTCCCGTCAGGGGTTACATACGCCGATGCCAGGAAAATCGGCTGCAGCTCCATATAGACCGGCTGCATCTGCTGAATCCCGGAACCGCCGTAAACGGCTTCGTACTCCACCGTCCGGTAGCCCATACGGGAAAACTCGATTTTGTGCGCGCCCTTCACCGGAAGCCGAAGGGAAAAACCGCCCTGCTCGTCCGTCAGGGTGCCGGTACCGAGCGAAGGGCAATAGACGGTGATATATGCCGCAGGGACAACCGTAGAGTCACGGAAGAAAACGCTTCCCTCCAGGGTGAACGACTGCGCCCGCAGCTCCGCCCCGGCAAAAAGCAGCACCGCGCACAACAGCAAAATCCCGCGCACAAAAGCCTTCATTATCTGCCCTGTCCGAACTGGTTATAAGACACGTTGAGGGGATTCCACTTTTCTTTCACTGCCGGCTGTTCGGCGGGATATCCGATCAGGATGGCACAAAGCGGAACGATGTGCTCCGGCAATCCGAATACGCGGGAAGCATTCTCAACACTTTCCCGGATGGGATAGAGCCACGTCCACACGGCGCCCAGACCCAGGGCATGCGCCGCGAGCAGGATATTCTCCGTAGCCGCCGACACATCCTGTACCCAGAACTCCTGTGCATTGCCGTCCATCGCTTTCGACAGATCCCCGCAGGGTATGATGGCCAGGGCGCACTTGTCAATCTTGGGTTTATTGAAATTGACTGCGGCAAACGCATCCAGTACGGCGCGGTCATCCACCACAATAAAATGCCATGGCTGAGTATTGCGGGCCGTTGGCGCGGCCATCCCGGCCCTGAGCATCAGGTCCACCTTGTCCGCCTCTACTTTCTGAGAGGTATAATCCCGGACGGACACCCTGGTAAAAATGTTATCCAGGGCAGGATTCTGCCACTGCGGCGCTTCCGGCCGTTCCTTACAGGAAAGGACCAGTGCCAGGACAAAAAGGGAAACAAGAATCTTCTTCATAGTCATCAGTCAATCAGTGAAAGGGCCACTTCCATCATATTGGTGAAGGTCGTCACGCGCTCCTGCGCCGTAGTCACCTCGCCGGTAAGCAGGTGGTCTGAAATGGTGCAGATGACAAGGGCCCTCCTGCCGGCGCGCGCTGCGTTCATGTAGAGGGCCGCCGCCTCCATCTCCACGGCCAGGACCTTCATCTTCATCCAGCGGTCATTGTGCGGATTGTCCGAATAGAAAACATCGGAAGACAGGACGTTGCCTACCTTGTAGTGGAAATCGTGCGTGTCGCAGTAGTCGGCAGCACGGCGCAGCAGTCCGAAATCGGCAATCGGCGCAAAGGTGCCGGGCAGTTCGTACTGGGCACCATAGTTGGAATCCGTGCAGGCGCCCATCGCCAGCACCTGGTCACCCACGTGCAGGTCCGGATGCATCGATCCGGCGGACCCTACGCGCAGAATCGTCTTGACGCCGTAGAAATTGTAGAGTTCGTAGGTATAGATACCGATCGATGGAATGCCCATGCCGTGTCCCATGATGGTGACGCGCTTTCCGTCATAGGTTCCCGTGAAACCCAGCATACCGCGGACGTCGGTAACGAGTTCCGGGGCCTCTATAAAAGTTTCCGCCATGAATTTGGCGCGGAGCGGATCGCCCGCCATGATGACGGTCTCGGCTATTTCGCCGTGCTTGGCCCCGATGTGAGGAGTAGGAGTTGCCATATTGCTTGAATTTTAATAACTTATAAGTCTGACATTTTTCGTTTTGATCATTTCCGGCACATCGATGTCCGTCGCCTTGTCGGTGTAGAAAAATACACAATCGGAAACGGTGATGCCGTGGACAGTCTCCAGGGTGCCTTTGGCGCGGATGGCCGTGCGGCAGCCGCGGCAGATGACGCCGGAAATTGCTATATCGGTGAATTCGGGCACAAAGCTGTTCTTTGTCGAAGCCTTGTTCGATTCCCTGCCCGCGGGACGGTCTGCATAATCGGTCTGGAATACTATCGCCTCGCCGCCGATATCGGTCATGGAGATATCGCTGATGCGGATATTCTGCGTAAGGCCCCCGCGTTCGGGCGCGCTCTTGAAGCGCAGTCCGGTATCGGTACCGCTGAAAACATTGTTCCGCACGATGATATTCTGCATCCCGCCGGAGAATTCGGAGCCGATAACAAAGCCTCCGTGGGCGTGGAAAACGATGTTGTTTTCAATCAGGATATCCTTGCAGGGACCGTCATCGAGGCCTTTCTGGCCGACGCCGCCCTTGAGGCAGATGCCGTCGTCACCCACATCTACGGTGCAGCCGCTGATGAGCACACGCACGCACTGCATGATGTCTATTCCGTCGCCGTTCTGGGCATTCCAGGGGCAGCGGACAAAGACGTCCTTTATGGTTACGTCACTGCAGCGCTGGGGCACCAGATGGAACTTGGGCGCGTTCTGGATAATTACTCCGCTTACGCTTACCCGCTCGCAATCGTTGATGCGGATCAGGTGCGTGCGCATTTTTTCCTGCGCCGTATAGCTGGGCGCGATATCTTCATAATGCTTGAGACCGAAGGGATACCAGAGGCTTTCATCGCCGTTCATGGTTCCCCCCATCCGCTTGAAAGCCTTCCACTCGGTATCGCTGACCTTCCCGCGCTTTACGGGCCGCCACCACTTTCCATTCCCGTCAATAATACCTTCTCCACTAATGCTCACATCATGCTTTTTTGAGGCGCTGATGCACGGTGCGACTTTCTTTCCGTCGAAGAAATCCTTCTTGTCGGGCGAGAAAAGAATCACGGCACCCCGCTCCAGGTGCAGGTCGGTGCTGCTTGGAAGCTTTATCGGCCCGGTCAGGAAAATCCCCGCAGGGACTACCAGATGCCCGCCGCCCTGCTTTTCAAGGGCTTCAAAAGCGCGGGAGAAGGCTGCGGTATTGAGTTCCACACCGTCCGGTACGCCGCCGAAATCAAGGAGAGAAACGCTGCTCTCCGGAATAATTACAGGCGAGGGCTTGACTTCCTGGGCATGCAGCAGTGCCGCTGCCATCAGGAAAGAGAAAAAGGTTATCAGTTTTCGCATAATCCCCAAATTTAGAAAATACCGGGGAATTTGCCAAAAATTTGGGAACATCCAAAATAAAGCTTAGCTTTGCGTCCCATGAAAAGACACCTGTTGATTTTTGCGGCATCCGTCGCCTGCATCCTTACATCCTGCACGGTCATTGTTCCGGAGAAACCGGTAAAACCCAATTTCTTCCGTTTGTGGAACGACTGCACATCCCTCACCTACTTGAAAGAATATGTAGAGGATGTCACTAATCCTTTCTCGAAGAATTATATAAAACCCGAGGACAGGATCGCCACCTTTGACATGGACGGCACCTTCATCGGTGAACTGTACCCGACGTATTTTGAATACAACCTTCTGGAATACAGGGGCCTGGACGACCCCACTTACAAGGACATCGCCCCCGCAGAGGTAAAAGAAGCGGCACAGGCCATCAGGGACTTCGTAAGGGACGGGAAGGCGCTCCCGGAGCACTTCGACATGATTCATGCAAGGGCGGCCGCAATGGCGTATGCGGGGATGTCCCTCTTCGACTTCGACCTCTACGTCAAAGCCTATGCTTCCCGCAAGGCCAACGGATTCACCGGAATGACTTATGCCGAAAGCTTTTATAAACCTATGCTGGAAGTTTTCGACTATCTGGAAGCGCACGGTTTCACTTTTTATGTTATTTCCGGCTCCGACAGGTTCATCTGCAGGTCGCTGGTCGAATCCCTGGGGATTCCGGCGAACCGCGTGATAGGGATGGACGTCAAGCTCAAATCCAGCCGCCAGGGAGAAGACCCGGGTGTAGACTATACGATGGATAAGTACGAAGACCTCATAAGAACCGACGAACTTATCATCAAAAATCTGAAAACCAACAAGGTGCTCCAGATTACCCAGGAAATCGGCAAGGTCCCGGTACTGTCCTTCGGAAATAGCAGCGGAGACTGCGCGATGCATAATTTCTGCATGAGCAACAAACTCAAGTCCGCCGCATTCATGCTCATTGCCGACGATGAAGACCGCGACCACGCCAACCGGGAAAAAGCGCTCAAGCTCGGCGTACAGTGGCGCGAAGCCGGCTACCACGTCATTTCCATGCGTGACGACTTCAAGACGATCTACGGTTACTGGGTAACGAAAGTAAATTTCATTTTTTAGCAGCAGGAGGTTTCTCCGCAGGGGGAAGCCGGGGTTTCCAGCTCCAGCGTACTGTGGGCGATGCCCTTGTCTGCCAGGGCATGCTTGACCGCGTGCACGATGGCGTCAGCTCCCTCCATTTTTTCCACGACCAGATGCGCAGTCAGCGCCGTCTGGGTAGTACTGATGGCCCAGATATGCAGGTGATGCACCTCCAGCACCCCTTCGCAGCCGCGGATCAGCGCGGCAATTTCTTCGGTATCAATCCCCTCCGGTACCGCATCGATGCTCAGGCGCACGCTTTCCTTGAGCAGGTCCCAGGTGCCGAACAGGATTACGACGGCAATCACCAGGCCGATGACCGGGTCGATTACATACCAGCCCGTATAGCTGATAACAATCCCCGAAATGACTACCCCCACGGACACGAGCGTATCGGCGAGCATATGCAGATAGGCACCCTTGGCGTTGAGGTCGTGGTGCTGCGCCTTCATCAGGAGCAGGGCAGTCAACCCGTTGATCAGGATGCCCGCACCTGCCGTCCAGGAAATGACGGCGCCGTCCAGGGGCTCGGGATGGCTGAATTTCCTAATGCTTTCGATAATGATCGCGCCTACGGCGATGAGCAGCAGCACTGCATTCGCCAGGGAAATCAGTACGCTGCTCTTGCGATAACCGTAGGTATATCCTTTGCTGGCGTGGCTCTGCATCAGGCGCAGGGCTACGAGCGCCAGCAGCAGCGAGGCTACGTCGCTGAGGTTATGCCCGGCATCGGAAACCAGGCCCAATGATTTGTAAATGATGCCTGCCGCAACCTCCACGGCCACGAATCCCAGGTTCAGTACAATGGAAACGATATAGATGCGCCGCAGGCCGCGGTCGTCCCCCACAGCCGGTGCGTGATGATGGTGGTGATGATGGTGATTCGACATATCAGCGCGAAGTTACTAAAAATGGAACGAATTTTTTACTTTGGGCGCCCGACTGTGTCTAAATAAATGCAAATCGCCTAAACCGAAAACCTATGAATGCTCACACCCTCCGGGCAGTCGCCCTCGTTATGGCCGGGACCCTCTTCTGTCTTGAAGCAAGCGCACAGCGCATCGTCTGCGATGAAAACTGCAAACTGGCCGACGCACCACCTGCAAAGGCCGAAACGACGGCGGTCAAGCCGGCAGCGGCAAAGCCCGCACAGCCCAAGCCGGCATTGACCGGCAAAAAACAGACAGTCGCCACTGCGCCTGCCGTGAAAGCAGAGCCGGGGTACGCAGTGGTAAGCCCCGTGGGCCGCTCGTCCGTCGAAATGATTCAGCAGGCTCCGAGGCTCCAGACACTGGACGGCAAGACCATCGCCGTAGTTGGTGTAAGCTTTATGACAAAGGTTACCCATCCGGAAATCAAGCGGCTCATCCTGGAGAATTATCCGTCTGCAAAGGTCATCCTTTTGGATGAAATCGGCATTGCCGGGCCGTATCCCGCCCCGGGCGTAACGCGAAAGGCGAAAGAAGAATTCCAGGCAAAACTCAAGGAGATGCGGGTGGATGCCGTGATTTCCGGCAACGGCGGATGCGGACTCTGCACGCCCAAGGAGACGGGCTCCTGCATAGCCGCCGAATATCTGGGCATCCCCTCGGTCATCATCGCCGGCCCGGGATTCGTGGACCAGGCGAAATACACGGCACTTAACAATGGCGTTCCCGTGATGCGGGTGGCGCAGTATCCGGGGGCCTTCGCTACCCATACGGCCGAGGAACTTATACGGAACACGCGCGAAATCCTGTGGCCGCAAATCGTAGAGGCGCTCACCCAACCCATCAGTGAAGAAGAACGCTCGGCCGGTATCTCCGGCAACAAGGGGGATCTGCGCGACGATGCCTTCTTCGGCACGCTGGACGAGGTCAACGCATACTTCAAGGAAATGAAGTGGTCCGACGGACTGCCCATCGTTCCGCCCACCTTCGAGAAAGTAGAATCCTTCCTGAAATATACCGGCATGAAGTGGGACGATACCGTGGCCATTCTTCCCATCGCACACAGGGACACAAAGGTCTGGCACGTGGCCGTGAATGCCGTCATGGCAGGCTGCAAGCCGGAATATTTGCCTATCCTGATCGCGCTGACCAAGGGCCTTGGTGAAGGGAATTTCCGCCGCACGCTGGCCAGCACCCACGCCTGGATTCCCTACAGCTGGCTCAATGGGCCGGTAGCCCGGCAACTCGGCATAGACAGCGGGCAGGGACAGATCAACGAAGCGGCGAACGTCGCCATCGGCCGCTTTATGAACCTGGCGCTGATGAACCTCTGCGGCTATTATATAAAGCAGGACCGGATGGGCACCTTCGGCTATCCGATGTCCTGGTGCATGGTGGAGGACGATGCCGCCTGTCTCCGCATCGGTTGGAAACCCTATCACGTCCGCAAGGGATTCGCGCTCAACGACAACACCATCACCCTGGGATCTACCCTGCTCTGGGGCAATAACATGGCGCCTTCTACGACCAACCCGGAGAAGGTCATGGAACTCATCGCCTGGGACATCAGCGAACGCAGCCAGTTCGCCCTGGGCAGCGGCCGCCAGTTCACCTTCCGTACCATCTTGATGACGGAACCGGTGGCGGCCATCCTTGCCAGCAAATACAAGAGCCCGGAAGCACTTGAGGAAGTGCTGATTGACGAATCCCGCCGTCCTGTAAAGGAACGCGCTTTTGCCAACTATTACGCCAATCCCGGCGGAGCCAAAGACGGCGGCCAGCACAATCTGCGGCAGTACCAGGGCCATATCCGCAGGGATGAAGGCGGCGAGATGACCCCTACTCCTCAGTGGTACGATTCTCCCGAGAGCGAGCAGATGACCATCCCCACGATGAAGCGCGGAATGACCGCCTTCCTCATTACCGGCGATGCCGCCCGCAACAAGGTGCAGACGATGCCCGGCGGCGGCTATGCCACTGTGGAGATCGAATTACCCGCCAACTGGGACAAGTTAATGGCCGCCCTTGGCTATCCGCCGCTCAAAGACTTCTATGCCAAGTAAGAATCTGCTTGTTCTCGAACAACTGTATTTTTTCGATATCAGACATAGCACATCATTTCCTCACAACGATATGCGAAAGAAAACGCGATATCAAGCCATTGCGAACCATAATTCGGAGGCCCGGAGGGCCGACTAAGCCCCTTCCCCGAGGGCCTTAAATCTATTTGGATTTCAGATAAATGCTAAAACTCCTTTAGATACTGTTCAAGTTGAATCTTTAAGGGCTGAAGATCCTTCCCTATCACATTCCAGACTTCTACAGGGTCCACCTCATAATACCCATGTACAAGGAAATGCCGCATCCCGATGATTACCCTCCAAGGTGTTTCAGGATGCGCATCCCGGAATTCGGGGGTCAGCATATAGGCTGCCTCTCCAATAATCTCGATGTTTTTGACAACGGCGTAGTAGAGAACACCATCCCGCTGAATCTCATCTTGCGTCTTTCCACTAACGAAACTATTGATGCGTTCAATCGCCTGAATCATATGCTCAAGGCGAGCTGGATCTCTAACTGGCTCTCTCATAGACAAGAATTTTCTCTTTATCAGCCGATTTCGCGATTCGGGGAAGAAGTGTCCCCTCTGTTACCAAATCCACATCCACCCCAAGGATATCCTCCAATTCATAAATCATCTCCATATGATCAAAGAGGCTAACCCGGGCTTCCGGATCAAATGTAACCAGAATATCAATATCACTGTCCGGCCCATTTTCTCCCCTTGCGAATGAGCCAAAAACAAAGGCTTTCACGACAGGTTTTGTCGAGAAATAATCACTAATCTTGGCTGTTATGGACGGGCTCATATATCCACTTTTGTGCAAATATAGAGAAAACTTCTTATATTTGACGTGCCATCACTTGATGGTATACATATAGCGAAAGTGTTTTTCGTTGACCCTGCTTGGAAATCTGGACAATTTTCAAAATTGGAATGGGTCGGTCGTAAACACTCCGCCTGTCTCATGATTATGCCGTCGGTGGGCTTCTGCCCCTGTACTCCATATCGAGCGGGTGTGGAGTACGATTGTTTCTTCATTCCAACGTTTGTCCAGAACGTCCAGCAGAAGACACAAAAACGGCTCCACACTTTTGATTTTTACAACCACCGGAATTAGGGGCCGACCGGAGAACTATCTTACTTGTTATGTTAATGCGTTACTGCGAAGCCGAGAGGGTCATTCATCAGTTATGTGGGACATCCTTTGATTCTCACCAATTCATTCTATTCCTGATTATGACGAATCCTCATTTGTATTTCAACCTACTTGAGCGATATCGATACGACGTAGCCATTACGGATATGCAAATAGGATTATTCTTGGAGAAGAATCAAGAACGACTCAGAATCAAAAAAACCGGCACGACCAACAGCCGCAACATCAAGTCCGGAATCACCCCCTGCGCATCATGGGAAAAGACGAATTAGTCAAGCTGCTAATGCTTGCCCTTGCTATTACCATTAGCTCCATCTACGCCAGAGCTCAAGTGGATAGCGGATCATATGATATGTATTCCCCTTTGCAGTACTCTCCTTTGTGCTATAAACCGCTTCCTACAGGGAGCACTATAGAACATATATTTCATCAAACGGAATTTAAATCTGGACAACTTATCATCAATAAATATCAATTATCACATTTCCTTTCCCTATCAAAGAAGTATCCGGAACTTACCAATGATTATCGGGGGTCGCTTGCCGACTATGCGAGAATGGATTCAAAAAGCAACGAGACTGACAAATTATGGAAAAGGCGAGAAATGCGGCATTTTCAATACGATTGGGACCTTCTACATCGACACGACGCTCAAAAGAGAAGGGAAAAGCTGCTTGCCGAAAGGAAGAGATTGGTCAATGATTCCATAGCCGCACGAGTAAGATTCGTTTCAGATTCTCTAACGGCACGGCAATCCTTCCTAAATGATTCCATAAACTTCCGCCATCACTTTGTTCAGGATTCGCTTTATAGAGATGAATATCGCAAAACACACAACTACGATAATGTGGTATTCGACGGGCCCCATGGAAAGCCCTTACAATGTTATAGAGGCGGCAAAATGATTGATGGAGAAATCAGAAACGGCAACGTTCTTGTCGAGAAATGGGCGAATGGGCAGAGAATATACAAACGAATACAGTTTGCTGAGTATTTCGACGCATATTTGCAAGCTTGCGAACACGTGAAAGATCCATTGCCCTATGAACCAAACGAAAAAGTCATTTCGTGTTACCTCCGCTCATATCCTGTAGCCCAGGGGGTCCCCAAAAAAATTCCCAAGCCGTCACTAAATTCAGATATTTTAGTTAGTGGCTACTATCGGTATTTGCGCACTATTCACGAGCCGCTATGTAAAGAGGCAGCAAGTCAGGAAATCTCCAAATTACTGGAGGCCAATAAGATTATATACACCTCGATTGATAGAGAGGTCATTACATTCTCATTTTATAGCAGTGGATATGCGCTTGCATTCAAGGATGATGAGGGGAGGATCCTTGCCCTTGCATTTAAAGATGATTTAGAAAAAAAATGGGAAAAGAAGCCTTCATACATTGTAAGAGTATTCCCCAAAGGCTTGAAATCGACAAGGATTTTCTCGGCCCCGCCAGACTGTAATTACAAAGAATTCGTATTATGGGGAGATAACCCGCAATGGGCGATATACGCCTCCGAATCAACTTATGATGGCGAAAGCATGACAAGATATTACTACCCAAATGGAATAATTAGAGAAGAATCGATTTTTAATCATCAAAAACATACATATATACACAGGGAGTATGATTCAAATGGAGAACTTATTTTTAAACACTGACAACAATGAAAACAGTTTTCGTCACATTCCTTACCTCATCACTTATGATCTTTTCTTCCTGCGCTACGCGAGAAGCTAAGAATATTGTATTTATCGCTCAGCAGAACGCTCGGCACATCGTTGAAAACGCTCAGGTAGAGGCAAAACAGATTATTACAGAAGCCCATTCCGAGGCAAAACAGATTATTGCCAATGCTGAAAAAGAAGCGCAACAAATCGTGCTACGGAAAGCAAACTCGGCATATGACAACAGCGACGCTATCGGCAACGAAGTTTCATTGGAAGATTTGAGTGCAATTCTTTCTGAATTCCGGGAGAATCCAGTCGCCGCAACTGGGATTTATGCAAATACTGCAATGATAATTGAACTTAGCGGCTTTGAAATCCAAATGGCTGGACAAGATATCAAACTTGAAAAAAAATACAAAAGTGGGAATTGGTTTTTTTTCTACATGAACCCCTCTCAGAAAGAAGTAGTGGCCACGCTTAAACCAAATCAAAAAATTAAACTCTTTGCGCTCTTTGATTATTGTGGAGAAGCCAGGGAAAGTCTAATTTTCAGAAACTGCAGAATACTCGAAATCAACAACTAACCTTCGGAGGCCCGGAGGGCCGACTAAGCCCCTTCCCCGAGGGGAGGGGTTTGGGGAGAGGGTAACGTGTCCGGGGCCCTTCATCCGCACGGAACGAAAAGAGCCGCCTGAAAAGGCGGCCTTGGAGTGGAGTGCGGGTGAAGGGACAATTATCGAACCATTTTTAAAGATTTTGAGGCTATTTATCTATATGGAATACAGATAATTAACGTTTCGAATAATCTTAAGATTTAGACTGTTTTGAAATTGTCGCGGACTTTTCTTCAAGGAGAAGGAAGCGGTCGAAATCACTCTGATAGAGACGGTCTTGAACAATTCGATACTTTTCCCACTCTGTTTCCGCGTGGATTTTTGCCATCTCCGCACTAACCTTGCCGGCGTCAGCAAGGACTTCGCGGTCCATCAATGTTAAGAAACCATTGAGGCGGGTTTCCCAGTCTTCCATGGTCATGGGAATGTGGCGTAGCGCCATGCTTTCGGCTAAATCAAGATAGGCCGATACCATGCGGCCGAGTTGGGCTAGTTCGTCTTCACTCAAGTAATTCTTGGCAATGGTTACATCCGATTTACGGACCTTCCCTGTTGGCGCATCTTCCCACGTTGTAAGGCCCATATGGTCCTTCTCGGCATCGGCCCTTTCCATTATAAGTTCAGCAGCAGTGTGGCCGTGAATGGCATAGTGAAGCTTGTTTTGGACTGTGGCATAGAAGCGGACAGTTGCCGGAGCCTGTGGATCATAGTCCAGCGATGTGGCGTAAATGTCGGTTATCTTCTGATAGAACTTGCGCTCACTCATCCGGATCTCCCTGATTCTCTCCAACTGGGCATCGAAGTATTTATCCGTAAGGAATCCGCCCTCCTTGAGCCGGACATCATCCATAACCCAGCCTTTTATGGTGTACTCCTTCACAATACCATTGGCCCATTTGCGGAACTGGACAGCACGCTCATTATTCACTTTAAACCCCACTGCAATAATCATTTGCAGGTTGTAATGAATAGTGTCCCTGTTAACCATTCTATTCCCTTCCTGTTGAACTATTCGGAATTTCCGAATAGTTGCGTCTTCTTGCAGTTCTCCATCACTGAAAATTTTGGATATATGCTCGTTGACCGTGGATACTTCCACCCCATACAGCTCCGCCATCAATCGCTGTGTCAGCCAAATATTCTCATCCTCATACCGCAATTCTACGTTTTGTGGTTGATCTCCAACCGATGCGACATATGAAAGATACTCAGCTGCGTCGGAACGAATGGTTATTTCATTTTTCTTAGACATAGCGTCAACGTTTTGTGCAAAGATACTCCAATGCATACCCAAATACAAATCTTTGCAAACATTGCAACAAGTAATTTGCCGCGTCGACGTATAATCGTCCTTCTAGTGTATTCTGGCTGTCAATGCGGCAAAGCGACCGCAAGATTCTGGAGGGCGTGTCTTTGCCCCAGGCACCGCGACGAGCAAAGACATACTAGCCCGGGAGCCGCGGGGGAAAGATAGACGGAGTCCCTTCATCCGCACGGAACGAAAAGAGCCGCCTGAAAAGGCGGCCTTGGAGTGAAGTGCGGGCAACGGGACAAATATCTAACCAATTTTGATGACTTTACAGCCGTGTATCTATTTGGTATTCAGATGGATCTAAATTAGTGTCCAGGGTGGAGTTTCCAAGATTAAATGAAGTTTGTTCTTTCAACGAACCGGGAACTAGTTGATTGCTTCAACTTTTCTTGATTGAGCGGAAGAGGTAAAGCACCGGAAATATCTCCAGTCGTCCGATGAGCATCTCTATCATTCCGGTAAACTTTAGAATGGCCGGGAAATCTGAATAATTAGACATGGATCCAACGTCGCCGAAACCTGGGCCGACGTTGCCGATGCAGGCTATGGAAGCAGTGACGCCAGTAGTAAAGTCCTCTCCGAATGCGATGTTGACGGCAGCGAAAACGGCCATCAGGATGAGGTAGCAGAATATATAGCCATAGGCATCGCTTATCTGTTCTTCTGAACGTGCCCTGCCGTCCACCCGGACAAAGTAGATTCCGTTGGGTGCCACGGTCAGTTTCACTTTCCGGTAAATTCCCTTTGCCGCCAGAATGGCCCGGTCCACTTTGATGCCGCCGGAGGTGGAGCCGGAACAACCGCAGATGAGTGAACAGATGATCAGTACCGACATACT
>Ga0310690_10002193_pt1 | contig 32467 bp, 25 predicted proteins | sample AusTroGonzalo_MG_2_FD_207661 | JGI IMG/M metagenome (GOLD analysis project Ga0310690, IMG submission 207661) | Bovine rumen microbial communities from tropical cattle in Woodstock, Queensland, Australia - Gonzalo_04 (v2) (version 2) | ecosystem: Host-associated > Mammals > Digestive system >...
CTTCGAAAATTCTCCGGGGGGAAATTTTTAGAAAGGAGTTGAGGTTATGTATAAGATAGAAGGACGTAATATTTACATAACTCGAGGTGATGCTTGCGTTATTAGTATTAAATCTAGTGAATTAAATGAGTTAGGAGAGAAAGTATCACATATTTTTAAGCAAGGTGATATTTTGTCACTTGGTATTTATAAAGAAAATGGTTATAGTAAAGGTCCAATGTTTTATAAAGAGATAACTTTGGATGAGGATTCTGAGATAGTAGATTTTATATTAACCTCAGAAGATACAAAATTTGGTAAATATATAAATAAACCAAAAAATTATTGGTATGAAATACAATATAACAAGGATCAAACTATCTTAGGATATGATGAAAGTGGTCCAAAACTATTTGTATTATATCCAGAAGGAGATGATAGTAGTGAATAATGAGTTAGAAACTGATATAATCTTAAGAGGACCACAAGGTCCTGTTGGTCCAATGGGTCCACAAGGTGAACAAGGTATCCAAGGTCCTCAAGGTGAACAAGGTATCCAAGGTCCTCAAGGTGAACCAGGTATTCAAGGGCCAAAAGGTGATCCTGGTGAACAAGGTATTCAAGGACCAAAAGGTGATCCTGGTGATCAAGGTATTCAAGGTCCACAAGGAGAACAAGGTAATGATGGTTATACTCCAATAAAAGGAGTTGATTATTTTACACAACAAGATATTTCAGATTTAAATATACCAAAAGCTACTAGCGATATAAATAATGATAGTGGATTTATTACTAATTCTACTGAAGGATTAGAACATTATTATAATAAGGATGAAGTTGATTCTAAGATTTCATCAGTATATAAATATAAAGGAACTGTTCAAACTTATTCTAATTTACCAAATAATAATTTAACTATTGGAGACGTTTATAATATAGAAGAAGCAGATCCTACTCATAATATTAAACCAGGTGATAATGTTGCATGGAACGGAACAGGTTGGGACGTTCTTGCAGGAACTATTGATTTGAGTGGTTATCAAACAAAAATAGATAGTTCTCATAAATTAGATAGTGATTTAGTAGATGATACTAATTCTACAAATAAATTTGTTACAAGTGCTGAGAAAACAACTTGGAATGGAAAACAAGACATAATGCAATATTCAACAATGCCTACTGCTGATAGTACGACAGTTGGTAAGGTAGTTCAATATATAGGAACAACTGATGCAAATTACACTAATGGTTATTTTTATATTGGAATAAGTGAAACAACCACTGAAGACAATGAAGAAGTTACTACTTACAGTTGGGAAGAACTAAGTGTTCAAAATGATAATATTTATTATATACATATGCAAGATTTTCCAGATTCTCATGGTAAAAGTTTTCCTACAGGATATAATACAAGTAGTTCTCAGATTAATGATTTGAAAGTTTGGCAAAGATTGGTAGACTATATAAGAAGTAGAGATTATAGAAAAGTATTAGTAGTTATAACAGGATATAATGATAGAGACATTTCATCAAGTCATAATTCTATAGCATCTTATATTTTTACAGTTCATTGGTCTCCAGTTTATAATTATTTGATGAGTTTATATTCAACTGGAGCTTGGACATCAGATTCAAGTATTGCATCATCATTGGCAGGAAATATACAGATAAAGATATCAATGGATAATTTCACAGTAACAAGAGTTGATAGCCAAGTATATCATATCACTTCATTTCTAACAACTGGTAATAAGTATTCATATACACCAACAGGAGATTACAATCCAGCAACTAAAAAATATGTTGATGATAAAGTTGCAACAAAACAAAATATAGTTCAATATAGTACAATGCCAACAGCAAGTTCAAGTACAGTAGGTAAAGTGGTTCAGTATGTTGGAACTACAACAAACGATTATACTAATGGTTACTTTTATGTTGGAACAGTCGAAGGTGAAGTTGGAGAAGAAGTTTATTCATGGGAAAGACTTGCAGTTCAACCTGAAACTCAAATACCTGCAGATTTAAAAGTGTTCCATATAAAACAAAATGATGCAAATCATCCATTTATATTTAGTGAGCATGAACCAGGAATTTACTTTTTTAATTGTGTAAAAGATACAGATTATATGTACTATTTTTATCATGGTAATCTTCATTTCAAAGGAACACCCGAAAATAGTAGTACTTCATCTACTGCTCAAGTTACTTATCCATTTTACTTAATGTACGTCGATGCTTATAATGATGCAGATAACGCTACTCCAATAGCATATGTTGCATCTATGGGGTATGATGGAAATCATGGTTATATTTCAAATTTAGCGGTTAGAATTAACAAAATTACTAATGCAAATTCAGGAGTTTCGATTAATGAATGGAGAAGAACATTTTCTCCAGTAAATACAACAGGTAATCAAACAATTTCAGGTAAGAAAACATTTAACACACTTCCAGAGAGTTCTGTTACACCAACAACTGCTAATCAATTAGTAAATAAAGCTTATGCTGATTCATTAACAGCAAATATATCGTCAACTATAGCACCTGCTTATAATAGTTCATCAACTTATGATATTGGTGATTATGTATTATATAATAATCAACTTTATAGATGTACAGCTGCTATTACTACAGCAGAAGAATGGACAGCAGTTCATTGGATTTCTACAACTGTTATGGGAGAAATGGACACATTCAGTACAAGTGTTTTAACAAGATTATCTCAACTAGCATCAGTACAAGTTCAAAATGTTGAAGTGGTTTCAGGAATACCTCAAAATGAAGAACAAGGAACACTATACGTTGTTGAAGGTGAATAATCATGAGTATTAAAAAGGTCAGATATAATAGTAATGATGTTAGTCAGATTAGAATAAACGGAGATATTATTTACGAACATATAACACCTACTTATACACCAGTTGATTATCTTGAAAGCACAGGAACACAATATATAGATACTGGAGTAGTAGCTAACGGAATAGAAATAAAATATCAATATACTAGTTATCTTAATAGTAACGGATATAATTCTTGTTTTGGTGCTAGAAAAGGTGGTAGATTTGGACTAGCTATTTGGCAAAATTCATTTCATGTTATGCCTGATGGATATAATATAAAAAGCATGGATTATTCACAACATATTTTAAAAATTGGTATAGTATATAATAGTACGGCTAATCTTGACGATAGTATTTATTATCAAATACCAAAGACACAACCAACCGATTATGCTTCTATCCCATGTTATTTATTTTGTGAAAATCTTCCAAATTATGTTACAAATTCAGCAGTAAAAATATTTTATTGTAAACTATATTATGGTACTGAATTAGTAAGAGATTTTATTCCAGTTCTTGACGAAAATGGTGTTCCATGTATGTTTGATAGGGTTACAGAAACATTTTTTTATAATGTAGGTGAAGGTGAATTTATATATTTACTAAATAATAACGATAATAACGATAATAACGATAATAACGATAATAACGATAATAACGATAATAACGATAATAACGATAATAACGATAATATTCAACAAATTGATTACCTTGAAAGCACAGGAACACAATATATAGATACTGGAGTGGTTGCTGATGGAGTAGATATAAAATTTCAATATAATTATACTCCTTCCTATGATAATTCTGCTTTTGGAGCTAGAGATCAGGGTGGATCTGATAGATTTGGTTTAATCATTTGTGATAATTATTTTCATGTTATGCCACCTGGTTACAATTTTAGACCAGCTGACGGAGATGTTCATACTTTAACTTATGGTAGTAAATTCAACTGGACAGCAACTCTTGACGAGACATACACGTATAATTCGGGTAGTTCAAGAGTATCAAGTAGAAGTGCATATTTATTTAGAGAAAATGATCAACGTACAGTTAGAACAGGTTCTTTAAAGATATTCTATTGTAAGTTGTATTCAGGAAACAATTTAGTTCGTGACTTTACTCCATGTATCAACAATGGAGAACCATGCATGTACGATGCAGTTTCTGGTGATTATTTTTATAATGCAGGAACAGGAACATTCTTATATGAAGAGGAGGATGAATAATGATAAATACATATTTAGATCAACTTGATCAAGATAAAGATGACTTAGTTACCAATTTAACAGAAAAAGGAATAACGGGTTTAACAGGAGATGAAACTTTTACTGAGTTAGTCCCTGAAGTCTTAAATATTCCTAGTAGTATTTTACCAACATTTACATCATTAAATGATTTTAATAATTATTGGAAACAATCATTTGATATTTTTGATAATTATTTAAAATCTGTTGTAAATAATTATGAGCCTTATACAAATCAGTCTATAACATTATATACTCCAGATATAGATTGTACTAATTATGTAATTCAAAAAAAAAGTGATAATACATATAGAGTAGTTTGGGCAAAGGAAAATTTTTGCTATGCAACTATTGTAAGTAACACATCTGAAGAAATAATAGGATTTGGATGGGCGAAGTCGAGTTCAACGTATGTGATTCCAGAGTCAGTATCGGACTTAAAACAAAATTATAATGTTCTATTTATCACTGCTTCATTAGACCAATCTAGGATAAAATTTTATTATTCAAACAATTTTCCAACACTTCAAGAATTAATACAAGCATTACAAGATAGTACAGGTCAAAATATAACTTACACTTTCTATAATGGAGGTTATGGATTTTCCGCAATAGTTGATAACGATTGGAAAGCTCCAATGTCAAATTGTCCAATTTTTGATAGAAGAAATAATAATAATACAATAATCTTGGATGGTAAAAGAGTTTCTAATAATGAAACAATAGAAGTAATATCAACAACTTAAAAGAAATTTGATAAATAGTTAAAAAAAAAAGCGTTTTAGGTAACGCTTGAAGTGGCTTATAAAGAGATAAATATATTTCATATTCCTATGTATGTATTGATTGTTTTATTATTTGGCCGCCCAATCCTAATAAAATTGATAATGAGTGCTTGCGATTGTCAATTCTCCTTTCTATAAAGTAGTATAGAGTAAATTAGTATAAAATTGATAAGTTTGGTGAATCGTTTCTTTGTAAGTCACTTCAAGTGCTACCTAAAAATTGTATTAAGTGAGAAAGGAGTTAATATAATGGCGAAAGTTAAAGTAACATCTAATTCATCTAACAAAAAGATAAGACCAGCTTTAACTCCAGAGGCTAGAGAAAATCAATTGATTTATTTAGCTACAGAATTAGCAGAACAACAATTAAAAGATGGTACAGCTTCGTCACAAGTTATAACTTACTATCTCAAACTAGGTTCTTCTAAAGAGAAAATAGAGAAAGAAATTTTAGAGAAACAGAAAGAATTAATAACTGCAAAAACAGAAGCTTTACAATCAGCTAAGCGTATAGAAGAATTATACGCAAATGCTATAACTGCTATGAAATCATATAGTGGTCATTCTGATGGTGATGAATATGAATAATATTAAAACATATTCTGAATTAATTAAGTTAAAAACGTTTGAAGAAAGATTTGAATATCTTAAATTAGATGGATTAGTTGGTGAAGAAACTTTTGGATTTGATAGATATCTTAATCAGATGTTCTATGAATCTTCAGAATGGAAAAGGGTTAGAAATTTTGTAATAACTAGAGATAATGGTTGTGATCTAGCATCTTTTGATCATGAGATATATGATGATAGAATATTAGTGCATCATATGAATCCGATCAGTAAAGAAGATATTATAAATAAAACCGATTTTTTATTAAATCCAGAATATTTAATAACTACAATAAAATCTACACATGATGCTTTGCATTATGGAGATGACAGTATATTAAAAGACAATATGTTTATCGAAAGAAAACCTAACGATACATGTCCATGGAAAATTCGAAAGGAGGAAATTCAAAATGGGTAAGAAAAAGACTAAAAAAGTAAAGGAGGATACTATTATGGAAAATACAGAAAATTTAGAAGTAACTAATAATGAAGAAATGGTTGTGACTAGTATTGACGTTATTGGTGATATGGATATGGTTACAGCTGGTTTATCTCAGGTTATAGAAGATAATATCGAACCACAAGATAATGTTGAACCAGAAATAGTAAAAGTAGAAACAAAAGGTATTGTTTCCGAATGTAATAAATTATTTGTTAGATCAGAAGCAAAAAGAGATTGTGATCCTGCTGGTGTAATAAATTTAAATGATGAAGTTACTATTGATTTAGATAATTCTACGGATGATTATTATAAAGTTATAACTGCTAATGGTATTGAAGGTTATTGTTTAAAAACTTATATTAAGATTAAATAGAGGTGGATATAATGGATGATAGCATATTAATATCTATTAAAAAAATGTTAGGTATAACGGATGATAATGTAGATTTCGATGATGCGCTAATAGTTAATATAAATTCAGTATTTACTATATTGTACCAATTAGGTATAGGACCAGAAGGTGGTTTTAAATTAGAAGACGAAGATACTTCATGGGATGAATACATGGATGAAAGTGATAATCTAGAATCTGTAAAATCTTATATGTATTTAAAAGTAAAAATGCTATTTGATCCACCAACTAATGCATCATTAACCGGATTTTATGATAATATGATTAAAGAATTAGAATGGCGTTTAACGGTTGCTAAAGAATCTAATGATTTAGAATCTGAAGAATTAGAAACGAATGAAATGGGAGGTGACTCATGAAAAACGAAGAGATTTTAGCTCATCATGGGATACTAGGTCAAAAATGGGGAATAAGAAGATTCCAAAATCCAGATGGTAGTTTAACTCCAGCTGGTAGAAAAAGAGCTAAGAAATTAAAAAATGAATATAGACTTTTAACTGGAAAGAAATTGAAAGGTAAAATACCAAAAGAAGATCCAAAGAAAAAATCTATAAAAGAATTAAATGATAATGAACTTTCTGATAGATTAAAACGTTTAAGAAATGAAAAAGAAGCCCGTAATTTAGAAAAAGATTTATCTTCTAATGGCAAAAAATTTGTTAGAACTATAGGTTCAGCAGTTATAGCTCCAGCAGCTATAGAAGCTGGTAAAAATGTTTTAACTAAAATGTTTACGAAAATGGCTAATGATGCTTTAGGAGTGGATACTAAAGGTACTGATTCAGTTGTTAAAGAATTAAAGAAAGCAACTGAAATAGCGGAATTAAAAAATCGTAAGGATAAAGCAGAAAGAGAATTAAATCAAAGATCTACTAAAGATAAAATAAATAGATTAGAAGAAGAATTAAGAATATTAGAACATAAAAAATCTGAACGAATTAAATATATAAAGAAAGGTAAAAATCTATATCCAGATTTAGATGGTTAATATTTTTAAATGAGTTTATCGAATATAGCAGTTCCTAAATATTATGGAGAATTTAGGAATGCTGTAATAAAAGGAGAGATACCAGTATGTGAAACTATTTCTATGGAAATGAATAGAATAGATTCGTTAATAGATAATCCTGGTATTTATTATGACGATCAAGCGGTTGAAGGTTTTATAAGATTTTGTGAAACAGAATTAACTTTAACTGATGGCGAGGACTTGTTTCTTCTTGATTCATTTAAATTATGGGCGGAACAATTATTCGGGTGGTTTTATTACATAGAAAGAAGTGTGTATGTTCCATCTAAAGATGGACACGGTGGACATTATGTAAATAAAAGAATAAAGAAAAGATTAATAAATAAACAATTTTTAATAATCCCAAGAGGAGCTGCAAAATCACAATATGAGTCATATGTACAAAATTATTTTTTAAATGTTGATACATCTACAACTCATCAAGTTCATACGGCTCCTACTATGAAACAAGCTGAAGAAGTTTTATCACCTATTAGAACAGCTATTATAAGAGCTAGAGGTCCTTTATTTAAATTTTTAACAGAAGGATCTATAAATAATACTACAGGCTCTAGCGCTAATAGAGTAAAATTAGCTTCGACTAAAAAAGGAATTGAAAATTTTCTTACAGGATCTTTATTAGAAATAAGACCTATGACAATAGATAAACTTCAAGGATTAAATAGTAGGATTAATACTGTTGATGAATGGTTATCTGGAGATATAAGAGAAGATGTTATAGGAGCTTTAGAACAAGGTGCTTCTAAAAATGATGATTACATAATTTTAGCTGTTAGTTCTGAAGGTACTGTTCGTAATGGTCCTGGAGATACTATTAAAATGGAGTTAATGGATATTTTAAAAGGTGAATACATTAACCCGCATGTATCTATTTGGTGGTATAAACTAGATTCATTAGATGAAATATCTGAACCAGATAAATGGATTAAAGCAAATCCTAATTTAGGTAAAACTGTTAGTTATGAAACATATCAGTTAGATGTAGAAAGAGCTGAAAAAGCACCTGCTACTCGTAATGATATATTAGCTAAAAGATTTAGTATACCAATGGAAGGATATACATATTTCTTTACTTATGAAGAAACATTACCTCATAAGAAAAGAGATTATTGGGATATGCCTTGTTCACTTGGTGTCGATTTATCTCAAGGAGATGACTTCTGTGCTTTTACATTCTTATTTCCATTGCCTCGTGCTGCTTTTGGTATTAAAACTAGAAATTATATAACCGAAAGAACTTTGATGAAATTACAACCAGCTATGAGAATGAAGTATGATCAATTCATACAAGAAGGTAGTTTAATAGTTATGGAAGGAACTGTTTTAGATATGATGCAAGTTTATGATGATGTAGATAATCACATAATGGAAAGAGGATATGATGTTAGATCATTTGGATATGATCCATATAACGCTAAAGACTTTGTTGATAGATGGGAAAAAGAAAACGGTCCATTTGGAATAGAAAAAGTTATTCAAGGTGCTAAAACTGAATCAGTACCTTTAGGTGAATTAAAGAAAATGGCTGAAGATCGTTTATTATTATTCGATGAAGAATTAATGTCTTTTACTTTAGGTAATTGTATAACACTCGAAGATACTAATGGTAATAGGAAACTTTATAAGAAAAGATATGATCAGAAAATAGATGCTGTTGCAGCTATGATGGATGCATATATTGCTTATAAAAATAATAGAGAAGCTTTTGAATGATAAAATTCAAAATGATTAAAAATTATATGATAATAAGGAGGATTTAAGATGAATAATAGTATAGGAGCAAGAATTAAAAAAGCTTGGAATGCATTCTTTAATGAAACTAGATATACTAATAGTTATAGTTATAGTGGTTCTTATTATCGTCCTGATAGAGTGAGATTAACTCGTGGTAATGAACGATCTATAATCACTTCTATCATTAATAAAATAGCATTAGATGTAGCATCAATTAAGATTAATCATTGTCGTCTTGATGATCAAGATAGATATAAAGAAGTATTGAATACTCCTTTAAATGATTGTTTAAGTTTAGAAGCTAATTTAGATCAATCTGCTAGAGCTTTTATACAAGATGCTGTTATGTCAATGCTTGATGATGGAGTTGTTGCTTTAATACCAATTGATACCAGTATTGATCCAAATGATAATAATTCATATGATATATTAACAATGAGAACTGGTAAAATTATAGCTTGGTATCCTGATCATATTAAAGTAAATGTGTATAATGATAGAATAGGACAAAGACAAGATATAATAGTTGCTAAAAAGAATGCTGCTATTATTGAAAATCCTTTATATGCTGTAATGAACGAACCAAATTCGACATTCCAAAGACTTGTAAGAAAACTAAATCTATTAGATGATATAGATGAACAAAGTGGTTCTGGTAAATTAGATTTAATAATTCAGTTACCATATGTTGTAAAATCTGAAGCTCGTAAAGAACAAGCTAATGAAAGACGTAAAGAGATTGAACGTCAGTTAAGAGGTTCTAAATACGGAATAGCTTATACTGATGGAACTGAAAAAATTACTCAGCTAAATCGTCCAGCTGAAAATAACCTTATGAAACAAATCGAATATTTAACGAGTATGCTTTACAGCCAGTTAGGTATATCGCAGGCCGTTTTAGATGGTACAGCAGACGATACTACGATGAATAATTATTTCACTCGTACAATCGAGCCTATCATTTCTAGTTTAGTCGAAGAAATAGATAGAAAGTTTATTAGTAAAACAGCTAGAACTCAAAAGCAGAAGATTTTATTCTTTAGAGATCCATTTAAGTTATCACCTATAACTCAAATAGCAGAAATAGCCGATAAATTTACAAGAAATGAAATATTATCTTCTAATGAAATTAGACAGATAGTAGGACGTAAACCTGTAGATGATCCTAAGGCTGATCAGTTAATAAATAGTAATATTTATGCTAATAAGTATGCTAATAGACTTGGTGCTATAACGAATAATGAATTTATAAAGAAAGAGGAGGAAGAACAAAATGAATGAGTATGATTTTAGTGGATGGGCTACCAGAAACAATATAGAATGTTCAGATGGTAGAACTATCATGAAAGATGCTTTTAAAGAAAATGATGGTCAAAAAGTACCATTAGTTTGGAATCATCAACATGACGATCCTAATGAAGTATTAGGACATGCTCTATTAGAAAATAGAGATGATGGAGTTTATGCTTATTGTAAATTTAATGATACTGAATCAGGTCGTACTGCTAAAGCTTTAGTTCTTAATGGAGATGTCGATAAATTATCTATATATGCTAACAAACTTAAATCACATATGAATAATGTAATTCATGGATGTATTAGAGAAGTTAGTCTTGTACTAGCAGGTGCTAATCCTGGAGCATTCATAGATTCTGTTATCACTCATAGTGATGAATCAGGTGATGAAGAAGAGGGAGTTATATATACTGATGAACTTATCGATGTTGCTTCTAATGAAGCTGAACCAGAAAAAGGTTCATCTGAAGAAGATACTAATGGAGGTGATGAGAAAGTGTCAGAAAATACCGAAGAGGTAAAAAATGAGGAAACTTCTGAAAAAGAAGAAGAATCAGAAACAAAATCTGAAGGAGAAACAGAAGATGTAAATAATGAAACAAATACTGACAGTGAAATTGAACATTCAGATGATGAAACTATTGGTGATGTTTTAGATACATTAACTGAGGATCAACAAGATTTAGTTTACACTGTTGTTGGTGAGGTTAAACAAAACGGAAAAATGGGAGATAATAAAGCTTTCAAAGATATGTTTAATAACTTGACTGATAAACAAAAAGATGCTATATATGCTTTAATCGGGGCAGCATCAGAAAAAACCGATGAAAATAAAAAAGAAGGAGAGGATTCAAAAATGAAACATAATGTATTTGATAAGGATACTAAGGATAATGCTTTAATGCATTCTGAATTTGCTAAAGCTGCAATTGCTGATGCAAAAAAATACGGTTCAATGAAAGAAAGTTTTATTGCACATGCTGAAGCTGAAGGGCTTGAGTGGGGAAATGATAATGATTATTCAGTTTTATTTCCAGATGCACATAATCTAGATAGAGAACCAAAACTTATTGAAAAGGATAATAGCTGGGTAGCTAAAGTTATGGCTGATGTTAAACATTCACCATTCTCTAGAGTTAAAAATACTCTTGGAAGAATGAATGAAGAAACAGCTAGAGCTAAAGGTTATATTAAAGGTAGTAAGAAAGTTAATATTGCTATGGCATTATTAAATCGTGTAACTACACCTACTACTGTTTATATCAAAAATGATATAGATAGAGATGATGTAATTGATATTACTGATTTCGATATTGTTGCATGGCAAAAACGTGAAATGCGTAAATTATTAGATAAAGAATTAGCATTAGCTATGTTACTAGGTGATGGTAGAGATGTTTCTGATCCATACAAAATAAATGAGCAAAACATCAGACCTATTATCAGTGATGATGATATTTATACTATCAAATATACTGTAACTGAAGGTGTTGATTATAATAATTCTGATAATAGTCATTCAGAAAATGATTCTGTAACTAAAGGACTTATTCGTGCAGCCATTAAAGCTCGTAAGAATTATAAAGGTTCTGGTAGACCAACATTCTATACTACAGAAGATACTTTAACTGATATGTTATTAATAGAAGACCAAAATGGTAGAATAATTTATGATTCTGTTGAAAAGTTAGCTACTACTTTAAGAGTTAAAGAAATAGTTACAATTCCAGAAATGGAAAATTATACTGGTATCTATGGTATAATTGTTAATTTAAATGATTATACTGCAGGAGCTGACAAAGGTGGATCTGTAAATATGTTCGACGATTTCGATATCGATTATAACCAAATGAAGTATTTAATGGAAACAAGAATGTCAGGTGCTTTAACTGTTCCTTATTCAGCTATAGTTCTTAAAAAAGCTAGTGCTGGTTCACCTTCTAATGAAGAACAACCATCTGGTTAATAAAAATATAGGAGGTATTATTTATGGATAATAAATATATAGAAGAAGCCTCTGATGTTAATGTTGAAGGTATAGAATTTTATGTAAAAAACGAAGCTGATGGATTTTTATATTTTGATGCTGAATGTACTAAGAAAGTTGATACTAAAACATTAGATCATTCATTTAGAATGAACGATATAGTTATTATAGATAACGGTATGGCATGTAGAGCCATCGGTTTAACTGTTGGCGAAGATGACGTTACCGTTTCTTATTTAACTATAACAGAGGATGATAATGAAGTTATATCAACACCAAAACAAGTAAAATCTTTCGATGCTAAACTATTAGTTGATGTAGATATAGCAGCTGATGAAAATTTATTTAATAAATTTGTTGCTGATTTACAATCTAACATAGTTGTTGGTGATGGAAAAATTACTGGTGAATTAAAATATGTTACTGGATATACAGGGTTTAGTGGAAATCCAGAAGAACAATCAGGTAATTATTTAGCTTTACATAATACAACAAATACTGGAGAACCAATAATTGTTGAAATTATAGGCGGATTCTCAGGACCTGTTCAATTAGATCCTGATGGTTTGATTGTATTAAAAATAGCTAATAACGATCAAGTAGTTAAAGTAACTAGTGGTGATTTAGTAAAAGAATTTTCTTTAAAAGAATTAACATTAGCTACTGAATAAGGAGGAAATTCAAAATGGCTAGATTTTATGGGAAAATAGGTTATATAAAGACTGTTCAAACAGAACCAGGATGTTGGGAAGAGCAAACTATTGAGAAGTCATATTATGGTGATTTATTAAGAAATGTTGGCAAATACCAATCATATGGTAATATGGACATGGGTATTATAGGTAAAGTTAATGATAATATTAACGTTAATAATAGTATCAGTATAATAGCCGACCCATATGCCAATGAAAATTTCCAACATATGCGATATGTTATATTCATGGGTGCTAAATGGAAAATCAATGATGTAGAAGTTAAGTATCCAAGATTAATATTAACGTTGGGAGGTTTATATCATGAATAGAAGATTAGAATTGCAACAAAAATTAGAGGAGCTATTCGAATCTCCAAATGTATATTATCAACCTCCAGAAAATCTTAAAATGGTATATCCATGTATAAGATATCATCGTTTAGATATGGATAGCATACACGCAGATAATATTAATTACCGTAATACTACTAGATATCAGATTACAGTAATTGATAAAAAACCAGATAACGCTGTTATAGAGAAGATAATGGGTTTACCTATGTCTTCTTTTGACAGACATTTCGTTTCTGATAATTTAAATCATGACGTTATCGTATTATATTATTAAAAATAAGAAGGAGGAATTATAATGTCTAAAATTAAATGGGATCAAATTGGAGAAAGATTCTATGAAACAGGTGTTAGCAAAGGAGTACTTTATCCACAAAAAAGTGGAGAATATGAAACAGGTGTTGCTTGGAATGGTTTAACTGCTGTTAATGAAAATCCAAGTGGTGCTGAAGCTACTCCATTATATGCTGATAACATTAAGTATTTAAATCTAATGTCAACAGAAGAATTCGGTGCTACTGTTGAAGCTTATACTTACCCTGATGCTTTTGCTGCATGCAATGGTGAAGGTGTATTAACCGATGGTGTGTCTATTGGACAACAAAAGAGAAGCATTTTTGGTTTATCTTATCAAACTAAAATTGGTAATGATGTCGATCCAGATCTTGGTTATAAGATTCATATTATTTATGGTGCTTTAGCTGCTCCTAGTGAGAAAGCTTATGCTACTGTAAATGATACTCCAGATGCTATTAATTTCTCTTGGGAATTATCAACAACCCCAGTAGAAGTTACAGGTTTCAAACCAACTGCATCTTTAGTTATAGATTCAACTAAAGTAGGATCAGAAGCTTTAGCTCGTTTAGAAGCTATTTTATATGGTGATGAAAATAATGATTCTAGATTACCATTACCTGATGAAGTATTATCTATCATTAATGGTAAGAAAGTTAGTTCTATAGCAATCACTACTGCACCAACTAAGGTTTCTTATACTGCTGGAGAAACATTTGATCCAACTGGTATGGTTGTAACAGCTACATATGAAGACACAACTTCAGGAGCTGTAACAAATTATACTTATACACCAACTGCTGCATTAACTGTTGCTGATGAAGTTGTAACTATTAGCTTTACTAGTGGTGGAGCTACTAAAACAGCTACTCAAGCTATCACTGTTGTTGCTGGATAGTATAATTAATTTATATTTTAAGGGGTTAATGGACGTGTTTCCAACAACCCCTTTTTTTTAAAATTTTGAAAGGAGAATATTTATGTTAAAAAAGAAAATAAAATATACAGATTATAATGGAATTGAAAGGGAAGAAGAGTTTTTATTTAATCTTACTAAAGCTGAATTAATGGAAATGCAAATGGGTACTAATGGAGGATTAGCTGAAATGATAGCATCTTTAGTTACTACTCAAAACATGCCAGAAATAATTAGAATATTTAAGGATATTATTCTTAAAGCTTATGGTGAGAAAAGTTTAGATGGTAAAAGATTTATGAAAGTTGATGAAAAAGGAAATCCTCTATCAATAGCTTTTTCTCAAACAGAAGCTTTTTCTAATTTATTTGTAGAATTAGCAAGTAATTCAAAAGCAGCTGCTGATTTTGTAAATGGAATTATTCCTTCTGATATGGAAGTATCTGAAGAACAACAAAAAGAAATTGAAGCCCAATTACTTGGTAATTCTATAGTTGAACAACCAGCTGTATTAGAAAATACTCAAAATGTATCTGAATAATTAAAATGGAGGTAAGAGAATGTGTTAAAAATAACTATACCAAGTAGAGAAATGTTCGATGAAAAAACTCAAGAATTTTTTCAAACAAAAGAATATAACATTCAATTGGAACATTCTCTTGTTTCATTGTCAAAATGGGAATCTAAATGGAATATACCTTTTATGTCTACTAAAGAAAAAACAGTAGAACAAACTTTAGATTATATTAGGTGTATGACCATAACTCAGAATATTGATGAAAAAGCATATAACGCTTTAACTACTAAAAATATTCAAGAAATAAATGATTATATATCAGCTCCTATGACAGCTACTACTTTTAATAAAAATAATAATCTTAAGAAAAATAATGAAGTAGTAACATCAGAACTTATTTATTATTGGATGATAGCTTTAAATGTTCCAATGGAATGTCAAAGATGGCATTTAAATCGTTTATTAACTTTGATAAATGTTTGTAACATAAAGCAAACCCCACCTAAGAAAATGAGTAAGAAAGAGCTGATGAGTAGAAATGCTGCTTTAAATGCAGCACGTAGAAGTAAACTCCATACTACTGGATAAAATAAGTTAGTGTTTACGCTAACTTAAAGAAGCATATTATATTTTTAGATATGTTTCTTTAAATTATTGTGAATAAAAAGAGAGGTGTATATTAATGTCAGGTATTATAATAAAACAAAAAGGTGATTTTAAAAATTTAAATAGTCTTTTAGAAAAATCACTTGAAAAATTAGAATTAGGTGAACTTGATAGATATGGAAAAGAAGGCGTAAAAGCTTTAGAAAAATATACACCAAAAGATACTGGTAAAACTTCTCAATCTTGGTATTATAGTATAGAAAGAGAATCCAGAGATCAAATATTAAAACTTGTTTTTAACAATACTAATTTTAATCAAGGTGTTCCTATTGCTATAGTAATACAATATGGACATAATACTATAAATGGTGGTTGGATAGAAGGAGTAGATTATATTAATCCAGCATTAAAACCAATATTTGAGAAATTAGTTTCAAAAGTATGGGAGGAGGTTCGTAAATAATGGCTACTACAATAGATCATAAAATAGTCGAAATGAAGTTTGATAATAGAGACTTTGAAAGAAATGCAAGGACTTCTATATCAACTTTAGAAAAATTAAAATCGGCATTACATATTAAAGGATCATATGATGGATTAGAAAAAGTTTCTAAAGCTGCTAGAAATGCTAATGTTGATGTTAGTGGAATAACGTCTAGTTTAGTAACAGTTACAAATAGTTTTAGTGCTTTAGAGATAGTTGGTATAAGAACTTTAGTTAGATTAACTGATGCTGCTATAGATGCTGGTATATCAATTGCTAAATCTATGACTGTTGATCAATTTGCTGAAGGTTGGAAAAAGATGAACCAAAAAGTTGGTTCTGTTCAAACTTTGGTTAATTCGACAGGATTAGGCATTAAAGAAATAGATGAATATTTATCACAATTAATGTGGTTCTCAGATGAAACTAGTTACAGTTTTACTGATATGACTTCTGCTTTGGCACAGATGACCTCGACTGGTGGAGATATCAAAAAGTTAGTACCAATGATTACAGGTATTGCTAATGCTACAGCATTTGCTGGTAAAGGTGCTGCTGAATTTAGTAGAGTAATTTATAATTTAAATCAGTCATATGGTGCTGGTTATTTACAATTAATGGATTGGAAATCAGTACAATTAGCTGGAGCTAATTCTAAACAGTTAACAGAAGAATTGATTAAAGCTGGTGAAGAATTAGGAAAAATAGAAAAAGGCACAGTTACTGTAGGTAATTTTAATGATACACTTAAAGATAAATGGGCTGATACCGAAGTAATGGAATTAGCTTTTGGTAGATTTGCTAAACTTTCAGAAGCTGCATATCAGGCTGTTAAAGAAGGAAAATATGATACAGCATCTGAAGCTATACGAGCTTTAGCAAATGATTATGACGATTTATCAGTTAAAGCTTTTAGATCAGCACAAGAAGCTAAATCGTTTAAAGAAGCTATAGATGCAACAGCAGATGCATCAAGTACTACATGGATGAGAATTTTCTCTGATATTTTTGGAAATTATGAACAGCAAAAAATAATGTGGACTGATTTTGCTAATACTTTATGGGATACAGTAGTAAGTCCTATAAATGATTTAGAAGAAATAATTAGACATGCTTTTAATTTCGAAGGTTTTTCAGCATTATGGGATAAAATTTCAAATAACCCAGTAGTTGATGTAATGGAAGATATATCAGATAAAGTAAAATCAACCACAAGAACTTTAGAAGAATATCAAGATATAGTATATAAAGTATGGATGGGAGATTATAAAAACCAACCATATCGTTTTCCTTTATTAGAAGAAGCTGGATGGAATGCGAAAGTAGTTCAAGAATTAGTAAATGAAACAGAAAAAATATCTGGATATGGAAAAGGATATACTGTTATAGATCAAATAACTATCGATAGTGTAAGAAAAGCTGAAGAAAAATATGGAATAGCTATATCTGAAGTTGTAGAAGTACAAGAAGAACAAAACGAATTAACTAAAGAACAAATAGATGATATAGAAAATTTGTCAGAAGAACGTTTAAAAGCTCTTGGATTAAGTGAAGAAGAAATAAGAATGTATCAATCACTTCAAAGAGCAGCTAAAAAATATGGTTTATCTATCAATGAAATAATAGATAAAATGAAAAATGCAAATGGTCACGATTTATTATTTGGTAGAACCGCTATAGATGAAAATGGAGAACAATATTACGAATTTAATGGTGTTGCACAAAATATTTGGGCTGTTTTAGAAAATATAGCGGGTGCTGCTAAAAAAGCATGGAGTGAAGTATTTAATCCATTTGGTGGCGCTGAATTATATATGATATTAGATAACATATACAAATTTAGTGTTCGTTTGAAAGAAATATCTGAAAATGAAAGAGGATTAAAAAATCTAAAAAATACATTTAAAGGTTTATTTGCCATTCTTAAAATAGTAACATCATTTGTTGGTGGTGTTGGAAAAGTAGTTTGGGTTGTATTTAAAGCTGTATTACAAGGTTTAGGTATGACTGTTTTAGAATTTACAGGATTTGTTGGAGACGCTTTAGCAAGATTTGTAGAATGGGTAGAAGAAAATAATATTTTAATAGAAGGTATAAAATGGTTAACTGAAAAAATAGTAGAAATTTCAAAATCAATATACGAATGGTTTAGAGCCAATGTTAAAATAAATATATCTTTAGATAAACTAAAAGAAAAATTAGATAATGCTAAAAAAGCATTACTAGGTTGGTGGCAAGGAGCTAAAGATGCTAAAGCTGCTGGAAAACTAAGTGAATATTTGATAAACACTTTTGTTAATGCTTTTGAAAAAATAAAAGTATTTTGTAAAGATAAATTTGGAAATGTTATAGATTGGTTATCAGAAACATTTAAAAATTCTTCCGGAAAAGTTGGAGAATGGTTTAAAGGATTGCCATTAGCAAAAGAAGCTGGTAAACTAGGAACTTATCTTATAGATGGTTTAATGCAAGGTTTGTCTTATGGTGGAAATAAATTAATAGAAGGAATATCATGGGTTGCCAATATTATTTTAGAAACCTTTAAACGTATATTTAAAATTCATTCACCATCACAAGTAATGGAAGAACAAGGCGAAAATGTAATGGCCGGTTTATATAACGGTGTTAAGAATTTTGCTGGATATTTTTATGAATTATTTAAAGCTATACTCGATAAAGTAATAGATATTATTAAAAATGTAGACATAGGTTCTATATTAGTCGCTGCTTTAACTGGAAGTATGGTATATGTATTTATAAAAATAGCAGGAGCTATAACTATATTAGCTAATGGTTTAAATGATTTAAATTATATTATATATGAATTTGGTGATACATTACAAGCTTTTCAAGGTACTTTAAGATCTGTTAGATATAAATTAATAGGATCTGCTGTAAAAGATTTAGCTATATCGATAGCTATATTAGCGGCTTCTGTTTGGTTATTAACTAAATTGGATACTGGAAAAATGTTTATAGCAGTTGGTGCTATTGCTTCGTTAGCTTTAATATTAGTTGCTTTAACTGCGTTAGCTGGAAAATTCGGTAAAAAGAACGCAATGGAATTTGGAAAATTAGCATTAACTGTTTTAGCAATAGGTGTTGCCATGTCAATGATGGCTTCAGCATTAAAGAAAATATCAAAAATAAGTGGTACTTCTTTAACTTCATTAATCGCTTTTGGCGGAATGCTATTAGCTTTTATAGCTATAATGCTTATAATATCTAAAAGTAATGCTAATATAGTTAAAGTTGCTGGAACACTATTAGCTATTGGTATAGTATTCAAATTAATGGCCAGTGTTGTTAAAACTCTTGGAAAATTAGAACCAGGTCAAATAATTAAAGGTACTTTAGCATTAGTTGCTTTTGCTGGTATAATAGTAGGATTAATGGCTGCTACAAAATTATTAACGGGTAGTAAAAATGTAGAAAAAATAGGTATTAGTTTATTAGCTATTAGTGCTGCTTTTTATATAATGGCTAGAGTTGTTAAATTATTAGGTAAAATGGAACCATCAGATTTAGCTAAAGGTATGGCTTGCATAACTGTTTTATCTGGAATAATAGTTGGATTAATGGCTGCTACCAGATTAACCGCTGGTGGTAAAAACATAGATAAAGTTGGTAAATCTATAGCCGCTATTGCTGGTGCATTTACGATGATGGGTATAACGGTTCGTCTTTTAGGAGGAATGAAAGTAGCGGATTTAGCTAAAGGTATAGTTGCAGTTTCTTTATTTACCGGAATGATTATGGGCTTAATGATTTTCATGAAATCAATGGGTATAAGAACTGTAGAAAATATAGGAAAAACTATGCTTGGTATAGCTGCAGCTATTGGTGTAATGGCATTATCAGCAGCATTATTAAGTATAATAAGTTTACCTAATTTAGCAAAAGGTATTACGGCAGTTGGCTTATTATCATTATTTGTAATGGGATTAGTTAAAGCCACTAGTACGGCTCACGATGTTTATAAATCATTAATTGTTATGACTGTAGCTATTGGTGTTTTTGCTTTAGCTATTGGTTTATTATCATTAATCGATGCTGAACGTTTAATAGGACCTGTTGTTGCTATGGGAATATTAATGGGTATGTTTGCTTTAATGGAACATGAAGCTAAAAATATTAAAGCATCAACTTTAAAACAATTAGCAGTAATGGTAGGTGCTATAGCATTAATAGCTGGAATAGTTGTTGGATTATCATTTATTAACGCTGAATCTGCAATAAAATCTGCTATAGCAGTAGGTGTTTTATTAACAACAATGAGTTTATCTTTGGCTATATTAGATAAAGTAGGTCCAAATGTTAAAAACGCATTATTAGGAGCTTTAGGATTAGCTGGATTATTAGTTGTGTTACTAGGATTAGTTGGTATTTTACAATTGATGTCAGGAATTCAAAATGCCGATAAAAATGCTATGGTTTTAGCTACTTTCTTAGGAGCTTTAACTGTTGTATTAATATTAGTAACTGTTGTTGGATTATTATATACAGCTACTGCTGGTTTAGCAGCTACTGGTTTATTAGGTTTAGCTGGTTTATTAGTAGTATTATTAGGAGTAATTGGTGTATTAGCGTTGATGAACAATATCCAAAATGTGGAATCTAATATAAATACATTAATTAATATAATGAATGTAATGACTGAAATGCTATTTAAAATAGGTGTTATAGGACCTTTAGCTTTAATTGGTGTTTCAGCACTTGGTGGTTTAATTACATTAATGGGTGTTTTATTAACATTTTCTATTGCTATAGGAGCATTAATAACATATTTACCATCAATAAAGACATTTATAGATAATGGTTTATCTTTATTAATATCTTTAGCTGGTGGTCTTGGAGAAATGTTAGGTGCTTTTGTTGGAGGAATTCTAACACAAGTATCATCTAGTTTACCAGTAATAGGTATGAATTTATCTCAATTTATGATAAATATGTTACCTTTTATAACTACTGTAAAATTAGTAGATAAAAAGGTATTAGAAGGTGTTGGTATATTATCAGCTTCAGTTTTATTATTAACAGCTGCTCAATTAATATCTGCTATAGGAACTTTCTTATCAGGAGGTTCTGGATTTGCAGAATTAGGTAAAGAACTATCATCATTTATGATAAATGCTTTACCATTCTTTACAATAGCTAGTACTTTAAACGATAAAATGTTAAGTGGTATAAAATCTTTATCTGGAGCTATATTATCATTAACTGCTGCTGAATTACTACAAGGCATTACTAATTTTATTACTGGCGGAGGATCTTCTTTAGGAGAATTTGGAAAACAACTTCCAGAATTAGGTACCCATTTATCAGAATTTGCTGTTAATTTAGGCGAATTCTCAGAAGGTCAAGTATCAACTGTAGAATGTGCTGGTAAAGCTATAAGTGCTTTAGCCGATGCTGCTAGTAAATTACCTAATGAGGGTGGTTGGGTTGCTAAAATACTAGGTGATAATAGTTTAGCTAGTTTTGGTGATTCATTACCTACTATTGGAACAAAAATAAGAGAATTTGTAGATAATTTAGGCGAATTCTCAGAAGGTCAAGTATCAACAACAGAATGTGCATGTAAAGTTATAACAGCTATTGCTGATGCTGCAAAGAAAATACCTAACGAAGATGGATTATGGGCTAAGATATTTGGTGATAATAGTCTTAAAAAATTTGCTGATTCTATGCCAGATGTTGCAAAAGGTGTCAAAGGATTTATTTCAGAACTTGGTGAATTCGGAGATAAAACCGATTCTGTAAATTCTGCTGCGAATGTTATTAAAAGCTTAGCCGATCTTGGAAAATTAGATTTAAATAAAGCTAAAGATAATTTACCTAAATTTAGTGAAGGTTTGATTAAATTTGGAAATAATTTAAAATCTTTCATAGAGAATATATCTGGTATAGCAAAAGAAAAAATGGAATTAGCATCATCAAATCTTAAAATAATTATAGATGCTGTTTTAGAATTAATTAAAGTAATAAAAGATACAACAACAAAAAATACAGATACGGTTGTAACAGCTTTTGAAGATGTTGGTGTTAAATCTGCTAAAGCTATTAATTCTAAATCTGTAACAGATGAATTAAAGAAACAAGGTTTAAACTTTGTTACTGGTTTTGCTACTAGTATAAAGAATAATAGTAATATTTCAACAGAAGCTGCTAAATCTATGGCTACAAAAGCTTTAACGGCTATAAAAGAAGTACAGAATTCACATTCTCCATCTAAAGAAACTATGAAATTAGGTAGTTATTTTGGTGAAGGATTTGTTATAGGTATAGAACAATATGCTACTAAAGTTTATGACGTAAGTAGTGAAGTTGGTAATATGGCTAAGAATGGATTGAGTACTGCTATTTCTAAAATGTCAAGTTTAGTTGATTCAGGAATAAATACTCAACCTACTATTCGTCCAGTATTGGATTTAAGCGATATAGAAAATGGAGTTGGAAGAATAGATTCTATGTTTGGAAATCCAACACTAGACGTTGTATCTAATCTAAATTCTATTAGTAGAGGAGTTAACGAAAGAATTCAAAATGGTGGTAATTCTGATGTTATTTCAGCTATTAATAAATTAGGTAAGAGTCTTGGTAATGCTTCTGGAGATACTTATAATATAAACGGTATTACTTATGATGATCAAAGCAGTGTTTCTGATGCTGTTCAAACATTAATAAGAGCAATTAATATTGAAAGGAGGAGTTAGTTATGGCTAGAGAGGGAGATAAATGGAGAGTAGTTAGAGGAGATTGTTTATGGGATATAGCAGAAGCTGTTTATGGTAATGGTCGTAGATGGACTGAAATAGCAGATGCTAATGGCATTAAAAGATCTAGTGGTATTATATATCCAAATCAATTATTAATACTACCTAATATCACTTCTACAGCCTCTCCAGCACCTCCAGCAACAGTTAATTCTCAAGTATCTTTTGAATGGTTTGCTTTAGATGCTGGTACAGATAGAGATATGTATGCTACTTGGTATCACGAACAAGCTAATACAGAAGGATATGAAGTAACATGGGAATGGAATACTGGTGAAGGAGGATGGCGTAGTAACGGAACACAAACTGTTCAGATTAAACAGTCTAGTTGGAATGCACCTAATGATGCTAAAAGTGTTAGAATAACCGTAAAACCAGTCTCGTCTTCATACACAGGGGTTGCTGTTAGTAGAGAATATAATTTCTCAAACAACCCCCCTGGTTTACCACCAAATCCAGAATTCGAAATAAGTGTAACTAATGTTTTAACTGTTGTTTTAAATAATATTGATGAACATATTAATGCTGATAGTATAGAATTTGCTATTTATCAAGATGATATATATAAATGGAAAACAGCTAAAGTTCAAATTTATGCTGATCCTAGACATGCACGGTATACTTGTGAAGTTGAAGAAGGACATAGATATAAAATTAGATGTAGAGCAGTAAGAGGTTCTATATATGGTGGTTATACTGATTTTACAGATAATGATTATGCTGTACCTATAGCACCAACTGCTATAACAACTTTGAGATCTCAAGTTATATCTGAACAAATGTCTAGAACATATGGAATATTTGTAGAATGGGATGAAGTTGAATCTGCTGTAACTTATGTTGTTCAATGGGCTACAGATCCAGAATTATTTGATACTGGAGAAGCTCATAGTCAAAATACAGAAGAAGGACAAGGTCCTAGAATACTTATCACTGGAATAGAATTAGGTCATAAATATTATTTTAGAGTTGGTTCTGTTAATACAAAAGGTACTTCTCGTACTTATACTCCTATAGAATCCGTTATGTTAGGTTCTAGACCATCTGCTCCTACTACTTATAGTAATACTGTATCTGCAGTATTAGGAGAAGATTTAAATCTTTATTGGGTTCATAATTCTACTGATGGTTCAACAGAAACTTATGCTCGTCTTAATTTAGAAATAACAGATTCTGCTCATTCTTCATTACCACCAACAATAATAACTAAAGTTATAGAAAACACTAGACCAGAAGAAGAAAAAGATAAAACTAGTGTTTATACTATTAATACAGATGACCCAGAATGGGCTACTGTTGGTGAAGGATTTATTATAAAATGGAAAGTTCAAACAGCTGGTGTCATAAGTGAATATTCAGAATGGTCTATAGAACGTGAAGTTAATGTTTATGCACCACCAGAAGTAGAAATAGATTTATGGAATAATCAAAGTATTTCTGTAGAAGAAATAAATAATTTTCCATTCTATTTTTCAGTTCAATCTGGACCAGCTGCTCAAACACCAATTAGTTATTATGTAGAAGTTATTTCTGAAGATACATATCAAACTGTAGATGAAGTCGGTAAAATCAAAATGGTTAATACTGGAGATAAAATATATCAAAGATTTTACGATCCGCAAACAAACCCTTGGAGATTTTTATTAGAAATGACTCCAGGAAATATAGATTTAGAAAACAATAAAACATATACAGTTAATGTTACAGTATCTATGAATTCAGGTTTGATAGCAACTGCTAGTAAAACGTTCTTAGTATATCTAAATGATTTATATTATGACGTATCAGCAGATGTTGTATTTAATAAAAATACATATGATGCTACAATAAGACCATATTGTTACGAATACGATGATAATGAACAATTAGTGTTAGTTCAAGATTGTACATTAGCTGTATATCGTAGAGAATATGATGGATCTTTTATAGAAATAGCTAAAGATATACCAAATGGAGAAGGATGGACTGTAGTTGATCCTCATCCATCTTTAGATTATGCTAGATACAGAGTAGTGGCTAGAATGAATGATACTGGTGCTATTAGTTATTCTGATATACAAGCAGTTAAAATAGGTATAACATCTATTATAATGCAATGGTCTGAAGAATGGATTCCGTTTCAGGTTGATGAACAAGGTACCGGTAACGTTGAACCAGATTGGTCAGGATCAATGTTAATATTACCGTATAATGTTGAAGTATCAGAAGATAGAGGTGTTGAAGTAACTTTAATAGATTATGCTGGACGTGAAAGACCAGTTAGTTATTTTGGAAGTCATATAAGTGAATCTGCTACTTGGAATACAGATGTTCCAAAAGATGATAAAGAAACATTATATGGTATACGACGTTTATCAACTTATCATGGCAACGTTTATGTTAGAGAACCTTCTGGTACTGGTTATTGGGCAGCAATGTCTATTTCTTATAATTTAAAATATTCAAGTTTAGTTGTTCCTGTTACTTTTACTATTAGAAGAGTAGAAGGAGGAATTTAGTATGAATATTGATTGGACTCAATCAATGGAACAAAGTTTTGAATATTATGAATTAGATCCTAATACATGGAAAGATAAAAAATTACTTTTAGATATTAAATCTTGTAATATTACAAGAGATCTTGAATGTATAACACTTGGTTCTGCAACTATTGATTGTATTAATATGCTTGGAGAATCGTACATTAAAGTGTATTTAGTAGTAATTCAAAATGATATAAAAAATAAGGTTCCATTAGGAGTATTTTTAGTTCAAACTCCATCTTCTAGTTTTGATGGTAAAGTAAAAACTGTTTCTATGGATTGTTATACCCCATTATTAGAATTAAAAGAAAAGAAACCACCGTTAGGATATGCTTTATTAAAAACTGAAAATATAATGGATAGAGCATATAGTATAATTAAAAATAATTCTAGAGGACCAGTAGTTAAAACATCATCTGATAAAACTTTAGAATCAGATTTTGTTTCTGATCCAAAAGATACGTGGTTGTCTTTTGTTATAGATTTAATAAAACAAGCGAAGTTCAATTTATATTTAACAGAAAATGGTGAAACCTTATTTAACCCAGTTCAAAAAATAGATGAACTTCAACCTGTTTGGACTTACACTGATGATAATAGTTCTATATTATATCCGGAAGTAAGTTTAAAACATGATATATATGGTATCCCAAATGTTGTAGAAGTTATTTATAATAAAGGGGATATTGTTTTATATTCTAGAGTAGTTAACGATGATCCTAGTAGTCCTTTATCTATTCAATCTAGAGGAAGAGAAATAATTCATCGGGATACAGATCCTGATTTACCAGGATATCCTACTCAAGAAATGATAGACGAATATGCTGAACTTTTATTAAAAAATCTAAATGATGTTGAGTATGAAATAACATATACTCATGGTTATTGTCCAGTTCGTCTAGGAGATTGTGTACGTTTAAATTATACAAGAGCCGAATTAAATAATATTAAAGCTAAAGTAATTAGACAAACTATAAAATGTGATATCGGTTGTGAAGTTTCTGAAACAGCTGTATTCACAAAAAATTTATGGAAATAAAGAAGGAGGCGATATGTGAATGGCGTTATCACAAGATCTTGTATCACAATTTGCTAAATTAGCAAATAATGATAATACTGAAAATAATGGTACTATAATTAAAGGTACATATAGAAATATTAACGGCGTTGATTATGTACAATTAGATGGATCAGATATCTTGACACCTGTTGATTTGATGGTAGAAGCTGATACTAATGATCGAGTACAAGTCTTAATAAAAGATCATATAGCCACAGTCACTGGAAATATCACATCTCCTTCTGCTAATTCAAAATCTGTTAACGATTTAAAAGATGAAGTTGATGAACATGGTAATACTATAAAGCAATTAGACAATAGTATAACACAACAAGGAAATTCTATTATACAAATAGAAAATAATGTAAATCAACAAGGTAATACTATAAATCAGCATAATAATCTTATTAATCAACATGGTGATCAAATAGTATCTATAAATAATACTATATTAGCACAAGGAAATGCTATAGAAGCTAATAATAATTCTATTATAGCTCAAGGTAATTTAATAGATTCTATGAATAATACAATTACCCAACATGGAAATAATATTAATCAAATGAATAATACTATTTCTCAACAAGGCAATACTATATCTCAACAGGGTAATACAATTCAACAACAAGGTAATACTATAACCGAATTTGGTTCTAATATTACTATATTAAATTCTGCATTTGCTATAGTTGATGGAAGAATAACAGGTTTAAGTCAAGCTGTTGTTGATGAATTGGTAACTCAAAATTTGAATGCTCTATATGCAAATATAGATTTTTCAAATATACAAATCGCAGCTATTGCCAGTTTATTTTCAGAATCTGGTATAATTGACGATTTAGTAGTTAGTCAAGGTAAAATTACTGGAGAATTAGTTGGTGTAACTATAAAAGGTGATTTGATAGAAGCTAATACCATTGCTGCTGACAAATTAGTAGTGCGTGGTGATGATGGTTTATATTATAAATTAAATATAGATGGTTTAAATAATATAAGTACTCAAGAAGCTGGCAAGTTTACATTATTAGAAACAGAACCAGATGATTGGGATACTAATTATAGTGATTATTATACTATTGATAATAATGTTTATCATCATGTACTAAATAGATTACCAACTGAATATCAAGAAGTAGAATATATAAAAACTACAGGAACACAATATATTGATACTGGAGTAATTGGAAAAAATGGTATTTCTGCAGAACTAAAATTTGAATTATCAACAAAAGATAATGGTTCTTTATTGGGAAATAGAATGACTGGAACCACTCGTTTTTGGCCAGCGATGTGGTATAATAACAAGTGGAATTCTACTATAGCAGTAGATAGTTATAGTACCCATTCAACGACTATTAATGCTAACACTATTTATACTACATATTTTAAATCAGATTCATCTGGTTGGACTTTCGATGTTAATAATAATAGAGTATCATCTGGTAATTTAACAGTTAATAATACAAATAATATGTGGATGTTTGGAACAAATAATAATGATTCAAGTACTTTACAATATCCATTCAAAGGAAAAGCTTATTATGCTAAAATTTGGAATGGTGATGAATTAGTTAGATATTTTATACCATGTTATCGAAAATCAGATAACAAACCAGGTTTGTACGATTTGGTTAATAATGTATTTTATACTAATAATGGAACTGGTGAATTTTCAATTGGTTCTCCAATAAATAATGCTCCAGAATGGACTGAGAATACTTATTATAAATTAAGTTCAACATATGAAAACGCATTAGATGGTTCGAATATAGTAGCACATTCTATAGTAGCTGAAAAAATAGCAGTTGATGATTTAGTTGCTTTTGGGGCTACTATAGGCGGATTTAATATTACTAATAGTGCTATACATACTCCAGCTAAAACATCTGCAGAATCAGGTGTAAGAGGTGTTTATTTAGGTGTTGATGGTCAATTTGCTGTTGGTGATAGTACAAATTATTTAAAATATTATAAAGATTCAAATGATCAATGGAACTTTGAATTAAAAGCTAATACAATAAAAATGTCTACTAATAGAACAATAGAAGAAGAATTTGAAAGAGTTAGAGAAGAAACAACTGTTCTTTTACAAATAGAATCTTCTAGAGGTACAGTGTTTAAAAATGACCAAGTATCTACTGTTTTATCTGTAGCTATTTATAGGGGTATGGATAGAATAACAGATATGACCACATTACGACAAAAAATGGGTAATAGTGTATATTTACAATGGAAATGGAAAAGATTAAATGATAATGATTATAGTGTTATTTCGGCATCTGATTCTAGAATAGGACAAGATGGATTTACATTTACGTTAAATCCACAAGATGTTGATACAAAAGTAACTTTTTTATGTGAATTAATAAATTAAGGAGGGAAATTCAAAATGGCTATAAAAGCGTCAAATCAAATATCAATAGTCGATGTAACTGATGCTTATTCGGTTATATTAACTAGTGAAGCTTATACATTTGTTGGTGGCACTAATGGTGCTGCTTCTGGTTCTACTTGTTCAACACAAGCTGTTGCATTTTGTGGAACTAATCAATGTTCTGTGGTAAATGTAACACAGGCAAATATAAAATATTATGATTCAACTGGTACTGAAATTACAACAAATACACCAACTGCTACTGTAACTGGCAGTGGAACAAATACTGTTTCTATATCTTTTGCATTAACAGCTACTTTAGCAGATACTATAGAAGCTAGAATTCCAGTAGTAGTTGATGGTATAACAGTAAATAAGAAATTTACAATGGCTGTTGCTAAAACAGGTCAAACTGGTAGTACTGGTAATGGTATTTCTTCAACGTTAACTGAATATCAAAGTTCTACCGGAAATACAACTCCACCTACTGGAACATGGACTACTACAATACCTAGTGTATCCGCTGGACAATATTTATGGACAAGAGTTACTATAACATTTACTAATGGTAATTCTAACGTATCATATTCTGTTGCTAAACAGGGATCAACTGGTTCTGATGGTAGTCAATGGTATGCTGGTACTGGTATAACTGGTACAAGTACTACTCCAGCTATATTTAGTGGATCTGGTGTAACTAATGCTAGAGTAAATGATCAATATTTAAATACAGATACTGGTAATACTTATATATGTACTACTGCTGGTGCAGCAAGTGCTGCTAAATGGAAATATACTGGTAATATTAAAGGTATTCAAGGTGAAACTGGTGATGATGGTAATGGTATATCTGGAGCAACTATTACTTATGCATCTAGTACAAGTAATACCACAGCACCAAGTAGTGGATGGCAAAATAGCCCACCTAGTGTAGCTGCTGGTTCATATTTATGGACTAGAACTGTATTTAGTTATACTGATGGAACTAGTAGTGATCCACAATATTCAGTAGCAAAACAAGGTTCAACTGGAGCTGCTGGTGCTGATGCTATTACTGTAAGTATAACTACAAGTAATGGTACAGTATTTAAAAATAATTCTGGAAGTACAGTACTTACGGCTCATGTATATAAAGCTGGAGTTGAAAAGACAGTTAATTCATCAACAGGTGTTGTTGCTGATAGTTTAGGAACTATTAAATGGTATAAAGGAACAGCAAGTGATACTCAACCAACTGGTTTCCCTAAATCAGCTGGAACTTTAACTGTTAGTGCTTCAGATGTAGATAATGTTCAAGCATATATGTGTCAATTAGAAAGTTAATGGAGGTGATTCAAAATGGCAGTAAAAGCTAGTGCTACTATAACATTATTTGATGTTGTAGACATAGATAGTGTTACTATATATTATCTATTGCAATCTTCAACTGCAAATCCACCTTCTCAACCTACTACAGATAATCCAGGGGGTAATTGGACAACTTCTGAGCCAACATATACTGAAGGTAGTACAAATACATTATATACTGTAACTAAAACTAAATATTCTGATGGAACATTTGAATATACCCCAGTATCTAAATCTAGTAGTTACGAAGCTGCCAAAACAGCTTATAATAAAGCCGTGGCAGCTCAAAATACTGCTAATGATGTTTCTAATGATATGGATAATTTAGGAACAAATCCAATAATAACTAATATAAACCAATCTATAACTGATGCAAGAGGTTATGCTTCTGGATTAGTTGATGAAGTAAACCAAAATTTAACAGATCATTATTATACAATAACTCAAACAAATAATTATGTTCAATCTCAAAATAATCAAACATTAGAAACATATGAACAAATAGTATCAACTAGAACTCAAAATGGTAACACAGCATATGATAAAATAGTTGCATTAGAAGCATTTATAGATAGAGGTCAAAGACCTGGGACTGGAAAACCTTATATATCATTAAGTACTGGAGATGCTACTGGATATTCATTAGATATAGAAAATGATACCATCACGATAAAAAAAGGAGGAATACCAGTTTCTACATGGACATCAGATAGATTTGATGTTAAAACTGTAATAACAAAATCTTTAGGTATTGGTAATTTTGATTTTATAGTAAATACAAGTGATGGAAGTGTATCATTTAGAAAGGTAAGGGATGATTAATGGCTAGTGGTTCTTTTTCAGCAAGTGTAAATAGAGGATATCAAACTTTAAGAGTTGAATGGTCTAGTTCTGAATCAACAGAAAATAATAACAGTACTGTAACATTAACAATGTATATTGATAGTGCTGGTGCTTTTAGTAAAGGTGCTAATTTAACTGGTAATACTATTAATGTTGGTGGATATACAGCTAATTGGACATCAACTGCTATAAGTGGAAAAAGTGGAGCATTTACACAACAAATAGGTTCAGCTTCTGTTACTGTACCACATAATGCTGATGGTACTTTAACCGTTAATATGTCAGTTCATTATAATTTTAAAGTAACATTAAGTGGTACTTATTATGATAGTTTTGATGCTTCTACAAGTAATGTTGCTTTACCAACAATACCTAGAGCTAGTACACCATCTATGGGTACTGCTACAACTAATAGCGCTATAACAATTAATACAAATAGAGCTAGTAGTTCATTTACTCATACTTTATCGTATAGTTTTGGTAATGCTTCTGACACTATAGCGACTAATGTTGGAGCTAGTACATCTTGGACTCCTCCTAGAAGTTTAGCTGCCCAATATCCAAATGCTACTAGTGGAACTGGTACTTTAACTTGTGTTACATATAATAATGGAAGTAATATAGGTTCTAAAAGTATAAATTTTACATTAAATTTTGATTCTGGAATTGTTCCAACAATATCAGCTAGTAGTATATCTGATGGTAATGAAGATGTTTCAGATTTAGGTTGGAATACTATGCTTACTGATCTTTCATATTTACAAGCAAGTATTTCAGCGAGTGGTAATCAAGGTTCAACTATATCTAAATATTATTGCGAATATGAAGGGACTAATATACAAGGTGACAACATTGCTTCTTTAAATACATCACTTAAAAATCAACAATTAACAGTTGGAAATAGAACTTGTAAATTATGGGTGGTTGACTCCAGAGGTAGAGAATCTACAAAAGTTACTAAAAATTATACTGTAACCGAATATAACGTTCCTTATATAGCTAGTTATAACGCTGAAAGATGTCTTCAAAATGGAACATTAGATGATGATGGTACATATTTAAAAATAACATTAATTGGTGGTATAACTGATATAAATGATCAAAACGAATTTACAGTTAGACTAAATTATAAATTAAAATCTGATTCAGAATATAATCCGAATACAGCTATTAAAATATATGATGCTTCTACACAAGATAATACAATTAACACAAATAGTTATATTTTTGGTGGTGGAAATATAAGTAATTCTTCATCATATGATATAGAATTTTATATTTCAGATTCAATAGTTAATATTACTCGTGAAAAAGAA
>Ga0310690_10002198_pt1 | contig 32392 bp, 28 predicted proteins | sample AusTroGonzalo_MG_2_FD_207661 | JGI IMG/M metagenome (GOLD analysis project Ga0310690, IMG submission 207661) | Bovine rumen microbial communities from tropical cattle in Woodstock, Queensland, Australia - Gonzalo_04 (v2) (version 2) | ecosystem: Host-associated > Mammals > Digestive system >...
CGATGCCAAGAGCAAGCGCGATCCGGGCTTCCAGATTTTCTATGTGTTCATCAACATTGGTGGCGTCATTGCTCCTTTTGTGGCTCCCTCTCTTCGCCAGTGGTGGCTTGGGCTGAAAGGAATGACCTACAATGCTGACCTTCCCGCCCTCTGCCATCAGTATCTTGCCAATCCTGCAGCCATGACCCCAGAGCAGACCGCAAGCCTCAATACCCTCATGGAGCAGGTAAACCATGGTGGACTCAATTTGGCTGATATGCAGGCTTCCTGCATCAGTTATCTTGAGGTATTCAACACTGGTGTCCACTATTCTTTCATAGCCTCTGTGGCTGCTATGCTTATCTCCCTCACCATTTTCCTCTGCACCAAGAAGGGTATGCCAGAGCCTCATAAAAAGACTGCCGTCAGCACTGCCGAACAAGAGGCTGCAGTTGACAGTATGAGCCGTGAGGAGCGTGAGGCAGCAGCCAAGGAGATTAAGCAGCGCATGGCCGGCCTCTATGCTGTGCTTGGCGTATGTGTTTTCTTCTGGATGGCTTTCCATCAGAACGGACAGTCGCTTTCTCTGTTCGCCCGCAACTTTGTCAACTCCGACAGTGTGGCTCCTGAAGTGTGGCAGTTCCTCAACCCCGCCCTTGTTATCCTGCTTACGCCAGTCATCATGTGGCTCTTTGGCACTCCTTGGGGTCGCAAGTTCAGTACTCCACGCAAGATAGCCCTTGGTATGGGATTCGTTGTTTGTGCCTATCTCTTCCTCACAGTTCTCTGTGCGGTTATAGGTTACCCCAATGGTACAGATTATCTGGCACAGGATGTTAGCACGCGTTTGCCCAAGAGTGGTGCATGGGTGCTAATTGTCACATACTTCTTCCTCACTGTCGCCGAGCTGTTCATCAGCCCGCTGGGTCTGAGTTTCGTGTCAAAGATCGCCCCCAAGCATATTCAGGGTATCTGCCAAGGTTTGTGGCTCAGTGCTACCGCCATCGGAAATCTGCTTATCATGGTTGGTCCGTTCCTCTTCAACACTTTGCCCAGCCTGTGGATGTGCTGGTTGGTCTTCATGATTATCTCTTTGGTGGCCATGCTCATCATGTTCGGCATGCTCAAATGGCTTGAGAAGATCACCGCCGAGAAGCAGTAAGCTTCCGGCTATGATATAATGAAAATCCCCTGCAACGTAAGTTGCAGGGGATTTCCTTTTTCAATGGCGTTGCTCCATGTTGGAGCTCCATGGCACTGATTACATGTCGAGCTCTTGCTGACGCAGGTGCTGCACGTAGATGGCCTTGAGGCGCTTCTCGCGGTTGATGACACTGGGTTTGGTGAACTGCTGACGACGACGCATCTCTTTCACCACTCCGGTCTTGTCGAATTTGCGCTTCAGTTTCTTCAGAGCTCTCTCAAGGTTCTCACCTTCTTTGATAGGAACTACGATCATTGCTAATACCTCTTTCTTTGTTAAAGGTTAATAATTGATTTATTTAAGACTGTTTGTCTTCGTGTTTAGAACATCAGGTGACCCTGTGCAGCAGCGTCATTGAGGGCGGCAATAATGCCCTTCTTGTTGATGATGCGCATGCCTTTAGCGGACACTTTCAGCGTAATCCACATGTCCTCTTCGGGAATGTAGAACTTCTTGGTTTGCAGGTTAGGGGCGAAGGTGCGTTTGGTGTGGATACGGGAGTGCGACACATTGTTGCCCACGATTACTTTCTTGCCGGTGATTTCACATTTTTTTGACATTTCTTCTCTATTTTTTGTTGTTATTTACCTTTGTCATTCCGCCTTTTTATGGGCGAAAACGGCTGCAAAAGTACTACCTTTTTCTGACATGACAAAAACTTTTGTTGTTCAAAAACATTGTTTTAAGTTTATTTAACATATGTGTATTTGTATAGTATTGTGTATTAGGTGTGTATTGTTGTTAGTGCTTGGCTGTTTAACATATTTTTTTCAGCTACTTATGCCATATAAAACATCATTTGTGGATATCTTTATTTGGTCATTTTTGCGTTTTTTCGTATTTTCGCATTCCAATATTTGAACTGACATCAACATTTAATCGATTATGACTGGAGTAAACAAAGTTATTCTTGTAGGCAATGTAGGCAAGAACCCCGATGTGGTGACATTTCCTTCTGAAGGTGCGGCACCTGTGAAGAAAGCATCCTTCCCTTTGGCAACTACCGAATACCGCCGCAACCGTGATAGCGAACGCGTTGAAATTACCGAGTGGCACAATGTGGTGTGCTGGCGCGGTCTGGCCGACGTGGCCGAGCGCATACTTACCAAGGGCGCCCAAGTATATGTAGAAGGACGGTTGCAGAGCCGTTCCTGGGAAGATAAAGACGGCAATAAACGCCACGTGACCGAAGTGGTGGCCGACAATCTCCTGCTCCTCTCCAATCGTCAGCGCGGCGAGGGCGAGAATGGTAGAAATAATCCCCTCATTGACATCCTGAATCAGGATACCGAGCCTGTCGGCGATCTCCCATTCTAAAGTTTTTTGGGGATAAACAAAATCTCTGTCGCGATTCCATAATAAGTCGCGACAGAGATTATATTGTATATATTATTGTTTAGAAACCGGGCTTGCCAAGAAGATGGAACATGTTTTTCTTGTAGGCTTCAACCCCTGGCTGGTCAAAGGGGTTGATTCCTAAGGTATAGCCGCTGACTCCACAGGCGAATTCGAAGAAATATATGAGTTGGCCTATAGTGTACTCGTCGACCTTCGGGACCGTGATTTCAACCACAGGAACGCCTCCGGAAACATGGGCAGCTATGGTGCCTTCTGCGGCGCAGTCGTTAATCTCCGTAAGGGTCTTGTTTGTAAGATAGTTGATTCCGTCAAGATTGCGCTCATCTGTGGGCACAGGAACTGTTGCGTTGGGCTTGAGCACACGCAGCATTGTCTCCATCATCAGGCGCTCGCCTTCCTGTACATATTGACCCATGGAGTGCAAGTCTGTGGTGATGGTGATACTATGCGGCAGCAATCCTTTGCCCTCTTTGCCCTCGCTTTCGCCGTAAAGCTGCTTCCACCACTCAGCCACATAGCGCATGTTGAGTTGGCATCCAACGAGCATCTCCACCTTCTTGCCTTTGCGATACAAGGCATTGCGCGCGGCGGCATACATGAGTGCGGGGTTGCCCGCAAGTGTATTGTCATTAAGGCAGATGCTGCGCATGTCGCGTGCACCCTGCAGCAGGCGGTCGATGTCGTATCCAGCCATTGCAATAGGTAGCAAGCCCACGGGGGTGAGCACAGAATAGCGCCCTCCCACATTATCGGGTATTACGTACATCGGGTAACCTTCCTGCATCGCTATTTCGTGCAGTGCACCGCGTTTTGCGTCAGTGATGGCTACAATGCGCTTCTGCGCCTCATCGTGGCCGTATTTCTTCTCCATGTGCGCTTTCACGATTCGGAATGCAACAGCAGGCTCCGTCGTGGTGCCGCTCTTGGAGATTACACATGTGGTATAATCCACCTTGTCCAATAGGCTCAGCAGCTGTGCATAGTAGTCCTCGCCCAGCGTGTGGCCAGCATAGACTATATAAGGGTTTTCGCCGAGATTCATGGCAGCGAACTCTGACTGCAGCGCCTCGATAACCATGCGAGCACCGAGATAAGAACCGCCGATACCTACGACCACCATTACCTGGCTCTTCTTTTGCAGGCGCTGTACGTCGTCTTTCAGGCGGTGGAGCATATCGTTGTCAATCTCTACCGGAAGATTCACCCAGCCAAGGAAGTCGTTGCCAGCAGCATCACCTTTGATCAGGTGTTCTCTCGCTGCCAAGACCTCCGGTAGCAAGGCTTCAATTTCATCCATCTTCATGTAGTCGAGAACGTGTCCGACTTGTACTTTCAGGGTGTCCATTTTTCTATTTTTTTGTTAGTATTGTGTTGATATTTTGCGGCTAAAAAAAGGTGTCTCTCAAAAAAATATTACATCGTAAGTGTATTATTTTCTTCACATTAACGCGAAGAAGAAAAAAATATTTTTCACGAATGAAAAAAAATATGTAATTTTGCAACTCGTTAATGCATAGAAATATCGTAAAGAAAAAAACAAATAATACTGTAAATATGATGAAAAAAGTTATCAAGATTGCAATGGTTATGTCACTCATCGTGACTTCCATGAACGCATTTGCCCAGAATAATGGTAAGCCGGAGTACCCGCGCTACGGTTTCTGGAGCAACTGGTCAATCGGTGCTTCGATTGATCTCAACAACCAGGCCCGCATGGGTGGTTTCAGCTTTGGCGACAAGTGGCTCGTTTCCACTAACGCCGGTATCGACGTCTTCGCCCAGCAGAAACTGAACCACGCTTTTGACTGGCGTATCCGTTTTGGCTTCCCCAGCGTTGGTAAGCCTCATTGGGGTGATGTTAAGGGTGCAGAAAAGAGCTCGTATGCCATGGATCGTCATGCTTCGCTGACTCTCGACATTCTCTTCTCCCTCAACAACGCCATTAAGGGATACGATCCCGATCGTCGCTTCAACCTCTACATCTTCGCCGGTGGCGGTCTTGGCTTCAGTTTCAATGAAAGCGAGTCCATTACCAACTACGGTGTTGTAGGTATCACCCTCGACGGTGGTGTTGGCGTGAGCTATCGCTTCGGTGATCCTCACCACATCTTCTTCGAGTATGGCTACGATGTTAACGGTGATGCTCCCTCGCCCAAGACTTTCTTCAAGAGCGACCTGCACCACACCAACCGTATCTTCCGCCTCGGTTATTACTACTGCTTCGGTGTGACGGCTGCCGACCAGGCTGTTGCCGCCCAGAAAGCTATGCTGACCCAGGAGAACTTCGGTGCCCTCAACACTCAGGTCAACAACCTCGAGAACCAGGTCGTCGCCACCCGCAACAACGAGAAGAAACTTGAGAACCGCATTGCCGAGCTTGAGGATGAGCTCGCCGAGGCCAAGGCCCACCAGGGTAAAGGCAACAGCGCCGCTGCTGACAGCCTGCAGGCCGTCATCGACCAGATCAAGGCCGACCAGCTCACTTTCTACGCCATGCCCTTCTCCGTGCTGTATGACATCGACGACTGGAAGGTCTCCGATACCGAGATGGACAAAGTCAAGGCCGTTGCCCGTGTGCTGAAAGATAACGGTGATGTCAAGATCATGGTGGTTGGTTTCGCTGACTACAGTGGTAGCGACCAGTACAACATGAAGCTCTCCGAGAAGCGTGCCAACGAGGTGAAGCGCCTCCTCGTCAAGAAGTATGGCATTGCAGAGGATCGCATCTCCGTCGATTATAAAGGCAAGAGCGTTGCCTTTGGCGACATCCAGTACGCTCTCAACCGTCGTGTTAGCTTCTACCGTGTGATTGAATAGTTATAATTAGATTGACATAAGCGAAAGGGCTCCCAATCGGGAGCCCTTTTATTATATATATGTATATATGTCAATCTGCCAGCACGCGGTATTCCACACGGCGATTGCGCTTACGTCCTTCTGGCGTGTCGTTGCTCTCTATCGGCATTGTCTTGCCAAAGCCCTTTGTTGTAATCCGCTGCTGCTCGATACCTTTCCTTATCAAATAATCAGCCACAGCGGCAGCCCGGGCTTCCGAAAGCTTCATGTTGAAGTCGGCAGTACCCTGATTGTCGGTGTGTCCACGCAGTTCGATGCGTATCTCCGGGTTTGCCATAAGGGTTTCCAGCAGATGCTGCAGTTCATTGTATGACTGTGGGAGAATATCGCTCTTGGCGGTGGCAAAGTATATGCCGTGCAACACCTGTATTTCATCGGTTTTTGGCGCAGGCTCTTTCGCTAAGGGGTCGCTGTTGATTGTCTGGTCAAGTGGTATCACACTGACGTCATCGATGTAGTAGTATGCCCCTTGAAGTATTGCGTTGGGGCTTTCTATGGCTGTCACGACGCTGTGGTTGAAGTCGGCGAAGTTGCCTATTGTCAGGAAACGTTCCCCTCCTTCTGCCGTGAACTCACCCGATATCTCCTGCCATATCTTACTGTCTGCCAGCAGGCTGTCCGTTGAGTTTACCACCTGTGGCTGAAGGTAGGTGGCTATAGACATGCGTTCATTTCTTTCATTCTCCGTAGTCTCGCGCTCCATCAGTATGTCCCACGACGTTGTGTCTTCAATCATTTCGCTTGTGAAAAGAGCCCCCAGTGTGGCCACGGCGTGCGGCGACTTGTCGGCCAAACTGACCCAGAAGCTTATGCGGTAGCGATGTCCGGCCTCTAACGGTTGTTTTAATTCTGTCTGCAGATACTCCCTGTAATTGGCTTGCGAGCAGTATATCCCGCAGTAAGCCTGACCGTTATGCGCAGTCTGGTAGCCCATCTTATTGCGCGGCACAGCACAATCGCGTGAGCCGCAGGCATTGAAGTAGTCGCTGCTTCCTTTGGTGGGTTGCCACCAGGCTTCTACGTCGGTCATCACCCCCAGTGCTTCGATCTTCTGCGGACAACGCCGATAGTCTTCAAATGAGGGGTTATACACCATGTTATCAGGCGTCTGTGCCTTTAGGTTGCCGCTGTAAAGCAGCAGCAAAGCGGCTAAGGTTGTCCAGCGGCGTATCATTATTCCTCAATTGTGCGCATCATGCTTGTCCACAGCAGGTTGGCAGTCCTGTCCCAGCTGTACAGCAGACGCTGTTTGCGTCCCTTTTCAATCAGCTCATCACGAGCATTAGGTTGCTGTATATGTTTGATAGCATGTGCTATATCTTCTGGAGAGGAGGGGTCTATGTACAGCGCAGCGTCGCCACCGACCTCCGGCATCGAGGTGGTGTTGGAGCAGATGACGGCAGTCTCAGCGTACATGGCCTCAAGTATGGGGATGCCAAAGCCCTCAAAGTATGATGGATAGACCAATGCGTCGGCGGCTGACATCAAGGCGGCGAGGTCGGCCGGCTCTACATGTCCTGGCATTATCACGTCATCTTTGTGCACCATTTTATCGTACGCCTCGGCCAATTCGTCCTGCCACCACACACGGCTGCCCACCACGACGAGCTTCAAAGCGCTTGATTCCATGGTCTTTGCGTGGTCGAATGCTGTGAGCAGGTTGGCCAGGTTTTTGCGCTTGAGTATTGTGCTTACGAAAATGATATAGTGGCAGCCCTGTGTGAAGCGTTCCCTTGTTGCCACCTTCTCATCATCGCTGTGGGGACGGTAGCCTGGGTGCGAACCGTCGTAGACAACATCAATCTTGTCCAGCTTAACGCCGTAGGTCTCCGCAATGTCCTTTTTCGAGTATTCTGACACTGTGGCCACACGTGTCGCATTCTGTGCGAACAGTCTGAACCAGTGTGTCATGTACCTCTGGTGCGAGGCTTTGAGGTTGCCAGTGGCGTGCTCAAAGTTCAGGTCGTGTATCACCGTCAGCGTCGGCACTTTGGGATGCAGCGGCATCATGCCATCAGGTGATACGTAAAGGTCTATTTTATACTTCTTTAGTGCGAATGGTACGGCCCATTCGAAGAATATGTACCATAGCACCGGGTGTCGTGCCTGCGGGCACAGTACTACGGGTACGACGTTGGGTCCGAAGATGAACTCCGGGTCGGGCTTGCGGTCGAAGAGGAAATAGAAGGTGTGCTCGGGATGCGACTGGACAATACGCTGCATGGATTCGGCTGTAAACCAGCCTATCCCGTCCATCTTGCCTTTCAGCAACAGGCGTGTGTTTACAGCGATGCGCATGTGTCAGCAGGCATGAATGGTGCGGTCAATCACACGCGGGAAATATTCCTTCTCCAGAAGGTGTATCTTGGCGGCCAAGGTATCCGGTGTGTCGTCGCGAGTAACTATGCAACGCGCTTGTTCCAAGATGGTTCCGCGGTCGTAGTTCTCGTCTACGATATGTATTGTAATGCCGCTCTCGGTCTCGCCGGCGGCCACCACAGCCTCGTGCACATGGTGTCCGTACATACCCTTGCCGCCGTACTTGGGCAGCAGGGCAGGGTGGATGTTTATGACGCGCTGCGGGTATGCGTCGAGTATCGGCTGCGGCACCAGCCAGAGAAATCCGGCTAGGATGACCCAGTCGGCCTGCTTCTCGCGCAGGTAGTCAAGTACGGCGCCGGTCTCGTAGAAGTCTTTGCGTCCGAAGTAGCGGGCTTCGATACCGAGGTTGTGTGCTCGCTGCGCAATGTAGGCATCCTTTACATTATATATAATGCAAGCAACCTGCACGTCGTCCCTTCCGGTGAAGTATTCGCTGATTTGCTGTGCGTTGGTGCCGTTGCCCGAACCGAGGATGGCCAATCTGATGGGTTTGCTCATTGTGTAGATGACTGTTTCGTTTCAGTTTGCAAAGATACGCATATTTTTCGACATGGCGAAAAAAAGTTGGCGGTTGGCCGTATCCGGCCCGTATTCTCTCCGTCATTTTTACTATTGTTTACCTATTGTTTAACTTTTAAATCGTAGAACAGCAGTTAAACAACCATATAGTGGTCGGGGCAGGTATGGAGAGGGTGCGTAGATGAGCCGATTTGGCGGCGACCGGTTTATATTTTATATTGGGTTGAGTATTAGTGAGAAGGAACGGTTTTCGTGTGTTGTTACAGGTGAAAATGAGACAAAACGGTCAAAAAGGAGACAAAAGGCAGGCGGGCTGTTGAAAAAAATGATGCTGCTGCGGCGGAAAAGTTAAATTTTTTTAAAATACAGGCTCTTTTGTATCAGCATCTTAACAGGAGGGTGTGAATATTGGAATGTTAAAAAGTGTTTCCATGTCGGAAATTTTTTGTTTCTTTGCAGCCGATTTAACTTTAAAATTAGAAGAAAATGTCAGAAATTGCAAGCAAAGTCACGAGCATCATCACCGATAAACTTGGTGTTGAAGAAAGTCAAGTTGTTCCCGAAGCCAGCTTCACCAACGACCTTGGTGCCGACTCTCTGGACACTGTTGAGCTGATTATGGAGCTTGAGAAAGAGTTTGACCTTTCCATTCCCGATGAGGAAGCCGAGAAGATCGTCACCGTCGGCGACGCCATCGCTTTCATTGAGAACGCAAAGAAGTAACTCTTCTTATCATTATTGGAATGTTGAGACGATGGGGCGCGGCGCATGCCGGGTTCCACCGTTTCAACCTTTCAGTATGGTCAACCAATCCAACAACCAACCCCAAAGCTTATGGAGTTGAAGCGTGTGGTTGTTACCGGTCTCGGTGCGTTGACACCGGTGGGTAACAACGTTAGTGAATTGTGGGAGAACCTCATCGCGGGCGCCAGCGGTGCGGGTATGATTACACATTTTGACGCCACCAAGTTCAAGTGCCGCATCGCTGCGGAACTCAAGGGTTTCGACCCGTTGAACTACTTTGACAAGAAAGAGATGCGCCTGCTCGACGGTTACACCGTATATGGGCTGGTGAGTGTCGACGAGGCCATGCGCGACGCTGGTCTTGCCGACGAAAATATAGAAAAGTCGCGTTTCGGCGTGGTGTGGGGCTCCGGTATGGGTGGTGTCACCTCCCTGCAGGACGAGATTATAGAGTATGCTCTCAACGGACGCACGCCGCGCTTCAGCCCTTACTGGGTGCCGAAGGTCATTACCGACATCTGCGCCGGCCAGATAGCCATCCGCTACGGCCTGCGTGGCCCCAACTACTGCACTGTGGCGGCCTGTGCCTCTTCGGCGGCAGCCATTAGCGATGCGTTCAACCTGATACGCCTCGGCAAGGCCGACATGATGATTGCCGGCGGCAGCGAATGCGCTGTTACGGAGGTGGGTATTGGCGGCTTCGGCAATATGAGGGCTTTATCCACGCGCAACGACGACCCTTGGACGGCATCGCGTCCATTCGACCTCGACCGCGACGGTTTTGTGCTGGGCGAGGGTGCAGGCACGCTGGTGCTCGAGAGCTTGGACCATGCGCTTGCACGCGGCGCCAAGATTTACGCCGAACTGACCGGTGCCGGTCTTTCGGCTGATGCCTATCATATCACCGCCTCGCATCCCGAGGGACTCGGTGTCATTGACGCTATGCGTCAGGCTGTCGAGGAGTCGGGCATGAAGGTTACGGATGTGGACCATATCAATACCCACGGTACATCGACACCTATAGGCGATATCTCCGAGCCCAAGGCCATTATGGGCCTGTTCGGTGATCATGCCTATAAGATGGCCCTCAACTCGACCAAGTCGATGACGGGTCACTTGCTGGGTGCCGCCGGTGCGGTGGAGGCCATAGCCACCATCCTTGCCATCAAGAACGGCATGGTGCCACCGACCATAAACCACTTCCACGACGACCCTCAGATACCTGCTCTCGACTTCACCTTCAACCATGCCAAGCCGCGTGACGTGCAGTTCGCACTGAGCAATGCCTTCGGCTTCGGTGGTCACAACGTCTGTCTCGCTTTCAGAAAGTATTGAGCCGTGTCGCTGTTCGCCAAGAAGAAGGAAAGACCGGAATTCTATCGTTTCTTTAAGAACGTGCTGGGCTTTACGCCCCGTCGCACGGAGTTGTACCATACGGCGTTCATACACCGTTCGGTGTCGGCTATGACAGAAGGGCACCGCACCAACAACGAGCGCCTGGAGTATCTCGGCGATGCCATATTGGGCTCAGTGGTGGCGGAATACCTGTATAAGAAGTATCCCCTAAAGGGCGAGGGCTTCCTCACCGAGATGCGGTCGAAGATAGTGAGCCGCAAGAGCCTCGGGCAGCTGGCGCGCAAAATAGGCATGATGGAACTCATTGAGCACCAGCGCGGGGTGGAGGGTGCCTTCAAATCGCTTGGCGGCGACGCCTTCGAGGCTCTGATAGGTGCCATATACTTGGAGCGCGGCTACCGCTTCACGCGCAAGGTTATCATCAACAAGCTTCTGTGCACCTATATCGACATCGACGAGGTTGCGAAGACGGACTGGAATTTCAAGAGCAAGCTTATCGACTGGGGCCAGAAGAACCACAAAAAGGTGACCTTTGAGATAGTGCGCAGCATGGTGCGCGGCCATTCGGGACGCCGTGAGTATGAATGCCGGGTTGACATCGACGGAGAGCCGCAACAGTCGGCCATAGAATACACCATAAAGGCTGCAGAACAGCTCGCTGCCGAGAAGACCTACAAGGCACTGGCGCAGGCAGGCAACATGATGGGTGAAGCCTCGGAATAAGCAGGGTATTTAAGACTTTTTTTGATTTTATTTTTGTTAGGTTAAAAAAAATGTGTACCTTTGCAGAAAGGTAGAATGTGTATATTGCCACGTAAGGGAAATAATATCAACCAATTAAAAAACATAATTATGAAAAAAAGAATTCTTCTTATCGCCACTGCAGTGGCTTGTATGTTCGGTTTTTCCGCCTGCACCGAAGATGATGCCGCCTCTATCCGTGATGCTGCCCAGCAGCTGGCCGACTCCGGCGTGCTCGGACATGTTAATCTGGCACCGTCGAATCAGAATAATGGCATCATGGGCATGCAAAACGCTGCCATTATGTACAACGATTCGCTGAAGTTCAAATCCGGTCTGTGCTGTGTGAAGATTGACCCACAGGGTGTTTCGGGTATTGATGAAGGTGAGGTCGACCTTGGTGTCCTCTCCTTCGGTTCGTTCAGTGATGTGCTTATCGACGAAAACAATCAGGTTCAGTTCCCTCTGGTTGGTTTCAACCTGCGCGACACCACGCCTGCAACGCACAATGGCGACTATCCAATCGCCATCCCGACTGTTAATGTTGAGGGTGACTTCAGCTTCATTGAGGATCTGAACGAGAACAACTGGAACTACTACCTCACCCACAACGACATTCAGGTTTCCGGTGTCGGTGAGCGTCCCAACATCATGATCATTGCTGTCAATGAGAATGAGTACTATGTCTGCTACAGCGGCAAGATTCATGTCGACGAGTTCCCCGCTGTTGGCCAGCGCATGATTGGCCAGGTGGTGAATGTTAAGGCATTCCGCGTCACCAAAGAGGCCATCCCGCTGCTTCTTAACTACGACCAGCGTTCCACCTCCATTCTGACTGCCCTCCTGCCCACTGTCACCCTCAACGGTGAGATTTCCATTCCTCGCATGACCTCTGAGAATGTCAAGGTCATTGAAGCTCTTGAGCATCTGGACTAAAGTAAAGAGGGTGGTGCTCGTGGCAGCCTTGGCTGCATCGTGTGCACCCTCCTATGGACAATACCAAAGCACTGCCCATGACGCCAGAACAGGCGCCATGGGCGGTTGCTTTATGGTGGACGACACTGTGCGCCGCGTGACGGTGGACTACCGTCGCCCCTATATGCTGGCGGAGATGGCCGAGAAGGGGGTGTCGGCGGTGTGGCCGACAGGAAAAGTAGGGATATTGGGTGCCGCGTATCGTCGCAGCGGCGACAACAACTACCGCGAGCAAAGGGCCACTGCAGGCTATGCCCTGCGTGCAGCTCCTTGGCTTAAAGTCGCTGTCGCGGCGCAATATCTGCATATGGGCACTTCCGACGCATACTACGAGCCGCTGCAGTGGCTCGCTGCCACGGCGGCAGTGCAGGCTGCCGTTGGCGGGCGTGTCAGTATTTCCCTGCTGGGAGGTACGCGCCCCTGGGACAGCAGTCGTCCGTGGCGCGCACATGTGCAGATGGCATACAGGCCAGTGACACATGTGCTTACTGTGGTAGAGGCCGAGGCAGAGGAGCGCATGCGGTTGCGGCTCGGTATGGAATACCATTACAACGGTGTGCTGTTCTTCCGCGCAGGCATGGCCACTAATCCTCTAACAGCGACGTTTGGCGTAGGGGTGAGATACCGCATGCTCAGTATAGATATCGGCGCCGAGACGCACCGTATGCTCGGCATAACCCCGCAGACATCGTTGACGCTATGGCTATGAAGAGATGGCTCATAACGTTGCTGGTGCTGATGCCGCTGTGGGTGACGGCACAGGTTGACGACGCTATAGAGCAGTGGCTGCAGGAGGATGTGGAAGAGACTCAGGCTGCTGCTGTTGTCGACATGCTTACGCAGTTGAACGACGAGCCTGTGAACATCAACGATACGGCAGCCGTGAGAGGTCTGCCGATGATGACATCGTTCCGCTACCGCTCACTCTGCAATTACATAATGTTATACGGCCAGTTGCTCTCCACCAAGGAGCTGGCTTTGATACCTGGTTTCGACAGCGTGACAGTTGCTTTGTTGTCATCAATAACAAAGGCAGAGCCCTATGACGGCAGGGCTCCGCTGCGGTGGTGGCAGGGACGGCATAGTGTGGTGATGGGTATTGGTGGCACCGTGGAGCAGGCGGCAGGCTACCGCGACGGGCGCTACGATGGCGACAACCTGCACTCGTTGTTCTGCTATAATTACAACTACCGCAACAAGATAAGTGTGCGTCTGGTGGCCGATAAGGACCCTGGCGAGGCTTGGGGGAAGAGTAATTTCTACGGCTACCATCTGATGCTTAGCGATATTGGTTGCCTGGATAAACTTATTGTTGGGCGTTATGGGCTGCAGTTCGGGCAGGGGCTCACGCTATGGTCTGGCTTCAAGCCTTTCAATATCATGGGAAGCACGCCCGAGCGGTTCGGTACAGGTTTGCGGCAAGCCAGCACGTTCTACGAGACAGATTATCTGGAAGGTGCTGCCGTTACTGTACGAGTGTGGCGTGGTCTTCATCTTTCGGCCTTTGCGTCGAGGGTGCAGGGCGAAACACTGGCCGGAGGACACGCTGAATGGCTGAGCGGCAACCTTGTGGCAGGTGTTACGCTGGCTGCCACACGTTTCGACGACAGCCTCGAGGTGCGTGACTATGTGTACAACCAGACACGTTTCCGCGGACAGCGGCTGTTCAACGGTGGTGTGGATGCCACATGGCAATGGCGCCGTCTGACGCTTTACGGCGAGGCATCTGTCGATGGCGAAGGGCATCCGGCGGCATTGGCAGGAGCTACACTGACACCATCGTCAGTCAACCGTTTCGGCGTCAGTTACCGCTACTACCATCCGCTATATCATAACCTTCATGCACAGGGCTATGCAATTGGCACCACACAGGGAGAACAGGGTGTGACAATTGACGTTTCTTCACAACTGCCATGGAGACTCAACCTATTGGCAAGTGTTGATCTGCACCGTTTCATGTCACTGCGTTATGGTAGCTACAGTCCTTCGTCGGGAGCATGGCTGCGGCTGCAACTAAGCCGTCAGATAGGAGAAAGGATGCAGGTTTCGGTGCGTTATGCCGACAGATTGAAGGAACGCAATATTCCCAACATTGACAGCACGTTGTATCTTGGTGAACAGACTGTTAGGCGTCAGTTGCAAGGCGAATTGAGGGCCAGTTTGGGCTCCTGTCTGTTGACGACGCGTGCTATGTATGCTCGTTTTGACAGCGAGAATGTTGAGAGTCAGGACGGTTGGTTGGTGGCACAGATGGCACGCTACACGCAGGGCCCTCTGCAGCTGACTGGTGGATTGGCAATCTTTAATATCAAAGGCTATTATGCACGCATATATCTTAGTGAGAGCTGCTTGCAGTATGCATGGAGCATTCCGATGCTTTACGGTAAGGGCCTGAGAGCCCACGTGGTGGTACGATGGAACATCGGCGGAGGTCTTTCGCTTGCTGCAAAGTATGGAGTTACACGGTATTTTGACCGTGAGAGTATCGGTAGCGGGGCGGCTGAGACAGAGGGACCAATGCGTCAAACTTGGTTCGTCCAGTTGCGATGGAAATTATAGACCGCCAGGCAATAAAAGTGCTCTGAGGTCGTTATTGAATATATGAAAGTGTTGCTGCTCGGAGCCACGGGTCTGTTGGGACACAATGTGCTGAGCCGTTTGATGGCTGAAGGTCATGATGTGGTTGCATTAGTACGTTGTTCAGGTGGCATAAGGCTTTCTGGCAATGGTTGGCATGAGGTTGTTGGTTCGCCATTGGATTATGATACCCTTTGTGCTACTGCCAGGGGATGTGAGGCCGTGATAAACTGTGCTGGAGTTACTGACATGTCGTACCGCAGGCTTGAAGACTATCTGCCGGTGAACCGAGACCTGCCGCAGATGGTTGTGAGGATGATGGAAGTACATGGAATCAGACGGTTAGTGCATACTTCGACGGCGAATACCATAGGCTATGTATGTGCCGAAAGTCCGGCCGATGAGACTGTGCCGATGCAGGAACCGTTCAGCAGTAGCCTGTATGCAGTGAGCAAGAGGATGGGTGAACAGGCTGTAATAGAGGCGGCGAGGTGTCATCCTGACTGGCATGCCGTGGTGATAAATCCAGGCTATATGCTTGGGGCTTGGGATGTGAAGCCTTCGTCGGGCAGGATGCTGCAACTGGCATACAACAAGAGGGTTGCGTTTGCACCGAGTGGGGGAAAAGCGTTTGTCGCCGTGCAGGATGTAGCGGAGGCTGTGGTGAATGCATTGACAAGGGGTGATAATGGCGAGAGATATTTGGCTATCAACAGCAAAGGATGCCTCTCAATCAAGGAGTTGTACCTGCTTCAGGCATGTGTGATGGGTTATCGCCAAACGGTTGTGACGCTGCCCGACTGGATGCTGGCAGTTGCCGGCAGGGTGGGGGATATGCTGCGGTGCATGGGTTTTAGAACCGAAGTTTCGACAAATAATGTGAGGCAGCTGATGGTGATGGAATATTATAGTAACAGTCATGGAACAAGAGATTTAGGTTTCCGTGAGACCCCATTGAACGAGGCTGTGGAACAGTTCCACCGATGGATAGAAGAAAACAATAAAAATTGCAAGATATGAGACAGTTACATGCAATCATATTGCTGGCCATTGTGATGCTGGCTAGCTGTAATAGCCCTGAAACCAAGGCTCTTGCTAAACGTAGCTCATCCGGAAAGACCTGTGAGGTGCTTATCGCTGCCGACAAGGGATTGTACACAGGTGCCACACTGGCGCTTATAGACTCCATCTTCCGTGCACCGCAGGAGGGGCTTCCTCAGGGTGAACCCCGTTTCGATGTGATCAATGTGCCGGTATCGTCACTGCATAATACGCAGATGTTCAAGATGCACCGCAATATTGTCATCTGTGATGTCAAAGGTGACAATCCCGATAAGTTTTACATACATCACGACCAATGGGCGGAGCCGCAGACGGTGATAGACATTGCCGCCAGCAGTGAGGCGTCGTTATGTGCCATGATACGTAAGCACGCGGACCGCATCGTGGAGGAGATATACCGTGACGAATACCGTCGCATGGACAATGCATTCTATAAGGACCGTAATGTAGAGCTGATGCAGAGGGTGAATGAAAAGTATGGCTTCAGTCTTACGCTGCCCAAGGAGTTTTCGTGGGCTAAAGACGACGGAGATTTTGTGTGGCTGCGCAAGGAAACCAAGGACTTCGGGTTGGGTGTGTTTGTGCAGGTTATGCCCTATAACGACGAACGTCAGTTTGATACCACAAAGATATGGAACCGTCTGGATACCATGATGCGCCGTGAGGTGCCGGGTCCTGCCGAAGGCAGCTATATGGGCACTGAGCGTCGCGTGGCCCTGGAGAGCCGTGCGGTGGATTTTGAAGGGGCAAAATACTGCATAGAGACCAGAGGTCTGTGGCGTCTGTTCGGTGACTTCATGGGAGGCCCCTTTGTGAGCTATTGCCTGCTCTCTCCCGATGGCAAACAGATTGTGGAACTTACAGGCTATGTGTATTGTCCGCGCTTCAGCAAGCGCGACTACCTGATGCAGGTGGATGGTATCTGTCGCTCGATAAAATGGCCTGAAGGTGAATAAAAGGCTGTATATAATACTGTTGGCCTCCTTGTTTTCGGCAGGTGTCGCCGCACAGAGCATAGACTTCTTGCGTAATAGTGAGTTGGTGCTTGCCGGCGGGGCAATGAATTATATTGGCGACCTCAACAACCAGTCGGTTTTCTCCCCACTTCATGCTGCCGGTGGCGTTGGTTTGCGGACACGTTTGGATAACAGATGGGCAGTGAGGGTAGAGGCCGCGTATGGCAGTATTTCGTGTGAAAAGGATTACATCGTCAGGCGTAACCTGAGTTTCCGAAGTGATATAATTGAGCTTGCGGCATTGGCTGAGTTCGACTTCCGTCCCTATGGGCCTGGCGCCACGGAAAGTGCGTGGACGCCGTACATCTTTGCCGGTGTAGGGGTGTTCCATTACAGCCCCACGGCACAGTATACCGACAATGAAGGTAATGTCCAGTGGGTAGCGTTGCAACCTCTTCACACAGAGGGACAGGGCACATCGCTCTATCCGAATCGGCGGCCATATACTCTGGTGCAGATATGCATGCCGTTCGGCGTTGGTGTGAAACTCAGGCTTAACAAGACCTTCTCGCTGACAGCGGAATATGGTTTCCGCAAGACATGGACTGACTATTTGGATGATGTGAGCAAAACATACGTTGGCAGCACATTGCTTGAAAAAGAGGTGTTTGAGGGAGAGATAGCAGCCACTATGGCTGACCGCAGCGGCGAGGTGGAGCCGGGATATGTGAATGCTGTCGGTATCAAAAGGGGCGACGAAGCATTGAAGGATTGGTATGCGTTTATGCGTGTTTCTGTGGGAATAAATCTGGAGACCTTGTTGGGCTGGACACGCTCTAAACGTTGTAAATTATAAGGCTATATGACAATAAGAGAACAGATTGACATGAGTCGCGTGCCTCAGCATGTGGCAATCATTATGGACGGCAATGGCCGTTGGGCCATGAAACAGAAGCACGAGCGTATATTCGGGCATAACAATGCCATCACGGCAGTCCGGCATGCCGTTGAGGCGGCTGTGGAGCTCGGTGTGCGCTATTTGACATTGTATACCTTCAGCACCGAGAACTGGAACCGCCCACAGGCTGAAGTCGACGGCCTTATGGAGCTGCTTATCAAGGCGGTCAACGATGAGACCAAGACCCTCATGGATAACAATGTGCGCCTGCAGGCCATAGGTGATATTCAACGCATACCTGAACGGTCGCGCAAGGTATTACTGGGTTGTATAGAAAAGACATCAGCCAACAGCGGCACCACGTTGATTCTGGCATTGAGCTACAGCGCACGCTGGGAGATGGCTGAAGCTATTAGGCAGATATGCCGAGAGGGGCTGAAGCCAGAAAGTGTTGATGAAGAAACGTTGCGCCGCTATTTGTCTACACGTGACTATCCTGACCCGGATCTGTTGATACGCACCGGTGGAGAGCTTCGCATAAGCAACTTCCTGCTCTGGCAGATGGCATATACAGAGCTTTATTTCAGCGACCTGCTGTGGCCTGACTTCCGCCATGAGAATTTCTACGAGGCAGTGGTTGACTTCCAGGGCCGTCAGCGCCGTTTCGGCAAAACGGAAGCCCAGGTGGAAGAAAAAATATAAAAATATTTGCGCGTAATATAATAAATCACCATGATGTGAGTTATTATATGGTTGTCGGGTAGTCTGACGACACGCCAAACTATAAATAATGAAACAAACGAAACGACTGCTACTGCTTGCAATGCTACTGGTGCTCAACGGCTTTGCGCTGAGAGCACAGACGGTAGTAGGCAGTGGCGATGGATACGACCTCGACTATTTGACGCCCAAGACATACGAGATTGGCGGCATAAGCTATGAAGGTGCCGACAATTTTGACACACGTGTGGTACAGCTGGTGGCCGGTCTTCAGGTTGGCGATCGCATCAAGGTACCTGGCGACAAGATTTCCGCCGCTGTGGAAAATCTTTGGAAACAAGGCATGTTCGAGGATGTGCAGATACGTGTAAGCCGTATTCAGGGCAATATCATCTTCCTTAAGATTGTACTCAAGGAGCGTCCCCGTATGGAGAAGTTCTCATTCACTGGTGTGAAAAAGGGCGAGGCCGACAAGCTCCGCGAGGAGATAAAGATAGCCAACGGCGAGGTGGTCACGGAGAATATGCTCCGCACCTCGGTGAACAAAATCAAGGGCTATTACATCGACAAGGGCTACACCCGTGTGGAGGTCACTCCCACTACGGAACTGGATTCCAATGGCCGTGTTACTGTAACTTTTAATGTCAATCGTGGCAAGATTGTCAAGATTGATAGCCTCATCTTTGATGGCAACGAGCAGGTGAAGACTATCACCCTGCAGAGCAAGATGGAGAAGACCCACGACGTTCATTATTTCTGGAAGCTGCGCTTCTGGACCAAAGCTTTCTGGAAAAAGAGCCGTTACATAGAGAGCGATTTCCGTGAGGATCTGGACAAAGTGATAGCTTACTACAACGAGCAGGGTTTCCGCGACGCTCGAATCATTACTGACACCGTCTGGGATGTGCAGCAGGATGAGGAAGCGGGTAAGAAATCCAAGCAGCAGCTTGTCAAGGTGAAGGTCAATGTGTATGAGGGACAGCGCTTCTTCTTCCGTAACATCACCTTCACCGGTAATACCGTCTACAGCGACGAGCTGTTGCATAGAGCCATGCGTATTAACAAGGGTGATCCCTACAACAAGAAGGAGCTGGACATGAACATCAGTTACAATCCTTCGGGTACTGATATCACGTCGCTCTACATGGATAACGGCTACCTCTTCTTCCGCGCCACTCCTGTGGAGATTGCCGTGGATGGCGATTCAATCGACATAGAGATACGTATCGTTGAGGGTAAGCAGGCCCGCATCCGCAACGTTTCAGTTGAGGGTAACACCATCACTAACGACAAGGTCATCATGCGCGAGTTGCACACTCGCCCCGGCGACCTCTTCAGCCGCGATGCCATCATCCGCAGCCGTCGTGAGCTTGTGACGCTTGGCTACTTCAAGGAGGAGAGCATCATACCTGAACCTAAGCCTAACGCTGAGGACGGCACCGTGGATATCGTCTACAAGGTCGAGGAGGGCTCCACCAGCCAGCTCAACCTGCAGGGAGGATACGGCGGCGGTATGGTGATAGGCCAGATAGGCGTCCAGCTCAACAACTTCAGCATCCGCAACATCTTCAACAAGGACGCATGGGCTCCGCTGCCTGCCGGCGACGGTCAGAAACTTGGCATCAACGCCGTCACCAACGGTACGCATTACTATTCTCTCAGCGCTTCGTTCACAGAGCCGTGGCTCGGTGGCCATCGGGCTCAGTCGCTCACGGGCTCCATCTATCATAACCTGTACAGCAACGGCTTCTACTATAGTCGTGACGACAGCCGTTTCTACAGTCTCCGGATTACTGGCGCCGGCGTTAGTTTTTCCAAGCGTCTTAAATGGCCCGACGATTACTTTATCGTCAGTCACGGTATCAGCTACAAGCACTATACGTTGGTCAACTACAGCCTCAGCTCGGACATCTTTACCGATGGTGTCTCCAACGACTTGAGTTATGGCTTCACAATTAGCCGTAACTCCCTAGACTCGCCCATATATGCCCGCAGCGGCTCCGAGGTGTCTGTGAGTGCTTTCTTAACGCCTCCCTATTCTCTGATTGCTGGTAAGACAGAGTTCGCTAACAAGCAGGAGAAGTACAAGTGGATAGAATACTACAAGGTCAATTTGCGCGGTTCGTGGATGCTGAACCTCGTCGGCGACGTGGTGCTCAACGCGCGCTTCCGCTTCGGCTTCATGGGTTACTATAACGACAATATAGGCCTTTCGCCCTTTGGCCGATACTTCGTCGGTGGCGACGGCCTCTCGTCATGGATGCTCGATGGCCGTGAGGTTGTTCCTCTGCGCGGATACCAGAACAACTCCATCGGTGCCAGCACCAATGGTGGTGGCGCTGTGTTCGACCGCTTCACCCTCGAACTTCGTCAGCCCATAGTCGAAAGCAACACGCTCACATTATGGCTGGCAGGCTTTGTTGAGGGCGGTAACTGCTGGCGGGATATCAGCGAGTTCCAGCCTTTCAAGATGTATAACTCCGCCGGTGTTGGTGTCCGTCTCTTCATGCCCATGTTCGGCCTTATCGGTGTCGACTGGGGCTACGGCTTCGACGGCGTTTCCGGCGGCAGCCAGTTCCACTTCTCCATCGGCCAGAGCCTCGATTAGCCATGAAACACAGATTGCTCATATTACTCACTCTGATTTGCCTGTCACCCCTGGCAATGGCGCAGAAGTATGCGGTGGTCAATACCGACTATGTGCTCAAGTCCCTGCCCGATTACGCCAGTGCGCAGAAGCGGCTCGACCGCTATGTCGCCGACTGGCAAAAGGAGCTGTCCGACAAGGCTGCTGAGTTAGAGTCTATGCGCGCCGACTACGAGCAGGAGAGCTACCTGCTGCCCGAGAACCTCAAGAAGCGCCGTCAGGAGGAGATACGTGCCAAAGAGCAGGAGATAAGAGACCTCCAACAGCAGCATTTCGGTGCCGGTGGCGACCTCGAGAGGCATCGCGCCGAGCTTCTGAAGCCGGTACAGGACCGTGTCTTCAGCGCTATAGAGCGTATCGCCGGTGAGAAAAACTACGCCTTTGTGTTCGACAAGGCCGGCAGCCCTACAGTGTTGTACGCCAACAAGAAGTACGACATCAGCGACGAGGTGCTGGAGCAGCTTGGCGTGAAGCCCAATGCGGCCACTGCGGCATCTCAGTCCGAAGCAACCAGTAGCCCTAACAAGAGGGGCTCCGAGTCGTCAAAGGATGCCAAAGATTCCAAAAAGAAACCCACCAATCCCGAGATGCGCGACAGCTTTGGCGACAGAAGGTCCTCTCGCAACAACAACGCACAGTCACCGTTGGGGGCACTCGAAAAGAGAAAACAATAAATAAACAGTATACAAGATGAAAAAAAGCTTAATCGCAATCATGGTGTGCCTGCTCGCTTTCGGCGGCAGCACCATGGCACAGAAGAACAGTAAATTCGGACACATCAACTCCAACGACCTGATGCAGATTATGCCTGGCCGCGACTCGGCACAGACTATTCTTCAGGGCGAGGTCGCCGAGCTCGAAGAGACCCTCAAGTCCATGCAGGCCGAAGCCGAGAAGCGCTATAACGATTATGTGGCCAACCAGGCAGGCTGGACCGAGCTTATCCGTCAGACCAAACAGCGCGAGATACAGGATATGGCCGCCCGCATCGAGGAGTTCCAGCAGAACGCCCAGAAACAGCTCCAGGAGCGCGAGGCTGAGCTGCTGAAGCCCATCATCGACCGCGCCAAGAAGGCCATCGCCGATGTCGCCAAAGAGGGTGGCTACACCTATATCTTCGATACCGGCACCGCTGCGGTCCTCTATGATGAGGGCGGCGACGATATCATGCCTCAGGTGAAGAAGAAACTTGGCTTGAAATAGTCTCTTTGAAGCGCTGGTTGGCAGCGCACAGCGCATCGTCGGCGTTTATGCCGTGACAGCGCGCCCAGTCCACCAACGCAAACAGCAAATCACCGAACTCCGCTTCGGTACAGTCCTCTGCCGGTTGGCAATTACCTAATGGTATATTGGCAACCGGCTTTCTTTTGTCCTCTCTCATGCCGGCCACCTTCTCCTGCATCCTCACAGCCTTGACGAGCGCCGGCAGCGACTGCGGCACCCCTTCAAGCACGTCCTTCCGCCCCTCGCGCATTTTCAGCTGCTCCCAGCTCTCGCCGTGGTACTTGTCTTTCTGGTATATGAATGGGTGACGGTCTATCAGCTTGTCGCTGATGGTGTTGTATACATCTTCTGTGGTGAAAAGCCCCTGCTCTTCGGCAATCTTGCAGTAGAACAGTATGTGCATCGCCACGTCACCGAGCTCTTTCTTCAGGTCGTTGGTATTGCCCGATACGATGGCTTCGCTCAACTCGTGCACTTCCTCGATGGTCAGGTATCGCAGGCTCTTCATTGTCTGCACCTTGTCCCACGGGCACTCTTTCCTGAGGGTGTCCAGTATGTCGCTAAGCCGTTCAAATGCGGTGCACGTCTTCGACTCCATCAATCTTCTTCAGTTTTTCTATCAGACCGTTCAGGCTGTCCACATCGTTCACATACAGCATGATGATGCCCTGCGCCACGCCTTCCGATGCTTCCAGCGTTATGGCTCGCATGTTCAGGTCTAGCTCCTCGGAGATGCTGCGTGTAATCTCCTGCAGCAAGCCCTTTTTGTCTATGGCCGTAAGGGCTATACCGGTGAGCAGCGACAACTGCTCGCCCGGGCGCCATTTGGCGCGCACTATGTGGTTCTCGTGGTTGGCCATCTCGTCCATGGCCTCGCGGCAGTTGGTGCGGTGCACCATTATCTTGCCGTCCTGCACTATGCCCACCACCTGGTCACCAGGTACCGGCTTGCAGCAGGGCGCTGTCTCCGTGGGATAGTTCTCATAGTCTTTGTCGAGCAGGAACGGGTGTGCCTTCAGTTCGGACGACTCTCCCTGCAGCTGCGATGCATCGTTGTCGAAAAGGTCTTTGTACCTGTCGAGGAAGAACAGCTTGGGTGCTGGCCTGGCCTTGCCGAAGCACTCGGCAACCTGGTGCTCCGTGACGGTCCCTACGGCTATGTCGTAGTACAGGTCCACGTCGCTCTTCTGGTTCAGAAAACGCTTCAGCTGCCCGAAGTTGGCCTGGTTGTTCCTTACATGCAGCTTGGAGTAGTATCCGGCCAGCTTGCGCTTTCCTTCGTCCACATATTCTTTCTTCTGCTGCCGCAGGAAGTCTTTGATGGCCTCTTTGGCACGCGGCGTCTGGCATTGGTCGAGCCACTCCGGCACCGGCAGGGTCTTCTTCGAGGTGAGCACCTGCACCTGGTCGCCTGTGTGGAGCCTGTAGCCTATTGCCGCGGGCTTGGCGTTGACCTTGGCGCCTATGCAGTGCATACCCAGTGCGGAATGTATGGCATAGGCGAAGTCGAGCACCGTGCTGCGGCTCGGCAGCACTACTGTCTTGCCGGTGGGCGTGAAGAGGTATATCTCTTTGGTGTATAGTGTCTCCTTGAATTCCTCCACCAGGTCCAGCGCGCTCTTGTCGCTGTTCTCCAGCGAGGTGCGTATCTGCTGCAGCCACTCCTCCACGGGGTTGTTCTCTATCTGCTCCTCCGGATGGGCCTCTTTGTAGAGGAAATGCGCCGCCATACCTTTCTCGGCTATGGTGTCCATGCGTTCGGTGCGTATCTGCACTTCCACCCAGCGCCCTATGGGGGTCATCACGGTGGTCTGCAGGCTCTCGTAGCCGTTGTTCTTGGGGTGCGTTATCCAGTCGCGGAAACGCGTGGGGTTCGTCGGGAACTTGCCTGAAATGAGGGCGTAGACCTTGAAGCACTCCTCTTTCTCTTTCTCGCGCGGCACCCCCTTGAGGATGATGCGCATGGCGTAAAGGTCGAATATCTCGTCGAAGTCTACGTGCTTGTTCTCTATCTTCTTCCAGCAGCTGTATACGCTCTTCACCCTTGTCTTCAGGGTGTATTGGTAACCCTCCCCGTCGAGCATCTCCCTCACCGGTGCCATGAGACACTTCTCCAGCTTCTCGCTGGTGCCCGCCGTGGCGGCTATCTTGGCCTCAATCTCAGCGTATTTGTCGGGGTTGGTGTAGCGCATCACCAGCTCCTCAAGTTCGGTCTTTATGTTGTACAATCCCAGGCGGTGCGCCAGCGGTATGTACAGGTACGACGTCTCGCTCGCTATGGCCAGCTTCTTGGTGTCCTTCATCGAGTCCAGCGTGCGCATGTTGTGCAGCCGGTCGCAGAGCTTGAGGAAGATGACGTAGGCGTCGTTGCACATCGACAGCAGTATCTTGCGGTAGTTCTCCGCCTGCTTGCTGTCGGTCTGCTGCATCACCATGACGTCGTTTATCTTGGTCACTCCGTCCACAATGACGGCCACCCTGTCGCCGAACACCATGCGTAGCTCGTCGAGGGTTATCTCGGTGTCCTCCACCACGTCGTGCAGCAGTGCACACACTACGGCTATGGGGCCGAGTCCCACCTCCTTGACGGCTATCAGGGCCACCTCCAGCGGGTGGAATATGTAGGGCTCGCCGCTCTTGCGGCGCGTGCCGGCATGGGCTTTCTTGGCTATCTGGTAGGCGCGCAATATCTGAGCCTCCTCGTCGTCTGTGAGGGACTTCTGCTCACGGCAGGCCGCTATCAGCTCGTCGTATTTTGCCTTTATCGCGCGCTCTTCGCGCTTTTTGTCTATAACATATTCTGCCATTTCCTACCAGAATAATAAGGATGTCAGCGCCACGACACCCACCATATCAAGGCTCACGCCAAGGGTGAAGTAGCCATATCCGCCGTAGTTGGCGTAGCCTATCGAGGCCGACGTCCAGCAGAACTTGCTGTAGCGCTTGGGCAGTGCCATACGCACTCCCGCTTCGCCGCCCAGATGCTGTCCGCCGCCACCCACGCCAAAGTAGAGCTGCCAGTCGAGGCCCGACTCATAGCCCGACAGGCGCAGCACCGCGCCACCGCTCAGGTAGGTGTGGCGCCTGCCGCCGTTGGCGGTGACGTAGAAGCCCCACCGTTTGGGCAGGTAGGTGAAGTTGCCACCGATGCCTGAGTCGTGTCTGCCTGCAATCAGCGTTCCTTCCACGAAGAAGGAACAGTAGCGTCTGCCGAGGTTGTTGAGGTAGTGGTGCGCCGGACGGTGATAGACTTCCGACGTCTCGCCGCTGCCTCTCACACTGCCGTTCATCTCGTAGTACACCGGCGCCCCGAGCACATTGGCCTCTTTCTTCTCGCCCTTGGGCTGCGACTTGACACCTATGACGTTCTCTTCGTCATCGATGGTGTCGTTGTCGTCCACCACAACAGTGTCGGCCACTACGGCTACGCTGTCGCGCACCACGTCCTGGGCCCACACAGTGCCCCAGAGCGTCAGCAGTGCTATCAGTATCAGTCGTTTCATTATTCTTCGCTGTTGGCTTTCTCTTTCAGCGCGGCACGTATCTTGCCCTCCAACTCGTCGCAGAGCTCGGGGTTGTCGCGCAGCAACTGCTTGAGGGCTTCACGCCCCTGCGCCAGCTTGCTCTCGCCGTAGCTGAACCACGAGCCGCTCTTGTGTATGATGTCGAGCTCTACGCCCAGGTCGATAATCTCACCCAGACGCGAGATGCCCTCGCCGAATATCATGTCGAACTCACAGGTGCGGAAGGGAGGCGCCACTTTGTTCTTCACTATCCTCACCTTCACACGGTTGCCTATGTTCTGGTCGCCGTCTTTGATGGCCTGCGTGCGGCGTATGTCGATGCGCACCGAGGCGTAGAACTTCAAAGCGTTGCCGCCGGTGGTGGTCTCGGGGTTGCCGAACATCACGCCTATCTTCTCGCGCAGCTGGTTGATGAAGATGCAGCAGCAGTTGGTCTTGCTTATGGTGGAGGTGAGCTTGCGCATGGCCTGGCTCATCAGGCGTGCCTGCAGGCCCACCTTCGAGTCGCCCATCTCGCCGTCGATCTCGGCCTTGGGGGTCAGGGCGGCGACAGAGTCGATGACTATGATGTCGATGGCGCCTGAACGTATCAGGTTGTCGGCAATCTCCAGCGCCTGCTCGCCGTTGTCGGGCTGCGACACAAGGAGCTCGTCTATGTTCACGCCCAGCTTCTTGGCGTAGGTGCTGTCGAAGGCATGCTCGGCGTCGATGAAGGCCGCTATGCCGCCTTGCTTCTGGCACTCGGCTATGGCATGGGTGGCCAGGGTGGTCTTACCGCTCGACTCGGGACCGTAGATTTCTATCACCCTGCCCTTCGGGAAGCCGCCGACACCCAGTGCGGCGTCGAGGCTGATGCTGCCCGTCGAGATGACGTCCATCTCCTCCACGGCGCGGTCGCCGAGTTTCATGATGGAGCCCTTGCCGTAGCTCTTCTCTATCTTGTCCATCGTGCTCTGCAGTATCTTCAGTTTTTCCAGCTTCTGAGCAGCAGCGTCGTTCACTTCTTTTGCCATATTTTCAGTCGTTAATGTTGTTGTTGATGTTTGTTTTATGGGGCAAAGGCACGCTTATTTCAGTTTTGACAGTGCCTCTTTCATTCGGCGCAGAGCCTCGCGCAGCAGGTCTTCACTGGTGGCGTAGCTCAGGCGGATGCAGCTGTCGTCGCCGAAGGCCGAGCCCATCACCGTGGCCACACCGGCCTCGTTGAGGAGGTAGAAGGCCATATCGGTCGAGTTCTCTATCTTGGTGCCGTTGTAGCTCTTTCCATAGTAGCTGCTCACGTCGGGGAAGAAATAGAAGGCACCCTGCGGCAGGCGCACCTTCAGGCCCGGTATCTCGCACAGCAGCTTGTAGACCATGTCGCGGCGCTGCTGGAAGATGTTGCGCATGTCGATGATGTCCTTGCTGGTCTTGGGGTCCATGAGCATGGCGCAGACGGTGGCTTTCTGGGCTATCGAGCAGGTGGCGCTGGTCACCTGGCCCTGCAGCTTGTTGGCGGCCTTGGCGATGACCGTGGGGGCGGCGATGAAGCCGATACGCCAGCCGGTCATGGCGAAGCCTTTGGCCACGCCGTTGACGGTGATGACGCGCTCCTTCACCTCGGGGAACTGGGCTATGCTCTCGTGCTTGCCCACGAAGTTGATGTGCTCATAAATCTCGTCGGCCATCACGAAGAGGTTCTCGTGCTTGGCCACCACCTCGGCGATGCCTTTCAGCTCCTCCTTGGTGTAGAGCATGCCGGTGGGGTTGCTCGGCGAGGAGAACATGATGAGCTTGGTCTTCGGTGTGATGGCGGCCTCGAGCTGCTCGGGCGTCACCTTGAAGTCATTCTCCAGCTTGGTCTTCACAAAGACGCACTTGCCCTCGGCCAAGCGGACGAACTCCTTGTAGCTCACCCAGAAGGGGGTGGGGATGATCACCTCGTCGCCCGGGTTGATGAGGCACTGCACCACCTGGAACAGGCTCTGCTTGGCACCGGTGCTGACCACAATCTGTTCGGGCTTGTACTCTAGGCCGTTGTCGCGCATCAGCTTGGTGCAGATGGCCTCCTTCAGGTCGGGATAACCTGGCACCGGGGGATAGTGGGTGAAGTTGTCGTCGATGGCCTTCTTGGCGGCTTCCTTCACCACCTCGGGGGTGTTGAAGTCGGGCTCGCCGATTGAGAGGCTGATGACATCTTTGCCCTGGGCCTTGAGCTCGCGGGCTTTGGCGGTCATGGCGAGAGTCTCGCTCTCGGCCATATTGAGGATTCTGTTAGAAAGTATTTCCATTGTTGCTAAATTTTTGAAAATGCAAAATTACGAAAAAATTCCGAATCTGCCAAAAAAATGTTCTCATACCCTTCTCTCGTCCTTCTCATACCCTTCTCTCGTCCTTCTCATACCCTTCTCTCGTCCTTCTCATACCCTTCTCATACCCATCTCATACCCCATCCCTAGTGTGCCCCACGGTTTCCCCGTGGGGCCATTTTGCCACAATTTTCCTTCCAAATGAGGTTCTGAGACCGAATCCAGAACCGCTCATATCTGCATTCTGTCCCATTTCTAAGGGTTTGCATCTTGGGTGCCGACTGTTTAGTGATATCGTATTTCACTGTTTCTTTGCTTATTAGATGTGTTTGGCTGGTTGGTTTTGACAGTTTGACAGTTTGACAATTCGTTTTTTGAGGGGTATCATTTTCTTGTTTTCCCCTCTATTGTTATCTATATATATCTAATTATTAATTATTTATAAGTATTATAAAGAGAGTTTTTGAAGTTATGGGGTACCTTTTTTTAACTGTCAACTGTCAATTGTCAAAAAGATGGTTTAAGTATTAATCATTCTTCCTCTCTACGAGGCCGTTGAGTGGAGAAATTTGCAGAATTCGAGTAATTCGCCAGCAATTGACCGGCTCCCGCCCATTCGTTAAATTCGTCAAATTCGCCGTTAAATAAATCCATACCCCATAACCTATAACCCTTAAAGAAAAACCCCTGCGGAATACACCGCAGGGGCCATATCCAATTAGGGATTATCGTTCAACGTCTCCGCTTGGAAGAGGAAACGGTGTAGCCTTCCAGTATAGGCGGCTCGTTTGAGTCTTCTACGTGTTGCCAGCTTTTGGCACCGGTGATGCTGCTGACGCCTGCTTGGAGGTAGCCATAGAGGGCATTGTAAGTCCTGTCTTCCTCATATTTTACGACTGCGGCCTGGTTACCATCTATGAGGTAGCAGCCTGTGTAGGTGGCTCCCGACGTGCTGCCGTAGAAGAGGTTGCGGTTGTCTATGGCGTAGCAGTTCCTGATGGTGCCGCCGGTGGCTCGGCCGACAATGCCGCCAAGGGCGGCGCCGTCGGCTTGGTACATGAGATCGAGACCGTTGACGTAGCAGTTCTCTATGCTGCCGGCGATCATCTGACACGCTATGCCACCTGCCGCGCTGGAGGATGTGGTGGTGGTGATTATGGCGTCGCTGCCGTCGTTGAAGCAGTTGATGACCCTGCCCCTGCCGAGGCTGTCGACGATACCGCCCACCATATTGCCGCGCAGCTGCCCTTCGAGCCAGCAGTAGTTGACCGTTGAACCGACACCCGCGTTGTTTTTCACTATGCCACCCACGCGGCCGCTGGTGTAGATATGGCCGGTACGGCTCAGGTAGCAGTGCTCCACGGTGCCGCTGTTGTTGTACACTATGCCGCCCCAGTTGTTGGCGCTGCCTGTGATGGTGGTGGCGAAATAGCAGTCTTTCACTTGGCCGCCGGCCTCGTTGCTGAAGCAGATGCCTGCCACCTTGGAGCTGGCTTCGGTAAAGGTGAGCGTCATGAGGGGCGTCGTGGCCGATATCTGGCAGCCTTTGATTACGCCGCCGCTCTGGTTGTTCATGCAGATGCCGGCGAAATTATTGCCGTTCTCCACCGTGGCATTCCCCTCGAAGCGGCAGCCCTCGATGGTGCCCGTGTTGTTGACGCAGATGCCCGCAAGGGCGGCGTCAGTCGACGTGAGGGTCTTGGGCTTGCCGGGTATTGTCGTTATCACGCAGTTGCGTATGGTGCCGGCATTGCTATAGCAGAAAGGCGAGGCACCGGAGCCACTCGTCACGCTGAAATAGGCGCCGCATTTGAGGGTGACGCCCTCCACCACGCCGTCGGCGTCAATAGATTGGAAGAGGGGTGCGTTGTCGCAGGAATCGACGATGCCGGGGTTGGTCCGATAGTCCATGGCGGTCATGTGACCCACGAAGTTACGTATGCCGGTCGCCCAGTTGTCCTTGGTGAGCACTATGTCGGTGCGCATGATCTTGATGTAGGTGTCGGCAGTTATAGGCTGACCGTTGATGAGGCGAGCAACGCTGTTGTAGCAGTCGCGCAGGTACTGCAGGTCTTCGATGGTATATACCTTGAAGGGGCGGTCGACGGTGCCGTTGCCGGAGATGCTCGCTGCCGGAGTGCTGCTCCAGTCGCTAATCTCCAAGGCCTGCATGTAGGTGAGGCCGTTGCGGCGCGTATTGGCGGTGAAGGTGCGCGAGCTGCTGCCGGCGGCAGTGTTCACCGTTGCGGTGAGCTTGTAGCTTGTCGTGGTCTCGCGGCCGGCGATGGCGGGCAGCACGAGGTAGAAGGTCTTGATGCTGTTCTGGGGGAATTCCAGGCCGCCGCAGTTGATGGTCACCGTTTGGTTTGCAGCAGTGTTGGCAGCCGCTTCAAGCGAGGGGTCGAAGGTCTTGTAGCCGTTCACATTGAAGAGGCCGCAGAGCTGTTTCTTGGTATCGTCTGCCGAGGTGATTACAATGTTGTTGAGGGTTGTGGCTGCGCCGGTCTTGTTGACGAACTGCAGGCGCACTATGGCAGCAAGGGAATGGAAGTCGAGGTTGAATGCGGTATAGGGCTCTGCGTCCCATTCTCCGCCGTACCAGGCCACCATGGGGAGCATCTGCTTGTCGAAGGTGAAGTCGCCCTTGTCGCCGCTGCGATAGGTCTGCACGCTCGGCAGGTTGATTCTGACGGTGAAGTCGGTACCGCCAGTGGATTGGATGTAGTTGTTTTCGCTCGAGGGATGCAGGCCGAGGAAGTACTTGGAACCGTCGGGCAGCTCGGTGAGGAACACACCGTTGTAGTCTACCCAGTTCTCGCCGTTGGCGGCAAGGAGCCACGCACGGTAGTGGTCGCTGCCGCTGGTGGTCATGTTGCTGCCTATGCTTATCTCGTCGTCGTACTCCCAGATGATGAGGTGTTCGTCTTCAAGGTACACCTTGGAGTCATCGTCACCCTTGGGCTGCTCGATGGTGGCGTTGAAGGTGAACTGCTTGTTGACAAGGGGCTTCTCCTTGCGGCAGGCCGTAGGCAGCAGGGCAAGGAATAACGCCACTATGACTATTGTGAGTTTCTTCATGGCTGTCATTGTTTTTATTCCCATTCGCCGCGCTCGTACTCGCCGGTGGCGTCGGTGAACTCGGTAATCTCGTCCGAAGCCCGCAGGCCGTCGTTGTCGTTACCCTCTATTAGCACATAGTCCTTGTGGAGAGCCACAGATACCCTGTAGCCCTCTTCGGGCAGGTAGGTGTATACCTCCAGCGCTGGTTTTATATATTGTTTCTTCATCGTTTACTGCTTGATGAGTTTCTGTATCGTTACGCCTGCCGTCGAATGGATGCGCAGGTAGTAGATGCCGGTGGAGTAGCTGCCCACGTTGATGGTGATCTTCTTCTTGCCTTCGGCATCGTAGTCTTCGAGCAGGCGGCCGTCGTTGTCGTAGAGCTCCACATGCTGCATGTCGTTGGCTTCGATGGTGACGAAGTTGAGCGTGGGGTTGGGGTAGGCTTTCACGTCGTTGACGGGCGCCTCCTCAGGCTCCTCGTCGGGTATCGACTTGGCGTGGAAGGTGAGGGTGAGGGCCACTATGCTGTCGCATCCGTGGACGCTCTGCATGGTGTCGGCGAGCACGAGGGTGGTGGTGCCGTGGCTGTCGAGCGACTCACGCAGCAGCTCGGTCTCGGTGGCCGTGAGGCTGAAGCCATAGCCTTCGTAGGCCTCGCCGATGGTGGCGCTGTCGGCATAGTTGGTGAGGCTGCCGTAGTGCAGCACGAAGCGTATGTGCATGGTGCTGTCTATCATCTCCACCTGGTCGACGAAGTGCAGCGACAGGGTGTCTCCGTTGTTGTAGGCCGAGCCTTCCCATTCCAGGCTGTCGCAGCCGTAGACGGTCATGGTGTCGCGCACCGGTATCATGTCGGGCACGCCGAAGAGCGGGAAGCCTTCGTTGTTGCCGTCGAGGTCGCTGCGCCAGGTCTTGTAGTCGCCGCCGTTGGCGTTGTGCTCACGCACCCAGGCGTTGAGCACTCGCGTCAGGTTGTTGCGGCCGTGCACACGGTCCGCCAGCATGACGGCGTTGCCCTTGCCTTCGAAGGTCGAGATGTTCTCCACGGTGCTGCCGTTGCGCTGCGAGCCTACACTCTGGCTGGCGGCACCGCTCTGGTAGAAGTTGCCGTCGGCGTCGCTGTGGTCGAGCGAGGCGGCCACACCGCTGCCTTCACCGGCACCGGTGATGTCACCGTAGAAGTAGTTGTTCTCTATCATCGTGTTCTTGGCATAGCCCACGATACCGCCCACACGCGAGCCTTCGTTGTTCTCCAGGCGCACGTAGTTGTTCATCACCTTCGAGGGGGCTCCGGCGCTCTTGCGCTTGTAGAGGCCGC
>Ga0310690_10002199_pt1 | contig 32381 bp, 40 predicted proteins | sample AusTroGonzalo_MG_2_FD_207661 | JGI IMG/M metagenome (GOLD analysis project Ga0310690, IMG submission 207661) | Bovine rumen microbial communities from tropical cattle in Woodstock, Queensland, Australia - Gonzalo_04 (v2) (version 2) | ecosystem: Host-associated > Mammals > Digestive system >...
GATACTGCTTTACCGATTTCAGCTAGTTTATCATAAACGATTTCAACTAACTCTTTGTTTGCCTTTTGAACTTTAGTTTCTCCAGTTCTTTTCTTTGAAGCTAATTCGATTTGTCTATCTAAGAATGCTACATATTCAGCTGCTTCGTCAGCTCCGAATGTAACTTCTCCCATAGCTACTTTCTTTAATACTTCAAATCTCTCTTTCTTAGTCATTGTGTCTTTTGTTCTTTCCATTTTAAATCACCTCTTACCCTTTCTTTCATATTTAATATGGATTTTATCATAAACGCACCCTTTTTGCGTATATGCCTAGTTAAGTGATAGACTTTTGCATTTTTCGGTTGCAGGTTCTATCTAACCCAATGTACTCCATAGCTTCCCTAGGTGGAGAGCCTACCGGCTTTTGCCAAGTGGACTTATTGCCGTAGTTTTTTAATGAGAACCTCTGTTTAAGCATTACCCTGTTCACTCAGTGGGTTTCGCAAACTCAATCTATATTTAATTTTTATTCTTTTTCTTTTCTTTACATATATATTATATAATAATTTTTTTATTTTTTCAAGTAAGTTTCTTTTTGCAACTTTTTGTTTTTTCTTTTCTTATTTACATATATATTATATAATAATTTTTTAAAATTATCAATAAATATCTTTCAGCCCGCCTCTACTTATAATGAGCTAATTACTCTCACATCACCCGGGTTGGCTGCCGCCTTTTAGTAGAGGAAGCCTGAAAAATATTTATATGTTTTCTCTTATACACCCAACCTCATTTCCACAGTGTACTGTGCATCCTTAAACTAATCAAAATGCAGTTTCCTTTTATTTATTACATATATATTATATAATAAATTTTTAAATTAATCAATTATTCTTCTTCATTTTCATCATTTGTTGACTTGCTTGTTAAGAAAGTCACTTTTTCTCCAACAATTTTCATTCCATCTTCGTCAACTCTAATTCTACCCTTAACTCCGATTATATCGCCCTTATGACAATATTCACGAGTGTTGTCATTGATAGTTCCTTCAAGAGTAATCTTAACTATATCATTATCGTATTCACCATTTTCATTCTTATAACTTCTTGGGATACTTACCATGATATAATCCGTAGAACTCATATCATAAACTCTACCAACTAAAATTGCTTGATTTAACATTTTTCATCTTTCCTTTCTTTTTTACAATATAATTATATAATAATTTTTATAAAAAATCAATAGTGAAAATGTTTTGGTTGCGGAAACTCGGTTACCCGGACTTACACCGGGGACTCCCTGTGAATAGGCGTTTTAAAACTAAACTATATGCTCGAATTCCGCAGACCTTGTTCTGTGTGTGATGAGTTGTTCCAATACTGCGCATACTTCTTTATACAGCCTCGCTATCGCAGTTAATAAGCTACTTATATGGTCTCTTACTGACCATAAGCCGAAGCGTTTTCACTTATTATTAGGCTCACCTATTGATACACAAATAATATTTTATGTATCAATAGGAAAGTCTAATAAAATTAAACTTTCTTTATTTATATATATTTATTATATTATATTTTTTATAATTTTTCAAATTAGCAACACCAATTGCGGATAATCTCTAATATATGCTGCGCAATTTCATTATCTTGATTTTGCATTATATAATCTAATACCTCTTGTGTCATTTGTTGGTATCTGTCTAATTCTTCTTTTGTTAGTTGATTTGCGTCCATTGGCGCCTCCTTAAATTTTCATTGTCATTTTTCTTGCAGCTACTGTATAAACAGTTCCTGGCGGACTATATGTTTCCATAACACCAACTATATTATCTGGTAAAGCTTCAAGTTGAATTGGTATCCCATATATAGAAGAAGGATTTGCATTAAAAGAAGTATATTGAGGTTGTTCAAAATGGTTTTTAAAATTCTCGTATGTATTTAAATTCATTGTAAGATATAAGTTCGAATTGTTCCATGTTGATAAACCAGATATTTCTTGCATAACATTATCAAAGCCTTCTATAACAAAGTTTGACTGTGATGTTGTAGTAATATCATTATCATTTATATAGAATGGACTTGAACTCATTTCTATTTTTTCCTCTTTTTCTTCAGTTTCTTCTTCTTCCTCTTCTGGGTGATGCAACTTGTAAAATGGACATCCTTCACAATGGTCTCCACAATGTACTATTCTACTTTCATCAGCATCAAAACATCCCTCTGCTTCTGCTTCATATGTGTCTTCACAATATTCATTTTCATCTAATTCACATACTGCATTATCTCTACGCCATGCTGAACAATATTCGCAGTCTTGGTCGTCACAATAGTCATCAATTCTATCACACCAATAGCGCTCTACCATATTTTCATATGTGTATCCATCTCCATTATATTCTAATCCATCGTCCCCATCATCAGTTCCTGGAACTGTGCATCCACATCCACATGGACATGTAATATCTCTATCATATGCTCTAATACTTTGAGATTTTTGTCCTTTTAATGTCCACATATATGACTCGCTAAATTCTCCATAACCATATGGATTTTCTCTCTCACAATAGGCATCATCAGTTTTAGCCCATATATTTTCTACATCTGGGAACATTGCTTTAGCAACAAATGTTTCAACAACATTTCTATATTTCTTTTCTAAGTCTTGGCTATAATTAGATTTACCTGGATAGATTGCGTTAAAGTGAATAGTAGCAAAATTATCACTTATACAAATCCATTCACGCATTCTATAATAGCGGATTTCCTTCATATCAAAATTTCCATATAGGTTATATTTACCTTTATTATTCCATACATAAGTTATTAAAGAGCTAGAATCTAATACTGCGGCTAAGCAACCATCAGCATGTGAATCACTCATTAATTCAAGTCTATAACAAGAAGTCCATTTATATGGATTTTCACTAGCCATCATCATATCAACAGGGTCAATAGAAATAGTGAATGTAGCATTAATTTCTTCATTTTCATATATGCGCCCTATTTTAGTAACTAAGTCATCTGGTGCTTTTAATTGTCTTTTAAAAAATGTAGTAATAGACATATCAGATAATACTCTTCTAACTGGACCGTCTTTAATTATCTCCTCTAAATATTCCATTATCTTATCGCGCCAATCCCATTTACTAGCGTCTATTTTATTAGTCTTAAAATTAGACATTTCATATATCCAAGGCGCATATGCTGGATAATCTGGGATTAATTCTCTCATCTCTTGCCAAGTATCTTTTGTTTCATCTTCATAAATAAAAGGTATATCTACACGAGTTTTATTTCCAAGCATTTTAAAGAAACGAAACTTGTTAATAGCCCAATGTGTTAAATATTCTTCTATTACTTGGTCAGGAACTCTATCTACTTGCATATTAGATAATTGCGCAATAGTTTTTGTAAACTCTGCTATTTTGATTTGATTTATCATAGGTTCATATTCTTTACCTAATTTATCTACTAAAGTTTGAATTCTTAACATAATAATCACTTCCCTTTCCTTATTATATTTTTCATTCTTTATATATATATTATATCATTTATTTTATTAAAAATCAAAAAAGAGGCTTTAATCGCCCCAATAATTATGATACTCGGGAGTCCATTCAATATCATGCATCCAACTCTCACAACCAATAACACCTGCAAATGTATTATACCCAGTTCTAAAACTGTTTACTATTTTATCTAATTCTGCTTGTGTTTCAGGAATGCGCGGAACCACAAGTCCACCTGCAAATCCATTATCTATATCTATAAGAATTAGGTCATTTGGTTTAAGTAAATCTAATATATTATCAGCTTTTTCAACTATGTTGTCAACAACCATTTCATCAGGCTCATCCCCATAATGATTATATGTTGTAAGAAAAACTATAGATTCTTCCTCTGGGTCGCTAAGTGTTCCGTCTGTATATGCAGTAAAGTCATACGCAGTTTCAAATGATTTAATTTGACCTATATGTCCCAATTTATCTCTTACAAAATCTCCAATTTTTAATTCCATTTCTTCCTCCTCTTATTCAGGATTTCCCATACTGATTTCAACAAAATCATTATATACGCATCTTTCTTGAGTTGGTTCACTATTAGTAGGCCACATATGTGCATCTACATGGTAGTGACCAAAAAACCAATAGTCATATGTAATGTTATTCTTTAATTGCTCTAATACTTTTTCACTATCGTGAATAGCAACTTTTTCATTGATATTATTTAATGTGCATAAGTGCGCTTTATTATTTACAAAAATGTCATAAGGACAACAGTGACTAAATACATAATTATAATGCCCTGTAATACCTTTTATGTCATCTTCAGTAATTCTTTCTTCTTTCCACCAACTAATATGTTCTTCTCTCCAATATTTATCAACACTATCAGCGCCACCCATAAATAACATTTTACCAATAGATGTTTTTAACACGCTACCTCTTGGCATATAAATAATATGTGGAGAACAATTATATGGTTCTTTACCAAATGTCTTGATTATATCAAAATTTTCGTGGTTTCCATCTATCCAATATAAATTAACTCCATGACACATTGCTTCATATGTCTTGATATGTTCTTTTGCGTCTGCTTGACTTTTAAGCCAATATAACCCCATATCGCCGCAAACAATTATATTATCGCCTTCTCTTAAATCGAACTTTTGTATAAATTGAATTATGCGATTAAAATTTCCATGGCAATCTCCTGTAACGAACCATCTTTCCATTTTATTGCCCTCCTTTCATTTTATTCTTGGCTTTTTAATTTTTCAATAATTTTATTATAATCATTATCAATTACTGCTTTAAAATAGTGTGAACAATATGTCATATCGAAGTCATCAGTGACATGGTCTAAGAATAAATCTTCATGTTCTTCTTCCCATACATCGGCTCCACAATATACATAGTTGCTATCTGGGTCGTCATACCCCATACCGCAATCTCCACATCGTGTATGAATATAAATAACATCTTGCCCAACATACTGATTAAATACTTCTGAATCTTCTCCACCATCATTTTCAATAGGCATTTCAACTTTCATAAAACGAACACCTCTACAACGAGGAATATCTCCATAATATTTATCAATATATTTAGAAATTTCTTCATCTTGTTTAGTTATATAAGCAAATAAATCCATTTCAAACACTCCTTTCATTTATATATAAATTATATCATTTATTTTATTAAAAATCAAAAAAGCACTTAAAGTGCTTATTTGTTACATTTTGAACCTATAATTTTATAATTCTTGACTTGGACAGTTGTTCCATCAAAAGTTTCACAAACTAGCCCGCCTCTTCCACTCCAACAACTTTCTGCTTGAGCTATATTATTATCTAAATCTGTATATTCATAAATTGATGCGCAAGGGCCTCCAAATATTATAACATATATTCCTACTATTCCTAGCAATAATATCATTGTTGCGGCAACCCCAACAAATATATCTTCTATGTCCATAAAAAACCTCCTAACCTAGCCAATCCATTTTGCTATATATTAAATCTATTAATTCATGCTCATCTTTAATAATTAAATCGTCTGCTGTTTTACCAATAGCAAACAATATACTATCTAATATATCGGTTGCGCTTTCTTTTTCATTTATTTTTGCAACAAACATATGATAATCCATATGAGCAATTATTTCTTCTTTAATCTTGTGACTATCTTCTATATGTTCTTGAATATTTCTTATTAATTCCTCTGTCATATTATTCTTCCCCTTCCTCTTTTGTATCATCTTCTATTTTCCCTTCCCATATTAGAGCATCCATCATATGCTCCCAACTTGTCTTTGAAGGTTTAGGAAAAGTCATAAATTCTAGCACTTGCATAAACTTTGCAATCATTTCGGTATAAGTGCAATCTTGTTCAAATTCAATTTCCAAATTAGTTGTAGTTGGGTCATTGATACCATTATCAGTATAAAACGGTTCTCTTTTATAAATTATTTTCAACATTTTAATCTCCTCCTATATTTTACTTATATCTATTTTTATATCTCTATTTAAAATTATTCTATCGGTTGCGTCAAATATATAATGAATAGGTTTAATATGGTCTTTTTCAATAGCTCTTAATACTTCTTCTCTACACATAGCATGTTCCCAAGTTTGGTTGTTATAAAGAATATAGAATTCATGCCCTTCCCAATTTTTTAAGCTATCTTTTGTTAGTTCGGTTTTTAATTTTCTTAACTTAATTGTTTGACAAATCTTTTTCATATTTCCTCCTATTTTCTGTCATCTGGTGCGCCACAGAAAACGCAGCAATCATATGCAGGGTCTTCTATTTTATCATAAACACAATATCCAATAGGAGATTTATCACAATCCCAAATGTTACTAATTTTTATCTCGCTAGGTTGAAGTCCTGTTTTGTCAAAAATTAATTCATACTTTTTTTCTAAAATTTCTTTTTTTAATTCTTCTAAATCCAATTCCATTTGCTCTAATTCAAAATCTTTCATATTATCACCCTTTCTTTTATATAATAATTATATAATAATTTTATTAAAAAATCAAAAAAGAGGCGGATAACCGCCTCTTAATTATTATTTAACTTGTTCATATCTATTGCTATTTAATACTTCTAGCATTAAGTCAATTGATGTTTTACCTGTTAGAACACTTTTGAAGATAACTGGGCTGCATCCAGAAACATATGTAATGCTATCGTTATTGGCATCTTCTAATATAGTGTCGTGTCTTGCTGCTACATTCCAATAAACTAATTCAGGCATTTTTAGTCCTGCGTTTTCCCATTTTTCTCTAATGCGTTCCATATCAGTTTTACGATTATATGAACCACGTCCCCAAGTAGACCCGCAATCAATTTCCATATCAGAAATAACTACAAGTTTATCTGGTAAATCTTCTGCATTAGCTTGACCACTTATTACTTTGTTGTAAAGTAAGTCAAATACTGCTATTAAGTTAGTGTTGTCGCATAAGTTTGTTTGATAAATTCTATTAACTTTGTCGCAGAAATCTACTCCATTTACAGCAATTAGTTGTGGTCTGCTTGCGAAGCTGATATAATATCCGTGGAAAGCTCCTTTAATGCGTTCTGCGCAATACATACCAAGTGATATAGCAACATCTATTGGTTTAATAGAAGTTCCATAGGCACTGTCCATTGAACCTGATGTATCTATTACACAAAGCATTTTGCAATCAGCGCCATTGAAATAATCTATTTGGTTTTCCCAATATTTATTTATGGCAGCTCTTTCAGTAGCATCTATATCAAGACCGCTTCTCCAATAGCTGATGTGGTTAGTTACCTTATCAACTATTTCATATGGATATAATGTTCCCGCATTTACTTTAGCATCTTTGTTATTAACAAATGCTTCATATCTTGCTGCTGTAATATCATTGTGCGCAAATGCGTTTCTATATATTAACCCTGCTTTTGATGGTAATTTTTCAAATTCGATTTCATCCCATCTACCTTGAGACATTAGAGTTTCAACGATGTTAATTCTTGCTCTTAGTTTAGATAAGATTTGTCTATAAGCCTTGTGGCTTAATTTGAAATGTTTTCTAGTGAGATTGCCTAGTTCTTTTGACTCAATAGATGAAGTATTTTCAGATTTTAACCATTTAGCTAAAAGTGAAACTCCTTCTTTTGCTCCTCTATCTAAAGAATGTAAATCTCTAGTTAGTTGTGCTTGCATAAAATCAAACACATCTGCTTCAACTGGTGAACCAACAAGAGCATATAAGTCATCCCATCTACCATATTCAGGAACATTATCAATATTTCTAAATACTACTTCTGGATATTCTTTTGCTAGCCAATTAAAGCAGACTTTGAAAAATCTTCTTTCACCTTGACCACCGCGGATATCTCTTAGGTAGAATAAACATTTAAGAGCTAGTGTTTGGTCAGCTTCAAATGCTTTCTTGAATAAATATATACAATCGTCATCAGTGCGAGTTCTATATGCTCCTCCTAATGCGAATAAATCATATACTGCATTTAGAGTTGATTTAAGCGCAACTGCACCATTTTCAGTATATTTATAATTATTATCTTGAATTAGTGAATTTAATAATGTATTATTTTCCATTTCGTATTCCTCCTTTAATCTTTTTCAAGATTTTTATTTTACATAAATATTTTATCATTATTTTTTAAAAAAGTCAATAAAATAAATAAGAGCCCCATACGCAATAATATCATGCGCATAGAGCTCTGGAAAGGGAATTGAATGAAAAATCTAGACAAGAAGAATACTGACAATTTCTTTCGTTGTTCTACCTCTTAGTATTCTAATTCTGAGGTAGCAGCCTACGTCACATTGAAGTGATACACGCTTAACAAAATCCTAAACGCTCTTTGTAAAGTAATCATTTACTATTTTTGCTGTCCTCTTGTCTATTTCATTTTTTATATATTTATTATATCAAAATTTTTTCTTTTTGTCAAAAAATTAGAGATGGCATTCATAAAAATAATTTTGCAGCTTAGGTCAAGTTAGATTTCCTCACATTGAACATTCCGTTACCAGAGTTGCACTTTCGTTTTAATCATGCGGCATATATATGCGACTTGATTACCACTTAGTCTACACTTTAACATTTTATGAAATTGACACCCTAGATTTTTTCAATAGCAATAATTTGCTGTAAACTAGGATAATGCGCCATCTTAATTGAATTCATTTATGGTGGGGAAGGAGAGAATTGCACTCACTCGGACCCAAAGATATCAGTTTTACAGACTGACCCGCCTGCTTTAACGGACTAATTCCCCATATATACATTCAATTTCCTTGCATTACTCTATTTAACTTTTGGTTTTTTGCCTTCTTTATTAGCTTTTTCTTTTTCGTCTATTTGATAGCCATATTGTAATAATAGGTCATCAAAATTAATACCTTTAAATGGAACATATGTTCTACATGCTAATTCAAATACTATCATATTTATCATACTTTTGTCTGTGCTTGCTTCTACATACTCCATTAATTTTGGCATGGAAGCTGTTTTTAGTTCTTGTAATGTCATAATATACCTCCATATATATCTTCTCAACAAATGGCGGGAGATGCAGGGCTCGAACCTGCGACACATCGGTTAACAGCCGATTGCTCTACCGACTGAGCTAAACTCCCATCTAATGGTGCTCCGCTGGAGATTCGAACTCCAGACCCTTTGATTAAAAGTCAAATGCTCTACCGACTGAGCTAGCGGGGCATGGTCGGAAAGACAGGATTTGAACCTGCAACCCCATGGTCCCAAACCACGTGCGCTACCAAATTGCGCTACTTTCCGATAATTATTTCTTATTAAACTCTTTTTCTCTTTTCTTTTTATAGTGTTTATATTTTAAGCGCCAATAAAATGCTTTAAAACGATGCCCAGTATATTCATATGCAATATAATTTCTTTCAGCATAGATTTCTAGTTCATAATATGACTTTTTCATATAAACACCTTCCTTCTACAATATGGTCCGGGCTAATGGACTCGAACCAATGACCCCCTGCTTGTAAGGCAGGTGCTCTAACCAAACTGAGCTAAGCCCGGATATGTAATTCTAAACAGATATTTTTTGCCAAGTAGGACTTTTACCTGTCTGCGCCTCACCGCACTTGTAGCGTCCGGCGTTCCCTCCTTTGCCCTTGTAGAATTAAATATCTTTCTCCTTCTTCCCCTCAACCATTACTAATCAGTTTCCCAATTAGTTACATTCCATTTAAGATTTTCACTTAACACTTTACTCTAGTCTACCATATATAAAACTTAGGTAGCGAACATGTTACATCCCGCAACACCTAGATACAATCAGGTTTGAATTTGATAAGTGTAAACAATAAGATTTGAACTTATATAACTGTGTATCAAGCAGTTGTTTTACCTTAAACTATATTTACATATATATTATATAATAATTTTTTAAAATTATCAATAAACAATTTGGTAGCGGAAGTAGGACTCGAACCTACGACCTACGGGGTATGAATCCGTCGCTCTAGCCAACTGAGCTATACCGCTATATGGTGCACCTGGTAGGACTTGAACCTACACACTACTATTTATATGCTCCTACATTACTACCAGAATTATTTGGCTGTAGAGCATGACAATTTGGACAAATTACTTGTAGATTATCTAAATTATTGTTATAATGATTTCCATCTTTATGATGTAATTCTAATGGTATTGGTTGTCCTAACCATTCTGAATATCCACAAATTTCACATTTATTTTCTTTAATGCCATCTCTAATTAATTTTTGTTTTAAGATATGAGATTTTACACAAGTGCTTTGCGCATATTCTTCAGCAGTTTTATATCTAGGGTCTGTTTTCATACCTTTTAAACCCATATTCCCTGCATATTCTATATTCATTTGTTCAAGATAAGAATTTAATGTTTCAGGCTTGCACTTTAACTGTCTACAAATAAATGCTTTTGACTGATTTTGGCTTATTCATTCTAAAATATCATTTTTTCTTTCTAATATATCTGTTCTCATATTTTAATCTCCTTTTCTATTATTATATGGAAATTATTTAGAACACATAATATTCTTTTGTCCAATGTGTATTACAAAAAATTGGTACCCCTCCAGGGAGTCGAACCCTGAGACATCAGATTCTAAGTCTGACCGCTTTGCCATTTTGCGTAGAGAGGTATATGGTACCGATGAAGGGACTTGCACCCATACGTCCATTGCTGAACAACGGAGTTTAAGTCCGTTGCGTCTACTAATTCCGCCACACCGGTATATATGGTGGTTCCCCAGGGAATCGAACCCCGCACGCTTAGGTCTTCAGCCTAACGCTCTACCAACTGAGCTAGAGAACCATTTTGGTGCCCATCCAAGGACTCGAACCTTGAAACACTTGATTTTGAGGCAAGCCGCTATACCAATTCGCGCAGATAGGCATGGTGTGAACACTGAGAATCGAACTCAGATATCTAGGGCCACAACCTAGCGCCTTGACCATTGGGCTATGCTCACCATCTATAAATTTATATTTTGCACAACCTCATTAATTCCACTTATATCATCAAACATACCACATAAATATTTTTCATATAAATTATAATAGCATATTTTCAAATACAAATCATTCATTTTTTGCTCATAAATTTTTTCAAAAGGTAATAATGTCCATTCAGGTTTTAAATTAACAATTTTATCCCAAACTGTATTCATTGTTCTTATACCTCTTGAGGTCATCTCTTCCCTTATATAATAAGCATAACTAATGAAGTTATCATAATCATAATCTAATACGAAGTTTACTAAGACATGATTTGGCGTTCCATTTTTATCAATAGCACCTGCAATAGCAGATAGTTCGCGCCATTGCGCTACTAAATGCACTTGCGGTAATGCTTTAATTAAATCTTTATGCCATAACCTCATCTTTATCAACTCCTCATTTATTTACATCTATATTATAAATTAATTTTTATAAAAAATCAATTTAATTCCTATTGGCGCCGTACACAGGATTCGAACCTGCAAACCCTTTCAGGTCAACGGTTTTCAAGACCGCTCCCTCACCTCCCGGACATACGGCATATGGCGTCTACTAAAGGGCTTGAACCTTTGCGCCGGTAACCCGACCTAAGAGTTTAGCAAACTCTCCTCTTCACCAACTTGAGTAAGTAGACATTTATAACAAATTAAGTGGTAAGGATTTGCACCCTACATGAAGTCGAGACATTGTAGGCGTTTCATGGACGCCTCGTTGTCTGGTTTTTCGTTGGGCTGTCTAAAGGTTAAGTTTCCACTTATATATCATGAACTATATAAGTTTCGTGACATCAATCCCCTATAACGCAACACCAGCCATTAGACCCTTTGAAGCTAACGGACTCCTGCATCATTCTTCTTTTAGCGGCTACCTATTTCGCCACACTTAATTTATATCTTACTGGTGTCCCCACTAAGAGTCGAACTTAGATTACAGACTTAGAAGGTCCGTGTCCTCTCCATTGAACGATAGGGACATATATAAATTGGCTGGTCTGGAGCAGACTAATCATTAATCCCAGCTTATTTACCCATTCATAATGGCACCAATTATTTACAAAATGGCAGGGAAACTAGGACTTGAACCCAGATACTCGGTTTTGGAGACCGAAGTCCTAACCAATTGAACGATTTCCCTATATGGCAGGGGCTGTAGGATTCGAACCCACACCCGTGGTTTTGGAGACCACTCTTTACGGTTTTGAAGACCGCTGTGCAACCTTTACACTAAGCCCCTATTGTATTTAAAGCATCTTTAAATACCTCAAATTCATTTCTCTCTGTTAAAGAGAAGAATGGAAATTGCATAACCTTTAGAGGCTCATTAAATTTCACATCATGAGGTAATTCTTTTGAAACAGTAAAATAATCTCTTTCTTCACATAATTTCATATACATTGTACGTTTTAATGCTGGGAAATCAGCTTCATTACAAAGAACAATAGCATCATTCATAACACTAGGATATTCTACTATCATTGGAATATGAACCTCATAGTTTTCATAATTCCCAACTTTATCTAAAAATGTGCGAATATTTAATCCATAACTAGATAATCTTAACTTATTTATTTTATCATTTATAACATATGTAGTTAATAGACGGTCTTTTAATGTGCTAAAATAATAACAAGGTATATCATCAACTACATCAGTTAAAAAGAAATCATCATTAAATAATATAAATGGTTTATGTATCATTTCAATATATTTTTTTACTAAAAAGTTACTATCTAACCATTTATTATATTTTTGTTCTCCAACAAGAATATTTCTACATTGCGGATTTGCATATTCATCTCCTACAACATATATACTATCATATTTAACTTTTAAGTTCTTTAAAATTAATTTTATACACATATCTAATTCGCTAGTGCCGCATGTGTTTCTAAAAGGGATTACTATATTCATATTCTCACATCCTTTTATTTAAATGGCGGTGCGTACGGGACTTGAACCCGTGACCTCCTGCGTGACAGGCAGGCGTACTAACCAACTGTACTAACGCACCAAGAAACGGCGCCTTTTGGGGTACTCCGAAGAGTACCTAACTTTAACGGTCAGTCCGAAGACTTCCGAGGGCCCCTTTATTATCATAGTAAAAAAGCAAGACACTTTCTTAGTTTCATAGCCATACTACCTAAACAATTGCTGTGTGATGTCTTTCTCTTTGTTCTCTCATGGTGCAGGTTCTAGGATTTGAACCTAGGACCTACCGCGTATCAGACGGTTGCTCTAACCAAACTGAGCTAAACCTGCATAAATTCCCTAAAAAGGGATTTATTATATATCTATATCAGTATATGGGGGTTCTGGTATATATTCTTCTTGTTTAGACTCTTCAGGCTCCTCTAAAGGAGGAAGTTCCTTATCATTCCAAGAACCTTTTATTAAATATATTTTATTACTTATTTTTGTTTTTGTCCAACCTGAAAATGTATACTCAATATTATTTTCAGTAACTACATCTCCTGCTTTATATGTTTCGTCTATAATAATAGGGTCTTTAGTATAGAAACCATCTCTATACCCCTTATTATCAATAGGCAAAGTAACTGAACTAGGCGCATTTTCCCACTCATATTTAACGTGCGCATTTGCTGAATAAACATAATGAAATTCAACACTAGTATCATCAGGAATTAAAATAATTGTAGTAGATTTATTTGGAAGAAATACTACATCATTATAATTCTCTTCCATTTGCGAATTACCGCCATCTATGCTAGTATATGCATTTTCTCATACACCATCTTCATAACCATCTACATGGTGGTCAGTAATTGCTTCAACAGTAAAAGATGTTCCTGCTGGCGCATATATATCTTTTTCTACTACTGTTGATACTGCACTATCATTTACCTCAAAATAATGAGAAACTGTAAAACGATATTGCGCATTTGTGCTACCTGTTAATAACAAGATAGCAATAATTGGTCCTAAGACCATAAATGTTTTTTTCATGTTGTCACCCCAACTATACTTAATATCACTTTGGTGACCCCAGCGGGATTCGAACCCACGATGCAACCGTGAAAGGGTTGTGTCTTAACCGCTTGACGATGAGGCCATAGCTAGTACCTATAAAAAACTCACATAGTGTTGCACAATTATTAATTAATAATAACTGCTGTCGACTTGCTAACTTCTGTCTGTTGTTATATTTATAAGCACCATTGAATAAATATAAAGGATTGAAATGGGTGCTACCCATGTTCCTGATGGTCCAATCCCCTCACCGTTACCTGACCAACAGACCTACGGAATAACCTTATGGGAAAAAACTTTTCTTATATTTATTCAATGCTACTTATAAATTAATGGAGCGGAATACCGGTTACGCTCCGGCACCTGAACCTTGGCAAGGTCCCATTCTACTACTAAACTAATTCCGCATGGAGTGGATGATGGGAATCGAACCCACATTATCAGCTTGGAAGGCTGAAGTCCTGCCCTTGAACGACATCCACAAATGGTGCCGACCGAGGGAATCAAACCCCCAACCTACTGATTACAAGTCAGTTGCTCTACCTATTGCGCTAGGTCGGCATGAGTGGTTTGTTTCTTTTTGTGGAAGAACAATCCGTAAGAAACCTATATAATATTATATAATGAATGCGCGTCCGCACTCGCCGCTCCTTTATCTCTAGGATAATGAGCTATCAACACGAACTTTCCTAATTTCTATTGCGGTATTCAGCCTTCGTGTATCCCTGGTCCCGCATTTTTATATATCAAGACGCATTTATTTGTTTTAAGAGGGTACTCTCGGCCCTCTATTGGATTTGAACCAATATTAAAAATTTTGCAGATTTTCTTTTTACCATTTTCATAAATTGCTGTGAAATATGCGTCTTATTCCTTAAGAGCAAAGCGCCTTATAGTATCCAAGTTACAAGTTTGGGCTAAATAGTTGCTGCAAGCGCTTTTCTAATTTATTCAGGCATAGAAACTTTTTTTGTTATTTCTATACTAAATATTATATTATTATTTTTAAAAGAAATCAATTTTCCACTATTACTTGCATTTTCAATTCCACGATTTGTTAAAGCATTTTTTATATTATCTACTATATAATCTTTTGTTGTATCTCTATATGCTTTTTTATGGTCATCTATAAGCATAAATTTAACTTCTTTTAATTTTAAATCATATATTTTATTATCTATCAATAGCAAGTTATATATGCCATCACCATGTAATGAATACTTGCGCTTATAGGCATCTTCTCCAAACACTGAGGCTAAGAAATCATGCCCAAATGCATAATCATACACCATCATATTATCTTGCTTTTTAAAAAAATCATATTTTTTCATTCTTATCACTTCCTATATATATTATATAATATTTTTATTAAAAAATCAATAAAAATGTATATAAAGAGCTATGCACAGTTACACCAGGACCTGCTCTATAAAGGAAGGAAGCATCTAATTTTTTATAGAGAATTAAATGAAAAACTCTGTATATAATAATTATATTATTATCTTTTGGTACTCCCGCATAGACTTGAACTATGATAACTCGCGTATAAGACGAGCGCCCTAACCATTGGACGACAGGAGCGTATATAATGGTGTTCCCACTAGGATTTGAACCCAGACCTCGTGGTCCGTAGCCACGTGTTCTCTCCATTAGACTATAGGAACATTGCGCAAACTCGGTCTAGGATCTCCTAGGCGGCGTCCGCATTTATAAATTCAAAATGAAATCCACAATAAGTAGCTCTATCTCCATGTAAAGCTCTACTTAGACTTTTTCTTGCTAATTCCATAGAATTTGCTTTACTATATTTATTATCTATTAACCATTGCGCACAATCTTTCATTGAATTGAAAATTATATCTAATTCAATTAAGTGAACTGCTTTAACATTTTCTCCTTCTTGAAAACGCTTTCCTTTTAATAGATTTTCTATATTATGAATAGGTCTTTCAATAATTATATTATTATTATGTAAAATATTACTAATTGTTTTTTCACAGCAATTAAAGTATTGCGCAACCATTTTTACATTTTTTAGTTCATTATATTTATCTATTACTTCTTGAGAAGTAAATTTCAATACTGAACCTTGATTACCTCCACTAGTAAGATTATATCCATCTCCTAGAAAAGTATTATATTTACTGATATAAAATTGTTCTTGAATATTTAAATCTTCATTAGGACATTCACATATTTGTTCTACTGAAAAATTATTCCAACCATATTTTTTAATGGCAGCATCTATACCAGTTAATCCTTCTAATTGATTTTTAGCTTTATCAACATGTTTGCGCATACGCTCTTCTATAGAAGTAGTTGTTTGACCTATATATATTTTATTATTTATTTTATTTGTTATTTTATAAATATATCCCATTATCTATTTCTCCTTTTCATTAATATATGAAAAAGTGGTAGAGTATATTTATATATCTTGTCCACCATTTTATTATTTTTGGTGGAGCCGGCGGAGGTTCGAACTCCGCGTCCTAAAAAAATATTCACTAGAAATCTCATTCTTACCTTACAAGTTTTGTATATTTCATAGGAACTCAAACTCTTTACCAAATATCAATCTCAAGAGCCGGCTATGCAAAAGTAAATATTGTGGCGGTTGGCATAGTAACTGACACACAATAGCAATCCTTGAAGTTAATACGACTAAGTTTTCTCTGATTGCGCTGATACTTGCTTAGAAGCTGCTTAACATTACGCGAATGAAACTCTATTGAAAGAGAATAAAGATTTAACTTTATTAGCAATTTTTGTTAAAATGTTTCCATTTATTTTTGATAATGCCTTTTAAGTAACTGCCTACTACTTGTATTCTAATGCTTTCCTTCTCCAGTCGAAACCAAGTCGACCCCATAAAGACTGACGCACCGAAGTGACTTGTCAGTTCTGAACATTGAAGCTTTAAAACTTCTGTGCGGGAACCCGGTCTAGGTGCATCGACCTGCCATAAGGCTCAATCACCCGATTCGCGCACAGAGGGCTTAAAGCCCCCAATCACATTATAATAGGAAGGTTTTGTGATATAGGTAGCCATAAGCAAGATTTGAACTTGCATTTCTGATTAACTCTTGCTCGAAGTTAATTACAGTGTTTTGTCATTAAACTATTATGACACATGGTGGAGAATAGCCTAGATATGTTCTAGTTCATTCTCATTATTAATTTTATATTTATGTGATGTTATTTTTCTATGACATATAGGACAAATAATCATTAAATTATTAATATTATTATTACTATGATTTTCATCTATGTGATGAACCTCTAATATATCTTCATCTTCATTTCACCCACATAATTGACATTGATGCGGGTATACTTCAAATGCTGCTTTTCTATAATCTTGAATATTATTTTTTCCATAATGTGTGGGTCTAATTTCTTGGAAATCATCTCCAGAATTTAATTTTTGAGCTAAATCTTTATGTTCTCTGCAACAAAAATATAAACCACTTTTACTTTTATCTAAATCAGATAAAGCTCGTTTAAATTTTTGATGACAATAAGCACATTCAATTTCTACTTTTGCTCAATTTTTATCTTCCTCTTGACATTTTGGGCAAATATGGTGAGCACGATTATCTCTTGCTACATTTTCATATTTTGTTTCAAATACTAAATTATGAATTAAACATTTTACTTGAATAATAGAAGCTCTAGTTTTATAACCATCTATATATTCACAAGTATTTAATGAATTTTGATATACTTTATTATTTAACTGTTCTTTACTTAACATATTATCTCTCCTTTTTCTATTATTATATCAAAAAGTAGGAGATTAAATTATTTGCATTTGTCCTATGCGAGTAAAAAACTTTCCTATTTTCAAATTGGTGGAGAATGTGGGATTTGAACCCACCTGAATATCCTGATTGCAAGTCAGGCGTCCACCCCTAGCAGACCCATTCCCCATATGCGACATTTATGCGCCCGTCGCTAGGTCGGTTTTATGTTATTTTTTAACGAGTTGAAACATCACCGCCGCAATATCTCGATTAATTCTAAATGGTTCCCGAAGCTAGATTCGAACTAGCGCATGCGAGAGTCAAAGTCTCGTGCCTTACCGCTTGGCTACTCGGGAATATATTAGGTCTATAAAGACCTATTATATTATAAAACACGCCTAATTGTCATTATGACCATACCGCCTGTTAAAGGCGTTACTCCAATACCTTTTGCTGGAGTTCTTGCGTGTATTATCTTATTGTTCCCTACATACATAGCAACGTGTGTAATACTTTTACCACCATTTCCGCTATAAAATACTAGGTCACCTGGCTGAATATTATTGATTGACACATATTTACCAACACTGGCTTGAGCTACCGCGTTTCTTGGTAAACTAATTCCAAAATGTTTATATACACTTTGAGTAAATCCACTACAATCGGCTCCATTTGTTAAACTAGTTCCGCCATGTTTATATGGATTACCTACAAATTGCATTGCATAATTTACAACGGCTTGCCCATTGACATTAGTTGCTTTGTAAGATGAACTTACTGAAGCTTGTGCCTGAGCCTTTTTCTTAGCTGCCTCTTGTTGAGCTTTTTTAGCTGCAGCTGCTTTACGTGCCGCTTCTTCTCTAGCTTTTCTTTCAGCCTCTGCTTTTTCATAAGCAGTTTTCTTTTCAGTAATAACATTATTTAGCACTTCTTGTGAAGTTTCATTTCCTACTAATTTTCTAGTTGTATTACTTATATAATTATTTTTATCATATTTTTTTATTTGTGTCAAAAAATTATCTGCTTCTTGTTGACTTTTGAAATAATAAGCATTATCTCCTTGCTCAATTTTTACATATTCTGCATAGAATAAATAATTATCTAAAACTCTTTCCTCTAATGTCTTATGAATATCAATAATAATAACAGGTTTAGCATTTTCTAAAGGTTGTAAGAAAACATAACTTACTTTATTATATCCTGCCTTTTCTATTTCTTTTACTCTTTTGCTTAATATTTCGTTTAGAAACTGTTCACTTTGTTGTTCTTTTGGAATTTCTGTTGAACTAACTGGTTGTGGTATTATAAAAGCTGTTCCTATAAGTAACATAAAACCAAAAAACCAAAATAAATGTTTCTCCTTTCGAACTAGTCTCCCGAAACGGGAGGGTCATCCTAAATTAACATTTTTCATAATAATCTTTTAAGAACAAATTATATAGTGTTGTTCTTGCTCAAAAGTATTTGTTCTTTTATAAACTCTCTCTTTCTTTGCAATATGCAATATTTTATCAAAAATTGGTTGCGGCGGGTGGGATTTGAACCCACGACCTTCAGGTTATGAGCCTGACGAGCTACCAAACTGCTCCACCCCGCGATATATAAATAGGCGTTAGCTTTGGGTTTTTGATAAAGGAGAACCCGTCCGCACTAACTCAGTATTGAAAACTCCTATGTATTATCTATCAAAATCTTGAATATCTTTTTTTGCGACCTTGCCCTTTGATTTGTCTTTATTTGTTCTATTTCCTTCACACCAAGGACATCCGCCATGATTTCTACAACTCTTACAAACTGCTTTTGCACCTCTGTAAGGTTTTCTATGTTCTTTACCATGTTCTATTGCTTTATTTAGAGCCATTGCTCTCACCTCCTATTATGAGGCTTTTTTTGGACAATGCTCCTTATACCATGCTTCTCCGGCTTCTTTTAGTTCTTTACCTTTTATTGATAAATACTTCATAGCCATAGGGTTTCTTTTTAACTTTTTATTAGTTTTACCCTTTTTATCAAGATTTGCTTGTGTAATTATGTAGTGTCCTTCTCCGTTGCCGCTTTTACCTTTTCTTTTTGCCATTTTTAAATTACACCTCTTTCATTTATTTACAAATATATTATATAATAAATTTTATAAAAAATCAACAAGAATTTGCGGGTTCCGGTATGTGAACACTAGCGCTGCCAATATTCATACACCGGTCCGCGCGTCTATATTTACTCTTACAACCATATAAATTATATGCATCTATATAATAGGAAAATCCCGATTAACACATTAAGCATACTCGCTACAGACCATTTTCTAGAATGCAACTTAATTGAGGAAGCTACATCTATCGAAAGTGCTATTGCACTTAACTGTTTTGAGTATATGCGTTAATCAATAGCAAAACTATCAATACATATTTACCTACGCATTATACTTTTTCATAAGATACAAGAAGCGGTTCACATTAGATTATATTAGATACAGTCTTTTTGCTGTCTACTTCTCATTAAACATAAACACTTTGAGTAATTAGTTTAAACACTAGCACCACGTGAAGGTTTACTCTTGCTAGCTATGGACTATCGGGTCAGATTTGAACTGACGACATATACGAGATTTGCAGTCACGCGCGTTGAGCCAACTTCGCCACCGATAGACAAATGGAGATATATTAGATTAATAAACAATATGTTTATTAGATTATTCTATTGTAATTTCCTTTTTAGTTTCTTTTGCTATTGTTTTTTTAGGAATTGTTATATATAACAAACCATTTTTAGCAATAGCCTTAATTTTAGTTAAGTCTAAATTATTATCATTTAAAGAAATAGTAGAGTTAATTGAACGTTCTTTACCTACCATATCTTTAGTTGTACCACTAATAGTAATGCGCGCAATACCATTAACTCTTTCAGTAGACATTTTTAAATCTTCTTTATCAATACCTAAAATATTATGAATAAGAATTCTTGCTTTTTCATTGTCTATTGAAGAATAAGGGTGCATATCTTTTTCTTCTCTATCAAATTTATAAGTTTTTTTATCCCAATCAAAAGGGAATAAACTGTTGTCAAAAATTTCATCTAAATCTAACATACTAAGACCTCCTTAAAAAATCGTCTAATATATCTCCACATTATATCATATCATAAAATTTTTATTTTGTCAAACCCTGTGTTAGAGGAAGTTCTTTAATAACGCAATAAGTATTTTGAATATAAGTTTCAACAGATGGGTCTTTTGTGTAAGTTCTACGTCTATTTCCCATATCATCAATATAATCTATAATTTTTAAAACAGATTTTTTATCAATTTGCCCTTCTTTTTTCTTATTTTCCATATTAAAGCCCTCCTTTTATTTCTTTAAATTATTATATAATATTTTTACTAAAAAATCAAAAAACAGTAAAACTCTATTATTGTTTTACTGTTATCTGTGTTGTAATACTATGAGCTCCATCTACCACGTATAAATCAATGATGTTTTTCTTCATGCAAGCTCCGCAAGAATCTAAAACAATAGCATCATAAGTAGTTCCATTTATAGTTATTTTTATTTCATCATAATATTTGTGATATACAATTCCATCAACCTTACTCCATCCATATTTTAATAAATATGTTGTTGCGGTTGCCACTACTAACTTGCCTTTATATGTATACCACCCTTTTTCATTTGGTGTAAAATTACCAGCACATAATCCGCTAGCTCCTACGCAAGGATTCCCTTCTCCAGGCCAAAAACTTGTAAGTCTATAATTACCAGTTCCTCCCCCGCTGGAAGTAGAGCTAGCTTTTATTTTTTTAAGTTAGTAATCTCCTGATTAAGTTTATTTATTTGAGCATCTTTATTTGCAATAGTTTTATCTTTTTCTTGTATTGTTGCTTCTAACTCTTTATTTTTTTCTGTTAATACTGTTATTTTTTGCTTATTAATTTCATTTTCTTTTTCAGCATCAATTTTACTTTGTAAAGTTTCACTATAAAAATTTCTTAATCTAGTTAATTCTTTTTCTTCTTGAATGGTTCTATATGTAAAAGCGCCTAGACCTATAAAAGAAATTATTATAATAATTATAATTCCAATTCTCTTTCCTTTTTTCATTATATTCCTATAGCCTCCATCATTCTTCTTAAATTTTCTTTTTCTTCATCACTAACAACTGTTTTTTCAATAGGTGTGGTAGTTGCGGAAGTAGTTGCTACTGGAACATCTTCCCCAGGTAAAGCATTTTCTCCTCCAACCTCAACATTTGTCTTAGCGCAAGTAAGCGCGCATTTTAATTGTATATTTTCTCCTTCTTCTACAAAAGGAATTCTAATTTCTTTTTCATATATAAAACTACCAGGAAATAATTCTAATATCTTCTGAGTAGCTTCTTGTTTACTTAAAGCACCTTTAGCCATTATTTTTTCTCCTTTTCTATCGCCAAACCGGCATCTTCTAATATATGAGAACTTTCTTCAATTAATTCACATATATGACATGGTTCTCCTTTAAAACATTTTTTGCCACATCTTGAGCGTAATTCTCCAAAACGAGGTAAAACAAATCTACTATCTAAATTAATATTTAATCCATTAATTATTTCATTTAGATTTCCATACCATTCTTTTTTATTTTTATATATATTAAAATAATTAATACATCTCTCATCTTCATAAAAGAATTCACAAACATCTACAAAATCTTCATAGTCTTGTATATCTTCAGGTCTAATAAAAAATTTCTTTAAATCAGGAATATCTGCATATAACGATTGCGCTATGTTTGGAAATACTCTAATTTGAATATTTTTTTCTTTTGTTACTTTTGATAATTTATTTAATTCAAAACCTAAAGATTCAACAATGAATATGTCTGATACGCCACTATTTACTAATAAATAAAAAGCATCTATATTATTTATAAAGTCGGAAAAGAAATAATTTTTAATTTCATTTTCTTTAATTATATTCATTAATTCAGTTGTATATCCATTAAATTGAATATAAATATTTGGATATTCTTTTTGCAAGTCTTTTATAAAATTAACCCCTAAAGGTTCTTTCATATCAATTTTATCTCAAATACGCAAATTAATTCTTTTATTTTTATATAATTCTAAAAAACCAAAAAGCGTTTTATCATCAGGATTATAATCAATTGACCATTCATCTGCTTCTTTTATTAAATCTTTTTTATATGTATATTTATTATAAGGTAAACAATATTTCATCTTATTCCTCCTTTTATATTATTATATCAAAAAAAAGAAAAAAAGTCAACTGCGCAGATTTATCTAGCGCAATACTTTTTAATCTCATTTATTATATAATCAATATCATCTTGTGTCAAACCATCATCATTAAAACTAATATTTATAGAACCACTTTTTACACCACTTTGGTCTATTTTATATTTTAAATCATTTATAATTTCATTTATTTTTATTTCTCTACTTATTTGGTCCATTACAACACAATCCCAACCATTTAGTTTTCCAGTTCTAAATGTTTTTCCAATTTTTCTTACATCAAAATCAAACATTCGCGCACCTCCTACTCATCAAAGCTAGCATAATCAATTAATACTGGTTTTCCATTCCAATATCCTATATTAGCTGCCCTTAAATCTCTTATAAAATGTTTTTTAATAAAATTCTTTAATGCTATAAAATAATCAAAACCATGTAGTTTAAAGAATTCTGCTTCCCATATAGAATTTATATGGTAGAAATCATTTTCCTCATTTAATGACTCAATATTTTCTCTTTCTTCTTTTGAACTTTTACTTTCTTTTTCGTGATATTGTTCATAAGATAAATTTTCAAGTATTTCAGCGTAGGGTTGAATATATATTGGATACCCATCTATGTCTGTTAAATATTTTGTTGGAAGAAATGCTTCTTCTACATCAGCTTCAACAGCCATATTATATCTATTTGCCTCTTGACTACAATAGTCCCATTCATTATCCCCTTCTTGAACTGCGCATAACTCATATCCATCGCAATAATTAAAAGGTATTTTAATAACAAATCCTAATTCTTTAAATGCTAATACCCCTTTTGAACAACCATTAAATGTTTTAAAAGGTTTATTATAATGTTCTTTAAATATACGAGCAATATTGTCATAAAAACTATCATTAGTATAATCTAAATCTTCATCAAGTATACAGTATTGTAATGCCTCTAGTATTTCTTTCATTTCTGGACTTTCAATATCATATTTCATTTTTATCAACTCCTTTATTTATTTACATTTATATTATATTATTATTTATTTAAAAAATCAATTAAAAGTTTCTATCAAGATTTTGCAAAATTTGATTGACTTTTGGCAAAAAATATTATATAATGTATATATAAGGAGGTCTATATGTTATTTGATAAAGAGAATTTTTTATATGATAATCATGAAGTATTATGATATACCGACCATTTTTTATGTTATATTCCAACAGAAGATGAGTTATATAATTTAACTTTTGAAGAATTTGGCGGACTTACTACTTTAGATATTAGATATTTTATTTCTGTATGTAAAAGTAATGATAAAAGTTTATTTTTTGATGCATCTATCAAAATAAATCCTAAATATTATGATTGCGTATTTGAAATATTAAATAATAATTTTGCTTTAATTATAAATGATAAAAATAAAATAATAAAAATTAAAGAAAAAATCAAAGAAGTAATTTTAATGTCGATTGATACCTCAAGAGGCAACGAAGAAGATTTTATTAACTCGTTAAATGAACATGAATTAGAAGCTTTAAAAAGAATGATTGAATTATTTAATTGTACAGACTTTTATATAAGTGTAAACAAAGAAACTCAAGAGACTAATATTTCAGGTTCTGCTTATAGAAGTTTATTTTATAAATTAAAAAAAAACAAAATTGCAACAGTAGAGTCCGCAGGAGTAAAAGGAACCCATGTAATATTTCATAGTTTTACAAAATTAAAAAATTTATTATAATTATCATATAAAATGAAAAAAGAGGTGATAATTATGGCAAAATATCTTGGCAGCCGTTTCTTTTGTACACAATGCGGAAATGAGGGTATTCCCGTTCAAAGAAAGAAAGGTCAAGAAAGAAGTTCAGGACATCTGAAAAAATTATATTGTATTTATTGTAAAGAAGAGATTAATCATGTTGAAATAAAAGAAAATGATAACTATACCTATGAAGATTTTAGAGAAGAATATGAATTAGGTAGATTTAAAGAAGGCAATAGAGAAAATATAAATGATTTAATTATATGTAATTGTATAGATTGTCCATTTAATAAAGAGGGTAAATGTTGGAACTCAAATTATACATATGAGTGTCCGCATAGACCTAGAGAGGGTGAGAGTAATGAGTAAAATATGGTTAACAAGTGATACGCATTTTTGTCATAACAAAGATTTTATGTTTGGCCCAAGAGGTTTTAATGACATAGAAACACATGATTTATTTGTTAAAATGCAATGGAATTACTTAGTAGCTCCTGAAGATGATGTTTATCTATTAGGAGATGTTTTTCTAATTGATGATAATAAAGGATTTGAAATCTTAAAATCACTTAAAGGTAAAATTCATATTATTTTAGGTAATCATGACTCAGAGAAAAGAATTAAATTATTTCAAAGTTGTGATAATGTAGTAGAAATTACTTATGCTACTAGAATAAAATCTAATGGATTTACTTTTATATTAAGTCATTACCCTATGCTTGTTCATAATTTTAATGATGATAAACCATTATGGAATTTGCATGGACATACACATAGCCCAGAAAAACTTAGCGAGTTCTATCACTGTTATAATGTTGCTCTAGATGCGCATAATAGCAGACCTATTGAACTAGACGAAATAATCAATGATATAAAAGGAGTTTATAATGAAGATACAAATAGCAACAATTAGTTCTGATTTTAATCCTGAAACAGGAATATCTAAAACTGTTATTATGACAGACTTAGGTTCTTTTGAAGGTTTTGCAAAACTACACCCAGATGATAAAGCCTATGTTTCTCACTATGCTGGTTGTAGATATGCAGAAGAAAGAGCTGTTATAAAATATGCTAAAATGAAAGTTAAAGTAATTAATGCTCAATTAGAAGTGTTAAAGAATATTTCTAATGAATTAAGAAATAAAAAATATTATAAAGAAAATAATGGCACTAAACTATTAGAAAAAAATATTTATATTTTAGAAGATGATAAAGCATATTTAAAGAATGTAATAAATTCATTAACAGAAAGATTAAAACTAGAATTTGTAGAAAGAGACAAGCTTTTAAAGGAAAGAGAAGAAAAGAAACAAAGTAATGAATAATTACTTTGTTTTTTAGAATGGAGATGATAATATGATAGAAATATATACAGATGGTAGTGCTAAAAACAATGGAGCAATAAATAACAGCGGAGGTGCCGGTATATGCGCAATATCCGCAGGAAAAGTTATATTAACGGCATCTCATCAAGAGCAGAATGTTACTAATAATCAAATGGAATTAAAAGGTTTATTATATGCTCTATATTTAGCACATAATTTATATTCATATGATTTGTGTGTTATTAAATGTGACTCTGCCTATTGTGTAAACATATTTAATAGTTGGATTAACTCTTGGTATCAACATGGTTGGACTAGAGGCGGAAATAAGCCTATTGAAAACTTAGATTTAATACAACAATTATGGGAATATAAAAAAATAAACTATCCTAATTTTAAAGTAGAAAAAGTTGCGGGACATGTTGGCTTGCTTGGAAATGAAATAGCGGACGCTTGTGCAACTGACGACCGAGCAAAATTAGAAAAAATTTTTTTAGAAAACAATATAAACCACACAGATGTCAAAAACATTGACTTTTAGAAAAAATTGTGTTATAATACTTATGTAAAATTATGAAAGGAGAAAACTATGAACGATAAAAAACTTTATACTAAAGATAGCATTGAGTCATTATCGCCTCTTGAGTTTACTCGTCTTAGACCTGGAGTTTACGCTGGGGATACAACGTATTCAACACAACTATTAGTAGAAATTATCTCAAATGCAGTTGATGAATTCCGCCTAGGTCATGGTAATGTCATTGATATAGAAATTGATAATACAGATAAAGCAACTAAAATTCGTGTTCGTGATAATGGGCAAGGATTTTTAGTAAACGAAAAAAGAGAAGATGGTAAGACTGTCCTAGAAGCTGCATTCAGTGTTCTTAATACCTCTGGTAAATATAGAGAAGACGGAACATATGAAGGAACTTCACTAGGTTCTTTTGGTATTGGTTCAAAGATTACAACTTTCTTATCGCATAAGCTAGAAGTTACAACATATAGAGATAAAAAGTTTGAAACTATTGAATTTGTAGAAGGTGTTTTTAATAAAAGAAACACAGGTTCTTCTAATGAGCCAATGGGGACTGAAGTAGCATGGACTCCAAGTGAAGAATTCTTTACTCATACTTCTGTTGAAGAAACAAAAGTAAAAGAATTATTAAACACAATTGTTTGTTTATGTCCTGGTTTAAAATTTAATTTAACAATAAATGGTAAATTAGAAACATATATATCAGAACATGGACTAAATGATTTAGTAGATAGCGCAGTTAAAGATAAAGAAATATTAACTAATAGATTTAATATGAACTTTGCTGAAGGAAAAAACAAAATGGATATGGTTTTAACATATACATCAAATTATTCTTTAACATTAATTCCTTATGTTAATACAGGTCTTACAGAAAAAGGGCCTCATATAACACAAGTTAAAACTATTATTACTCGTGAGTTTAATAAATTCTTTAAAGAAAAAAAGTGGCTTAAAGATAAAGATGAAAACTTAACTGGTGATGATATTCAAGAGGGAATGTATATAGTATTTAATATAACAGCCCCTAACATTGGATATGATGCCCAAGTTAAATCAACAGTAACAAAAATAGATATGGCTCCATTTGCGCAAACATTAGCAGATGCTTTACAAGTATGGTTTGGAAATAATGAAAAAGAAATAAAAGTTATATTTGATAAAGCAGCAGCCGCTAGAAAGGCTAGAGAAGCAGCTAAAAACGCAAGAGAAAGAGTAAGAGAAAGTAATAAGAAAAAAGAAAAAGCACTTAAGTTTGATAGTAAATTAGCAGATTGTTATTCAAAAGATAGAAGCAAGTGCGAAATATATATCACAGAGGGTGATTCAGCAAGCGGTAATTTAAAGTCTGCGCGTAATAATGAGTTTCAGGCGGTAATGCCAGTTCGTGGTAAGATATTAAACTGCCAAAAAGCAACATTATCTCAAATTCAAAAGAACGCTGAAATAATGACAATGATTGATGCTTTTGGTTTATATATCGACCCTAAGACTATGAAAGTCACATATAACAAAGATAGCCTTAGATATGGAAAAATTATTATTGAATCAGATGCTGATGTTGATGGTGCGCATATCAAAAACCTATTCTATACTTTTATATGGAATTTCTGCCCACAATTAATTCAAGACGGATATATATATGCAGGAGTACCTCCACTATATAAAGTAACAATAGGAAAAGAATATAAATATATTAAAAATGATGAAGAATTAGAACAATTCAAAAAAACTATTGGCGATAAGAAAATTCAAGTAAATAGAATGAAAGGGTAAGAGATAGTCTGGCCCTTAGGCATTTTTCCACTTATCAGTGGGGTCGTGCGGCAACCGCGCGGCTAACGAGGGAGTCTTATAAAATTATAAAAATTTTGGACATCTCAGGACAAACTGAAATGTTTAAAATTCATATAATAATAGAAAAGATAAGATAATCTCGTGGGAAGTATATTACGATATTATCTCAAGAAAAGGAGATAATAGATATGATAGGAATTTATAAAATAACAAATCAAATAAATAATCATAGTTATATAGGTCAAAGTATTCATATTGAAAAAAGATGAAATGAACATAAAACTAAATATAATTGAGAAAGAGAAAGTAAAAAACCTTTATATTTAGCATTTCAAAAATATGGATTAGAAAATTTTACATTTGAAGTATTAGAAGAATGTAAACCACAAGACCTAAATAATAAAGAAAAATATTATATTGAATATTATAATACTTATAAAGATGGTTATAATCAAACCACCGGCGGAGAAGATAATTATGGAGAAAATCATCCTGGTCATAAATTAACTGAACAAGATATCATTAATATCCGCATAAGATATAATAATCATGAAAGAAAGAAAACTGTTTATTTAGACTATAACAATAGAATTGGAGAATCTGGATTTAAAAAAATATGACAAGGAGAAACTTGAAAGAGTATTCTTCCAGAAGTGTACACTGAAGAAAATAAAGAATATCATAAAATGCACACTGGAAATGAAGGTTCTTCAAATGGAAGGTCTAAAATAACAGAGCAAGATGTTTATAATATAAGATTAAGAAAAAAGAATGGTGAGCTTCAAAAAGAAGTTTATAACGATTATAAAGAATTATTAACATTTGGTTCGTTTAAAAATGTTTGAAATTATCAAAATTGAAAAAATATCGTAGTATAAACCTGTATCGACTATCCCCGTTGCTGGGGAGTAGAACTGCTATTGATACGCAGCTCGAAACGGTGTCCGCCGCAAGGCGAAGAAATAGTCAGTACCTTTGGTGACAAAGGATTAATACGTAGGAGAAATGTCGGTTGATGAAACTGAAGAAACACTTACTGACCCTGAAAATAGAATTATAAAACAAATAACAGTTGAAGATGTAGATGCAGCTGATGAATTATTTGATGATTTAATGGGAACAAAAGTAGTTCCTAGAAAAGAATTCATTAAAGTTCACAGTGCGGAAGGGGGATTATACAATGCAGAATAATGATTTATTAAATGAGTTAAGCACTAATTTTATTGAATATGCAGTTGCGGTTAACTCCGATCGTGCAATCCCTGACTCAGCCTGTGGATTAAAACCGGTTGCCCGCAGAATATTATGGGGTGCTTTTGAAAAAGGTTATACTTTTAGTAAACCCCATGTTAAATCTGCAAAGATAGTTGGAGATGTTATGGGTACATATCACCCTCATGGTGACTCTTCAATCTATGGTGCTCTTGTTAGATTATCTCAACCTTGGATTATGAGATACCCTCTAATAGACTGGCACGGTTCAAATGGTAACATTGATGGTGACGGACCTGCACATATGCGTTATACTGAAGCAAGACTTTCAAAACTTGCAGAAGATGGAATGTTATTTGGTATAAAGAAAAGAAATGTAGATTTTATACCTAACTATTCAGAAGATGCTGAAGAGCCTATCACATTACCTGCTATATTCCCTAACCTATTGTGTAATCCAAACACAGGAATTGGTGTAGCTATGGCATGTAATTTTGCTCCACACAACTTAAAAGAAGTTGCTCAAGCAATTCATGATTATAGTGAAGGTAAAGAACCTATGTTACCAGGTCCAGATTTCCCAACTGGAGGTATAGTAATTAACAAAGATGATATACCTTCTATTATGAGAACTGGTCATGGTAGTGTAAAAATTAGAGCAAAATATAAAGTTGAGAAACAAAATATAGTATTTTATGAAATACCGTATGGAACTTCAACAGAAGCGCTTGTTGCGGAAATTGGTAAAGTTGCAGAAAGCGACATCCCTGATATAGATAATATCCGCAACGAAAGTAATAAAAAAGGTTTAAGAATAGTAGTTGAATGTGCAAAAGGAGTAAATCCTGATGCTATTGCTAACAAACTATTCCAATTAACTGATTTACAAAGTAGTTTCTCATATAATCAAGTTGCCCTAATCAATAAAACACCAACAGAAGTAAACTTAAAAGATTGTATAGAAATATACTTACAACATAATATAGAATGTTTAATTAAAGAAACTGACTTTGATTTAAAGGCTGCTGAAGCCCGCTTAGAAATAGTTAATGGACTTATTAAAGCATTAGAAGATATTGATAATATAATTGCATTTATCAAGAAATCTGAATCTAGCGCTGCAGCGAAAGAAGGTTTAATTAAAGAGTATAAGTTTACTGAACCTCAAGCAAAATCAATAGTAGCTATGAGATTAGGTAGTTTAGCAAAACTTGAAAAAATAGAATTAAATGAAGAAAGAACTGAATTAAATAACAAAATAAATGAATATAATAATATATTAGGTTCTACTAAAAAGCAAAAAGAAATTATTTTAGAAAGATTAGATAACCTAGTTAAAAAATATGGAGATGCAAGAAGAACTGAATTAGCGCAAATTACTGAAACAAAAGAAGAAAAAGAAATAGCAACAGTTATCCCTGAAGATGTAGTAGTTATTCTATCTCAAACTGGAGATATAAAGAGAATACCTAAAACAAGTTTCAGAACACAGCGCAAAGGTGGTAAAGGAGTCAAGACTGCGGATGAAGCAGTAATGGCTACTATTAAGACTAATACGACTGATACATTAATGTTATTTACAGATAAAGGAAAAATGTATAGAATATTAGTAGATAAACTTCCAGTAGGAACAAATGTAAGTAAAGGCGCAAATATAGCCTCTCTAATTACTCTTGAATCTAATGAAAAAGTAATAGCAATTACTAATTTAGAAAGAGAAAATAATGCAGAATATGTAGTATTTATAACAAAACAAGGATTAGTTAAGAAAACGCCTCTTGAGGAATATATCAAAACTAAGCGCAATTCAGGTATTGCCGCTATAAATATTAAAGATGGAGATAGTATTGCAAATATTGAGTTAATGAATGAAGAAGATTTATTATTAATCACAAAACAAGGATACTCAATTCATTTTGAAACTAAGTCAATAGGTCCAATAGGTAGAGTAACTGCAGGACTTAAAGGTATTAAACTTTCAGATGGAGATGAGGTTGTAGTAGGGATCCCACTAAGAGACCCTAATCAAACAATAGCAATATTCAGTTCTATTGGAAATGGTAAAAAAGTTGATATTGCGGAATTCCCTATCCAAGGCAAAGCTGGAAAAGGTGTTTGTATATATAAATCTAGCCCAGAAACTGGATATATAGTCGGCGCTTGCGCAATTAGTGATGATGATAATATATTGTTGGTCGGTAAGACTTCTATATGTATATCTGCAACAGAATTACCAAAATTAGGTAGAATAACTTTGGGAAATATAATGATTAGAAATTCACAAATTAATTCAGTAGTAAAATTATAAACAGCTTCGGCTGTTTTTATTTGATTTATAAAAAAAATAATGATATAATATTTATATATAAAAGGAGAAAATGTAATCATGGAGATGCAAGAATTAGTTGAAAAATTAAATTATTATACTAAACTTTATGATAAAGGTAATCCCGCAATATCAGATAAAGAATGGGACGATATGTATTTCCAACTTCAAGATATGGAAAGAATGACAGGTGTTTATCTACCAGATAGCCCTACTCAAAAAGTAAACTATCAAGTAATAAATGCCTTAACAAAAGTAGAACATAATCACCCTATGCTTTCTCTTGATAAAACTAAATCAATAGATGAGATAAATAGTTTTATTGGGAATAAAGACTATATAGCTATGGCTAAACTTGATGGACTTACTTGTTCATTAAGATATGAAGATGGTTATTTAGTGTCTGCGGAAACGCGCGGAAATGGTATCGAGGGCGAAGATATACTTCATAATGCTTTAGTGGTAA
>Ga0310690_10002200_pt1 | contig 32358 bp, 55 predicted proteins | sample AusTroGonzalo_MG_2_FD_207661 | JGI IMG/M metagenome (GOLD analysis project Ga0310690, IMG submission 207661) | Bovine rumen microbial communities from tropical cattle in Woodstock, Queensland, Australia - Gonzalo_04 (v2) (version 2) | ecosystem: Host-associated > Mammals > Digestive system >...
TTCGCCAACTTACACCGACGGTCAATGTACAGGTTAAGAGCCAGGCTAGCGCTCAGGACATCGGAGCGGCTGTAAAGAGGACGCTTGAAGAGGAGTCGGCGCGCAGTGCAGGCGTTTACTACGGTAATGCCGGGTAGTTGGTCAGTTAAGGTGACAATTTCTGACAAATTATCAGTAATGGTCGCCTTAACTTGCGTAATTTTGCGAAAGTCATTTGCGTAATCTTGCGTAATTTTGTGAAAGTCATTGCGTAAACTCACTTAAAAATTCACTTAAATTCACTTAAACTCGCTTTAGACATTTAGACTAATTTTAGACTATTTTGGAGGTGTGATATGCCGTACTGGGGCGATGATTGGTATGAGATAATCATCAAAACAACGAAACAAAGTATAGCGCTTCCTGTCAATCCTACTGAGGTAACGATTGGCTTAGAAGGGGAACAATCCACCTATAACCTGATCGGTATTGGTGAAGTGATTATTCCGCGCCGCAGAAAACTGATTAACCTATCTATAAGCTCGTTTTTTCCGCGCATGGAATACCTGCCGTTGTCCGTTCACGAATACTGGTATAAGCCTCAGGATTATGTCAAATTCTTTACGTCGCTGCTTACCAATTGCACAGTTTTCAAAGTCTCCATTAACAAATACGAGGAGACAACCGGATATGATGGGAGTGAGTTTAATGCCATCATAAAGAGCTTTTCGACGACGGATAAGGGTGGGGAACCTGGGGATATTTACTACTCATTGGAACTATCAGAATACCGCGACACGTCTCCTCAGTCTGTGGAAAAGATCAGCGAGAATGAAGAGACATCCGTTTTGACGGTAAAAACAAACCGGACTGTCCCCGAGGATGAATTCTGCGTTGGTGATCCGGTCATCATCAATGGGCCGGTCTATGAAACGGACGAATCACCCGAAGTCACCGAGGAGAAGGAGCGCCGGGAGAAGGTCTCGAAGCTAAACCATGTCAATGCTCAAATCACGAGAGTTTTGCCACCGTCTCTCTTACCCGGGTATGATCGTGTATTCTGTCAGGGGTTAGGTTGGGTGAGCAAATCATCCTGTACAAAGAATAACATTCAGAATACAATAGAGCGAAACGCAACCTTTGTAAGGTAGTTGTTATGCTAGACATGGAGCTGACATTTGAGAATCCGGATACAGGAGAGATCTGGAAATACTACCCGTCTGATATATCATATAAGACGGAACGCACACCGTCTGCGGGTGTATTAACGGGGACGGTGCCTAATATCGGCGACAATAGGCCGCCATTAGGTGCGACCTGCCGGTTCCGTGTCGATGGCTATACTGTATTTATTGGCTACGTATTCCAAGAAGGATTGAGTTCATGGAATGAAATGAACTTTACTGCATACGACTGCATCCGGTATCTCAAAAACCCGTTCTCAATGTATTATTATATGGATTATCAGCCGAGAACGGTCATTGAGGATATGTGCTACCGTTACCAGATAAAGATCGGATCCCTTGTGGATATTCCATCCACAGGTTATGCACTGACTGTGGATAACGAGTCGTGTTTGGATGTAATAGCAAAACTGGTAGAAAATGCGACTATTATAACTGGCGAAGTGCTTGTATTCTTTTCGGAAAACGACAAAGTATATTTGATGAAGGCCAAAGACATGATCAGCGACGTGTTAGTCGGTGAAAAGTCTCTGGCCACGGATTATAATTTCACGTCGTCCATTGATGATGACACGTTCAACGAGGTTGCGCTTTTCCGTGAATCTCAGACAGTAGGTGGCAGGGCATTTGTTGACGCGAAAGATGAAGCAAACGTAAAGCGGTGGGGCCATCTTTGCATGATGGAATCGTGTGACGAAACCATGACGAATGTCAAGATGCAAGATAAGGCCCGAAAGCTCTTAGAGATGAAAGATCGCCCATTTAAATCCATGTCTATTGAGGCTTTGGGCGTATTAGGTCTGCGGGCAGGGATGATGATTACAATCCATTTCCCGACGCTTAAAGACTCCGTGTCGAGAAAACAACAGGTACTTATAGATAGTATTGAGCATAAGTTCGCAGACGGGCAGCACACAATGAGCATGGAAGTGCGGACGTTCTGGAGAGATACACCCGACACAGTCGCAGATATTCATGTGTATAATAAGCGCATCGACCAGGGTAAATGGATTGACGATCCAACAGACTGGGAAGTCGATCCGGCTGAACAGAAACGGCGTGAACAGGAGCGTGCCGCTGAAGAAAAGAAGCGCAAAGAGCAGAAGGCCAAAAAGAAGGCTGAAGAGGCTGAAAAGAAAAAGAACAACCCGGCTGTCAATGTGAAAGAAAAGGATGAAAAGAAGTAATGGCTAACCTACTTAATACAATACAACAGATCGCGGTTCAGGCTGTACAGGCCAATAATCCGATTTCGTTTCTCTATGGGACAGTCAAAAAGGTTAATCCGTTAGCCATCGAGATTGGGGATAATGGGTTAGTGATTCCAGAGGAAGGGCTGATTCTGTGCGAGCCGGTGATTGAGAAAAAACTGACTATTGAGAAACATACACACACAATCGGTTCAGCATTGAAAGGGCATACTCATTCAACCGTGACGGAATCTCCATGTCCAATAACAGGAGCAGTTGTTAAAGGATCTGCAGTAGCAAGCTCAGATCTCACTTCAAAAACTACGGTAGATGACACGGTACTCGATGCCTACTGCCATGAATTTAAGATGGACGATGAGCATAAACTTCCTGCTGAGCCGGATGATGATAAGATCGTCGTGACGATTAACAAGGCGCTCGAAGTGGGAGAGAAGGTCGTTATGCTGAAGGTTTGTTCCGGGCAGGAGTTCATTGTGTTGTCGCGTATGTATGACCTGGGCCATGAGGGGTAAGCCGTGACAAACTGTCACACGTTGCCTACGTATTGTCATTTGGAGAGCTGAAAATGGAAATAACAACGCCATACGTCAAATATGAATCCTATCCTAGCACTGAATGGGTTGTTGACTTCGAGACGGGCATGAACAACGAGCCACTCGACAACATGGACGCCATAGCACAGGACTTCAAGTTTGCTTTGGGGACGGAGCGCTACAAATACCCGATCATGGGTAAGAATTTCGGTGTGACGTTGGATGATTTGATTGGCCGGGATGATATGTTTATCGAATCCGAAATCAAAAACAGGATCGAAGACTGCCTCTCCATAGACGACCGGGTTGAAAGCATTGACAGTTGGAAGTTTACACGTCTTGAGGACAACGGTTTACTGGTTGAATTTACGATCCACTGCTATCAGGGGAAAGTTCCGATGGAGGTTAAGATAGGGCAATGATAGACGTATCAGAAAAGACGCAGGAGATCCTGCTTAACTACATGTTAGGGCTTACCCCGGATACACTGAATAAACGTGAGGGGTCGCTGATCCGTACGAGTTTGGCCGCCGCTGCATGGGCAATGGAAGGCTTGTATATAAACCTAGAGTACGTCCAGAAGCAGGCGTATGGCACAACGGCCACGGGAACTTACCTCGACAAGATCGCGGCCACAGCCGGCCTTGTGAGAAAGCCTGCCACTTACGCACAGCTCAATGCCAGGTTCAATATCGAGATCCCAGTTGGCACCCGGTTTGTTAAAGATACGGATGACGGTGACCGGGTGTATTTCGATTTGGTGAGTATTGCCAATAGCCCAGATACGGAATACCCAGACGCCCCGTTTCTTGGCGTTGTAGAGGCCGAGGAGGCTGGTTCTTACCCAAATATACTCAGGGGTAGCCTCTCCCTCATATCGTTCGCCGTAGGGCTAACTACGGCCGAAATAACGACCGTTCACGAATACGGTGTGGACGAGGAGACGGATGAGTTACTTCGGGCGCGGTATTTGGAGGCTATTGTACGTGTTGACTTCGGTGGCAATATCCAGAGTTACCGCAACTATGTGTTAGCACAAGAGGGTGTGGGCGCGTGTCAGGTCTGGCCGTGTTGGAACGGCCCCGGAACGGTGGCCATATCGGTTGTTTCGCCGGAATTGACTCCGGTTTCATCCGAACGACTGACGATCCTACAAAACCTGATTTGTCCGCCCGAGGCCGGGGATACGGAGCCTTCAGCAAACGGCTACGGTATGGCTCCCATCGGCGCTCAGGTTGTGGTTAAGACGCCTTCGCTTGTGGAGATGGGTGTAGAACTGTATGTAAAGCTATCCCCCTCAAATACGCGCACACAGGCGGAAATCACACAAGACATCTATGACGGCATTGTTTCCTATCTCAAGTCCACAACCGAGGACTGGGGCACGATGCGGCTCTGGAACCTTGCGCAGTATGACATCGTGATTTATGCAACAAAGGTCATTGTCGTCTGTGACGCAGTGGAAGGCGTCGAAGCGGTAACTGCGTGCATGGTGCGTAAAGGGGATGAGCAGTGGTCTCTGTCCAGTGTCACCATACCGCAGACAGCCGAATCTCAGGGCATCCCAGATTTGCCGCTAGAGAACCTAATCATTCATTACACCTAATGGGGGTAGCAAATGCGTTGGTATAGCATACCGGAGTTACTGCCGCCAGTATATAGGCAGGTGAAGTCAATGGAGGCTGTGGCGCAGGCCGAGGACGATGTGTTAGGCGGTGTGGAAAAACCGCAACCTTCCTACATGGAACTCACAAATCAAATTCTGGCCAACTTCTTCATTCAGACCTGCGACCTCGACACGATCCAATATTGGGAAAACCTGTTAGAGATTGAGCTGTATGGAACGGAAACGCTTGAAGAGCGCCGGGCACAGATCATCCTTTACCTGTCTGGAACGCAGGCCATAACCGACCCGTACGCCAAACAAGTCCTTAAAGACATGTTTGGGGATGGCAACTGGGTCTATGAACATGATCCTGATAACAACCTCATTCTGAACATCGAGATCTACAACGCGATCGACGATAAGGTCAGGCGGTTTTTGCTGTGGTTCTGCCGGGTCTGTCCTGCGCATGTACAATGGCGTAGTGGCCGCTATGAAGAGATCCCGACCGAGGTTTACCAGACCTTGAATGTCCAGAGTATGAACGAATCGTGGGGACAGGTTCGGTGTGTTGCGGGCATGGCTCCCCTTGTGTTTGTGGATAAGGACTCGGGAGCTATTACGGGTAGGGCTTACCCGAATGAGATCGTATTCGACGGGGCTACAACGTGGCACACGATAGAAAGCGAAGGCGTGATATTTGCGGGTGCAACTGGCCAGTTTACGGTTACGGATGCAACTGAGATCGTTTGGGCTGAACTCAATCCGCCGCCTGCCGGTTCTGTTGACTATATTGTGTATTTCAACGACGACCATACACCAATCACGTTTGAGGAGAATTAATCATGTCAGGGATGTACTGGTATGCGGTAGCTGCCTCGGATGACGTGGCGGGATTAAAGAACAAGGGTTTCTGCGTCAATTCGGACGGAGAGATCCTCTATAACGAGCAATACGAGTATGCGCTGGCCCGTATGTACACACATGACGGTCATGGGATCGTTGACGTGGAGACAAGCAATTTCACCTTCGACAAAGATGCGAACGACCGCATCACGATCAATGCAGAAGATCCGATGACTACACCGGTATTGTCGTATAAGCTCCGGATGACTGATCAGTACCCGGATGCGGAGTGGTTCTACTTCGCGGCAGATAAGAGCGAGGAAATAATCGAAGACGGAGTACCTCATCCGCTTTATAAGGCAGACGGAACGCTCGCTACAAAGGCAGACTATGCAGATTGTGAATTTGAAGCACTGAATCCGATGCCGTCTGAGGAAGTAGGCATGTATGGACGGTTTACAACTGCTACATTCAGCTTTGCGACGTATCAGTCAACGGCGGATGTGCTTCATGTAGAGTTTACCGGTCTGCATCAGGAAGACGATGAGTATTGCTTTGCAGATCGGTTACGTGTAGTCGTCACAGCATCACCGGAGCCGACGCCTGTTCCCGTCTGGCGTATTGCAGGTGGCATGATTGGGCCTGATAGCCGTACCGATTTTACAGTACCAATAGAGCCGTATTACTACACCGTGGATAATATATTTCTTGTGGGTATGATGCCGCCTATGGGTGGAATGTACGCACCTGCACCCTCTCTGCCGACGGTGAGTAGTGGTGGATTCATTATGCACAACAACCCAGTAACAATAACTGCAGGGGCAACAAATAGCGACTTCTATATCGGGTCAACGGGGCGACCGTTTGTATATGATGCGACAAAATCGTATGGCGTGCGTAAAGCAATGGATGCTATTGGCGGAAACGACATTAATCCGTCATTGCTTTCTTTAGTGGATTCATCCGGAGAACTCGCTGTAAAGAATGTGTCTGGTTCATCTATCACGGTTGAAGTTGTTTATGTCTCAGTCTGTTCCTCGTCCTCAGCCACCGTCATAACAGTTTATGACAGCAGTAACACCCCATACAACGCATTCAAATACACCTCAGATGGTACTGATTACTACTATGTCCTCGATGGTACCCAGACGGACTGGACAGACAATCTCAGTTCGATAGGGTATCATTTGCCGGTAGAGGTAGTGTTGAAAGTAAAATGGGGTGATACTGTTAATGTTCCTGCTGGTTATACGGTCACCGAGGTTAGGACGTTTGTTGGCTATGTGTTCCCGTCATACTCAAGTTATTCACAATCATTGATTGTTGCATACACTGGAAAAGACGAATACTTTGACAATATAACAAACCATGATTTGTTATATTATAGCACCCCTGATTCAATCATAAGCACATGGCCTGTTATTGAGGTGTTTCAAGGAGATCAGATAAATTATAGTGATGGTCCTCACATGAGTGGTCGTAGATTTACTGTTGGATATAAAATTTCAACTGCTAACTGGATAACATCAATTAGAAATACAAACGGAACGGATGTGACGACAGGCAATTATTCTATATACATGGAAGGCGACTACGATTCGAGTGCAAGTTCCGTTATTAATAGTGGAAAGCCTGCAAGATTACTATGGTTTACTTGGGATAGCTCAAGCAACAGTGCAGTCTGGCATAAATCACCTGAAGCCTTCAAAGTTCCACAGTCATTATGGTCATTCTCGAATGGTACATTCTCGTGGCTTGGTAACTCGGAAGACACAAGCAGTCTAGCATGGTACTACAAACACGATTGGGAATTATTCGAGTGGTCTGGGTTTGATGGTGTTTGGTTCTATGTCCACTGCGTCATGGAGGAATAGATATGTCAAATAGAATGAGTTGGTAACACTAGCTCAGTTGAAAACATCGGATAATCAGTACCTTTCAATAGTTAATTTAAACGGACTTGGTATTTTAGGAATAGAAACAACAAACACATCGAAAACCTATACAATTCAACGAGTGATTTGCAAAGTCGAGTAACCATGTGACCAATCACACCAGACGACGTGGCCAAACTAATCTCATTAACCCTGTTACTGTTTAAAGGAGGTATATTATGGGTTTCAAATACAAGACTTACAGTTTTACCGGTGGAGACGCTAATTTTCCAACTGGAACGAGTGCATCAGATATTCGCACAAAAGAAGAGAGTATCGTAAAGGGGTTCGCTGAGAATCTCATTGCGTGTAACTGCGGGTGGGCACTTGATAGCAACAGACATAGTAGTGTTACTGATTTTTTTGATGTCCCGAAAATGTCCAGTAGTACAGCTGCACCGGGTCTGTTTTTGGTTAATTCTACAAGTGGATGTAAGCTCTTTATAACTTACGTAGATGAAGGCAACGGCACAACAAATGGTATGGCCTTTTATGACACAGACGGCACAACAAAGATCATGCCAAATGATGATTGGGTTGTTCGTCGTTATCAAAGTACTCGTCCAGATAACCCATTGTCGTTGCAGGGATTTATTATGTCAATGATTCCGGCAGGGTCGTCTAATGACTTTGGGCAGACTGTGAATGCGTCATTTTTGCCGCCGGAGGCTACACGATTGTGGGGGTCCGCGGCAAATATTGCATATAGTTACAGTTATGGGCCATTTTTGGGAACTCGTGTGGGAACAGGAACGGTTAGAAAATTTTGTGTGTGGGCAACACCTTACTGTGTCGGTTATGGTCTAAATCATGTGATTTACGAATTTTATAATTTTTTATACGCAGTTGGCCGCATAATCGGTGATCTTGCATTTCCATCAGCAGATACAACAGTTCAAGCCAAATATGGAGTTGTTACATTTGGTAGCTCTGCGTCAACGATTGCTGAGACATACGATACCAATTCAGGATTTGTTGTTTTGCAAAAGCAACAAAGTATATTCACAAAGAGTAATAATTATTATACATCATATGATTGGGGTGAAACTATCAGTACCAATCTAAGTTATTTAGCCTCTGAGTCTACTAATGGTAATTATGCTTTGTGGGGATTTAGTGTTTGCAGAGCAGATGGGACGTGGGCGAGCCGAACATCAACATCATTTGTCGCGCCGTGTGCTAACAATCTTAATTTTGCATTATCAAATTATATTTTCGATGATACATCAAATAACAGACCGTGGATACCGTTTGCAATGTGTCTTTTTTCCAATGGTTCACAGACAGACTGGATCTATAACGGAAGCGGTTTGAAAGGGTACTTGGACACAGATTTATTCCGCTGTTCATACCAGTTTGCAACCGGTACGAAATTAGATAATGGCAATTTTATTTGCACATACGCCGGCAATTTAACACTCGGATGGGACCCGAATAATGAGGACTGGTAGAGCAGATCAAACGACAAACGGAGAAACGATAGTAGCGGCTATCATACAACACTAACAGCTTGTAACAATCACCACAATTTGTTATTATAAGAGCCTCCGAATGGTCGGGGGCTTTTTTTGTGCGAGGTATGGGATGAAGTGGAGAGATGGACGGACAGAGCATCCGCCAGAGGGTGAGTGGTGTTTGTGTGCCACGTGCGTGAGCGACATATCCGTGTTTGACTGCGTAATGTTAAAATCGGGCTGTAATGGCTGGTTGGATCCAGAGTTCGGAGGTTACAGTTGGGATGAGATCCCGAAGTGGTGTCCGATTTCTGAGATCGTGGAAGAGCTAAATAAACAATAGTGCGAGGTGCGGTAAGTCGATATTTGACACAGTACACACTAAACGAAAGGGAAAATCAATGTTCAGATGGCATTATGTAAAGTGTGATGGGTCGTGGGAGAGTGGAGCGACAGGTGATTTGCCGCAGAATATGACGGAATGTTTCTGTCAAATCAACAGTGTGAATCTTGAATGTAAGTTGCTTGAATTTATGGACGGTAGTTTTCTCGATGATCAGTGTATACCTCGCAAAGTATATCGTTGGTGCTACGTTGACGATATTGCCCGTGCACTCAATGATATTACACGGGCATTTATGCAGTCTGAGGCAATGAAAAAGGAGACAGATAATGGACAGTGAACTGGAGCTTGAAAAGATATTCAACCTTATACGCAACCCGGATGAGTGGCAAGTGAGACTGGTTGGTGAATACGCATATCTCAGGCGAAGTATAGCACGTCTCGAAGAAGCGTTGCGTGTCAGCCTGTTTTATACAGCAGATAAACAAGAGGACTATATCAAAGCACTTTGGAGACAGTTGCATGGTATGCGTGAATATCAATACTCAATAGAGGATCGTGCAATTCTGTGTGACATAGACATTATTGAGGAACTTCGTAAGCTAACCGGAGATGGTAGCGATGGACAGTAACACAGACTACCGGTGCGCATACTGTGACAAGGTGATCGGGCTGAATGAGGATGTGTGGCAGGATAGGTATATCAATATGTTCTGTTCTGAGCTTCATGCAAAGGCGTATTATCGAATAGAGTTTATGGGAACGCTTAGGAAGATAATTGAGCTAGCCATTGTAGATAGGTCTGTGGAACCTGATAAATAAACACGTATCAATAAAAGCAGGTGCAAAAACCTGCTTTTTTGCTATACTGCCCGCACCAATCACAGGAGGGTTAGACAATGGCGCAGGGCGATTCGCATACAGAATACATTATTCATGTCGTCTGTGAGGACTACGAAAACACCTACTATGGTTACACGGAGTTTTCGACAGCTCTACACGATGCAGAAAACTGGTATGGTAAAGACGGGCGGTGGGAGGTCATCGCTGTAACAAAGACTGTAATAGCAAGCAATATGGAGGCATTATGTCATTAGGCGGATATATGTTTGAGGGGCGTTTTTGTCAAAAAGGATCGCTCACGGATGTGCAGTGGTATCATCTTTTGCACGCAACAAGGGTTGCTGCATTCATGGCGGCCAATACTCGGGCTAATGCAGGGTGGGAATATGATATGACTGGATCATCGGACGGGAATATTCACTGTTTGGACGCAGTTGGAAACAACTACGTGACCTGTTTTAAGAATACGGCCAAAGGCACCTACTTTGCACTCTATACACTTTGTAAGGCAACAGGCACTGGGACGGATTCTGGAAGCGTGCAGGTCACTCAGATATATGGAGCTATACCAAGCTCGTCAACATCGTATTATATTGGATCAAACTGCTGTTGCTTTTATTCATTGTCAAAGTCACATATTGCGTATGATACGAAACCGGGAAGTGCAGACACGGGAAAAGATTTGTTTCCAGTCGGAAATACAGGTTGCACGTTAAGTGGCTTAGGAAGTGGCTATACAACCGTTTCTAATACAATTGCAGGAAGAACTAAATGTTATTTCGGTTTTGCAATAAAAGGTGATGACATTGTTATGCTGCAAGATGACACCTCCGTTGACGTCTCATATTTATGCACATCAATTGCTTCTGGCTCTGCATTCAGTTCGTTCGTTAATGCAAATGATACTAAAGGAATGTTTTGTTTGAATACGCAGTATAGCAACTCGACTGCAGCTTCCGACTATGAATATGGTGGAAGAAATGTTACATCGAATGCCCTTACAATGCAACTTTGTAATGTTGAAACTTATACTGGTTCCAAAATCCGTAGTGCTTCACTTGGGTTCACTCCTCTTACATATTATTCTGGGAATATGCAGGAATATCCATTTGAATCCATTTATGTGTTTAATGTTCCAAACTCGGAATCTAATGTTTATGGTAAGGGCACATTAAAAGTCGATTTAATGTCTGTGAATTTGCAAAATCGAAGCAATCATGTTGTTCCAACTGTTTATTCAACAGTTGCAGGTGGAAACTATTTGACAGTTCGTAATATAACTGACTCATCTTTCGGGTATATCTTTAACAGAGTAAATGCAAGCTCTGATCTGACAGTGCACGTTGCCATTTACTGCGGCTGGGATGCGTCTAATCCGGATATAACACAAGAGAGTGCGTGGACAGAATACACTGAATCGTAATTGGGAGGCTGAACTATGTTTGATGTAATGACTATTACCCGTAAGGGGCTTGAACTTCTTGCACAAGCAACAGCGGCAAATAAACTCGTGATCGTGGGCTGTGATGCAACGGCAGACTTCACAGACGCGGCAACAGCGGCAACAACGTCGGCCAGACCTGCCAACCCACTGGCATCGACAACGGAGGTCACGATCCTGTCGGCGTCGAATACGTCTGTTTTCACACGTGCCGCATTCATTGCGGGAACAAGTACGGGCGGCGGACAGGCAAAGAGTTTCTTTCTCTACGGCCATTCTGCGAACGACGTTACCCACGACTATGTGATTTGTGTGGCAAGTAACAACGAGAGCGTTCATATTCCGCTCCCGGGTGAGCTGATCAATACGTATGGTCTGGAATTTGAGACAGTGTATTCCGGGGCAGGGGATACGGTCACGGTCACGGGAACCGCCAACTATTGCACCCTCGCAGAGTTCAACGTGTTGAAGGAGCGGACGGTCACGACGCACAAAGAGGGAGATGATACCGCCGGAGATAATCAGACGATCCGAGGAGAGAAAACGTTTGTTGGGCATCTCAATGTCACGAACATGTCGCAAAACAAATTTTCCGGCATGTATTATAACGGAATATACTATGAAGATGGCGGAGATGAACTTGCTGGGATAAAAGGGGATGTTTCAACATCTTATGGTACAGCAGCATTAGAAATGATTGCAGGAGATGTATCAGACCCAGAGAATCACACAAAGCTACGGATTACACATGCAAACAATGATGATAGTTATAATGGACTTTGGTTTCTTATAAATTCTGAGGATGAAGCCGTCTTTTCAATAGAATATGATGATTCCATTTCGGATTATTCTACAAGCGCTCCGAATTTGAAAACAAACAGTCTGACCTCTACGAAAAGTAGCTTTAAGATCCTTGCAATAAAAAACTCAAGCGCAGCAAGCACGATTGAGTTTAATCAATATACAGGTATTGGATTAATACTTGGGACAACGACAGAGGATATTAATGTTCTTTCAGGCGGTAACATTCTATTAAGTGCCGGATCAGGTTTAGGAACAGTAACCTTGTCTGGCGAACTCGTCGTTAGTGGAAATGTTACATTTTATGCGAATGTTGGTAATGGATCGAACTCTACGAACTCCGGAAATCTGTATTATTATTCCGCATCAGACGGAGAATCTAACGGCAATTTGAAATTGTCGAAGCTGTCTGGGTCTCAGGCCAGTCTATATATTGCCGAGGCGGCCACGCACGCAAAAGTTAATTCATCAGACAGTACAAAAGCCGATTGCCCGGTTGGAACTCTTGTTGTTGCTTTGCTTGCGGGTGACATTAAAGGCGAGAATGTTACCGTTAAGGTTGGAGAAGTGTTTGCAATCACGGCATCGCAGGCTCTTGTGTGCGGCATTAAGTTACAAGGTTATGATTTTACTTCTAACTTGTATTTGCCCGCAGGAAACTACAAAGCGCTACACAATATCATATTCTCCGGAAGACCGGGGGCAGGCTTTACCGTTCCTGCCCTTATTCAACGTGTAGCTGATGATGCGTAGGGAGGTGTGATATGATAGAACCGACACCTGCCACAATCATTCTCATTGTATTTATTCTTCTTTTTGGCGTGGGACTACCAATCTTGAACAAGAAGGCTCCGAAATATATCTCTTACAGATGGTGCGTTGTCGTCGTTGTCCTTGCCCTGCTGATTGGGGCGGTCATCGACTTCGATGTACTGTCTGATGAAGCGCGGAAAACGATTCTTTTGGGCGGCCTGATTATAGGCGGCCTGTACATTGTACTTCGTACCGTCGAGAAGGCGCTGGCCAACGGGTGGCTTCGTGGTGCAAGTGTCGAGATCGAAAAGGGCGATGCAAAGGTGAAACTTTCGGCAAAGGAAAAACCTGCCGAAGAAAAGAAGGAGGCTAAACAATGACAAGAATCTGTATAGACCCAGGACACGGAGGGACTAGAGTTGGAGCTTGTTACTACGGTCGAAAAGAAAAAGATGCAGCGCTTGACATCTCTTTACACGTGGCAAATATGCTCAAAGAGAAGGGAATCGACGTTGTGCTTACCCGTAAAGCAGACGTCGATGTTACCCTTCAAAGACGTTGTGAGATATGCAATAAAGAGCGTTGCGACGCCTTTATTACAATTCACCTCAATGCCTGCAAAGATCCTACTGTTCACGGCGCCGAAACATACAAGTGGCCTACCTGTTCAAAACCTGAGATTGCAGAAAATATACAAAAAGAACTCGTCAAAGCAACTGGCTTCAAGGATCGGGGAGTAAAAACGAGCAGTGTTTATTATGTACTTAGACACACAAAAGCACCAGCATTTGTTGTGGAGTGCGGGTTCATATCTTATCCAAAAGAATGCGAGAAATTATTTGATCCTGACTTCCAGAAAAAGGTTGCATCTGCGATTGCCTGTGGCATAATTCAATCATTCCCTAAATAAGTGCTAGAGGGAGTGCGGCTGTAACATAAACACAAGGATGTAATAATGAGCATTCAAGAGGATGTTTTATCACGTGGAGTGCGTTCACGCGGGCTCCACATTTGTGTATTGGGCATCATCGGTAGCGGTAAAACGACGACAACACATAACCTTTGTGAAGTTATAAAGGAGCGTGAAGGTCGTTGTGAAACGCTGTTGGAACCGGTCGAAGACAATCCGATTCTTCCGCTGTATTACGAAGATCCCAAACGTTGGGCGTTCGCAATGCAGATTAAGATGCTTGCCAGGCGCTTTTCACAGCAGAAACTTGCGCAGAAATATACTTTAAACGGTATTTCCTGCGTTCAGGATTCAAGCCTGTTTGGTGATTCGTGTTTTGTAGAGATGCTTCGCGGAAATACAATGCACGAGGAAGAAGTAAACCTCTATTCCGAGCTTTTCACGATTATGGCCGATGAGGGCATATTATACCCGTCCGCCGTTGTGTTTCTGAAGTGTAAACCCGAGGTGGCGCTTGAACGAATTAAGAGCCGTGGTCGTGACTGTGAAGCCGGTATTCCCATTGAGTATCTGCGCGATCTCGACGACCAACTTTCGACGCTTTCTGAGAGTATGCGTAGATATACACACGTGATTAACTTGGATGTGAATAAGGATATGAACGCGGACGAGTTAAAGGAAGAGGCATCCGACCTCTACCGTCAAATTCGTGTGCTTCGCGAGCATCCGATCATGTCGCGGTTAGGGCAATGAGCAATTGGAAAGTGTGGGGCGTTGGCATAGGTCTGGCGGTGCTGTTGTTTGCCGTTTTGTTGGCGTCAACAAATCACTACCAGAAAGCCGCAAAAACGGCCCGTGAGGAAACGGAACGGGTATTAACCGAGTTGGAATACCTCAAAACACAAAACGCCGAAATACGCGAAATTTTGGGGCGTTCTTACGAGGCTATTCAGGCCGCTAACGCGGCGTTAGAGAGGGCAGGAAATGAGAAGGCGGACCGGACAGAGAAGATCCTTGATTCGGATCGTGACTGGCTCGATGAGCCTCTGCCTGATGGGGTGCGCGACGCATTCAACATCTGTACGGACGGAATATATAATGCCGCCACCGAGCCTTATCGAACCCTGTACAATACCCGAACCGACTCAAATGGAAACAAACAGGGATCTCGCGATCTATGCGAGTGATTTACTTTACGCCCTCCACGTCTGCGCATCGAAAGTGGAGGCTTTGAGAGTGTTTTTTACCCCGGAGGAGAAACATGAGTCTGACAGTAGCAGAGGCGTCGAAACGTCTGAGTGAAGCATTTGACATGCCGCTCAAACAAGCAAAAGAAGTCTATTACAAGGTATTCAAGATCGTTGTGGATGCGTTGCAGAATCCAAAAGACAGGGTACAGATCCCGGGTGTCGGATCGTTCAGCGTCGTTCATAAGAAGGAACGGGACGGGCGCAATCCCAGAACTGGCGAGACTATTCACATCCCGGCCCACGATGTGATCGTCTTTAAGGCATACAAGGCGGACAAGAAGGATAAAAAACCTGCAAAACCCGCAAAAAAATCTCCTGCGAAAGCGCCTGAAATCGTTGTCAAGAAAACAAAGAAATCAAAGTAAGGAGTCTGCATCATGGCAATTAAATCAGTGAATAAAGCGCAATATCGTAAACCCCGTGTTGTTCAGGCTCCAGAGCCGGAGCCGGAGCCCCAGCGTGTCGTTGAAGAGCCCGAGATCGAAGCCGGAGACGAAGAGGACAACCTCGACGAGGATCAGCTGGCCCAGCTTCAGGCGCTTTGTCAGGCGTTTGGTGGTGTAGGCGGTGCTTCGGATGAATCGGCCCAGTGGGTAAAACGGATCGCACAGGAGCTGCACGCCCTTAATAAGTCGGTCGGTGCTATTGCATCGATCATGGGTCACAACCTGCGTCGTCGGGAGGCGGCGGCCAAACCTGCCGCACAGCCTCAGCAACCGGTTCAGCGCACGCGGCCTGCGAAGTAACTTTCATGGGCAGGGCAACCTGCCCTTTATTGTATCTGCAAACAGACGGAGACTGAAAAATGGACTTTAAAAAAACTCCAGAGTATTTTGACTATACCGAAGGCAAAGAAATTTTTGCGTGGTGCTACGTGCTGGCGCCTATTGATTATTTTACTGATTGGATCAGCGTTAAAGACTTCATTAATAGGTGTATGGACATAAAGGTTAGAGATTATAAAGAGAATGATTACGCTGCCAATGCGTATGCAACGAGTTTTATAACCGCATTAAGATTCTTTTATGCGTGCGTGCATTCGCATAACGAGTTGAATAAAAAATTTGGTGTGTTGGGACTAGATGAAGGTCGTGGTGGGCTACCATACTTCATGCCTATTCCAACAACAGACGACGAGCCGAGTTGTTACTGTGTTTTATTTAAGAACGATAACAACGGAGCTACATTCATTTATTCGCCGTATGAGTTGCCCAGCATTGCAAAATCTGCTGAATGTATTTACGAACTTTGGGAATAAGGAGGTAAATAATGACAAAAGAACAATGTACAGCAATTATTCATGCCATTGAGGCGTCCACCAATTTCCTTTTTCAGTACGGTGTGAACGTCCGTGACAGAATCGCCGACCCAACAAACGACCGTGCGGCTGTTGCGGCAGACGCCCTTGTGTATAGCGGTTGGATTCAGACAATCGTTGACTCTATCCCAGACGACGAGACACCTGATGAACAGGATCCGTAATGGCGAACAACATTACTGCGTGGAAGGAAAGAAAAAACCAGTGTGAAGTGGAATGCCTTTTTGATGGCACTGTTTATCGATTCCGAGACCGTTCAAAGTGTGTCTGGGGCCGATTTGATCAGGTCGCAGACTTCATAAAGCCGGGTGAGTGGTATTTGATGAAGTTCAGGGGCGGCATTCCAGTTCAGATAAAAGACAAGCAGGGGCATGAGTTCTACACCCTACCTAAAATATACGTGGAGGCAATCAATGATTAGTTACTGGTATGTGCCGAAAAGGCTCTTAAAAAGGCGGATGCCGAAACACTTTCGGACAAAATACTAATGCAAAAAGACAGAAAATTCGACCGTAACTAGGGTAAAGCCCGGCCACGGAATGAGACACCTGATAAGCGTCAGACAATAAAAGATTCTATGGAATGGGATGAGATCGACTACGACGACCAGTATAACAGGCGTGGAAAACATGAACGACGAAGGCGAGAAACTGATATTGATTCGCGATGAGTTGTTACACGTCAAAAGAATGTATAGCGTTTTGCTTAAAGACAATCTGTATGTTGACTTATACAAAACGCTTACAGGCTATTATGATGTGGAGACGGCCATTTACCGAATCGAAGAGCGGATGCTGAGGTTTGGTTTGATCAAGCCAACAGCTGAGATCGAACTGGACGGGCTGAAAGCACTGGCAGAACGTGAGCAAAACAAATAGGGGCATGGACATGATAAGCATAGACGATATGGCGGACGAGTATGCCGACATTAAAGACATGGAGCCGATGGATGCCGGGTTTATCCTCGGGTTCAATGCGGCGGTTGAAGAGGTGTTGTCATTCTTAGACGATATAACAACCGAAGAGTGCGACCTTGAGGACGGCAGCCGAATGTCACGGAGGTATTTCGATATGGTGGCAACTGCATTTTCTGCGGCTGTGGAAAAGTATATGGACGGGGTGCGGACAGACGTTGTGCAATCGTTCATAGATAGCCGAAAGGAAGAAGAAGCTCAGCAGAGTAAGCGTGAAAAGATCGAGGCGACAGTGGATAAACTCCACGAAAAGATCAACAAGCTCGAAGACAAACTGGCCGACATGGATGAATAAGGAGTCTAAAAATGAATGAATTAGTACAGGTTTTTAATGGTGTTCGTGGATACGAGCAGGATGGTGTGGCCTATCTGCACATCGAAGACGTGGTGAGAGGGCTAGGGTTTGTTCAGGTCGCTGTTCAAAACGGAAAGGAGTACACAAAAGCCCGATGGTCTCGTGTCGAAGGGTTTTTGAATGATTTGGGTTTTGCTCCACAAGTGGAGCAAAGCGGAAACCAGCATGATTACTACATTCCCGAGAACATCTTTTACCGCCTTTGCATGAAAGCAAAGAACGAAACCGCTGAAGCCTTCCAAGCGAAAGTCGCCGACGAGATCATCCCGTCTATCCGTAGAACTGGCCGCTATGAAGTCAAACAGGCCATTCCAGACTTTTCAAACCCGGCAGAGGCCGCGAGAGCTTGGGCTGATGCCTACGAGGCAAAGCAAAAAGCACTAGAGGAACAGCAAAAGGCTCTGGCCGCACTCGGTGAAAAAGAGATTGAACTATCAGACGAACGACAAAAGCACAAACACGACCGTTGTCACGACAATGGAAAGTGTGGTGGCATTACCAAAAACCGCAACCATTACAAAAACAAGAGTGAGCGGCTTCAAACAGAAAATACGGAACTTCAAACAGAAAATAACGAGCTTCAGGATGCTGTTGGCCGTGGCAAAAATTGGATGACCATAAGTGTTATGAAGTCTGAATGGATTAGTAAGTATGATCACAAGCCTGACTGGAAGAAATTAAAAGAATTTTCAAAAGAAGTTGGTATTGCACCAATAAAAGATGTTGATGAAACTGTAAAACATGACAATGGTGTTTTGATGCCTGTGAAGGTTTTTCGTTATCATAAAGATGCTTGGGAACGATACAGGAAATATGAGGAGTTGTTGAAATGATGTTAGAGCGACTCTGTAAACTCGTTGAAGACAACTACAAATTTCTCAATCTTTCAGTTGGTTACAACAAAGTAACCGACTGGGTGATTGAGGTTAAGGAACGTGTATCCGTTGACCAGTCAAATACGATCTGTAGCTTTCAAAGCGGCGACCTAGATTATTGCGCCGCACAAGCATACATCAAAACAACGGACTGGCTCTGCGAACATCATGGGGGATATTAATGAACCCGCATACGATGACGTATGAGGTCATGGACATAAAACAATCCGTGGCCAATACCGTGTTTACAAGCGAATCATTTGATGAGGCGTTGAAAAAACTGCTTTCATATCTTGATGAAAAAGGATTTGCCCGGCTCGACCTCGTTATAAGGGAGCGTAAATCAGGCTATCCGATGTTTCGTCAAATGTTGCAGGAAATTACCTGCGCAAATCCCGACTCGTTCAGTTATTCAGACGATTATGGACATTTCTGCCCATCGGTGTATAATCCCGACTACAAAGATACAACATGGGCAGGATATGAATCATATTCAAAGCCTTTAAGAACCCTTAATTTTAAAGACAATGAATAATCACGAAGAACATAATGAACAAGTGATGCTGATGCAGTGGTGGGCACTCTCATGCAGGCAGTGGGATATTCCAGAAGAGTGCCTTTTCGCTATACCGAACGGCGCACGTACAAATATTGGGGCGGCGGTGAAATTAAAAGCCGAGGGCGTTCGTTCCGGCGTGCCAGATTTGTTCCTCGCTTACCCGAAGGGGGATAAACACGGATTATTTATCGAAATGAAAAAAGTTAAAGGCGGGAAAGTATCGGAAAATCAGAAAAAAGTTATAGCCATGTTAAATAAAAACGGTTATTATGCAGTTGTTGCAAACGGCTTCGAATGGGCACGGAAGGCCATTGTAGCTTATTGCGCAGGCGATTTACGTATTTGTTGAGGCATGGAAGGCAATGACAATCGAAGAGTTAGAGAAAAACATACAATCGGCATATAAATGGCTTGATCCTAGTGCCGAGGTTACTGTTTCATTTCCCGGCCAGCTGAGCGAATGTGAGGTCGCGGAAATTCATGTACAGCTTGATAATGACGGAGTTCCGAGGCTTGTTATCCGTCCTGCAATTATAGCATAAATCGAGGTGTACAAATGAAAAACTTTTCAGAATTACAGAATAAAAGTCTGTCCGAACTATGCCCTAGTGAGATCGACGCGATCCGCGAGGTGTATATGGACTATTTCGACGAACAAAAACCCCGTGACAAGGCGATTGGTTATATGGTGGTATGCGGCGGCATACCTGCGGCGAGACTGGGCCATATAGATATGCTGATCGGTTGTCCGATGGGCTGGCAATTAAAGATAGGCCGCTATGTAATTTTTATGAATATGCAGAATATGCGTTTCTTTAACGCAATTGATGGCTATATCAAAAATTACAAAGAGGCCTATGAGCTGATGATGCGTCTGGAGCAGATGTGGAAACCGGGCGAGGTCTATTATGACCAGATGCCCCTTTTCCGATCTGGCAGTACAAGCGACCGTTTGGGTGCGTCATGCGCTGGGAAAGTGATTCAGCGTGCAAATCGTGAGCTGGGCTGGAAACCGACCGGATTCGTGCTGCATCAGTTGGGCCATGACATGATCCTGCCCTGGAATGCTGCTTCCGGAGATGCTGAACAGTTGGATCGTCAGTCCATGCTTTCATTCTGTACGGCGTGAGGTTGTTGGAAAGATGGATGGCAAATGCGCCGAATGGCGTTCTGAAAAGTACGGCAAAACAGACTTCGACCGGCTCTGTTACTTTTTGCGCGGGGCCTACCTGTGTTGCAAGGATATTGATTCGACAAACTGGTTTGAGCACTGGCCGGATGACATCCGTATTTATGTGTCTCAGGCTTACTCGATGATTCAGGCGTGGAATCGTGTAAATCAGCTTAATAAGATCAATCCGGAACCGGAAGAGATAGCGGCCAACGAGAAAGAAATGGACGTTTCATCGGTAAACAAGCTCGGATGGTGTTTCCTTCTCGAAGCGCTAAAAAAGGAGGAAGAAAATGGCATTTGATGGACGCAGTGATCACTACTGTATGGGCGGCATAGAAGCCATAGATGTGATTGAGGAGTACAACCTCAATTTCCGCCTCGGGAATAGTGTCAAATACATACTGAGATGCGGCCATAAGGGAGATGAACAGGCAGCCATTGACGACCTGCAGAAGGCTGTTTTCTACCTATGTCGGGAGATCGATAAGCGCCGCGAACAACAGGCACAACCCAAACCCTTCTAACCTCGGTAGAATAAAAAAAAGCCCCGAGTTCAATGCCCGGGGCTTTTTCTTTTCCAAAAGGATTTCTCTAATGATCGACAAGTTTTTTAATAGCTGTTTTACTCGTTGAATGCAATAGAAAAAATCATCCAAAAGTTTTTTTGATTGCGTCGTCGATCTGGCTTTCGGAGAATCGGGCATAGACTTTGATGGTCGTGGCCGGTGAGCGGTGATCCAAGAGCTTACTCACCACCTCCAGTGGAACGCCTGCCCGAAGTGCGTTCGTTGCGAAGGTGTGTCGCAGGCTGTGAGGTGAAAGCCACTCCCCGTTATCATCCTGCCCAAACGTCTCATGCATCCACCCACCAAGCCGGGTTGCATACCGTTTTTTTACTCTCTCCCGATGTGCATACATCTCTTTTTTTGGATTTACGGTTTCGAGCGCTCGCCACAGCTGTATTAGTCGCTTGTCAACAATTGGTATTGAGTAGTCGTATGGCTTTTGAGCTTTCTGGTTGTACAGGTGCAGGCGATTTTGTTCATCCAAATCGCACCAACGTGTGTGCAGGGCCGAGGACGATCTGGCTCCAGTATTGATCATGATGAGTATATAGATTGTGTAGAGTGGCTCTTCTATAACCCATGTTTCCGCATAGTCGCGGAGTTTCTGCATCTCTTCAGGTGTGAGAACGCGGTTACGCTGATGCTCCCCCTTCACCATGCAGTCGAGTGCAGGATTGGCGACTGGCGCGCCGTGTGAGATCATCCATGAGAAGAGCGACCTGACAATACTGACATACTGCTTCTTTGTCTGAATTTTGTAGGGGCCTTTAAGTATCTCATGTAGAGCTTTTCGGTTGTCATCATCTACAAGAGAAAAATGCCTCGCGACCCCTCTGTATGCATCAATGGTGCCGGGCGTGAGCTGCCGGAAAGTGGCGTATTCATCCAGCCAATCCATGATCGTTTTTTCTTTTCTGCCCAATAGTGTTTCACGTGCCTGGCTGACTTTACGCAGAAACTCAACATCCGAATCCCCTTCGACTACGGGCACTGTGATCGATTTGTGATCAATGGTCAGGATGTAGCGCCATCCTTTGGCAGTCCTCTTTCGTGCGAGGCCCTTAATGTGTGGGTAGTCCATGCCTTTACTCCTTCATTTGTGCGTGGCCGGGCTCCTTTCCCGGCAGGGGCATGGATAGATCGGTTTAGTTGTCCAAGTCAAGATTTGGACAGATCAGGACAAACACCCGTGTCAACGCGGCAAAACGGCGCGAAATAAGGCGGTGCTGTCTCTACTGATATATTTGTCAATATTTAAGGCAAATCGCGCTAGAAGGCATAAATAAAGGCGTTTGCGGGCGTGTGTGTTTTTGGTTGTCCAAAGGACAAAAAAAAGATAGCGGGCAAATGGAGAGGATTTGAGCTGTCCAAATGTCCCGCTGTCCAAATTATCTCGCGTTCATTTCACGGTGTTCAAGCAATGGGAATGTTTCGCCTGTGATGATGTCTGAGCTGGTAATTACAGTTTTTCTAATTTTATATTCATTAGTTTTAAAATGGTTGAACTTATTTCTTTTGTCCTAAGGAGTTTAGCATCAATTCCACGTCCACGACTCAAATTGTCAGTGAGGCTTACAACGGTCAGCATATCCATGACTTTACTTCCAGAGAATCAATATCATCTATCAGCTTCCCGTGAGTGCCTTCTCGATTATCCCACACAAAGATCTTTGGAATCTTTGATTTGACCAGTCTCCGCATAGATGCCTCAAATGGAATATCAGACCCCATGCAGCCATCGACCTCCAGATAGATGTCGATATCGCAACCCACGAGCCGGAGGTCTTCACGTGCAACTTCCTCTTTTGCGGCTTTCACCTCAAAAACAAAGCGCCTGACAGCCTCAGCCAAATCCTTACAACTGGTTCGTACAGTCGGACGACATTCACCACCGATAATCGTCTGCACCGTGACTGTATATCTTTCCATGCTCTTCTTTGTCCTTTCGATAAATTCCTGTATTGCTTTCCTGCAAAGCGAACCGAAAAACATCCCTTTGCACTTCGCATAATCCTGCATAAACTCAAGCTCTTCCTGAGAGAGTTTGCAGAATATCTTTTTCAGCCCATCGTCTTTCTTTACGGACGGCGCACCGTCTTTACGCCGTCCACTACCAGCTCCACCCATTATTCAGCCTCCGATTTAATAAACCATAGATCTGCTGAAATATATCAGATGTGATTTTCAATATCTTTCGCGAAAAGATACATTGCAAATAATACACGTTCTTTTAATATATCTTCGCATGAATATGATATTGTCTCAGTTTCTGTTTTATTGCATTCTCTATCGTTGTGTACAATAACATACGCCACCTCACCACAGGTTGTATTGCTAACATGTACACGTGTTTCATTGCTTAATCTTTCTATATCCACAAAAATCGAATATGTTTTTGAAAGATTCTCAAAGAAATGGTATGCTGCATAAACAACATGAAAGTTTCCAGATTCTTTGTCTGTATATTCTTTTATCTTATAGTCTCCAAGAGACTTATAAAATGGTTCACTCTCAGGAGTGGACACTCTTTCAAGCACGACTTTGCACACGTCATCAAAGGATGTTTTTCTCATAGTTTTTCTCCCTTCGTTTAGCCGGGCTTAACGCCAGGCAGTTGTCACTCAAAATCTCCGTCCTCGCAATACTGCACCTTGTAATAGCCGCACAGCAGATCGTCCACTCCCACAATTTGCAGGACGAGGCGACCGTGCGGATAGGCTTGCCACAGCGACACCCAAGGCGACAGATTCTTTTTCGGGGTGAGCGCGCAAACCTCAGTATCAGGGGGTAGCGTTTGAAGCACTGCAATCAAATCTTTTGCTAGCATCGTTTTTTTTTCTCCCTTCGTTGTGCCGGCATGACGCCGGCAGTTATGTCCTAGACGCGCAGAGAGTCTCTGAGCGTGTCATTAAGAGCACGTGTGCCATACTCAGTCGTCTGCATCCACTCATCCTTGACTGCATCAAAAAAGATCTTGCGACCGATCAGCTTATAAGCCTTGCCATTGGAGATCCCTTCACCATTGAGGCTTGCGGAGCAGATGTTGCCGGTTTTGTAGCGGTCAATTCTAAGGCCAAAAACGGCTTCAAGCACATCATCATTGATGTAGTAGCGCTTCATATCGCCACGCTCCCATGCTTCAACGCCAAGTTCTTCGAGCTTCTCAGCAGTCGTTTTTTCTGTGTCTTTCATCATGGCATAAACCCCTTTAAGTGCTGCGGAAAAAGCGGCGCGGTATGTGACATAGGCGGCGCGAGTTTCGCGAGCGATCTGGTGTGCTTTGCAAAAGATTTCGTGTCCTGTCATCATCATGGCCAACTCTCCCTTCGTTATGGTGGGGAACCGTTCCCCGCCTTTGTTGTTCCCTGTATACCAGACTCTTTTTTGATAGTCAACTTTTTTCTACTTTTTTCTACTTTTTTGTTTCCCCTTTACCTATACCGTTTTGCATACGAAAAACGCCCCATCAGGGGCGTCTCTCTAGTCATCATCGTCAGCATGTTCGATCCAGTAGGCTACCGCATACGGCAGGCAAATCCCGAGCAGTGCAGATGGGATGCAAAGCAATAGTTTCAACATGGCTGTTCTCCTTCGTTTTGTGGGTGATTGATTGCGGTATCAGGATTTGTTTCATTCCCGGCCTCCTCCTCTTCGACAGCCTCAAGCCAGTTCCTGATTCCATCGTCAACAATCTTTTCCATTCTCCGCCTCCTCCGCTTCGACAGCTTCAATCCAGTCTATTTATTGTTTAGGCTCTTTTCTGTTTCTTCTATCCAATTCTCAAGCAACGAAACAATAAGGGCGTTTGTTGATATATACCGTCTTTTTGGTATTTCCTTCAATCTGTCATATAAATCGTTTGGGATTCTCACGTTCATGCGGGTAAAATTCGGATAATCCTTGTCGCGCGCTTTTTCTTTTGCCTTTTTCTCAGGACATAAAAACTCGCTTACTTTCTCCTGTTGCTCCTGTTGGTTAGGGAAAATAAATGCCGACTGTTCATTCGTATTCATCGTTTTTTCTCCTTCGTTTTATGTTTTTTTTTAAAACTGATCATCAAAAGATGCCAGATTTGAGAATTTTGTATATTGGCCGTCCCAGTGCAGTGTAGCTTTACCCGTTGGGCCAGATCGGTGCTTCGCAACAATCACCTCAGCCAGATTGTGATTGTCTGCAGTTGGGTTGTAGTATTCCTCGCGGTGAATAAACATTACGCAGTCTGCATCCTGCTCAATGCTGCCGGATTCTCTCAAGTCTGAAAGTGTTGGGTGCTTATCCGTCCGGCTTTCAAGAGCCCTATTCAGCTGTGCAAGGGCAAAAACGGGTACATCCAACTCTTTTGCAAGAGCCTTCAATCCGCGTGATATTTCGGCGACCTCTTGTTCCCTTGTCCCGTTCCGTCTGTTTTCCGAACGAATAAGCTGAATGTAATCAACGATAATGAATGAAAGTCCCCTTGTTTTTTTGATGTTTTTTGCTCTCTCTCTCAATTTCATTATCTCAATCGATGGAGTGTCGTCGATTGTGATTCGATCTCGCATGTGTTTGCTATACTCTTCGTTCACCGCAAACATGCTGTTCAGTTCTTCGTTGTCAAGATTACCATTCTTTACCTTTTGGGCGTCAACCTTTGCCAATTGAGCCACTAACCTCTGGCCAAGTTCCTCCTCGGACATTTCGAGCGAGAAGAAAAGACACTGGTTTACAGAAGATTGGTTGTTTAACACGTTCATCATCAGATTTAATGCAAATGCTGTCTTGCCCATAGCTGGCCGCGCCGCAATGATGTTGAGCGTTCCACCACGGACACCAGCCAAGATCTCATCCAGCGCACTAAAGCCAGTTTTGAGCGCCTTAATTTGGCCTTGTGAGGCTCGTACAGCCTCTTTTACGGCCTTGTCAATGGCATCGGCGCCGTCGCACCACGGCTGTTTTCCACCGATGGTAATCTCGGCCAATTTGTCAGAATAGTCAAGAAGTGTTGTGTCGATGTTTTCAATGCTCGGCCTATTGAGGGCAGTTTGGAGTTCAAAAAGCACCTGTTTGGCGTGCACCTGCTTCGCGCGCTCCTTCACCTTGTCTACATAGTATTGAATTGCCATTGCGGACGGAACGAGCGACTGAAGGTCAAAGAGGTAGGCCGAACAGCATTCGTGCGTGAACATCGGATCTCCGACCGTCATCATGGCCACGGTCGCGACGTCTATCGGATCTCCCCTTTTTGACAGTTCACACATCGCTGAATACAGACGCCTGCACCGCTCGTTAAAGAAGTCACCAGGTTCGAGCGACTCCTTAGCGATGCCAAAAACGCCTCCATCAATCAGAATGCACCCGATAACAACCTGCTCCATAAAATCCGGCGTATCACGATCGATCATCATTGGCCTGACCTCCATGTCTATTTACTTGTCTTTGTTTTTGAGATAATCCGGGGTGACTGCATCGTGAAACTCCTTCATCATCTGCTGAAGTCGTTTCATATTCTCAGCTTTTTGTCGCTGGTATTCTGGATCTTTTTCCCGTTCTGCTTCTTTTCTTCGTTCCTCATCCTGTCTGCGCATCTCTTCTCGTTCTGCGGCTTGTTTTCGTTCGTACTTCACAATATCCGCAATGATAGGGGCTCCTGGCATGTTCACAGGATCATCCGAATAAGCTCTTTTGAAGGCTCTAAAAACCTCATCTTTTGAGAAATCCTTGAATATATCTGCCCATACCCGTGCAACTTCCTTTCCGATCCCGTCTCTATCCCTAAGTAGGGAAAAGACATGATAAGCGCTGATCATGTACCGCCAGAAACCATAACATTCATCGACTGTCATGTTTAACCTCCTTGTCAAATGAACTGTTCGGAATTTCCGAACAGTTCAGAATTTAGAACGGAATGTCGGAATCGTACGATCCGCCAAAGGTCACATCGCTCGGCGACGGGTAGGCAGCTGTCGGCTGGGGAGACGTACCCGTGACGTCCTGCGGAGCGTCACCCTTCCCAAAGTTTCCACCTGAGATAATGTTGATGCTGTTGGCAAGGATTGACGTATATGTCCTTTTTACGCCGTCCTTCTCATAGTCTGAGTATTGGATTGTGCCGTCAACATTCACGACCGTGCCCTTCTGCACGTATTTGCTCATGGAGTCGGCCAGCTTCCCAAAACAAACAATGTGGTGCCAGTCTATGCGTTTTTTGTCTCCAAAGCCGGACGTCGTGGCCACGGTAAATTTGCAAATTCCTGTACCAGTCTGAGACACGGACAGTTCAGGGTTGACACCGACGCGGCCAATGAGAATGACTTTGTTAAACATGATTTAAGCTCCTTCAACGTAGAGGTCAATTATAGCATCATCAGCCATAATTGAGGATGTTTTGATTTCGACCCGAACGATTTTCCAATCCTCGGGCTTGTATTTGTCATTGTTATTCCATGCGAAACTGTCGATGTCTTCAACAGCCTCTTTCAGTTCATACCGGATACGGTGTGTTTTCCATTCACCGTAGATTTTACGCATGACCTGATAATAACAGTAGTAGTCATCATCGATCTGCTCATTGTCCAATTCACAGTTGATCTTCATCCCATCCTCCTACTGAAGCCTTCGTCGCAATACACGATCCCGGCCTCATGCAGCTTGTCTTCGATCTTGTGGTAGGCTGGCCAGAATACACGGTCGAGTAGTATGCCGTATGAGAGGGCGGCAAGCCCGGCCATACTGCAACCCAAAGACTTCCCGAACTTCTTTTCAAGGCCGATGAGGTGCCGCTGTGAACGGCTGTCCACATTTGCACGGATAAAGTCTCCGGGTGCGCCATGCCATGCGATCCAGACGTTCATGGTATCGATGATGCTTCGCCATTCTCTGAAGATCTCCCCAATGTTTCCACCGCCTGCAAAGCAGGTTGGGAACATCTGTGGGGCGATCCGGAAAAAGAATTTGGCCGCGTCATCGTAACAGACGAGTTCGCCCATTGCTTTGATCACGGTGTTTACACCACGCTGAATACAGATCAGGTTACGCATAAGCCGCTCGTCTTGCATCACATCATCAAATGGCGTTGTACACAGCTCAGCGAACAGGTCGCCAACACCGTGAAGCCATCCTGAGTAATAGACGAGTCCGGCCACGTCATCCCACTTCCCTTGCTTCGCATACGGATCCAAAACCTTTTTACATGTCTCAAAAAAGGCAGGGATTTCGGCGAAGTCACATTTAGGATCAAGTGTGTATCTCATTGTTTTACTCCGCTTTTGATGAATACTTCATCAACAAGTTTCATATTCTTAACATTGTATTCGTTAATTGCTTCAACCGTGCAGCCACAGGCAGACATTATCATTGCTGTTACTGCCTTGCTAATGGCTAAACATTCGTTTGGCTGTCTATCCTTAGTCATTTCTTCAAATAACTTCTTAGAATACATTGCAATTCGCACGTATTTCCACTCTTTCTCAGAATCAAAGCTCATTGTTATTCTCCTTCGTTTTTGTGTTGTAGTAGGCCATCTCATACCCGGCCATAAAATCCACCGTTCGGCCTTCAAAGTTCATTTGTTCAGCGCCGTTTTTGGCGTCTGATTCACCTGCAACATAGCCGTTGTAAAATTCTTCGTTATTCATTGTTTTTCTCCTTCGTTTCTTCGATGTGATTTCTGATATTGCGAGCGCTGATCCATATCTGAGCGACAACATTATCCCAGCCATAAAGAGCGTGAGTGTCGTTATGGCGTGCGTTATATCGTCCGATATAATCCTGCAACTCTGTTGCACACTTAATAATCTTTTCGAGTTGTTCTATATCTTTTTTCATGCTTACTCCTTCGTTTACCCGGCCACGTGGGCCGGGGTTGTTATTGTTGTGCCTTGTAGAGTTTAATGGCCAACTGCCTGATTTGTTCGTCGGTCATCTCTTCGAGCGGGATTGGACTAGGGAGTTGAAGCCAGGCCGAGTATGCGTTGCACACCTCTTCTATGCTTCCACCGTTTGCGAGTGTCTTGTCTCTGCACTCGTAAACATACTGACGGGGATCGCGTTTCTCTTTAGGAGCAGGCTTAGTGAGCCAATCTGCAAGCCTCTTTCCCGTCTCTTCTGTAATGAGAAAGGGATCGCGGAATAGCGAGGTTCTATCTTTGCCCGCGTTAGCGATGTGTGAGTCGCGATCCAGTTCAAACATAGTTGTAAACTCGTAGTCCATGCCGTCCCTTTGTACCGCACCGAGGCCAAGTTTCTGAGGCGTTGTTTTGCCTGTTTTCTCGTCTTTGTTCAGCGCATACTCAGTTTTGGCGCGCATAGTTGCAATAATATTAATTCTAGCGCCTACAATAGCCTCTATTAGTTTATTGTGGCGCGGTGTAACTTCACCCCATGCAACGTAGCTATTCCCACGGAACTTTGTTTTGCCGAGCGCATCTGCGATCTCCAGACAACCACCGCGACCGCTCCATTCGTGGGACAGAGAGTCGATGATAAGATTCTGATAGCCTGCGGCCTCGGCTGCCTTAATCACCCGGATGTAATATTCAGGTGGAAAACCGTTCGGATCCTGTTCGTCCCACGTATCGAATTCAAATATATCTGAATACAAGGATGCGGATCCAAACTCGGTATCAAGCAAGGCTGTATTGCCACCAAGCCCCTTCGCTATAAGCAATGCACTGTATGTTTTACCGGAGCCACTCGGGCCGGTCAGCGCCAGCTTAATCGTTGCATTCTGTTTTGTCGCTTTCTGAAATGCCACATCACACCTCCGTTTCTGGTAAGTCTAGCTCGTTGTGTCGAGCCAGTGTTTTGTAACCTTCACACACATCAATGTCGTTTTTACGTTGCCGCTTTTTGCATATTCCGAAATAAGGACATCCCGAATACATAAGGCAGGCTGAAGTGTTCGGATAGGTAAGCACATTTGAATCTTTTGAAATTCTGCGCAAAATCCTGATTAAATCTATTGAGCGATCAAATCTGTACTCTTCATCGTCTTTTGTGTAATCCAGACGATATCTGGTGAAGTAATCGCCTTCTTTCAATTCCTGCTCATACCGATTCAAGAAATCCTCATTTGATTCAGCTTTCTTTATCCTGATCGAAGGTTTTGAAAGCACATCGTAAATCACACCGCCAACGATTGATTTGTATCCTCCATCAAACGTAGGTTCATGAAGATTGTATTTAAGCCTGAACCATTCTTCCTGATACAGATATTCAAGCATGATTGCATAGAATGTCATTTGATTGTCAAATGCAACTTTCTCGAAATACTCAGGTGAAGGTGAGGAGGCTGTTTTATGATCTAGGATATATAACTTCCCTGATTTTTTATGCCTCAGCAATGCGTCGAGCTTTCCGGATAATGAGCATTTGGCAATAGAAGATCCTTTTCTTGTATGCAGATTCATTGGAACAAATAACGTTACTTCAACGTCCAACACTTCAAAATCTCGCAAAGGATCGTCGTCGTTATAACGCCAATAATCACAGTATGCGTTGACCATGCTGACGGCCTTTTCTTCGTCGAATGGCTCCAATCCAAGCTCTTCGGATTTCTCACGGATAACATCGGCAGCCATACGCTTTGCAGTGTCGTGATTGCCATCCTCACGCATGAGAAATGCTTTGAAATATTCCTCAAGTCCAGCGTGTACAGCCGATCCAAAGTCCATTGACGGTTCTTTTCTTGTAGATACAATCTGCTTTACATAGCGCAGATAATGTTTGCGCTGACAAGTTAAAAAGCAGTCTATCTCCGACGATGTAATAATCGGATTCATAATTATTCCCTCCATGAATAGTCTTCACGATCCATCGTGATGGTGTCGTCACTCACCTTGCCAGTTGCGATGCAGTATATCATACCGGCGGCCATGCCGACAACCCCTCCGAGGATGCCATAGTCAAAAAGTGGATCATCACCAAAATGTGTAATGGTGTGGGCTACACGTGACAATAAATTCTCATCCATTGTTTTTTCTCCTTTCGTTAAATGGATGTTATAGTTTCCCCGGATGTGAAGTCCGTTCGGTTGTTTGTTTTTTTTTGCGTTACCGCGTGTTTTTGGGTGTTAGACGGGCGTTTACTCGCCTAACCCCAAAAAGCCGCGCAAAACGGCAAATTTGGGCGGTTTGTGCGCGTGTTTTTGCGGATGTGGAGTCCGCTCAAATACCCGTTACAAATCAGCCCATCTCAGCTCAGTCTCAGACTCTTCCCAAGCCTTTTCTTTAAGCTCCCATTCGTGAATTGCATCTTTTGCCTGATTTACAGCCATTTTCCAGCACTCGCGTTTTTGTTCCCATGATGAATCGAGACTCCAGATTCCCTGCGCAACCTTCATCCCTGCCATGAAACCCTCGTAATATTCTTTTGTGTGCAGCATTCCTTTTTCTCCCTTCATTGTTTTAATTATCAGGTTAATCAGCTCTACTTCAGCTGTCTTCCAACACGCATTAAATTGATTTGTTGCGTATTCCTGATCGCAGTTCCTCCAGCCCAAACAGGCGTCGCCGACCTTCAGTCCGTGTAAAAATCGCTCGTGATATTCCTTCGTTTCCATGATCGTTTCTCCTCGTTAGAATGGCAGTGTATCCTCGCCATATTCTTTAATCCATGCCTCGTTAAACTCTTTGTGACGCCTGGCACAGTCAGACTTATAAGCCTCCCAGGCGACATCGTAGTTTTCGCTCGCAATTTTCCATTCGTCGTACTTCTTTTTTCTGACCTCTTCGATCACATCAAACGCACCTGAATAAGAATGAACGTCTAGCCTATCGTAAAGAGCATCTATAACTTCGTTCACACTGTTTAGAGCTGCTCTTTTGCGTTCGATCTCATAATTTGCATGAGTGTATGCAGATTCAAGTTCATAATCACTTGTTAAATAAGGAATCATATAATCCTCCTCTAAAATGGTATATCGTCATCGCTAAACTGCGCACCGTCCTCGTTCGCGGTCATCGCAACAAGCCGATCCTGATTCTCTTTCTCACTCTCCTTGTCCATCTCCTTCTCGAATTGACGAATGCGGTAGTCAACCATGCGGATCGCATGTTTAATGGCTGCATCAGCCGTCGTCATTCGATAATGGTGATAGAGTTTCATGGCATATTTGAGCGCCCACTGAATTTTCCAGTCGCGCCACGGATCAGGATCAAATCCCCAACATTCACTATGCTTACGCCTTATTCTAGTCTTTACAATTCTCATTTTCATTCTCCCTTCGTTGTGCCCGGCAGTTATTAAATGGGCAGAGCGTCAACCTTGCGATCGATATACTTCCTATACGTTGAATACTTCATAATACAGCTCCTTCGTTTTGTTATCACCCACCATTGGGCGATGTAGGCGGCAGGGATGCACAAGGAGAAGCGTGAGAAAAACACCCCATCCGCCTACGCCGCCCAATCGCGGCGCGTCGATTACAGCAGCTGCACCGGCATAACCAACGTACCGGTTCCAGCTTTACCTTCTA
>Ga0310690_10002201_pt1 | contig 32349 bp, 61 predicted proteins | sample AusTroGonzalo_MG_2_FD_207661 | JGI IMG/M metagenome (GOLD analysis project Ga0310690, IMG submission 207661) | Bovine rumen microbial communities from tropical cattle in Woodstock, Queensland, Australia - Gonzalo_04 (v2) (version 2) | ecosystem: Host-associated > Mammals > Digestive system >...
TTTATCTCCTTGCATTTATTAATTTTTCATAAAAACTATTTATTGAATATTCAAGTGCATCTAAACTGTCTATATCTGTTGTTCCATCATCAAGTCTTTCATCTTCTGCCTTACTATTCCATAAAGCCTCTTGTAATGCTTTTATTAATACTTGATTTTTTCTTATTATCTTTAATCTTTTCTGTGCTATTAGTTTACTCGTTAAAAATATTCTGTCTTTTATTGTTCCTTTATTACAATCCATTACTTTTATAGGTAAACGTTCTTTTTGACATTTTCTAATTAAGCCTAATGTAATTACATTTCCTAAAGCTCCATAATCACAAAAAGCATATTGACACATTCCGTATTTTTCATATACTCGCTTGTAAAATTCAATAAACTGTTCATATAATTGCTCTGGATCGTATATTTCTGTCATGTCTAATTCATCTAAAGGAACAACTGTTTGAAAGTTGTATGTTATTCCTGTTGCTACAAACTTTGTTTTACTCATACCTGCTCCATAGTCAACTCCTATTGTAACAAGCATTAGTTTTTCTTTTATTTCTTCTATATCGTCTATCAAATATTCATTTGTTTTATCTGCAAATAATCTGTATATAACTCCTTCTGCATTTCGAGCTAGTCCTAAAATATATCTATCGTAATATATTGTTCCATTATATTCAATACATAATTGCTTAACATATTCTTTTGGTAAAAATGGATTATCAAATATACTATATCTTTGAACATAAATATCTATATCAGTTCTATTTATAAACTCCTCAAACCAATGATGAAGTCCTTGAGGGTTTCCTGCAAAATCACACATGCTATATTCAAAGCTTAATCTTGACTTTAATAATTCAAAAACTTCTTTATTAATATCGTAAACTTCATCAATATATAAATATTTTATCCTTGCTCCTCTAAATCTTTTTACTCTGCCTATATTATCTGCTCCAATACAATGCACTTTTTCTCCAAAAATATATGCTATATTTTGAGAATTAATATCTGTAACAACCTTATCTCCAAAAATTTCTTGCATTGGTTGAATTACGTTTCTTCGTATTGTTTCTTTTGACACACCTGTAATAAAAGTTAATCCGAGGTTTATCTCTGCGTTCATCAATTCTTTCTGGAATAATAAATAAAGTGTCTATAAAAGTTTTTCCACACTGTGTTGCTCCTACTTTTCCATTCCATCTGTGTGTTGCTTCTCTACAATATTCAGCTTGTTTTTCACTTACTTCATATGATTCATAATTAATTTTCATTATAATCAACTGCTTTTCTTATTGACACTATTAACTCTCTGGCTTGTTCTAGTTCTTTTGAATTGTCTTTATTTAGTTCTTTTTCTTTAATTTCTAATTCTTTTAATTTTAATTCTTTATCCATTATTATTCCATAAGCTGTTGCTAAATCTTTTATATTGGTAAACATATCTATATTCTCAAGTTTTCCGTCCATTGCTTCAAATATTTTGTCGACAATTTCTATTTTCTTTTTACTACGTTTTTTCATTGCTTGAAGTACATCTTCTGTGTTTTCTTCTCTTTTTTGTTCGCAAGCCTTAGCAATATCTATTTCATCTTGATTTTTTACAATATGTCTTACTGTACTTTCAGGAATATTAAATTTCCTTCCTGTTTCAGAATAGTTTTGGCATTCTACATAATAAGCAATAATTTCTTTTTTCTCTTTATCTGTCTTTGCCATATACTATCCCTTTCTTTCTATTTCTAATAATCTGTTTAGTAATTCTTTCTTTGTAAAATATGTTTCCCAATGATCTTCATACTCTATCATATATCTTATAGAATACTTTACTTTATCTTTTAGTTTATATAATAACATTTTTATATATTTATCCATGTTATTTAATCCTTCTTGTTGTTCTTCTTTTCCTTGGAAGCGGTTTAACCTCAATTTCTTTTAATTTTTCTATTGTTTGAAGTTCATTAACCTTTGTTAATTTTGTTTCATCAACTTCTTCTATTTGATTTACAAAACCTAATTCTATAAGTTTATCTCTCCTGTCATAGTCTACAAGCCAACGTTCTCCTTTTTTAGGAACATATCTTTCGCCTTTTATAGCTGATAATTCGTTATCGCTTACATTTTTCTCTTGATATTTGCCTGTTGCCTCTACTAAATATTTCATTTCTATTTCCTCCTCATAATGTGATTTTGTTTTATTTAATATTTTATTATAACCATCTTCTATTTTTATAAATTCAAATTTTAAAGGTTTTTTCATTTTATTTGCTATTTCTTCAGCATTTGTATTGTCACTTTTGTAAAATAAAGCATTTACTCCATCTTCTATCCCTATTTCTTTAAAGTAAGGCAACTCACATACAACTATTGGAAGTCCTCTGTATAGTGCTTCTTTTAAACTATAACTATCTCCTTCACATATTGATAATTGAACATACCAATCTGCTTTTTTCATTAATGGTCCAACATCTAACCTATTAGGTACATGAACAACATTATTATTTTTCCATATTGAATTTGTTGCATATTCATTAGTTGTAACTATATACCATATAAAATTTATTCCTAATTTTTCTAAAGTATTTGCTAGGTATAACATTCTCCCGCCATCTTTAATATCTGATAGTCTTGTTGCACTTAATAATGTTAATATTGGTTTATCTTCTTCTAATTCATAAGGATTTCTACACAATATTGTTCTATCTATTCCTGTTATATCTTCAAATACTTTTTTGCTACTTTCAGTTATTCCTATATATGTTATATCTGGTCTGTCTTTTGGTAATCCTAATTTTTCTGTTGGATTACTATAATCAGTATGTATAACTGTGTATTTCTTCGCTTCTTTGTTTACATAGTTTAATATTGATGTATCCCAGTTTGTAATTATTACTTTGCACTTTATTTTTTGATCTCTATGTATATATACTCTGCAATATTTTCTTAATCTTTTTGACTGTTCTGGAGCTATGTTTTTTGTTACAACTGCTATATCATAATCTTTATATTTTTTTACCAACTCATATACAAATGTTTCTACTCCACCAATTGCATGAATATCTCTTACATAAAATATATTTGCATGTTCTATTACCATACTTAATACTCCTGTCTAAATCCCATAATAGATTTATATTGTTTAGCATATCTTGTTTTTGGTCGAATATAACCTTCTAATTCGCCTTTTTTCTCATAATCGTAACATCTAGCTTGTTGTTCTCCGTTCTTTTCTATAATTACTATACCTTTGTTACAATTTCCTTTACAGTTACTACATATATATTTTTTAAATTGTTCTATCATATATAGCACCTTCTTTTGTTTTAATAAACTCTATGTAATGATATACCATAGCTTTCCTAGAATTTCTATGTTAATATAACGGTTTGCAAACTTACCACACCTCCCTGAGGTGCCAGGTCATCATATCTTTATATATCACTACATACAATTTACTCAATATAATGGCACACGGTTTTTTGTACATAGAAAAATTTAGTTTGCAACTAGTATACACAGTGACTAATAAAACCTATACTATTTATTTATTTTTATTGTGCCACTATATTCAATTAATTAAAATACTATACAAAACACAGATGCAACTGGCTTTTGGAGAAAGTACTCTTTTATACAGGATTTAAGTTGCGAGATACCTGCGAGCCTTCGCTGTGTTCTGTATACTGTTGTGCTTAACTAGAATCGCACATGGGTAACAAAAGATGTATCAAAGGAGGCAATGTCTGTGTGGAGAACATTGCTATATATTAACCTATCTAGTATCGTTAATTTCAATAATAAAAAGAGCCATAATAGGCTCTTTAGTTTTCTACCTATTACCATTTTAACACATTTTTTTACTTAAAAAAGGTCAAAATAAGGTCATTTTTTGTTTAATTCATTATGTACTGCATATATTAGTTCTCTTTTTCTACGTTTGTACGTTTCTTCCGATTTATTTAATAACTCAATTACTTCCCATTTGTATTTACTCTCTCTAAATTCTTTTTCAAATATAAATCTGCTGTCTGTATCAACTAATTCTAATGCTTGAATAACTGCTTTATATTCCTTAATAGACTTTTGTAAATCAATGTTTTCTTGTAATTGTATTACTTTATTTAAAGTTGTATCTCCTACACTATACGGAGCTTTAGGAAGTCCATCATTAGGAGCTATGCTTAAACTTAATATATCGCTTTGTATGTTTATTATGTTAATACAATTATAGTTGTATCTTTTCAGACAATCTCTTGCTCTGTTATATTCTTCTTTACTTAATCTTTCCATGTTTCCTCCTCTTTTGTTTGTAATTTATCAAGTATTCTTGAATAATATTTTACAGTTTTTTCTAATGTTTTTATACGGCTTAATTGATCCCTGTATAAGTTTTTATATTCCCTATTTTCATTTTCTAAATATTTATTTCTTTCAACCAATTTAAAGTTTTCTTCCATTTCTCTTGCAAACTCTGGTCTTTTTTCTTTTATATAGTTTTGTTGATGTACTGCTAAATTAAAGACTTTGTTATAGCCTTCTAATATGTTTTTAAGTGCTTCTTTTATATCTTCTCTTTTAAACTTTAAACTTTGTAACAATACCATTTCATCTTTCAAATACTGCATCTTTAGTCCTCCTTTGTGTTATTTTTTTATTTCTTTTAACAATCTCTTTTCTTTATTTCTTAAAGCACAGTCAAACATAAAATTTTGGTATTTTATTTCTTTTCTAAACTCTTTTTCTATTTTCATTATCTTTCTTTTACATTTTATATTGTTACAATAATCAATTTTCTTTCTGTATAAAACTAATGTGTCTATATTTTTGGTCTCTTTTCCACAAATATCACATTTAAACTTAATCATCTTTAGTCCTCCTTATACAAATCGCTTGTGCCTAATTTTTGTATTGATTTACCTTTACATAGTTCTTCATAGTAAGTAACTTTTTTCTGTAATTCTCCATTAATTTTTTGATGTTCTTTTTCTATTTCTTCTAGTTCTTTTACCCTAAATATTATATTTTTTATTGAATTATCTACAATTTGATAATATTCTTCATAAGTTTCTGTATGCTTACTTTTAATAAACCACTCTAGAAATTCTATATCACCTTTGCAATTTAAAAACTTTTCTTCTTCTTTATTTATCATTTGTGTACCTCCAAAATATCTAAAATATAATATTCTTTATTAGGTTCTGCTCCCCATTCTTCTTTACCCTTACCTACTCTTAAGGTGCATATACATTTAATTGTTGAACTATCTTTTCTGTATCCATTCCTAAATACTATTTCCTCTATTCTTTTTTTATCAAATCCAAATATTTTTTTAAATCTTATATTATAATATGGTTTTATCTCTCTGTATTCTTCTTTCTTTTCTCCACTTTTTATCATGTCAAACCATTTCTTTTTTATCGAAAGTACAATCATCTCTTTATTTCTCCTTTCATTTATTGTAAGTTTTATAAAACTCTATCCAAGTCATATGTTCATTTACTATATTTTTGCTTTCATCTGTTACTGTTACACCTTTTATTAATATTGCTATAATTAAACATATAATTACTATTAATGCTGTTATTCCGTTTTCTTCCATACTTTCTCCTAACTTTCTAAAAGTTCTTCTAAAACTTCTATTTGTTCTTCTAATATAAATGAAATGTCATTATAAAACCCATTTTCTCTTTCTAATTCTTTTTTTAATTCTTTGTCTAATTCTTCTATCTTTTCTTTTATTTTTGATATTGGAATATAATTATTATCTACATAATCTAAATCTAATTGTTTCTCATATTCCTTATATCTTGCTATAATATTTTCATAGTCTAATATTTTTAATACTTGTCTTACTTCTTTTCTATCACTTTCTTTAATGTTTTCTGGTAAATCTTTATATTTAGTATTAATTTCATGTTCCCAATGTTCTACATATTGTTTTGGTATTGTTAAGCTACCATCTTCATTTTTAATACACTTACTATGAACATATTTCTGCCAATTAGACCATCTATTATGTTCATTATCTGCCAATTTTTCTATTATATCTTCTTCCATTTAATCCTCCACTATATATTCAATATTTTTAAATTGTTCTTTTGTTACTATTGTTTCTATCCCTTCAATATGACCATCCATATATGTACATAATCCAACATCTACAAAGGAAACATCATTAGCAAATTCTAAATGTATTCCATCTGCTAAATCTACTACTTCAACTCCATTCACATAATCTCCTACTTCTATTAAATCTATTAAATTTTCTGATGTTATGCCTAAAATTCCATGTCTTTCTCTATCAATTATGTCATTTGTATTTTTCACATTTATTAATATATTATCAACTACTTCATATTTCCTTATTACTCCATCATATCTATTGTAGATATATTTAGGTTTAAAATTTCGCATTTTTTCTTCTAATTCTTTTATCTTTTTTTTTGTCATTCTTCCACCTTCTCTACTAAATCTACTTTATCTAATTCACACATTATTTCACTTAACTTTTGATATGGTTTTTTTGATGTGAAAAAATCTTTTATTCTACTTGTTATTATTGGTAATTCTGGTCTTATTAACTTTCTATCGTGAATACATACATAAACACATTTATTTTTTGCTATGAAATATTTATATGTATTTCCATCTAACTCAAATCCAAACTTCTCTAATTCTTTTAAATCTACATTGTCTTTAATTTTTAACATTATCTATCATCTCCTTATCTTTCTCTTACAGATAATAAATGTTCAATAGCTGTTTTAATTTCTTGTCCTGCTACTGCTGTTCCATTGTCTTGTATACTTTTTATAAATTCTTTTAAAATATTTATGTGTAATGTATTGTCTGTATCTTGTTCTAATATATCTCCTAACATTTTATATACTCTTCTTACTCTGCGTCTTGGTATATAGTTTTGTAATTGTTCTTTAAGACCTGCTATTTCATTTTTAAGCTCTTGAATTTCCGTATTCATTTAATCATCTCCAAATTTTAAATTTTGATTTTCTATAAATAAGTCTTTGCAATTTTCTTCAAGGTCAGCTATTTGACTATTTTTCATTTCTATTACTTTATTTAGTTTTTCATTTTCTTTTATTAAACTTAAATCTTCTATTGTTAATTTAACTATTATTGCTATCTGTAATACTATAAAAAATATTAGTATTAATATAACTGCTATCCAAAGTGGTTTTTTTGGTTTATTTGCTATATAATTTACTTCACTATATTTTTTAGGTTGCATATTCTCACTCTCCTATTAAATCCCAGAATTTTTTTGCTCCATAATCATCTATTAGTATTTTTCTTAATTCTGTTAGTTCAATTTCTTCTAAATCTTGTATGTTGTGTTTTTCGCAAAATTGATTTGTTCCAAATGAACAAGCTCCTGTTATTGCTCTGTATTGACTTCTTGTTACTTTCCTTGTTTCTTTTATTTTTGCAACTATTTCATCTACGTTTATATTTTTCATTTTCTTAAATGTTAAATCTTCTACTGCTTCTCTTACTGAATATGCGTGTGCTGATAATTTACATTGTTTTGCAATATATATTTCTCTTGGGTTTTCATCTAATATATTATCCAATGGTATTGCTTTTATTATTGTTATATCTTCTCTTTTCTTTTCTGTTATTCTTATAGTCCATATTCCATCATAGCAATCAACTGCGTAAAATTCTTTTTGCCATAAAACATAATATATATTAGCTTTAAGCATTTTTCCATTATGGTCTTTATATTCTTTGTTTCCAATTTGTGCAGATTTTGCATATATTGGAATAATTTTTCCATCTTCATTTTTCCCATATTCTGCAAGTGAAATCCAAGTTCCTTTTTTAGCTTTTATAATTGACTTCCAACCACAAGCAAATCCTATTGAGTCTGTCCCTGAAATCTCTATTTGTGCAGAGTACCCTGAACTACCTATTTGTGCAGAGTACCCTGAACTACCTATTTGTGCAGAGTACCCTGAACTACCTATTTGTGCAGAGTACCCTGAACTACCTATTTGTGCATAGTCCCCTGAACTACCTATTTGTGCAGAGTACCCTGAACTACCTATTTGTGCAGAGTACCCTGAACTACCTATTTGTGCATAGTACCCTGAACTACCTATTTGTGCATAGTCCCCTGAACTACCTATTTGTGCAGAGTACCCTGAACTACCTATTTGTGCATAGTCCCCTGAACTACCTATTTGTGCATAGTCCCCTGAACTACCTATTTGTGCATAGTCCCCTGAACTACCTATTTGTGCATAGTACCCTGAACTACCTATTTGTGCATAGTACCCTGAACTACCTATTTGTGCATAGTCCCCTGAACTACCTATTTTTTTTCTACTAACACCATTATCGTTATTATCTTTATCACTATTTTTGATAGCTTCTTTTATCCAATCATACAATTTATTACTAAAATCACTTATTAATTTAAACCCTAATTTTTCTATTAATCCTTCAAAAAAATCAAACATTATCTTCCATACCCTCCTCTATTTCTTTCGTTAAATTCTAATTCTAAATCTTCTAATAATTGCTTTTGCTCTCTTTCCCTTTTTTGTTCTGCTGTTTCTACTCCAAATTTCTTATACTTTTCTGCTATTTTCTTTTTCTTATATTCTTCATACTTTGCTTGTTCTTCTGGTGTCATTGGCTCTAATTCTATATATCCTCGTTCTATCTCTGATGGTAACTCTATTGTTTCTTCAGTTTCTTGTAATGGCTCAATTTCAATATCTTTGTCTTTCAAAACTAACGTAGCACAATGTATATCTACTCTATGCTTATATTCTTGAAAAGCATTGTTTAGTTCTCTTTGTTTTTCTTTGCTCTGTTTGTTAAACCATTCGTGATTTTCAGCAGATAATAATGCTCCATTCTCTACTGTTGCTTTCCCTCCTTTTGACTTTTCCCTTATATGATGATAAGTAAGCTGTTTCATTCTGTGATATTGAGCTTTACCTGTGTATTTACGTTCTGTGTCTGGTCTTAAATGTAATTTTTCTATAAAACACTCTTTTCCATATAATCTTATTAATTCTTCTTTAGCACTTTTATTGCTTTTTCCCATTTGTAATCTCCTTATTTTACAATTTTTAATTCTAAATATGGATATTTGTATTCAAATAGCTTTCGTTTTAACTTAAACACTTCTGTTTCCTTTCCTTTAACATCTTCTATAACTATTTTGCCTTTTTCTCGATACATAAAATCTGCTATGTATTCTATCTTTCTGTATGTCTTGCCATTCTTTTTAAAACCCTCTTGCAATAAAAATCTTGGTTGCAATGTTAATTGTTGTATTTCTTCTGCTTTTTCTAATAATGCTAATTCTTTATATCTCTTACTTTCAGCTATACTGTCAAATACATACATATCTACTTGTGTTTTTTTATTGTGATATTTACTCATTTGTACCTCCTAGCTTATCCATTTATATACAATCATTGTTAAACCACTTATTATTATAAATAACATTGCAACCTTTAGTCCTATTGGTTTTTTATCTTCATAATCTACTAATAATGATAAAGTTGTGTTTATTATAAATTCTATTAAACAAACACCTGTTAATATTAATAATATTGTTTCAAATAGTGTCATCTAATCCCTCCATAAGTAAATTTTAAAAGATTTTTTCTAACACATTAACAACTATACTATCTCCTGCTAAATGATATAAACTACTATCACTTTGATTTTTACACACATTGTCATAATCTTCATCTTTAACTCCCATAAGTCTAAAACATTCTTTTGGTGTTAGTTTTCTTATTCTCATATTGTTTACTACTCCTCTTTCATTTCCACCTGCTGTTGTTAATGTTTGTACTTTATCTTTTTGTACTGTTCCCCTATGATGTTCCATTCTGCTTGATATATCTATTCCGTCTCCATTAGTTGCTTCTAGAAAACCTTGTTTTGTTGCGTTTTTAATTTTTATATAATTATCATCCATTCTACTACCTGCTCTTGTTGTTATTGTTTTTGCTATTACATCTCCATCACTTACATTAAATTTAAATCCATTTCCTTTTTCTTGTTGTTTTTCTTCGTTATGTATAAAAAAGTTTATCATTTTATTGCTTAAATAATACTTTTCATCTACATTATCCTCTAACATATCTTTTAGCTTTAATTTTAGCGGAATATATTTAGGAAAGTTATAATTATAATTCCCTAATATTGATACCATAAAACATCTATTTCTTGTTTGTGGTATTCCATAATCTGTTGCTATTAAATCTTTCCAATAAGATTGGTAACCTAGTTTTTCTAGTGCTAATTGCCATTTTCTAAAATCTTCTATATTTTCTTGACTATGTACTTGTGGTACATTTTCCATTAAAAGAATTTGTGGTAATGTATCAATTTCTTTGCATTCATTAAGTATTCTTTCAACTTCCCATAACATTCCAGACCTTGTACTTGTATCACTCATTCCTTGTCTTTTTCCTGCTAACGATAAATCTTGACAAGGGAATGAATATGTTAATATGTAATCGTATTTATCTTTATCAACAATATCTAAATCTTTTCCTTTAACTTTTTGAATATTTACTAAATTATGTGTTATTAATATGTTTTCTGTAATTCTATATATTTGTTCATCACTTAATTTTTTTATTTGATTCAATGTCATTGGATTATTATAATCATTGCTTATTCCTAGCTTATATAAATTGTTTATTTCTCTTTCTCTATCATAGTCTATTAAAATTCCACTTTCGTTAGTAAAATGTATATCTTTATATGCTTGAATAGATTTTATTGCCCATTCACATATTTTATAATGTTCAAATGGTATTCCTAGATATTTCAATGCTAATGCTTGACTACCATAACCTGCAAAAAATTCAATTAATCTTATTGGTTTTTTAATTTTATAATTCTCATATAATAAATCAAAAACTCCTATTTGTTGCATTCATCTAATCCCTCCATTTTCATTTGTTCTGCGTATTCTTCTATTACTTGGTTTAAAGTACAATTCTCGCATTCTTCTACTCCGAAGAAAATTAGGTTCAGCTAGTCTGTTACAGCCGTAAACAGCCGTTTACACAATTCTGTTATTTCCATAAGCTACCCTCAAATTATCATTGGTATATGGTCTGTTACTAGTGAATATCTTTTATATTCTGTCTTTTCTCCAAATCTATTTACACTTGATTCCCACTCTGTTTTAAACTCATATCCATCTTTCTTTAACTGGTCTATTCTAGCACCTAGCTGTGTTATTCCTAAATCTGCGTATGCTTCCCAACTTGATATAGAACCAAATTCTTTAATATAATTTATTACTCTTGTTTTTTGATTTATTTTCATTTATTTTCCTCCTTTGTTTGCATAAAATTGATTTAAAAATTCTTCTGTGTATTTTCTTTCCTCAAAATTTGTGTGATTATTCCTTAAATTTGCTATTGTTGGAATAAATGGATTAATTTTTATTTGCTCTTTTATGTTTTTAATCAACACATCTTTTTCTAAATCTTTTAAATTATCATAATACAACTTTAATTGCTCTGTTGTTAATTTTCTTCCATAAGCATTTTGTAATAAATGCACTCCTTCCATAAACTCGCTTTTATCCATTTAAAAACTCCTCCTCTGCACTACTAGATTTCTTATTATTTCTTTCCCACGTTCGTATAGTAGCTTGCCAATCTACCATAGGATTTTTACCTACTTTCCAACCATTTCGTTCGTAATAATCATAAAAATATTGTGTATCTATATTATTTTTGCGTTGTATACAATAATTTTTAATTTCTTCAACAGTTGGTTTAATAAATTTTTTTCTTTTTTTATTTTTCTTTTTAATATCATTTTCATTATCATTATCATCTTCATTATCATTATCGTTATCGGCATTATTCGCATTGCGAATTTTGCCATCGCATACGTTCGCATTTTTCGCATTCCATCTTTTACGAGCATTCTCTTTATTCTTTTCACACTTCTCTTGGTATTTTTCTCTATCTCTGTCTAATTGTGTTTTTATAAAAGAGAAAGCCATTTTTACCATACCATTTAATCTAGGAACTTCTTGTGTTTTTTCATATTTAATTATTGCTTTTATTAATATTCCTGCTTCTTCATCGCTTAATAAATCAAATTGTTCTTGATAATCTAAATATATTAAAAAGCTGTTTTTATCCATTGCTTTCTCCTTTCGTAAAAATTAGGGTAGTTTTGTGCCTACCCTATGTTGTATTTCTTGTATATTAAATTTTCTTCATTCCATTTTGAGCCGTAATAACTCTGTAAATATTCTTTTAGTTTCTGCTCATATTCTTTGCTGTTTTTTCCAAAATCTTCTTCATAATGGCATTGCGGACACAATGTAACAATATTTTCCTCTATTCCTAATCCACCATGACTACGTTTTATATAATGTGCATTGCTTATTCCCTGATTTCCACATATAATACATCTGCCTTTATCTCTTAAAGCTACTGCCATTCTTACTTGTTTTGGAATATCTGTTGCTTTTGTTCTTCTATGTTTCATTTAATCACTCCTTTGGGCAGACATGTGGCACCAACTCAATAATTCCTTACTCATACTTTGTTTGTTTATTGTAATTAATGCCACAAACTTAATTACATTTTATTGGCTACTGAATACTCTCTATTTAATTGTCCTTCTAATAGCCTTAATTTCAATTTTGTGCTATTTATTGCTTCTTTGTTAGCTTCATATACTGCTTCTTTTATATCTTTCTCAAAACGCAATTTCGCAACTTCTGGAACACCATATATAATTTGATTAATTAGTGTTACTGGCATATTTTCATCTGATCTTAATTTCAATGCTTCTTTTCTTAAACATATCTTATAATCTTGTTCGGCTTGTGCGTATTCTGTTCCACTTTTTCTTAATTGTTTTACAGATAAATCTAATTCTTTTATAAGTCTTGTGATTTCTTCGTATAAATCCATTCTTAATCTCCTTTTTTATAAATAAAAACTCGCATATTTGTTCTTGCATTTTTAATTGCTAAACCTGTTATTACTTTATCTGTTATTTGTATTGCTTCTACATAAAACTTATCTTTACAAGTATAAATTACATTTCCGTAATTATCTTTTCTTTTACTATCTTCTATTTTGCAATCTTCTGCTTTTATCCATATAAAAGGTGCTGTGTAAAGTTCTCTTCCTATTCCCCAATTAAATCCTGCTCTTTTAAAGCTATCACTTGCTAGTCCTTTTTCTTTTTCTGTAAAGCTCTCTGTTCCAGTATCTTCTTTACTGATCCATTGTCCTTTTTCTTTATCCCAAATTTCAATAATACAATTTGCATTATCTCTTAAATGTTTTCTTTGCCAATTCATGTTTCCAACTGTTTCATCTAGTATATCCATATCTACTCTTGCATCTTTGTATAACAATAAACTTAATCCAGCTTGTTTTACTTGTGCAATTCGACAGTCTATTTCATCAGCTTTTAAATCTCTAAATAAATATTCCATAATTCCTCCTAATTAATTTGTAAACTTGTATTTTGAGAATTTATTTTCACACCTTCAATTAATTCTCCTGTTTCTTTAAAATCATTAATTATTTCTTTTTTATCAATTTGAATTGTTTGAATAAGCTTTTTATATTTGTTTGGTATTAAACTTTCATCTATAATTTCAACACTTATAGGATTCTTTCTTATTGATAATTTTCCACTTTCTGTTTCTATTTTAGAAATTTCATTTTCTTCTAATACCAATTTGATTTTTTCTTTTAATGTTGCATATTGTGTTTCTAAATACTTTCTTTTGCTTGATATTTCACGTTCTTGTGATTTTAATTTATATATTTCATCTTCTATTGATAACAATATATTCATTAAATTATTTTGATTTTTTAAAACTAAATCTTTTATTTCTTCTTCTTTAATGCCTTCCACTAATTTTCCTCCTTTTTTATCATTTCTTCAAAAATATAATCTTGATAGGCAATATCTTCTAATTCTGTCCATATTTCATCTTCCACTTGACAAACTCCTTCCAACTTGCTATAATATGTATAGCAAGTATATTTTCTAGACTGCTTGACCTTTGTGTCGGCAGCCTTTATTTTTTTGTTGCTTTTGCAACTTTTTTTACTAAATCTTTTGCTTTACATACTATTATTGTTACTTGTCCGTTTTTTGTATTACATTTATAAAACATACTTAATCCTCCAATCCTAATAATTTTTTCTTTTTTGGTGTTAAATTATTTGTTACAATTTCCATGTTGTTTTCTAATACTACTACTTTGTTTCTTAATTCTCTGTTAGTATCCAATAAAATCCAATTGTTATGCTCTAACTCTTTGTTTCTATCTTTAAGCCTTCTGTTTTCATTTTCTAGCTGATTAATAACTTTTCTTAAATGTTTTCCTAATAACATATTTCCACCTCCTATCTTTAATAAAATATAAATATTCCTGCTTTCACAAATGCGTAAATTTCTATTAATGTTACTAATAAAATAAATGGTGTGTATAAAAATACAACTCTTCTTAATCTATATTTCAATTCTTTTTTCATTTGTTAATCATCCTTTCTTATAAAAACTCCTTCTTTTGTTGCAAACATTTCAATTTTATCTCCTATATTCCACTCTAAAAATCTTCTAACATTTTCGGGAATATAAATTTGTTTGTCTCTGTAAATTTTTGATTTTACAGGTATCTGTTCCTCTATGTTTAAATTCATACTTCCCTCCTTTCTCAATAAAAAAATAAGTACCGTATTTGGTACTTATTACTTAAATATTTTATTTTTATTTACATAACATTGCGTTTTTTCAAAGTTTTGTACAATGTGATGTAGGTAAAAAAATAAAATATATTGACGTCAAAATCTAAAATGCAAGTACCAAATTCTGTACTTACTATATACCTTTAAATTTCGTTTGTCAATACTTTTTGCAAATATTTTTAAAAATATTTTGTAATGTCGAAAACCTTTGTGTTTACTGGATTTGCGGTTGTTTGGTAATCGTAAAATTCTTCCCAGTCAGCAACAGGTCGCCTTAAAAATTTATAGTAAGTTCCGCCCAGATTCAAGTGTATATTTATTGTCGTAAAAATCATTATCAATATAAAATCTTTGTCTATAACGATTATGCTTTTTTTCTAATTCTTCGACTTTTCTTAATATATCTTCACGAGTTGTCATATATTTGTATTCTATAATATAAGGTAGTGCTTTTTCAACTTGAATAAATAAACAATATTCATATTCTGGGTGTTTATCATTTAAGAAATACATTTTATATACCTCCTTTGATATTATATTTTAACATAAAACCAGTATTATGTCAACTAAAAGAAGGCAAAAGAGTATTTTAGGCATAAAAAATAAGCCTAGAGCAAATGCCCTAGGCTGTAAGGTTTTAGCGATTTTAAAAAACGCACGAGGATCGTTTCTAAGCCGTTTTCATATTAAATTAATATACTTATATACCTCAAAAAGCACTATTTTTACGCATTTTCAAGATTTTCTATTATCGTAGGCAAATCTCTATAATAACCTATCTCCATATCAGGATTTATACTTGCTTCTGCTGTATAATGTGTTACTTCTTTGTAAGTACCGTCTGATATTATTTCATCTATTACTGCTTGTTGTTCACTTGTAAAGTTAGTTTCGCTTGGTGTTGCTAGTTCATATTCTACAGTGATTGGATTGCTTGCCAACCAAGTCCTTAAAGCCTCAACAGTTGAAGCTTTTGTTTTGTCTATGTATATTGTAAAATATTCAGGGTAGCTTCTTGAAGCTGTCCTGCAATGTTCAGTATCATTTTCGCCACTTTCAGCAATGAAATGACTACATATAGCTTTTTGGTCATCAGTTACTTTTCCGTTTGGCAAAGCATTTGAGAAACCAAAACTACACACATTTGTCATTGTACTTCTTAAGGTCCAATCTTCGTCATTACTTCCATCAAATACTACTTGTGCTTTTGTATTCTTAACCTTTCCGTCTATTGTTCCATCTTGCATTAGTTTTTGTCCTTCACTTAATGGGAAGTAGTATGTTTTTTCTGCGTGAGGGACATAAGTATCTGCATACTGTTGTTCGCACACAAACATATTTGGTACTGTTAAATTTCTTGTATCAGAAGTATCATAAATAAATAAATAGTGTGAAGTTGCATCTGTTGTAATAGTAAATCTTGAAGTACCATTCGCAAAAGCTGTGCTTCTATTAATTACTCCTAAAACTGGGTAATTGTCAAAAGCTCTAACTCTACAATTATCATCAACAAATACAGAAAAATCTCCATCTATTACATAAGTTGTTGAAGGTTTACATGGTACTATTTGAGCTATATTGTAATTTGCTACTTCTAATATTCTGTCATTTCCAGAAGAAGTTATTTTTAATTTTTGGTCAAACTGTTCTTTTGCAAAATTCTTATTCATTTTATTAATTTCAATACAACCATAAGGAACATAGTCGCCACCTTCTTTTGATAACATTAAGCCAGTATAAGTGATATCAATATTCGCTGATGAAGAATAACTACTTTGTGAATACAATATAATTTTTGTAATAGTATCATTAAAAGTCATTGTTCTTGAAAGTGTTGAAGCTGTAAATGTTTCGCTACCTAAAGAAGTGTCGTTATGATAAAATGTGAATAAACTACTTTCACTTCCTGTTGTTTGTCTTTTTTGGCAATTAAATACATAAGTTCCTGCTGGTATGTTTAAGTCTGTAATTTCTTTGTATCTTGTAAATGTTAAGACTTCTGGCACATTTAATTTATTTTTTCCTTCTACATTCTTTATCTCTTGTGGATAACTAGGAGAAGGACTTGGAAGTCCACCGAGTATATGGCTCGTAGTCTGGCATTGTTTCTTCTGTGTATTCTCCTTCTACCAACATGAAATTGGTAAATGTTAATATTGAATTTCTACTACTTGGATTTTGGTCGTCCCATAAAATTTGATTTAAATTTAAAACTGTATCTTGTGGCAATACGCATACATTTCTTCCATTTTTTAAATTAAAAATTGTTCCTCCGCCCCATAAAGTAAATGGAATTGAAGTATCTACCATTCCAGAAACTTCAAAAGCAAGTGTATAAGTTTTAGATAGAGGACTTTCAAATGTATTTGAAATAAAGAAATATCTATCATTACTTGTAGACATATTAACAATAATTCCTTTATTATCGTTAATCATTGTGTAGCCTTCGCCTGTTCTTCCTACAATCGTATCAAGCATTTGTTTTCCTGTTGTAGTAAACTGTTCTGTTTTTCCTTTTAATACAAATTTATTTAATGGTAAATCAGCACTATCGTTCATATATGCTGGGTTAGTGTTTGTTGTGCCACTTGGAGTGTTGGCTAATATACGATTTTGTCTTGCTATTACTTCATCTAATTGAGCTTGTGTTACTTCGCCATCTTCTCCATTTGTAACTTCGTAAGTTGTGGTTGTTCCGTTTGTATAAGTTATTGTATAAGTATCTACTAATCCACTTGTACTTGTTTTTGCTATACTTGATATTCCATTTCCTGTTGGACCGCTGTGGTCCATCATTTCCTGTATTTCCTTTTTGAGCAATTAATTGCCATTTACTAGCATCAGAAGGAAGAACTCCTGTTGAATTTGCTATTGCAACATAACTGCTACCATTATAATTTACTAAATCAAATAAAAAATATTCAGTTGAGCTACTATATTCTCCTCTTGAAACAAATCTTATTCTACCTGCATTTATTTGTGCCATATTATTCTTCCTCCTTTACTAATTGCCAGTGATAACCACCGCATTGATTTCTTTTTCCATGCAAACAATCCCATATATGAAATAAATTTAATTCTTTTTCTGCATCTTTTATACTTTCAAAAACTTTATTTAATTCAACGCATAATACGGGTACTTTTTTGTTTTTGCTGTTTTCATGGTATTCTCCTTTTTTAAACTCTGTTTTTGGTGAATAATGTCTGCCTTTTTGAGCTAAACTCATATTTCTTTTCTGCTTTTCTGTTACTATTTGTGTGAATCCTTTAAATCCACCACTTTGAATATTATAGCCTTTTCTTACAGTATCATATTTTTTTATAAATCCTTCTTCAACCATTCCCGCTATTTCTCTATTTTCGGTTTCAAACAAAATATTATATTTAAAATTTACCCAACCATATTTTAAAATTGTTTGATTTATTTTTGTATTTGGTTTATATCCTTTACCTGCTTTTAATCTGTCATACATTTTTTGTTTAGTAACACCAATGTATTTTTCTTTAGTAATAGTATTTGTTAAACAATACACTTTATAATTACTCAACTGTCATCACCAACTCTCCATTAGAATTGATGGTGGCTGATGTAACACTAGCCCCCTGCGGACCGTTCAACACCTGAAGCTCCTGAAAAGTCAGCTAAATATTGCCATCTATAATCAGGGTCCTCTTGCTCAGTTTTTACCCATAATGTTGCGTTATCTTCTTCCTCAATGTTTCCACTAATCATTACATAATCGTTAATTTGCATATTATCATAATCAGCTATCATTAGTTCAATTGTTGCATAAGTCTTTTTAACTTGAAACGGATTTCCTTGTGGACCAATTGGACCGTTGTATTCCCTGTAAATTTACAAAAGTATAATTTTCTTGTCCTTCTACTCTTATTCCTAGTGAAGTTCCTTGCCATAAAAACTCTAAACTTAATCCATCTGCTATTTGTACTCTTTTTACTGTACCATCTTTTTTTGTTAAACTTACAGTAGTTGTTTTATCTACTTTACTTGCGTCTAAATCAAGGTTATTTGTTTCTTCAATAGCTGTATTTACATCTTCTAATGCGTCTGTAATATCTTCTATTGCTTCACTAAATTCATTTAGCTTTTCATTAGCTTGTTCTATCCATAATTCGTAACCTTCTGGAGCTTCATTTACTGCATTAATAGAAGGTCTGCAACGCAAATAAAATATATTGCTTTTAAATACTGGTATTTCTTCTTCGTTTGTTCCTTCTGTTATTACTAATTGGAATTGTATTTTCCCTTGTGTTTCTTCTTGATATATTGTAATTACGTTCTTTACTGGTATTGTATATGTTTCATTTTCTTTTGTTAGTATTATATAATTCTTATTTCCTTCTATTTCATATTCTAATCTTGCTTGACCATTGACAAATTCATCAAATGTAAATACTAAATTCTCTTGTAAATTCTCATGGTCATTTCCTAAATATACTTGACTTAATTCTACTTTTCTTGTTTCTTTTTCTATATTAATTATCATATCACTCATATTTCTTTCCTCCTATAAAAAAGAGTTGCTATATTGCAACCCTTTTATCTATACCAATATATATTTATGTATGCTGTTCTTCCTGTTGCTGGAACATAAATTTTATCTACTTCTTCACTTACGTTTTCCAATATTTTTACTTTTGTTCCTGCCAAATAATCATAGCTTGTTCCTGTTAAGTTTGGATTACTCCATAGCTTAACGTTTGCTTTTAGATATCTATATTCTCCTACTGTGTTTCTTCCAACTGGTCTTTTGTCAGACAAGTATTGAGTAGATACCCAGCCATCCATTGGACTATCAATTTTGCTCCATCCTCCAGAATGGTCTATTACATTTACTTGCGTTCCTTTTTGTAGTTGAGCTATTACGTTTCCGTTTGGATTATCTCTTACGTTTAATGGTAATGAGTTTGTATTTACATACATTGTATTTGTTGTAGGTGTTTCCCAATGTACGTCTCCTATTGCTGGATTTATAATACAACCTCTAAATGTGTAACCACTTGCCATTCCCCATCTTCCATTACTGTTATTTCTAGTAGCATTAAAGAAAGCACTTCCTCTGTATGCACTTTCAGAAGTATATATTTGATTTTTACTATCTATTCTTTCAACTATTGCAACGTGCCCTGCTCCATCATTTCCACTTAATGTCGCTCCTTTTTTCCAAACCATTATCCCTCCAAGTGTTGGATAATCAACAACAGTTAAACCATAATTTTTTGCTTTTTCAATGAAGTTTTCTGCATTACATACTAATTGATATAGTATTTTATTTTTATCCATAATTTCAGCAAAACGTCCGATTTGCATATCCGTACACAGTTTGCTAATACATTTGCACCTGCTTTTGTTGGGTTCCCTTGTATTGCTCCATTCCAACCACCATTTACTTGTCTTATGTAATAATTATTACCACTTGGGCAATTAGTTCTCATCTGCATTCTCAATCACTCCTTCCTCTACTAATATCTCTAGTCCATCTTCGTTAAATGTATCTTGCAATTCTTCCATATTATTCCTCTCCTTTCCATAATTTTAAGTTGTGTACCAAGTCATACACTCCGCCAGCAAATAATCCACTTACTGCTATTGAAGTTTGAAAGTCTTTTGTTATTATCCAATTGAAAACTGCTATTAGTATTCCTATTGCTAAATTCTGAATAGGAATTACTCTCTTTTTGTCTATGTTTGGATATTGTTTTATTATTTGTCCTGCTATTAATGTTACAAAAACTGTTATAATTTCAATAAAATAATTTGCTTCCATGTTTTCCTCCTTTCTATAAAAAAAGAAGTGTTTTCACACTTCTTTGCTTTGTAAATATAAATCTACGATTCTATTAATTGAATTATTACTTAATGCTGTTAATTCGCATAAATCTTCATAATCAAATATTTCTTGTCCGTTTTGATTAGTATGTCCGTTTTCGTATAACCAAACGTGCATAAGTTCATGTTTTAATGTTAATAACATCTGCTCTGGTGTATTATATTCAATAAATATGTCTGTTGTTATATAATCTGACCTTCCTACATAACTATTTAAACCTTCTATATGTTCTACATCATAAATTGTATAAACTTTATTGTTAATAGTAAAACTGCATATTTCTTTCATTTTATTTATCCATCATTTGTTTTAAGTGATGATAGTTTTCTTTTTCAGCTTGTGCTACTTTCATTATTACATTTTTTTCTTGTGGATTTGTTACCATTTCAGATATATCTTCTAAAGTTCTATAACCTTCTCTCATATCTTCAACAGCCATTTCTAATTCTTCATAATAGTCGCCACGATAATTTCTATAACTTCTGTTGTTTATTTTTCCGCCTCTACGATCATAGTCTCTTGTTCTATAATCATCTCTGTAATTTCTGTAATCATCTCTATAATTACCGCCTCTGTAACTATCTCTATAATCACGATAGCTTCTATATCCATGTTCCGCTTCATCGTAGTATCTATTATCATAATCTCTAGTGTTCATTTCGTTCATATTAGCTCTCCTTTCTATTCTGGTATAGTAGTATAATATAAGTAAACTTTATCTCTTTTTGCATCTTCATCATTTATAAAATCACTTGCAAATTGTACATACATTTCTATATTATCCCTAAAAAGATTATTGTAATCATTATATGCACTATTCATAACTATATAAAAATCTGGTTCTCTAAAGTTTAACCCAAAATCTCTTTGTATATTTGAGGTTTCTTCTATTCTCCATTTCTCGCCAAATGGTCGCATTTTTCTTACAATATCTTTTGCCATTTCTTCATTAAGTACACAACCATAAGCCATTTCATATAGTTTTATTTCGTATTTCTTATATTCTTCTGGATAATATTCTTTCATATCTTCTAATGTATCTTCAAGCATATCAGAAAGTTCTTGCATATCTTCTACTCTACCATTGTTTACTATTGTTTCAATAATTTCTTCTATATCCATTTTAGCCTCCTTTTAGAAGTTTTATTATTTCTTCATTTTGTTTTATTATCTTATCTAATAAGTTGTCTTGGTGTTTTAAATACTTCATTAAATCAGTATTATTAAAATCTGTTACTAATATTTGATAACTCATTATTTGTAATAAGTTAGATAAAACCTCTAAATTATGTTCAAAATTATTCATTATGCAAGTCTTTCAATATTAATATTTGCATTTTTTATAATTGGTATTTCTGTTACTACTGGTGTTGCTCCACCAGAATATACTATTGTTGGAACACTATTAATACTTAAGTTAACAGTTCCTTTGCAGCATACTCTTATTTTCTTATCAAATCCAATGTTTGCAAATTCTCCAGCTGTTGCAATTGCTTCATCCATTTCTGTTCCGAGGTACTTGTACTCCATCAGCAAAAAGTGCTAGTCCGTACTTGTCCGAGCTGTTGCACTTGTTACATTTGCGTTGAATGTTACTTCGTATGTTCCACCTTCTAAAATACTAAATAATGCACTTCCTTCGTTGTGGTTCATAAATCCTTGACAATTTATAGCACATCTTGTTCTTAAATCAACTTGTGCAAATGGTAAAGAAGCTGTATTTGATGTTAATGTTATTTCTGGCTCTTGTATTGCTTGTATTACTCCATTCATGTTTTCTCCTCCTTATCTGTAAAAAAGAGAATAAGCTACTTGCCTATTCTCTATGTTAGCAAGTTCTCGTAATCGAGTGTGTCTATCGACTTTTTGCTATACTATTGTGCTTCCAAATGTGTTTCCGCAACCGCATCCATTGTTGTTGCAAGTAAATATTGGTGTTCTTCCATAAACTGGTGTACTTGGTACAGGGCAGTTAGAAAGTCTGTTATATAAAGCATCAACTTCATTTGCAAATCCTTGTGAAATAAATGCGTTTTGTGCTATTTGACTTGCTTTTAAATCAGCCATATCTAATTGTCTTTGTAAGTCTAGGATCTTTTCATTTTTAGCATCTATCTTGTCTTGACAAAGTGTATCTAGTATTTTTTGTGTATTAGCTGTTTGGTTAATAAGAACATCTTTTAATCCATCTGCTAATGCTGCTCTATCAGCACAGTTTTCAGATAAAATTGTTGAATTTAAACCTGCTATTCCTAGTCTATTGTCAGCACTTGCGTTTGCTAGTTGTGTACTTAATGCAAAGTTTTGTTGCATATCAGCCATTTGTCTATTATTTGCAGAAATTTCTGAATTATAGAAACCATTTGAAATTGTACTTGTTATATCTCCACAGCAATTACATAATTGGTTAGACAATGAATTTATTCCATTGCTTATAGAGTCTATTTGGTTGCTTAAATGTAATGTGTTAAATCCTTGGTTTGTATTTTGCATAATTTCTTTTTGTCCATTTGAAAGCCAAGCATAGTCATTATTAAAACCACCAAAGCCACCATTACCATTTCCACCCCAACCAAATAAAATTAGTAGAATAATTATCCAAGACCAGTCTCCATTTCCACCAAAACCGCTGTTTCCAAATCCACCACCGTATGGGAATACTGGATAACCATAATTTCTGTCTGTGTTTCCTACAACTGCTGCAACATCTGCTGGACTCATATTATCGTTCATAGTGTGTCCTCCTTTCCAAAAAATCTATAATAACTTAAAAAATTATTACCTATTTCATATTTTGTAATTGACTTAAAAAGCTTTCAGGTACTCCATAATTTTTTGCTTGTTCTAATAGATTTTGTTTTTGTTCAGGAGTTGCACTACTCATGAATTGATTAATAAATGCTTGTCGATTTCCATTACTTTTCATTAAATCTTGAGCTATTTGAAACCCTTGAGGATTTTTTGTTTGTAACCTGTTCATTAACATCTGTGATATTTGTGCTATTTGATTCATGTTTAATCATACCTTTCATTTCTTCAATTTGTTTTTTTAAATTAAAGATTTCTTTGTCTTTTTCATCCATTTCAACTACTTCTACTGTATTAAACGTTCTTACGTTTCCGTTTATGTCTTTTACCCACATAACAGAATAATCTTTATTTACAAATATTCCTGTTTTAGTTACAAATGTGTTTCGTACTTCATTTATGTTATTTGCATATTTACTTTCTAATTCATTATTTGTGGGGTTTGGTGCCAATTGAAAATTTTGTGTTATTGGCTGTGGTTGAACTTGATTTTGTTGTAAAGAACGTAATTGACTGTCTATTCTGTCTCTCATGTTTTGTAATTCTTGAAATTGAAATTGATTATTATACATAGGATAATTCATAATATAACTCCTTAATCTATTAAAACTACAAGAAAAGAAGATGCCTAGCGTGTCTCATCGCGTAATGCTTAAGCCCACCTTTTTTCATTTCTCGCATCTCCTTTCTTAATTTAATTGTACTAAATTAAGAAGAAATAAAAGGTTCATATTAAGTTCAAAAAAAGACCACTCTAATTAGAGTAGTCTTAATATCTTTTTCTTTATTTGTTGTATTCTTCGCTTTACTGTACTTTCTGACATATTCATATTCATTGATATATATACTAAAGTTTGTCTGCCATATTTACTCGTAAGCATATTAAATATTTTTTCTTGTTCTTCCGTAAAATTTGCATTTTCTAATATGTAATTTAATTCAGGTTTTGTAAAATCAAATTTAACGTTTCCTTCTTTTTTTGGAACTGCCATTTGATTTTCTCCTTGTAACTGTTTTTCTTTGATACATTTTCAATATTATCACTCTCCTCACATAAAAAAAACAAGTATTTCTACTTGTTTTAATTAATTGTTTGTGTAAAATTAGAATTTGTTGGATTATCTAAATCTTCCATGTATTGTTCTGTTGTTTCAACTGTTTCAAATTGAGATTCATATATAAGCCAACCAAGATTTGTTCCTATTAATGCTATAATAAGTATAATTATTATTATAAATTTTCTCTGTCCTGATTTCTTTAATTCTTTTAACATTTCCATTGCCAAAGTGTTTTGTTCAAATTTTTCTTGTACGTTATCAAGTTTTTGTTCCACTCTTAAAAGTGGTTCATCGTTTGGAATATACTCTTCTTTTTTCATAACTTCTCCTTACTTATGATAAGCTTTAACGTGTTCAGCAATAGCTTCTTTTATCTTACCATCTACTTCTTTATGATCACTTTTTAGTTCATTTATCATTTCTTTAATCGAAGCAATTTCTGCTCTCATTTCACCCATAAAAGAACCTAAAGACATTCCATCATCTTTGCCAGATTTTTTCTGTCCTATAATAAAACTAACTATTCCTATTATACAGCCTATCAAACTTATTATAATTCCTATTTCTATTGTCATAATTCTTTACCTCACTTTATTATAACATATTTTATCTTTTAGTACAACTTATTTCCATTTACCAATTGCTGTTACATCTATGGTATAGTTTACTGCTGTATTTAAAATCTCTCCTCTTACTAAATCAACTGGAGGTGGTCTTAATCGTGTTCCAGTTCCTCCATTCATAGCAATAGCACTTTGACTTCCATAAGCAAATATTGCCACTTGAGGCGGTTCAATAAACTCAACAGGATAATCTCCTATATTTCCAACATTAGCTATATATAAATTGCCCCATGTTCCATTAATTGTTTTTGTTGTTGTGATTTTTTTATTAACTATCATTGTTCCATCGCCATATTTTATATAGGTTCCATTAGCATTTGAACCACTTTCAACTATTGCTTTTAAATTAATTTCATCATATAAATCATTTTGAGCTTTATTTAAGTTTTCTGCACTCATTGGTGTATCACCTGTAATAGCAGGCATTACAACTGGATATTCAACGCCATTAATTACCACATATGCACCTTTTATAAGTGTTCCATTTTCAAAGTTTACCATTTTTATCCTCCTTCATAATTTAAAAATAACCTTAAATTCCCTATTTTGTTAAGTGGAAGTGCTTCATAATAAAACAATCCAGTATCTGTTGGAGTTGAAATTACTTCTTCATATGTTCCAGAATGAACCATTTGCCATATTTTATACTTTAAAATTACATATTTATAATTGTTTTTCAAAGGATAATTACCTAAACTTGGATATAAATTTAATTCTGGATAGATTAATTGACCTTCTAATTCATTCCTAAATATAGAAGAAGCTAAAAAATCCCCACTAGATGATATTGAAATATCTGTACCTATAACAAATTCTTTATCTATATAATCTGGATAAGATGAAAATCCTATACTATATAATATCCCATATCCATTATCATAAAAAGCTTTCCAACTTGTATGTGCATTATCCTCATAAATATTAGGTTGATCTATTATTTGAGGTGTTCCTAATGGTGCTAAATGTGCTGGACCTGTAACCAAACTACTTGGAGAATAAAATTCAGCATCGCTTGAAATAATATCTCGTCTTGTTATTACAAAATCTTCAAATGTACTTAAATAAATATCATAATTTGATGTATCTAATATGGCACATACAGGAAATTTGTTTTCAAAAGCTTCATCACTTATTACTTGATTATTAAATCCTATTGCAGTAATTTTTCTTTCTAAATAAGGTGTTATATCTTCTGTTACTTGTTGAGTGCTTTCATCATATATTTGGTTAAAATTATTATATTGATATTCAACAGTTATTTTTTTATTATTCATTTCTTGTTTAGAATTTGTCATTGTTAATAACCCTATATCAAAATCTTGGTTATGTATTGTTGAATTTTGAGTTAAATTTTCAAAAGGAGTATCAAATTTTAACAAACAATATCTTAAATTTTTATTAAATGATATTTTGTTAATATTTTGTTCTGATAATTGAGCATTTGCAAATCTTCTTAAATATTCAAACATTATCATATTATGAAAATCATATTTTTTATTATTAATTTGAATCCTTATTAAATCATTTTTTATTTTCATTATAACCTCCTAGTTAAATCCTACTTTTACAATAGTATGAGTTTCATTTATTTTTTCTTCAACAAATTCACTTAATATTATTGTATTTAGAATATCGTCTTGAACTTGTGTTTCTTGAGGTCTAAATAAATCTATAAAAGTTGTTAGTATATCTGCATTTTTTAAAGTTAATTTCCAAATCTGTTTAAGGTTATTATAATATTTATAAGAAATATCTTTAACTGCAAAATCGCCTTTAATAAAAAAATCAGGTTCATTTATTGATATAATATCTCCTATATTTACGTTTGGATTTACATCATATTCTAATTCTACTTGATTTATTATATTAGAATTTTGTACTATTAAACTTCTTGCATAATCTATTAATTTAGTTAAACTAGTCCATTTTTCTGCATAATCAATTGTTTTTTCTATTTGTCCTGAATTGCTTATTATTCCTTTTAATTTATTAATTTCTGGAGAATACATAAATCTCATTGTAGTGTATCTTAATGCTGTTAATGTCCTAAAATAAGTTATTGTTGCATTGCTGTCAACATTCCATTTAAATCCAGTAATTAAATTTTGGAAAAAATTATCTCTCTGTAAAACAATTTCGCCTTCTTCTTCATCATTATTATAAGTAATACTTCCTTGAGTTATATACTTATTATAATTTACTGATCCTTGTGTTTCATCTAATGAAATTCTATATGTTTTAGATGTTCCACCACTTAATTGAATAACCATATTTAAGCAATCATACATAGGCTCTTGCTCTGGGAAATTACCTTCTTCTACAATATTTCTTAATTGATTTTCATCTACTATAATTGGATTATCAAAATTTATAATGTCTCCATATTTAATTTGTTTTCCTATTGTAACTACTGGATAACCATCCTGTAAATGAAAACTATTATTTAACTGTGGATATATTAATCTTATATTTTTAAAATTTATAATATTGGCATAATCTATATTTTCTATTGAAGGTTGTATTTTTAATAATCCATTTTCTATTTCATCTTGATTTATGCTTTTTTTTACTGGCAATGCAAATAAATAATCTATTGAATTTATAAATATTTCTTTATTTTCATTAATATACCAAAATATATTCCTTTGATTACTAATACTATTCATGCAATTTTCTATTGTTTCTAATAAAAAATTTGTTGTTATTTGTCCTTCTGGAATATTTAATTCTTTTAATACAAATCCATCATTTAATAAAGGTTGTATTACCCTTTGAATTGCATATTTTAATTTATATGTTCCAATTAATGAAACATATCTTTTTGTTGCTAATTTTAAAGGAGACAATAAAGTAAGTATTAATTCTTTATTTTCATTTTTGTCTTTCATTTGTGAAAATCTTACACTATCTAAAAAGCCAGTAAATAATACCTTATCTTCTTCATTTGCAATTTCTTCTATTATTTTGATTTCTTGAAATTTATAAGGTATATCTGCAATTTTACAACCTGTAAAATCAATTGTTATATCATTAAACGTAACTTCATTATTTGAATTTTTATATCCAAAATTATTTAATATTTTAAAATATTTGTTATTATATTTAACTTTCATTGGCATTAATATGCACCTGCCCCTCTTAATGTTTTTGTTACAACAGGTGTAATAATTCTTCCGACTTTTTCACCATCCATTATCATGTCGCCTTGATTTAATGTTATATTTGCGGTTAGTATTTTACCTATATTAGCATTTGTGCTTATATTTGTTCCTAATTTTTGTGTTTCAAAATCAACAGCACTTTTCATTTGACTATATACTTTTCCTAGATTATCTTCAAAACCTTCTCCTAAACCTAAAGCTAAATATTTTCCTATTTCTTCATTAAACACTTTAGATGGCGAATGTATGCCAAAAACATTTTTAAAGCCATCTACAAGTCCATTTGCTAATTCTTTTGTTTTATTTTTAAGCCATTCCCATTTTTCTTTAATTCCATTCCATAAGCCTTCAACTAATTCTTTTCCAACATCAACAATTTTCCAAAAACTTTCTTTTAAACCATCATAAATTTTAACTATTAATTGCCATGCCATATCGCCTAGCTTCCAAATTACTGAAATAACACCTTCAATTAATTTTCCAAGCAGTTTAACACCTGTTTCTAATATTTTAGGTAAATTTTTTATTAATGCAGCTACAAATTTAATTATAATTTCTGGTGCTTTTTCAACTAATATTGGAAGTGCTTCTATTATTCCATCTGCTAGTGCCATTATAAGTTCTATTGCGGCATCAACTAACATATCTATATTGTCTAACAATGTTTCAACAATTGTAATGATTGCTTTTACCGCTTGAGGAATTAAACTAGGTAACATCTGCGCTATTCCTTGAATTAATTGAACTATAATTTGCATTCCTACTTGAATTAATTGAGGTAAATAATTTAATAAACTAGTTGTTAAGAGTTCAATTATTTGTATTACTACTGGAATTAATTCAGGTAATGCGTCTAAAATTCCTTCAATTAAACTATTTAATATTTCTCCAGCTTGTTCAACAAGTTCTGGTAAATATTCAATAATTCCATCTATAAAAGTTGAAATTAATTCTTTACCAAGTTTTAACATTTCTGGCATAGATTTTGAAATGTTTTTCATAATGTCTGGAAGTGCATCTTTGACAAGTCTTACTATGTTTTTTACCACGTTTGATACTGTTCCTACTACTTGGCTTAAATCTCCACTACCACTTAAAAAGTTTTGCCAACTTGCTTTCATAGAAGCAAAACTTCCTTGTAATGTATCTTGAGCCTCTTTTGCAGTTGTTCCTGTTACTCCTAATTCTTCTTGTATAACGTGAATAGCCTCATATACATCACTTAAATTAGATATATCATACTTTACACCAGTTATTTTTTGAGCATCTGCAAGCAATCGTTCCATTTCTGTTTTAGTACCGACCATATCCTAGTTTTAAGTTGTCAAGCATTGTATAATTTTGTTTTGCAAATCCTTGATACGCATTTTGTATACTTGCCATATCTGTTCCAAATTTATTTGCATTGTCTGCCATGTCTTGCATAGCCATATCTGCTATATCTGCTGCTTTTTCTGTATCTCCAGCAACACTTTGTAATAATGAAGCACTAAATGATGTTACATTCTGCATATATTCAGAAGCACTTATTCCAACTGTTTCGAAGGCTCTATTTGCGTTTTGTATTACTTTATCAGCACTTCCTTTAAATAATGTTTCTACACCACCTATTTGTTGCTCTAACTCACCTCTTGCTTTTACACTTTGTGTTATTAATGTTGCAAATGCTCCAGAAACAGCACCTATACCAATTGCAATTCCTTTTAATGCGTTCTTTGCAACACTACTTAATTTTGTTAATCCGCTTTGTAAACCTTTATCATTTAACTCCGTATCTATTACTACTGAACCATCTGCCATTTTATTTCCTTTCTAAACTTACCAAAAAGCTTTCCCAAAATCTGCTTCTTTTTCTTCTTGTGTCCTCATATCTGGCAAAGCATATATTTTTTTAAGTTTTTTATATCGTGCTTTTTCTTCTTTATCTTTTATTTTTGTTAAATCCATTGCTCTATAACCCATTATTTCAACTATTTTATTGTTTTCTTTTAATCCTTTAAATAAAGCCTTGAATTTCCACCAATGCAAGTTTTCTGTGTTTAAATCTATATTATATTGATCTTTAAATGCACTATATATATATTCATCATCAAATTCATAGCTATAAATTTGTTTTATATTATCTTCATTAGTTTGTTTCGTTGCAACTTCTCTTTCTCCGCACTTATAAAACCATATAATATCTTGTATTGCTTCTCTTACATCTTTAATTTCATCATAATATAAGTTTAAAGCAAGTTTTATTTTATCTTCTTCTTTTATGTTTCTATCTTGCATTAATAATTCAAACTTAATACTTTCTCTAAAATCTGTCCTTATTTTTAGTCCACTTGGTGTTATCTCTGGCAATTCATCTAACAAAATATTAATTCTCATTTTTTAGGTTGATACCTTTCATACATTGATTGAATGTCATTAGTATATTTTATTTTTTCAGCCATAATATCTTCAAATACTTTTATATGGTCTTTTAAATTGTTTTTGCCATTGAACAACTTTTCTGATATACCTTCGCCAAATACTTCATCAAAAAACTCATTTATTATCTTACACTCAAGTCTAATATCTTCTGACATTGATAATTCTTTGTCTTTATATTCTTCTGATTTTTCTACTACTTTTTTTGTGGCATTTTCTAATCTTTCAACATCATCAGCATCTAAAAAATCAAAATTTACTTCTAAATCTTTAATTCTCATATTTCCTCCTAAATAAAAAAGGCAGGTTATTGCCCTGCCTTTATCTAAACACTACTTGATGGTATAAATGTTGCTGTCATTCCATCTGCTGATACTGTTGCTGTTCCTTTTGTTATTTCTCCGTATGCATGGAATGTTCCAGAATATGTATAAGCATCTGTTGAATCTCCATCTGCATCTGGAATTACGCTATATGTTCTTAATCTTGCTTCATGTGTTATCATATCTACTGTTACTATATCAACTGTTTCTCCAACTAGTTCGTCATCATGTACTTCTGCAATTTTATCGTGAATAGTATTTCCTACTATTCTGTCAAAATTGTATTCTATTTCTGGAGAAAATCCTGTAACTGTGCTTCTTTCTGTTTTTTCATCTACATATCTTCTATCATAAGTGCTAGAATTTAAAGATTTTCCAGCAGATGTAAAACCTTGCATTCTTGTATAAACAGGATTTCCAGCTGTTCCAGTATTCATAAAATTAACTTTATCGGCTCTATTATATATTTGCATTGTTTTCCTCCTTACAAAAAATTAAGCTACTTATACACTTTCTGGAAGTGAATTAGATAGCTCGTAATATATAAAATTCATTTGTATTATATAAATTGCTGTTGTATTTGTCTTTTGTATAATGTAACTTGGACTTGTACATTCTATGGAAAAAGCTCCATCTATTTTAGGCAAATTCCTTAACATTTGTTGTGTTTCTATCCAGTCAATAAAATCTTCCCCAAACTTCGAATTAGCAAGATTACTTACAACTCTACTAGACAAAGGAGCTGTTACTGTAAAATCAAATGTAATTTGTTTTTTTCCACCATAACCGTCAACATACTTTTGTAAAATTGGTGTTGTTGGTGTTCTATCAATAGAATATGAATAAACTTCATCTTTTAAATAGTCAACGTTTATTTTGTCGCCATCTAAAAGAGGACAAGTTTCTATATATTCTTTAATTAATTCCATTTTAGATTTTGCCATTATTTGCCTCCTCGTTTAATATAGTTATTTATGTCTCTTATTAATTCACTTTTTTTATCATTCATCATACGTTTTTCCCATTCTGCTCCTCTTTTAGGTGCTCCTTGATACTTTATAGCTTTATTGCTTATAGTTCTTTTTACACCTTTAGGCTTACTTGATCCAACTGCAACTTTGCCTTTATACATATAATGAGCATATTGTTCAACGTATTTAATTGAATGATTGTTTGGATAAGTTTTATTGTTTTTTAATGTACCTGTATCCATAGGAATATAAGCATCGCTTAATCTGTCAACATCATCTCGTAAAAACTTTGTTACAGCACCATCTTTGTTAAGTTCATGGTCTTTTATAATCTTATTAATGCTATTCATTTTAAATCGCATATTAAAATTCATTATTCACTAACTCCTATTTT
>Ga0310690_10002202_pt1 | contig 32336 bp, 72 predicted proteins | sample AusTroGonzalo_MG_2_FD_207661 | JGI IMG/M metagenome (GOLD analysis project Ga0310690, IMG submission 207661) | Bovine rumen microbial communities from tropical cattle in Woodstock, Queensland, Australia - Gonzalo_04 (v2) (version 2) | ecosystem: Host-associated > Mammals > Digestive system >...
TTTCATCATTTAAGTTCTTCAGATTTCCTAATTCTGCCATAATCAAACCTCCATATCTCTTATCGACTTAGCTGTATTATAATCTTCACTCATTTTTACATTTTTATAAAACTGAGAGATTTTCAGCTCTTGAGCATCTTTGCTTTTTACTGGCACTCCTGTATATTTGAAAAATACTACTGCCTCTTGTGTATAAGTTTTTCTCCATCCCTTCGGCTTGTACTGCATATCAAACTTTGTCCACGAAACAGGCTCAAATCCATTTTTGAGGTAAAATGAAAAATTACCATCAAATGAATCCAATTTAGTACCACCTGCTTTTACTGCCATTTGCAATAATTCACTACCAGACATCGTATCAAACTTGTTTACACAGACACTAATTATATCTCCGTCCGGTTTTACTGAAAACGTAGAACCTTTATCTGAAATAAATGTTTTAGTTCCAACATAGTCTTTACCATCATGTCCATCTGTATCAACTCTCCACGCACCTGGTCTTGGTTGTGTATCTTTTGCTCTTATCAATGTTTTCTTAAAGTTTTCACCTTCTTCTTCTGAAGAGCAAACACTAGCGGTCTTTTTATGTTTCACTGCCCATTCTTCGTTTATTTTCTTGTTTCTTTCAAACGCTTCTTTGAAGGTTTCGCCATCTTTTATAAAAATGTGAATTCCATTAGCTGTTATCCATCTTCCGCCGTTTGCCCTTCAGTAACTCCTCGATATAATTATTATATCACAATTGTATTTATCTGTTAAGTAAATAAATAAATATAAAAATTATGTTACATAATAAACATAATTGATAAGCCAACAGACAGAATCGAACTATCTCTTTTTACCTGGTTTGATAAACGTGCTCCATTACACTTTGTCGGCAAGTTATTATTCTTTAGCTTTATTACATCTTTCTTTGTAATTAATCTTTTCCCAACCATCTGCCTTTGGATAAGGTTTAGCCAGTGGTAATATCTTTTTTCTCAATTTCTTGTCCAATGGCATTAAATATTTTCTTTTCCCCTTCGTAACATATTCAAAAGCATCTTTATCATAATATTTTTGTATAAATTCTTTTCTTGTTAAACCTTTAAGTCCGCCATGTCTCTTTATTTTATCTGATAGTGTTTTCCCATGATACCTTTTACCATTTATTACCCAACTACCATCTTTTTTATTTTCCATTGTCGCACCAACATATATCCAGTTTGTTGCTTGATATATTGTACCCAGATGTTCTTGGTCACAATCTGCATAACTGACTATTAATTTACATAATGGACAATCCTTTTTTATTTGTTTTAATGTCATTGCAAGTGCCTGTGTAGTACAACCACCTGTTGCCTGTTTTCCATTCAAAGCAACTCTGACTAATTCAAAAACAGCACCTTGTAATAAACCGTACTCTTTACCAATATTATTATTTGCTCCTGGTCCATACAGAATGACACCGCACCATTCATCTTTATCATTATAAACATTATATCCTAATGTATTTACTGGAACAGCTTTTGCATAATGAAAATGCATACAAGCATATTTTATAGCTTCGTTTGTTGCTTTTGTTATTTTCATAACAACCCACCGCTTATTGATATAATTACATTTTCATATTCTTCTTTTATTTCTGCTTCATATCTCTGTAAAAAATTTTCTAAATCTTCTTTTTCTTTAAAAGATATTTTTACTGTCATTTCTTTGTTTTCTATATCTTTATCGTCTAAGTTTAACGGCATTTCATCTGCTAAGAAACTCAATGTCGTATCTGGTAATGCTATTTCGTCTGCATTAAGCTCGAACTCTCCGCCGATAAACTCAAGCACGCTTTCAACGCTCATTTTGCCGTACTGCGAGTTAAGCCTTAGAAGCTTTTCCTTTGCTTCGGTCTTGTCCTTGCAGTCAACGTAGACAACCGGGAGTGGCGGTATCTCGTAGCCGTCTTTCTGCATCTTACAGAGCGTGCCGAAACGTCCGTGTCCGTCCAGAATCCAGTTTTCTTTTCCCTCTTTGTAGACGAAGAAAGGGAACGAAAAGCCGTACTTTACGAGCGAGAGCTTTATCTTGTCAAAGTCAATGTCAGTGCGCGATTTAAGCCCGCCCTGCAATTCCTTGAGTTCCGCAAGCTCAAGCGTGTCCTTTGTGTCGCATTTGTTGGTGATGGTATTCATTTATTCAGAGTACCCCCCCCCCGCATTTTGTCAATACTTTCATGCGCCCACCTGCACGCTTTCTTCGCGCACCTGCTCGTCCATTATGTCGCCGTAGTAGTCGGTATAGTTTGAGATTACCTCCAGTCTTGACTGATTCATTCTCAACGCCTCAAGCACTGCAAGCACGGCGGGGTCGCCGTTTCGTGTTGTCTCTTCGATATGCCTTGAAAGCGTGTTCCAGTCTTTTCTTGAGAGCGATTTCAGCGGCATCGCCCTCATCATAAGTTCGCGGTTTGTCATAGTTACTCCTTTCACGGAAAATCTATAACGAAACCGCCGTTTTAATTAAGTTGAATCAGCTTTAACCGCAAGTTTAACCGTCAGTTTAAGCCGGAAGTCCGAGAAGTTTCGTTCCTTCCCCGATTCCGATTTTCATGTTCGTGTTCCAGACTTCGCTTATTTCCTTTTCAGTAAGCCCGAATTCTTCTTCAGCCTGCTTCTTGTCGTGCAACCAGCCGTTTATACGCGCCGCTTCGACGTTGAGCTTGCGCATGAATTCAGTATTGAACTTCAGATGCCTGTTGCCGTTCTTGTACAATTTGACGTTGCAGAATAACTTTCCGTCCTTAGTCATTATGTCGAAGTTCGACCAGTCGTCGAGGTCTATTTCATCATACCTTTCGGGTATCTTAAAATCAGCATCAAAGCCCAGGTTCGCGCCTATCACGGTCATGTCATACAGGAACGTCCGGCAGCTTTCGCTCATTCTCGGTCTTGACCATGTTATGTCAAAGTTCGTGTAATCTGACACGATGATTCTGTAATCGAGCATGAAGTTCTTCAGAAGCTTCTTTGCCTTGTCTGTTCTGAACGTTCCGTATTCGTAGCAGCTTTCCCTTATGTACTTCCAGTCTGAATCATTCCATCTAAGGTTGCTCTTATATCGGTGAATGTTTTCAGACTTGACAAGCTTGAAGAAAAAGTCCGTTATCTGCTCGTCAAATAGCGTGTTCGAGTGCCTTATAAGCCACAGCGTCAGCTGAAAGATGTTTTCTTTCGTGAAGTCAATCGCCGTGTTGTCGTTCAGCCTGTGAATGACCTTATCGCGTCCGGCACTTGTAAGCCGCTGCGTTATCTTGTCGTATTTCTTGAAGAGCATATCCCAGTAAAGATTTTTAAGCCCCTTGAGCCGCGCCTTGAGCGATTCCTTGAGCATCTTGATGTCAACCTTAAGCTCCATGAAGATTTCAGCGTCAAGCTTCTCAAGTGCCCTGTAATTCTCGTAAAGCTTCTGCATGTCGGAATTGTAAAAAGCGATTAAATTGTCTACCGTGTCGCCTCTTGCAATTATTTCGTCCTTCTTTTTCTTCTGCGTGTCATATTCATGCTGCTGCTTTTCGGCGTTGAGCTTGAACGTCGTGTCAAACCACAGGTCAAAAGGGTCTGTCTGCTTTTCGGAGTATCTGTGACCGGCGCATTCAGTCTGATTCGGCATAATGCCCACAAGGTCAACCACAGCCCTTGCCTTTCTTTCCGCGTTGAGATAGTCAAAGCTACCGATTACTTCCGCAGTGTACTTTCTCTGTTCAAGCGCATACTTTATCCTTTCGCTGTTCTTCCATCTTTGCGGTATCACGAGCACGATTTTTTCGGCGTTGCCTTCCTTGATTATCCTTTCAGCCCATTCCTCGTATTCTGAATATGGCGGGTTACAAAAAATGCAGTCCACCTTCTTATCAATCAATGTGTTTGTGTTGAAGTCCGAACCTAAGAGTATAACGTCATCGGGCAGCTGCTCAGCAAGTATGTTCGATTTCTCGATCCCGTATTTTTTGTAATTGGTGCAAAGCCGTGAATTGTAATTTTTATGGCCGTATTCGTCCTTATGAAAATAATCAGTTCTGTCGAGCTTCTCAAAGAAGCCGCCGTTTCCGCAGCCGATGTCAAGAATCGATTGCGTATCGTTTCCGTTGTGGGCTATCCAACGCGCGATGCTCTCAACCTGCTCAAAAGTTGTCGGATACCATTCCCAATTTTCATCATTTTCTTTTAATTCTTTTACAAGAGCGTTGACTGTCATTTCTGTATTAGTCCTTTTTCATACAAATCTCTTTTATAGCGTCTTCGTTCCTTCTTTATTTCATTATTTTCTTCTTTGCTTCTTGCATAAAGTTTCCGATGTTCTTTCATATATTTTTGTCTATATAACTTTATGTTAGGATTTAACACTCTTTCAATAGCTGATTTCGATACATTATACTTTCTAGCAATTTCTCCTTGAGTGAAGCCATCTGCATACAGCTTTTTTATATCCTCATAATCCTTATCCATAAGCTTCCGTCTTCTGTCATATTCTGGCGGTAATTTAAGAGCTATAAAACCCCTATTATTATCTTTATATTGTTTTAATTTATTTGTCAGTTCATCTATTTCTGGTTGCTTGCTTTTTGCTCCGTCCATAAAGCCCTGCTCGTATGCTGTCTTCATTCGTCATTCCTCTGCTTGTAAAGTCCGACAAGAAAGCCTGCGCGGAATGCAATTTCTTCTGGCTCACGGTTAAGACCTTCAGCAAAGCTGTCAACTTCTTTCTGGTTCATAAGACCGCCGTTCTTCCATGTCTGGTAATAGTTTCGTTCAAACTTTTCGGGCTGTCCGAGTATCTCGACACATCTTTCTACACGCTCCTCAAATTCTTTTTTTGTCAGCACTACTGTGTCGCCGCCGAAAGCATCGTCATCATCAAAGACAACGCCCCGGAAAAATATCTTGTCCTTTCTGATGAACTTTCCGACAAGTCTTTCGCCCTTAACTTCAAAGGGTTTTCCGTCAAGCTGAATAGTGTACGGCTTGCAATAACAGCCTATTATCATTTTCTTTCCTCCCTTTTCCGCTTGTTGTATGCTTTCAAGTATTCGTTGCGCTTTCTCTGCAATTCGCGCCATTTTTCTGGCTGTTCGGTTTTCATTCACCTGTAATATTCGCGTCTGCTTGCATTGTACTTTTCCCTTACTTCGGGTCTTTTCCGATATTCCCTTGCGGAAGCGTTTACGTCTTCACGGAATCTCCGGCCGCTATTTTTGTTTAAGCGAACTACAAGACCGAGTTCTTCCCCTGCATCCAGTGTCTTTGATTTAAGCCTGCACTGCGCTATTCTAAGTCGCGTAAGCTCCGGCGTTTCAGCCGTTCCGCCCACAATATTGAACATGCCCATGAGCTTTAACGGCACTCTCTCGATGTTGTCCGGGGCAAAGTTCCTGCTGTTGCCGTCAAGAAAGATGTAGTTGCTCCGTTCGCTGAAATCTTCCCACGGGTGTGTTTCCATGTATACCCACTTTGCTTTGCTTATCCAGACACTAGGCTGTGCTATCTTAATCCGCACGTAGCCTTTCTTTATCTGCTCGCTGTATAAAGGCTTTGCATTTCTGTTGTGTTTACCTACCCAGTCACAACGGCTAGCTCCGATTCTTGACCGCTCATTGAAATAGGCAGTTCTTGTAACGTCAGCATCTGGAAACGCCTTGCAGAAAAGCCCGTAGCTTTCATTACGGTTCAAGTCTTTATGGGCAAAAATCCAGTCGTGCTTTTCCTTGTCCCAGATTTTTCTAAAATGCTTCATTTGAGCTTTCCGACTGGCGGCATTTCAACGCCGAGATACTTCTCGTATAGCGTGCCGTTTTGATTGAGTTCCTTCACCACGTCTAGCTTCATTCTGTTTATGCTGACGTAGCTGTCGGCAAGCTCCGACATCGCCTTTGAGCGTTCAATCATAAGCTTTGCCTTTTCAGCGTCTGCAAGATTGTCACTGCCTAACAGTTCGACCTGCTGCAAGAGCATTTTTTCAAGCTTGTTTACGTCCGATTCCATGTTTGACTCCTACTCAATATTGTGTATTCTTTTATGACAGTCTCTGCAAACTGTTATTAAATCTTCTAAATGCAATATTTCATTTCCATGATTTTTGTATGTCGTATGATGAACATTCAAATATTTCTCAGAGCCGCAAAGAACACATTTTCTATCTGCACACCGTTTTTGATTTTCTGCAATAGCTTTCCAATAAGGGGTTTGTAGAAAATCTTTATAAGGCATTTTCTTTATTGCAGAAAATAAAATCTCTTTATCACATAAATATGAATCCCTTGATATTATGTTCATCTTTGTTTTAAGAGTTTTTGCACAACAGTAGGTTGAATTAACGTCCAAAAAATGTTGTATAAAACGCATTGTAAATTTAGCTCTTTTAGTCTTATTCATTCTGTGTTCGTTTATTTTTAAGTTTTCTTGTGTTACACAGCTTTCAGTATCAAATAGTTTTACATTCTGTGTTTTTGATAAATGCCGTTTGTTTTTCAACTCTAAAACGCAGATCGCTTGTTGTGATGTTATTTCCATTCCTATAACTTGTTTCTTCCATCCTTTACTCGGTGGATATTGAATACCTAGAACCTTGCACTGTTCGCGCTTTATTCCACTACCTTTATTCATGCACTTTTCTAGCCATTCTTTAGTAATAATCACTATCTTGTCCTTTTCTGGATAAAAAAAAGCCTTCTTATTGAAGTAGCCAGGGTTACAATCCCTGTAAGTTTCCCATTAGGCAAAGAAACTTTTAGCCACTTCAATAAAAAGGCTTCGTATCTGCCTAATTCTTTTGTTATCAAGCCTGTGAACTCTTGATGATTCAATCTTATAACGCACGTGCTTAAGTGTCAATAGTTCGCACGTGCGAACTATATTTCGGATATCTGAAAAATAATTCAGACACCCGAAATATGCTTTTACTGATTCCATGCTTATATTTCTGCTCATATTGCACAAGTACCAAAGCAAGGCTTCATCCCCTTTAAGAGTGTTTCAGCGGCTTCATGTGCGCTTTGCCAGATTTCCTGCTGACGTTCTTTGTGCATTTCACCTAAAACACGCCCGAAGTGGTTCAACCCCGCAATCGTGAGCATGAGCTGCTGTCCTGTCTGATCGCCTTTTGTGAACGGCCTTAAAGCGAAAAGCTCGTTATACTGCGCATAACACCTGTATTCACCGACTGAATTCTTGTAAATGTACTTTGACCTCAGCAAGTCCATAAACTCATTCTGCGTAATATGCATGTAATTCGCGGCATCGCGGAAATTGCAGAAACGCCCTCTGTCAACGTATTCAAGATAACCCTGTGCCTGCGGTGTGAGCTCTGCTATCTGGTCTGACTGTTCGGCGTTTATTGACCGAAGATGCGCAAGCTCTTCTTCGTAACCTTCCTGCATAAGCTCCATTGCTTTCTTGATTTTTAAAGCTGGTGTAAGTGTTGTGGATATAGCACCTTTACTTTCAAAGTAAAGGTCAGAAGCGTGATTATTTGAATTACCCTGTAAGCAATCAATAAGAATTGTAACTTCTGGCTCTGACCAGTATGTTGCTTTTCCATTCTCGATAACTTTATCCGGTAAACATTTTTTAGCATTTTCAAGAATAACTTTTGAACTTGTATGCAATTTATCTGCAAGTTCTTTAGTTGTAATTGTTGTCTTCAATGTTATTTCTTTCATTTTCCCACCACCTTATTCTGCAAGCTCTGCAATCTTTTCGGCTTCGTTCTCTACCAGAGATACAAAGTTGAAGCACTGCTCGCACAACTCTAAAATACTGTCACTACCTGTAATATTCTCGAGCATAACATTAAAGGCTTTTGCCAGAAACTTTAACTTTCCGGCTTCAATACTGATTTCAGTAGACATATAACACCTCTCAAGCAATAGGATTTATTCCAGATAAACTTTTGCATATCTGATAACTCTATCTTATATTCATATGTATTTGTTGTCAATAGATTTTATATTCATTTGTATATATTGATATACATTTGTATATTTAGCTTGATTTTTAAGGCGTTTTATACTAATAATTAATAGTATGAGTGATTTCGTGGACAGAATAGACAGCTTATTATCTCAACACAATAAAAACCGTAATGATATTTACAACGATTTAGGAATAGCAAAAAACATTATCGGTCAGTGGAAGCAAAGAGGAACTATTCCTTCTGCCGACACCGCTCTTAAAATCGCTCAATACCTCAATACTTCAGTAGAGTATCTGCTCACAGGAACAGAATCAAACGAGTTTAAGAATAAGTATGATGACCTTGTTTCTGAAATAAAAGGCTTGGCAGACAAGCTATAAAAAAGGCGGCTTTTACACCGCCGGAAAACACGTTTGCGTTTTTCCCTTGCTTCACATTTGCGAAGACTATATCAGCCTTATCTCGCAGGCGTTCTTTCCTGCTACTTCGTCAAGAGTATCAAAATAATAGTCGTTGTAATTGTTGGAGATTTCTATTCTGCTCTGATTCAAAAGAAGCTGTACAAATGCCAAATACAACGGCGAGCTTGGCTGTTCAGCATAAAGCTTTTCAAGATGCTTCCAAACAGAATCCCATTGCTCCGTAGAAAGTTTTTTAAGCGGCATTGCAAACCGCAAGAGTTCTCTATTGGTCATTGCTTGATACCGCCTTTGAGTTCCTCGATTAACAGTGCTTTTACTTCGTTGTATAGCCTTGAACCTTTTGGAAGTTGTTCAGCAAATTCCCATAAGGCAATTATTTCCTGTCTTGTCATAATCAAACTCCTTGCCTACAAGGGTAATAGGAAAGGAGTTCAATAGCAACTTGAAGCGACTTGAATTACACTTGAATCGTTTCTTTAATTAATTATCTTTACAGCATTCGTCACGCTTCGGACAGTTTGTTTTGCAGGGCTTTCCGCACTTGCCTATTTCTAGTTTTGTGCCGACTTCTGCTGAATACATCGTGAGAAGTTCTGACGTAGTTTCAACCATGTTCCTTTCACGAGCGTTCTTCAGCTTGGCTGTGATTGTCTGAGGTGAGAATAAATCAATTTCTTTCTGCATTTTCCCGGCAAGCAATTCGTCCAGTATTTTCCTTTCATCGTCTGTCAGATTCAGCTTGTCCGGCGTATTGACTTTGAATACATATTTTATCTTTATGTAAAACATAACGATGTAAACAGAATGGATAACAAACGGAATGATACCAAGCCTCTTCAGTGAGAATGAAATTATCACGTTTGCAAGATAAACAAACGGTGCAAACTTATTCATTTTTGGATTTGCGCCGCACGCAATCAGCATAAAAAATATGCTCGCATAATTGTAAAAGCTGTTTATATACACCAAAGAACACGAAAAAATGAGCAGTCCATAAGCAAGCCCTTTTCTGCCAAAAAGGAAAATACACAGGGCAATTACGCCGCATCCACCTGCCCTAAGATGCCAATAATATTCGATATTCCCAACGTAATTTTCATAAACATGCAAGGCAATCAACAATAAATGCAAGCCGAAAATCATTGCAAGCTCAGGGTCGTTCTTCAGTAATTCTATTCTGTTTCTAAACCATTTGAACATGTTTCTTTCTCTTCTTCGTCATCTTCAACTTTAACTGCAATCTGTCCTTCACCCCGGCAGTTCTTACATTTTCTGTTTAATAATTCGCCTGTACCTTTACAGAATTCACAGTCGATGTAAACCAATCTCATTTCATTCCTCGCAAAAACCTAGTTGTTATATGGTTTAATTATCGGCAAGTTGCTCGCAATTTCTATATCCTTAAAGATAGCCAGCTTTAAAAATTATTTCCAAAAAAGGAACTATACTTTCTGGAAACTTACTAGCTAATCCTGCAACTTGTGTTACTTTCCAATAAGCTCGCCATGCGTTTTTAGCAAGTTCTTTTATTTGTTCGTCTTTCATTTTATTTCTCCTTAATAAAATCTAACGGTTCCCTTATATTCTATTTTTGGGTTTTCTGGATTAACACAAGGCTCAAGCATAGGGCTGTTTATTTCCACGCCTGCAATAAAAGTATCTTTATAGTAAAACTCCCTTCTGTTTATCCACCTCTTACATATTCCGTCTCTACTCAAATCAATCAAGTCAAGATTATTCTTGTTGAGATACTCGTTTATCTTTGATTCAAGATATTCGTTTATTTCTTTATTGACTTTCAGAGCCATTTTCTCTTGTTCTTCTAAGATATGGTTAAATATATTTTTTGCACTTTCTATTTCCGTCATATCGCTTGTCCATTCAATACAACCTTTTAACGGTTTATTCCGCAAGCTAATTTCTAGAGAAGGTTCGTTTACTGCAATATCAAGCTTATCTGTTATTACCTTTTGTATAGGTATGCAGCCAATTGTCGTTATAAGAAAATCTTTTCTATCCATTATTTGTACTTTAGCTTTATTTTGTGTCATTATCTCCAATTCTTCTAATCACCAAGTACCAATACACGCCATGTCTCGTAAATCAGACTGACCACAGCGCATATCCCGAAAACCACGCCGATAACAAGCGTTACTGGTATAAGCATAAAAAACAAAAGCGTGTTTAGTAGTCTTGTCATTCTTAATCACCCGATTTCACATTCCAGATAGGTTTTATTATACTTACAACATCGCAAGTATCGCTTATAGTCTCAAGAATCTGTTTCATTGGCTTATACGCCATTGGTGATTCATCTATTGTTGCTGTAGATACCGAAGTCGTATAAACATTTTTCATTGAATCATTGAAATCTTCCATTTTTAGAGATTCTTTCGCTACAGAACGTGACATTAATCGTCCTGCCCCATGAGGTCCGCTACAATTTCTATCTTCGTTTCCCTTGCCTTTTACAATCAAAGAACCATCTGCCATATTCATAGGAATAATTGCAAGCTCGTCTTTATATAAAGCAATTGAACCTTTCCGAATAATCTTGTGTTTAATATCCACATAATTATGAATAGTACAGAATTCATCGAGGATATTTTTGTTATTTATATTCAGTGCATTACAGATTTCTTCCTGCATGGCTTTTCTTGACCAGAAGGCAAAGGTTTGAGCAATCTCCATGTCATGTAAATACCTATTTAAGTTTTCACCTTCAAGATAAGCAAGCTCGTTAGGTATTTTTATCAATTACTAATTTATCTAGTTCAGACTGAATTTCTTTTTCACGACCTTCGTTTTTAAGGCGTTCAATTATTTCAGTTTTTGAAATATTCTTGTGAGTTTCAATAGCTTTATTCTGCCAGTATCTACAAACTTCTACTCCAAGATGTCTTGAACCGCTATGAATTACAAGGTAATAATTTCCTTCTTCATCAATATCAAGTTCACCGAAATGATTTCCACCACCAAGAGAACCAAGAGCGAGCAATTCATCTTCTTTATTAACCGGAACAATCAAATTATCAAGATTTACATTCTTGCAGAATCTATGTTTTGTTTTTCTATGCTTCATGCCTATAGGAATATTCTTTCTCCACGTTTTATCAAGGTTTTCAAGATTGAAATGAAAATCTTTGGATATTTTAAGCACCTGCATTCCACAACCGATATCAACTCCGACAAGATTAGGAACAACCTTATCTATGATTGTTTGTGTAAACCCGATAACACAACCTTTACCGGCGTGGCAGTCTTCCATAATTCTGATTTGTGAGTTTTCTGCAAACTTCTGGTTAAGCAAATTCAATATCTGCTTATAACAAGCTTCTTCAATATTTGAATAATCGTTTACAAACACCTTAGCAGTATTATACTTTCCGGTTATTTCAATCATTATTTCTTCTCCTCTTTTTCCTTTGGTAAGGACACAAATGTCCTTACCTCTTCTTTTGTTTCAACACCGAGTTCGAGCTTTCCGAACTTTAAGTGTACGTTCTTGAAAGTGGATTTTATCTGCTTAAACAAAAAGCAGATAACCACGCAGGCAATAAAGCCGAGTACAGATAACAGCGCAACATCTCCGAAGGTTAAGTCTTCGGAATAATCTTCCGTTGGTATTACTTCGTATTCTTCTGCCATTTGTTTACTCCTTAAAACCATGAAGTGTTACTTTTAGGTATTGAGATAGTATAACTCAAATCCCATTCATAATTAGTCAAATAAATATAATCATTTATTTATTTTCCTCCTTAAAATGTAATGTCATTAGAAACACCCTCTTTTCTTACAACCGTCATATTTTATTTTCTGACTACCCCAAAATTCGCCGTCAAGCTTAAAGAATGTTCTTCTTTGAGCTATAGATGGTTCTCTGGATTTATCTATAATATTCTCTAATGATACATTGTGCATACGCTTTGAAATATCAAAACCAAATTCTTCAATTTTATTATCAGAATTTACTTTTATCCACACTGTTTTTCCTAAGTTTACTGACCACCCTTCACAAAAATCATCATCGAGAACTGCAAATACAAATGTATCCGCAAGCCAACAAGGATTATTAATAGCGTACAGTTTCATTTTTTTTCTGTTCATATTTACTCCTTAAACTCTGGTATTGTTACAGAAGGTGATAGCCAAGCATAAATAGGATATTCCTTATTTTCACCTAGAAATTCACCATTTCCCATGTACATAAAATCTCCTGTTTCATATCCATTATCCCTTATACGGTAAGCACAAATGTAAGTTAATGGATATGAAATACCGTCTTTTATTTCTGGTTCAGGTGGTAATTCGTCTTTCACATAATGCCATTCATTAGCCTTGTTATATCCGTATTCAGCACCGTCTTGCCATAAATCATAATAAGGACTTAACAGTTCCTTACCACAAATATATTCTGGATAATTCTTTCTGAATGTTTCTTCTGCTTCTTTCCCAAACATAAAGCTACTCCTTAAATAAATTCCGGTTCATACATCCATGCAATCACGCCTTCTTGACAAGTAAAGCTGTTAGTTTCTTTTGAGTACATTGCTGTTCGTGTATAGCCGTCAACTGAAACAAGAAGCTCAACACCTTGTCGTGGCAAATCATCCGGGTCTTTCCGTAAATCGTGCCATTGTGACCTGCCTGCTTTAAGTCCTGCAAGATAAGCTTGTTTAATTCTTTCGTGAATATCTATAATATTTCCTTCATAATCTTGTACTAAAGAAATACAATCAGTACCTACTCTAGTATTTTCATCAACTATTCTTGTTCTATCAGCATATTCTTCTGCCATTTCTTCATCTGTCATAGTTACCCCTTATTCAGCTTCTCATATTCTTTATCAATAAGCTTTGCTCTTTCATCAGGATTTACTTCATACAATGCAAGCCTGAGCATTAAGATATTAAGCTCAGGGTCATTTAATTCAATAGCTCTCTGAGCAACCATACATAACAACTTCTTGAGTGTATTAAACGGAATTCTCAGAATACTACTTCCGGGATTATCGAATACACGCTCTATCAGGTCTGGCGTATTAACAGAAATATATCTACCTAAATCGTCCATAGTTACTCCTTAACTTTGAAGGATATTGAGCCTGCAATCATTGCGCCGCACTTACAACATCTTTTTTCTTGGTGCCACACAAAGAGTTCAATTTCTGTCTTACAAAAAGGACAATGAGTTCTCGTTCTTGAACGTCCGCAAGCTTCTGAAATATATACACCTGCCGGTGTTTCTTTTTTTTCAACATTACCACTGTAATAATCATTCCATGTAGTTTTTCTCATAATCACACCTCTTTTTTCTCTTTTTTATATCGAAACGCAGGTTCAAAATTCTTACCTGTATTATTGTGCGGCAGATGTACAAATTCCGTATGGTCTATGAACTTGTAACATACATATCCGCTGCAGAAGCTTGAAGTCTTACCGTTGAACGAAACCTTTTTATCAGGAATGATAAACTGAATATCACCTTTTGGAAGTGAAGAGAAGAACTCTCCAATCTCCTGATAATTTATCGCCATGAGATTCATAAGCATGGCAAAGGGCTTGTCAGCTTCTACAAGTTTTTTGAATACATCAAGCTTTCTTGAGAACGGTGGATTAGATATAACAAGGTCTGCATGTTCTGGAATTGGAAGTTCAAAAAAATCCTGACCAGTTTCTATACTTCCATATATAACATTATAACCGTATTGTCTGAATATACGCACATATTCAGAATCACAAGTATCAAACGGACAAAATATTGTTAGCGGTCGATAAATTGATTTAGGGTCTTTTTTGTGAAGTTTTGAACCGAAATGATAAGCACAAAAATAATAAGTAATAAAAGGTTTAAGTATTTCTACCAGCATTGGTGGTGTATGGTAATCATCTTGTACATTGTATGCTTTATTGAAGCTTTTCATTTTACTTCCTCCAAAAGTTTTTTAGCAGCCTTAAAACACTTTTGTTGATAAAGAGAATCAATTTCAGTGTTTGGTATTTCATATGACATTAACTGCTTTATCATATCGATTAATTTACTTTTCTGCTTCTTTAGAATTTCAATTTCAGATTCACCTGTATTTCGGACCTGCTTGGTATGTCTCTTGCCTGTTAAAACAATTCTTTCATGTTCTTCTGGTGTCATGGTTACTCCTTTCTTTTCTTTAATCTTTTCTGAATTATTCCCATAGTCATAGATACAATCTGCCATTGTAACTCCATATTCTTTTTCTAGTTCATCCTGCAATTTATTTGCAAACTGTACTCTCTCAGTTAAATTATTTTCTTTTGTGTCTTCCTGTTTCATTCTAAACCTGCCTCGTTTCTTATTTGTCTTATTCGTTCTCTGGAATATCCGAAAACCCTTGCAATAGCAGCGTCAGTATATGTATCGCATAAAGTACGAATCATATCCTGAGCTTCGCCTGTACGTTTGATATTATAAGGGCTGTAATACATTACATTACCTGTTCTTCTTTTAGTTACAAATCCAAATCTTTGTTTGTATGAATTTATTAAACTATAAGATACATTGAAATGTTCTGCACATTCTCTAATTGTATGAGTTTTGCCATATTCTTTTAGTTGCTCAATATCAACAAGAGGTGTAAGAAACTTTGTTCTTTTAGATTTCACACCATATTTCTTACATAACATAGCAGCGTATTTATATGTTATTTTCCAAGCTTCGCTAGTTTCTTTAAGGGTATGATTTTGAAGAAAGTCTTTAATTTCTTCAATACTTTCCAATGGTATCTTGCTTTTTCTCATACTTCCTCCATATTTTTGAACTGGAATGGTACATCATCCGGCCACCAGCTGAATTTAAAACATCTAATATCCTTTACAAGAGGATGAAGCTGCTTCAATTCTTCAAGAGTAAGAGGTTTTTTCTTCTCTTTATTCTTTTTGTCCTGAAACAACTTGCGTCTAAGGAATCTTGGAAAGACTGAGTTGCGGATGACCTCCGCATACTTCTCTTCAACCCATATAGTACCGTCATGTCCGAGGTCTTTTCGCAGCGTAGGAATATTATTACGGATGATGTACGCCTGAACTGTGCTTGGAACAACATTACAGCTGCTTGCAATTTCAGAAACATTAAGATAACCTCTGATAAACCAGTTTCTAATGTCTCTTGGATTATTAAGAATAAGGTTGCAGTCTTCTACAGAGAACACGCCTTTAGAAACACAGTTTTCATCAGTGCGCAAACCAAGTTCATCAATTCTGTATTTTATTGACTGCTGTTTCTTCTGTGATATTTCAACAAGCTGCTTGAATGTCTGCGGCTTGTTTACTTTGAGAGCTGGTCTGAATTCGAATTTTGGTTCTGTCATTCTTTATCATCCTTCTTTCTACAATCTTCGAGATATATATCAACTGTAGGCTTTACCCATCTATCTGAATTCCAACGTCGAATAAAAACATCGTCAACACAAGAATTATCATTTTGTGAAACGTATGTGAATTCATTGTAACATATGGAAGTATTTTCATATGTATACTGACCGTTACATTTTGCACACCATTCTGCAAGCTGTTTGTGTGTCATAATTTTACCTTCTGGCTTAATGCGGTAACATTCTGGCTTACAATTAAAGTCAGGGTTATTCAAGTCATTCCATTCTTTTACGCCTTTATCTCTATCTTTGTATTGTATTGTTTCACCTTCTGCAAAGGCATTAAAAATATCTTTTATATTTTTTGCATGTTCTCTTGTCATTATTTAACCTCTATCCATTCAATATCATCAGGTTCTACTACTGATTCTGCACCGTCATATTCTTCAATGCGGTATTTATTACCTTTAATTTCTTTAACACGTAAGTCTGCTACATATCCATTAGCCTTTTCTTTAAGTGTTTCAACTACTTTTACAAGAGCAGGGTCGTGTCTGCTTATGTCACAAGAGCAAATTTCTCCTAATTTGCCTGTCAATTCTTTATACCAATCAATAGCTTCCTTTGATAAAGAGAAACCACCATAACAGTTATTGTAAACTACTTTCATTCTTTAACCTCCATACCTCAAGTTGTTCCGTAAGACCTTTGTAAAGGTTTTGAAAAGACTTTGCTACTATTTCCGGGGCTACAAGAGTTTTCCTGTATTCTTCGGGCGGAATTGAAAAATCATAGCAGCAGTTGCAGCAGAACTTTGCAGTTTCTATATTTGGGGAAGTACAAATAGGACAGCGTTTCTTTTCTTCCTGTAAAAAGATTGTGCATGAATTAACTCCTTTAGTTAAGGTTGTAACATCAACAGGCCACTTTGCTGGAATGTTATCAAAAAACCAGTCAAGCAGCTTGTCCAAGTCACTGTCATTTATTTTGTTCAGTTTCATTACAAACCGTTTGGCTACGGTATCATTCTGGAAATCGCCGTAGTAACCTGTTATTTCAGCCATGAACTCGCTTTTTTTCATTCTGCACCTCTTCAAGAATTTCTAAAGCCCTATTCAACCCAACACCTTTATTTTGTTGTTTAGGTGGTGGAACAGCAGACCTGTCTAAAAAGTTATCTAAGCAGAATCGGTCTGGTAAGAAATCCCAGAATCTATCCCAAGAAACGAATCTGTCAAAACTTTTCTTGTTTTTCCAACCTTGCCAAGTGTTTGGATTATTAACAACTTGTGCATAATTCTTTAATGCTCCAAGTATCATGTCGCTATGAAACCCTTTAAGCTCTGGACCATGTAATGTTTCCAAAGCTCTCTTAAAATCAGTTTGCATAAAGGTTATAAAATTATTAAAGCAGCATGGTAACTGATTCTCTGACAATATATCAAATACCTGCTTAGCATAATTTTGAGGAATATTAAAATCTAAAACAGGTTTTGGAGAGATAAATTCTCTCTCTTCACTTACATTATCATCCACAGATTCATAATCATTTACAGATACTTCTACATCTTCATCTACATTTTCTTTATCATTATCATTTACATTATCATTGTTTGTTTCAATGTTGTTTTGATAGTTGTTTTCTAGGTTGTTTTTAGGTTGTTTTTCAGTTGTTTTATGTTTACGTGCATTTTGATTACCTTTTGGTGCGCCTCCGCATTTTCTTCCACAATCTGCGTCTATAAAAGAACGTATTGCTGTGAAAGCTAAATCTGCTTCAAAAGGTAAATCTTGTGGTTCAATACCGTCGAAACGGTATGCGTCAATAGCGTCGTAAAAAGCAACCCTTACAAGAGGGTCTTTTATTTTTTTTGCAGTTTCGTAAAAACTGCGGTAATGAGAAGCTTTCTGTAAGTCTGACATTTATTCACCGTCCATAATTTCTTTTTTTACAGCTTGTAAATCTTCACAGAATTTATCTACTTGTTCTAATGTAAGAATAATACTGTCATTATCTTGAGTAATTTCAATACTTTTTATATTATCATCCTCTTCTGCTTTATTCATTATTTCATAACCATATAATATTTTCATTAAAAAACCTCCTTAGAGCAAAAAAAAGCCTCACACCTGCTACCCACGCATTTCTGCGTTATCCCCGGATAGTCAAGTATAAGGCTATGTAAGAGTGTATTGAATCTTGATGATTCAGAAAAGGGGATAGTTTTTCCCAATCATCAAGATGTAGCCAGTGTATCATCAAACATGTACGCTGTCAATAAAAATATTCCAATTTGTATGCAGTTTTCGCACGTTGTTCTTTGTGTCTGCGGCCAGTAGGAAATCTGGCTTGCGCCTATTATTGTATATAGGATTTACAAATCCTAACAGGTCAACGACCTGCTATATCTCTATTACATCAACGAAGAATAGAGATATGCGCGGTGTGAGGAATCGAACCTCAATTCAATTACAAAAAGGAGAAACTAATTGAATACCATTGAGCAACACCATATACTCAATCACCGCCAAAACGCCACCATTGAAGTTTTCGCACGTTGTTCATTGTGTCTTCGGCGTGTGGCTCGCTTACTGAATTTTGCGGAAATTCAAGTTGGTAGTCTAAGTTTATATAGTAAGTCAACGACCTACTTTAAGTTCTATCGCCAACGGCGCGAACTTATATTAAGTTTATCACCGCTTTATCACGTTGTAAATAAAAATTATTACAACAGCGATGTATACACATACTATTACTGTCATTCTCCTCCCCCGGAATGTTTTTTCATTTCATAAAGAAGTATGTCAGCAAGAAGACCTAAGACCTTTCCTTTGTCATACCCGATGTTACAAGCGTCATTACATTTAAGACTACATACGGCTCTATAATTTAATCTGTGCTGTATAAAAAACCAGCCATATTTATTAAGATTTTGAGTGCTTTGCGAGATACAGTGAGCAATTTGAGGTTGTTCAGACATGATAGGTTTTCCACACACCTCACACATCATGCCGCTCATATTGTAACGAGCTACACGCTCTTCTTTTTCTCTTTCAGTCATTTACGGTGTCTCACCTTTGATACATCTATGGGTGTAAGAAGCGTCTTTTCTATTGACCATCCAGCTTTAAGCCTTAGACATATCCGAGAAGTGCTTAAACCAGTAAGTTCTGACCATTCCTGTATTAACAATGTTTTTCCGTTGCAGGTTAGATGAGTATTAGTTCTCTTGTTTCTCTGCTGTTCCTTAACAGTTGCCCAGCGGCAGTTTGAGGGTTCATAGTTGCCGTTTGTATTAATACGGTCAATGGTAAGGTTGTCTTTGTAGCCATTTTTCATGGCCCAGTCTTTGAAGTTGTTGAAGCTGTTTTTCCATTCTTCACAAACTATAATACCTCTTCCGCCGTAGTTTTTGTATTGGGTTCTGTGAGGATTATAACACCGTTGTTTCATACAGTTATATATAACTTGAAGTCTGGTTCTCATTGAACTTCCTCCGGTGGAATTATTATTCCCAAAAAAGCAATGACTTCGTAAGCAGTATCTATAAGATAAGACATTTCAACAGTGCTTACGGTTGTCATGCTTTCGCCTACAGGCTTTCCAGTAAGCTTAGATATGTGATAAGGATAACCTTTTGCTATCGCGCGAATCTTTAAGTCAGCTTCAACGTCAGCAGGGCTGTCGCCTGTTTCATCACATATCAGCTTTACAAGAAACCAGAATAGATTGTTCTGTGATTTGTCTCCTGTGGTGCGCGGACGCTTAGGAGGCTGGAATGTACACAGAACATAATCGTTATTTTTCTCGTGGCACTTTTTAAGCTCTCTCCCAAGAACCGAGCGGATTGCAAGGTCTTTGGGAGGTTCAAAGCTTATAAGACCGTTAGAGTTTACTCTGTGAAGTACGGCCTGTATCATAAGTTATCCTTAATTATATACGAATTCTTCCTGTGGTGGCTCTGGTTGGTTCTCATCTGCCAGATAGCCGCGCTTACCAAGTTCATCTGTGATATGCTGGATAACTTCTTTTGCCGTAAAATTCTTACGGCTTGAGCAGAAGTTATTAAATTCTTCTTTTGAGAATACAGGATGACCTTCTTCATCTTTGTAATGCAGAAGTTTTATAATTCTGTCTTTTTCTTCTGGTGTATCTTGACCGCCTTTTGGAATAAATGTCGGAGCTTTTGGCGGAACTTCCTTACCGTCGAATGTTTCTTTTACAAGTTCTACAGGATTCTTGTATTTTGAACCATCCCACATGCCAGCATAAATATCTGCAGCAACACCGAGTATTTTAAGACTTGTACTGAAAGCGTCAGTAATAGCCATTTTATAACCTTCGTCATTGCTTACAAGTTGACCTTTTTCAATTTGAACAAGCTTTGAACCGCCGATACCGACAATCGGTTCGCTCCAATTTTCGCTGTCTTTTACATAAACAGCAACTTGAGCAAATGCAAGCACTTCACCATTTGCACCCTGTTCAGTCCAAAGTTTCCGTACTTCATACTTCCAGCCGAAACCGACAAGGCCGAACTTTTCAGTCATGGCTTTATACCGCCATTGTGGGTTAATATCTGTTTTGCCTTTAAGCTTTCCTGCTTCGATTCCTTTCAAAGCTTCTCTAGGTGGACGGCTTAAAGAATTGTAAATTTCCATTGCTTTAATATTATCCATGTTTAACCCCCTTAAAATGAATAATCATCGGAAGGATAATCATTTCCGTATGAATAATCATCATAATTATTGTTTGAAGACTTGCTTTGTTGCGGATGACCCTCCTGTTTTTCTCCGCCGATAAGCTCAATGTCCATTGCGACAATAACAATCTTGCTTCTGTTCTGTCCTTCCGGTGTTGTCCAGCGTTTCTGGTCGAGATAACCTGTAATACCAATTTGCTTGCCTTTGTGAAGATACTGGTTTATAGATTCAGCTCTCTTTCCCCAGTATTCAACATCAAAGTAAGACGGCCTTAAAACCCAGCTGTCACCCTCTTTTACAGAACGGTTTACAGCGATTGAGATTTCCATTTTAGCAGTACCACCAGTTGTATATTTAACTTCTGGGTCTTTGGTAAGTCTGCCGATTACAAATACAGCATTAATATCCTGTGCCATTATTCATCTCCTTTAATCATATTTTTGTAGAAATTACAAAACTGTTTGCAGTCGCAGTAACCCTGACATTTGCGGCTTACAGCAGGACGGTGTTCAACGTAGAAGTTAAGGCCTGATTCTGCTGCGAGAGCATTTGCTTCGTCTTCTGAATCAAAAACTTTCACAGCTTTTTTCAGTCCTTTTTTCATAACAGCATATTTATCATCATCTGCCCAGCGTTCTTCTTTTGTACATGGCGGAATTTCATCATCTGGAAGCTTGTAATATTCTTCAAGAAGCGGAACTTTTTCAGTGATTTCTTTTTCCATTGCCTGTAAGTCTTCATCTGTTACATCAAACTCGTAAACAATACAAGGTGATATAGGATATTCAGGGTCTTTTGCTGCCATGCTTTTTGAATGGTCTTTAAGCAGAGCAACAAAGCGGCACTGATTTACTGTAAATCCGTTGCGCTTCAAAAGCCAAGCATAAGTAAGGCCCTGACGTTTCCAGTCAGAGAAATCCTTAAACTTCGTTTTCCAGATTGAAGCAGTCTTCCAGTCATATACGACACCATTTTCCATATCGTAACTGTCGATAGTTCCTGTGATAACAGACTTGCTTAATTCAAAGCGGAACTTCTCTTCGTGAAAGTTGCCGTCGTCGAATTCTTCAAGAATTTTATGAACGGCTGAACCGAAAATCGTCCAAACTCTGTCTGCTGCGTCAACTTCAATTTCATCCCAATGTCGGTCTGTGAGAATGATTTCCTTACAACCTTTAAGCAAAGTTGTTGCAGAGAATTCGCCTTCTTTATTGTGTTTTTCAGTTGATACGGCCTTTACAAAAGCCTGTGGAAGTTTGAGATTGTTTGTAATAATCATTATTTGCCTCCTGTGAGTTTTAACATTTTAATATTGAATCCTTTTGCAGCAGCGATAAAGAAATCTGCCATGAGATTATCTTTGCGTTCCTGCGCAGCCTTTGCTTTGTCCTGACATTTAATCATTTCGTTTCGCAAACATTCATACCTTGTCATACACACTCCTTACCTGTTATCGCCTGAGCCAGAAAGAACATTTCTTCTCTTTCTGTCTTCAAGCTTGTTTATATTTTCTTCCATGACTTCGTGCATTTTAAGTCCAAGACATGTACAAAGTTCAGCAATCATCCAGAGACAGTCACCGAGTTCTTTGGATATTGCAGCTTTGTCAGCTGCAGAAACTTCTCCGCCTTTGTCGCGGATAATCTTTGCGAACTTGCCGCAAACTTCGCCAGCTTCTTCTGACAGACCTAGAGCAGGATAAACGTAATCACATGTAGATTTTATCTTGATGTTCTTGAAGTGCTTGTGATGTGAGCTTTCGTCTACTACTACAGGTTTCTCATAGAATGAGAAACCGTGCGCTCTTAGCTGATATTCGATTGTAGTAATCATATAATCTCCTTGTAAAAAAAAAGTCTTATGAACGTCATACATCAGGTGGGGAGAGGAATACCTAATGTTCTCTACATGACAATTCATAAGACTTTAAGCTGTAAGACAGCTTAGATAAGTAGAGAAATTATCTAAGCTGTCTTTTGTTCAATGTTATAATAGGATTTGAACGGTTGTCAATCCTTTACCTGCGGATGACCCTTGCATTTTACATAGCATTTACAATTTCAAGGTCTTTCTTTGTCTGAAACATGTTTCACTCCTTTAATATGTTACAGTCCATGAATAAGAATCATCTTCCATGAGATACAGGGGCAAACTGCCATCTCTGTTATCCCAGACAATATCCTTGATATGCTGCCGTTTGTTGTTGTCGTCAAGCCACAGCATATCAGTCCAGCCGAAAGGCAGCTGCTCAGCATGGTAAGAATCGTAAGTGATTGAAATCATGTTGTTGTTGATATTCAGCTCTTCTACAAATCCGGCCGTAGTTTCGTAACCGTTTTCGTACTGGTTAAGAATCTTTCCAAAGATATTAGGCTGAACTTCCGTAATATCTCCGAAGTTCCATTCTTTCATTTCGGCTCCTTTGCCCACCTTTTACGATAGACTGCATTTACTGCTCGTTTCATGTAATATTCTTCCGGCTTTATTTCGTTGTAGGCAGGATTATATTCATAATCCCAGTTATCAAACATAAGGAATTTCTTGTAATTTACAGCCCACGGTTCAAGATAAAATCCTTTGTTATCATAATCAATCATGTAAATAAACATGTGATTCATACCAGTATAAGGATTTTTATTTCGTACAAAGAAAACCCTGTCTTTGTCTTCGGGATATCTGTCCTGCCAGAAAAGGTAGAACAGAATCGTATAGTCCTGACAGTTTTTCTTGCCGTCTGCTGTTACATCATAAACATTATACTGTGTATATCTGATATTGTTTATAACTTTCGTTTTCATATCAAGAGATATTGCAGCATAACTGTCTTTTACCTTGCTTTTACTCGGTTTATCACATTCCATTTGTGTGAAAAGCAGAGCAATAATTATCATAATTACAAAGAAGCCGAGTATTGCAAGAATTACATGCCAGATATTACCCCAGAATGTACGCCACATTTCAGGGTGCATAGAGTTTCTTGCATAAGCCTGACGGAGATAAGAAGTAAAACGCTGACGGTCATAATCGCTCATCTGGTTGTAGCATTTTCTAAAGCCGATTCCTTCCTGACAATGCTCACATTCATCATCGGTACATCTTTTGAACTGCAAACGGCACATACATGCAGAACAGCTTTCTGCAAGTTCTCTTACAGCAAGGTCTGTAAATGTTTCTTCGCGGTGAACAAATCTGATTTCGTTATTGTCTTTCATTGTTTAACCTCCAAGTCTTTTTCAAGAAGATATACGAATCGGTAGCTAGTATTATTATTACAAATAAATGGATACCTATATTGTCCATCCATGTTTTTAGAAATAACACCAATAAATTTAGGATTCTCCCTAGAGAAGTTTCTTTTTAATTCACCTATGTTGTCAGCAAAAGCAGCTACTTTTCCTTCGAGAGAATCATCCCAATCAAACCGAACTTGAGCTGGGTCGAATTCCATATCTATTAAATCTGCCTGATTGAAAACATTTACAGGAATATAAGACCCTTCTTCAAGCGTTCCGTATGTAAGAAATATTTTGGCAGATTCTTTTGAAATATCCAACTCGCAGTTGTTGCCAGCATTATCAAATTTAAATTCTCCGAGGGTGTCTATTTTGGCTTTAAGAACATTAAGAGACACTCTGATATTTGCTTCAATTCTAATCGTTTTCATAGTTACTCCTTATCAAATCCAATATGTTCAGCAATATCATCAATGGTGCTTAACATCTTCGGTGTATCACAAGTTCCGGCAGTATAATCATAAGCAAAATAATCGCTGTCGCCGTAATTATACGCCTTATCTAGTGCTGAAAGAATGTGAGCGGCTAAATGAAAGTTATCGTTCTGTGCGTGTTCGATTGCAAAATCTCTAAGGTTTTCGTAAGAGGTAACATCATTCTTCTCTTCGTTAAGATTCCGCATTGCTTCTTCAAAGCCGCCGAGTTCAACAAGTTCTTCAAAATCCATTCTTTTCATTTATTTTGTCTCCTTACCTGCGGATGACATATCTGTATATTTCTTGAAGAACTTCTCTGAACGAGGTTCAAGAGGAATCTCCATGTCTTTACAGGCTTTTACTACATCGAACAGAACTTTTATCTGGTCGATTTCCTGCTGTTTTCTACATCTTGAGACAGCTGCTCCACCTTTAGAGTAGCTGTCATCAAAGAAGTGTCTGTATTCTGCCATAAGAACATTGAGCTTGTTTCTTATAGCTTCAAGCATGACGTTCTTATTCATTTCTTTTCCTTTTTCAGTCTGGCAATTTCTTTTTTAAGCTCTTCAATTTCTTTCCTGTATTCATAGGATTCATTGTTTTTGCTTGTGTTCTCAAGAAGTTTTGTCCACTGGGAATCGAAATTGTTTTTCTGTTTACGTTTGTTTTTCCTGCTCATCTTATCAATGAAGTAAGAGTTTCTTAAAACCCCTATAAATATCGGAGATATAACAACAAATAGAATGGCAGTTCCAACAGTAAGCCCTGTTATTGCATAAGCAATATCATAATCATTTGTAATTGCAAGGAAAAAATCATAAATCATTTATTTACCTCCTTTTCGATATGGTCTATGTAAAGATTAACTTTCCGTTTGTAATTGCCGGAAGAATTATATTTAATGTCCAGTTTCAAATGTCCGATGATAAATACATCATCTCCTTCGTGAATGTCAGCGGTCTTAGAAGCTTCTTTATTCAGCATATAACCTCTGATATAAGTCTGGCTTACAGCGTCATAGCCGTCTACCATGTGTGAGTGAGTGCATACAATCGTGCAGCACAAATGTCCGTTATTGTCAATAAAAGCGTTGGTTACGTGTCCAGTGATTCTTACTTCGTTCATACGAGTTACTCCTTATTAAACATCTTTGTGAAATCATCACGCATAAAACCTAACAGGATTTTGTCTTGAACTGTTAAGTTTTCAGGGCTTTCAGCAGCTTTATTCATAAGCGGTAAGTAATGAGTTTCAAAATAGTAGCCGAAATTTTCTTCCGCTTCTTCTTGGTTAGTCCAGTTTCCGTTTCCAAATTTAGTGAAATCAAATACCATATAAACTCCTTTACAGCACAAGCTGTGTTTTATAGTCCTAAATTGAAGGACAGATGTTTTGTTTTATCCAGTCAGTTACAGCTGTATCTTCTTTAACAAGAACATCTTTAGGCACAAATACAAAGATACTGTCATAAATCTGACTAGCGGTTTCCTTTTCTTCATCGCTTCCGAAGTTCATCTTATCTTCAAGAACAGGAAAAAGAGGATGTTCATACACGAGTTCTTCAACTTCTTTTTTGTAGAAAGAGCTGAAAAACTTTATGTGTCTGCCGTAATAAGTTTTGCCATCAATCTCGATTTTCTCTGTAAGTTCCATTATACCTCCCTGAAACCTGCGGATGACACTCCGCACTTCCATTTGTTGTTTGTCTTTTTTGAAGACCAGCCACATTTACCGCAATTTTCTCCGTCCATATCAACGGCACAGATAGAGCAGGCGTGAATCTTTTCACCGCAATGCTTACACTTAATGAAACCATTCCGGTCTACGTCTTCAAGATTGAATTGTGTGTATCCGTCACAGAACGGACAAAATTCTTCAAAGTCTTTTTCTTCTGGCATAATTAAACCTCCCATATTTCGAGTGTTTCGTTTGTAAGTTCTTCAAGCTTGTCTTTCTTTTCTTCAAAGTCTTCAATGAACTGAATGTATTTCTTATTAATCCAGACATGACTATCTATACAGTTGAAAACTGTGCTGATAAAATCACTTTGGGTATTGAAAATTCTTTCAGCAGCAAACTGAATACATTCTGTCCAGAGATTTTCTGCTGACATTTTCATATTTTCGTTGTGTATTTCATTAATAGCGTCACACAATAATTTATCATCCATACCCGAAAACAGATAGTTAATGTCATCGATTCCACAACCAAGAATATTTGAAAGTAATATATTAGCGTCCATAATTTTCCTTTCCAATACAATTAGTAATATTTTCTTTCCATGATTCACTCCTCTTCCGAGTTGATTCCATAACCGCCGTCTATCTGTTCAATAGCTTCTTCAAGTGACGAAGCCTCGAAGTTATCCCACAAAGAACCGTCAAATTCTTCAAGAGCGTTTCTTACATAATTCATACTAAGATAAAGAGGTTTGCATTTTCCTGTAGGATAATCAATGTCTGCTCTCTCACAAAGCCAAGTTCCCTCTTCAGCTTCGTACTCGTCATTCATGTCTTTCTGAATACCGATAATCCACCAGTTCAATGTATCCGGGCAGATATACACCTTTTCGTAAATATCAAACATTTCAGGTGCAACTGCCTTTGCAAGTTTTGTTACTTCTGTAAATTTTCCGAATTCTATTTTCATTTCTGTTTCTCCTTACCACCGCCAAAGCGGTGGATTTTTATTTATTTAACCTCTCAGCTTTAACCAATCAAAGCGCGATACACCGAGAGCAATGTCCATCAACTCTTCCAGAATACCACTTACAGAACAATCATTATTTATGCAGGTATCTTTTGTCATTCTGCTACTCCTTTGAAAATACAATTTCTTTCCAAACGTAAGGTTTCTTTATTTGGCTACATCTACTATCGTGGTAAATACCGTTATAGTACCAAGCAACATAAACTCTCCAACCTCTGATACATAATAAAGGAACATTATTATTCCTCCCTTATAAAGTTTTTCAGGTCTTCGCAGATGTTTTCAAATGTACATCTTTGTTCTGAATTCAAATGAGTTACTTCAAAAGGCAGCTCAAACAATTCTTTGAGTAATTTTCGTACTTCTTCAATTGACATGGCTTACTCCTTAATAAAATCAGCTACGCAGACGCGAGTTCTGCCCTGCTTGCGTGTCTTTTCCCGGGCGTAAGAAGGATTCTCTTCTCTTCTTTTCTTGATACGCTCATAAGACTTTGCATTGGTTTTAATCTGTTTCTTTGCGCACTCGTTAATAGCTTTGTAAGCTTCATCAACGATTGTCTTCTGGTCTGCTGAAAGCTTCTTGCTTGAAAGCAGCTCAAGAGCGGCAATGATTTTTTGTGTCTGGTTGATTGTAATATTCATTTTTAGTCCTCCGTTATTTCCTCAGCAAAATCTGCTGTGGCTTCTGTCGAATCATAAGATACTTGGTCAGATTCAAAGTCCAGTAAACCTTGTGCATATTCAATAGCCTTTTCTTCGTCCGGGGCTTTAATTTCTAAAAACCCGGAGCTTACCCTTGTGATTGATACACGATATTTTTTCATACTGTAACCTCCCTTATATTGCTTCAAAACCAGCTTCTTCAAGCTCGTTTTCAAAGTTCATAAACTCAACTTTGCGGACGCTGATTATAATATCACACAGCCAAAGCCGAGCTTTTCCTTTCTTCCATTCTTCCCAGATACTATCGTTTTTATAGACAGCATTACCTTCAATGTCTTCGTAAAAAGAGATTCTTACGATTTTTTCAGAGGGGTTTTCTTCATAAGGTTCTTGAAAACCAAAATAACAATCTCCGTATGTAGATGCCTTGAGATATTCAAGCAAATCTTTGCATGATTCAAAAGTTTTATCACCAGAGAAAGGGTAATCATTGCCTTTTGAAACATAACTTCCGGTGCAGCCATTTTCGTAGACATCTTCTTCTGCTGTGTAGTCAATCACTCTTGCGATGTACATAATTATATACCTTCGAATGTAGTTAAGTTTCCGTTTGAAATATTCAGTTCAAAATCTGCATGAATATCATCATCTTCTGTAAAGTGGCCCGGCATAAATACAAAGAAAGTATCTTTGTCGTTAGTTGTAATCATCCATGCAGATGTTCGATTGTCTGGAACATAAAGCTTTATGTTAAAATATTGACAGACAAATTCCAGAGCGACGTCAAAGATATAAGGCTTGATATATCCAAGCAACAATTCAGAATCTTTGATACGGATAAAGCTGCCTTTAAGATGATAAGCAAGTCTTAATTTTGCTGGCTTAATTTCGTAAGAAGTGTATCCAGTAGATACATCAGGAATAACTTTCTTCCAGTTTGGATATGTTTCTTTGTTGATAGTAAAATCTTTACACAAAGAAATATCTTCCATTTGCGGAGGATATTCTGTTGCAATAGCAATAAGATATTTACCGTCAGTTGTTATTCTTTTTCCCTCTGCGAAATGTACAGCATTTAATTTAGGATGTGCGAATTCTGGAATGTAATTTGTAAAATTGAATTGCTTAATCTTTTTCATTGTAGTGTACCACCTTTAATTTATTATTGAATCTTTTGAAAGTTTTTATTGTGCATGGAGTAGACCAGTTGTTGTATTGACGTAAAGTGATTGTTTTATCTCTGCACAAACCGTCAACAAAACAAGACCACGCGAGCTGCATTTCATAGTAGTCATTGTAAGGCCTGCTTGTTTCGATAAACATTTCTATTGCTTCTTTTCGTGTCATATTAATACACTCCATATTTACGCTGATAAGCGATATGTTTTTCTGTGGAAAGAGGTTTATAAAACTTCTTTGCGTTTGGATTACAGCGGTAAATCTTTATAGTTTTGCCGTCATTTGTGAAGAAACCGTCCACAATAGAACCGTTAGAAAGACACTTGAATTTGTGTGCTTGTTCCAGATTCTTTGGATTGATATTATAAGCCTGCTGAATGACTTCAAAATGGTTTTCAAGCCATTTTCGACCCAGCTTTTTAGATGATTCTAAACCACTGAAAAAAGCTTTGTTATAATAGCTTCTCCATTTTTCAAGAGGTTCTTCGTCTTGAGCATGGTCAAAGATATTATGAGAACAGAAGCCTTCTTTGTAACCGTCTTCACGTTCAGAAGTCCATTCATAAGTAAAACCGAGCTTCTTTGCAAAGGCTTTTAACTGTGATTCAGTCTTGAAACTAGCAGCATGAAATGAATATCCGTCTGTAACCCAGATAGCGTAAATCCATTCTGGTTTAATATCTGGACATCTTTGACAGTCCAGAAAGTTATGTTGATAAAAGCTGATTTTGTTTCCCATGATTATTTTCCTTTGTATTCTACTCTTTCCTTAGAAAAACACTGTCCGCAATAACGCCATACTGAATCTGTCTTGTTTATATCTCCCTTTACACATTCAAAAGTTGTGTAAGTAGCCTTGCCGTCAATGTGTGAATACGGTTCTCCACACTGAATATAAGTCAGGCTATGAGATTCTGGAGGTACACAGTCAAGAAACCATTCTGCAATCTCAACATTGAAGAACATTCCGGGGCTGAACTGTTCGGAAAAATCGCCATTCCAATCGTCCATACCGTAGACTTTTTGACCGTCATATTCTGCAGCGAATTCAATAGGCTTGCGGTATTCTACCAAATCGCCTTTAATAAGATGGTCAAATTCGTTACGGTCTTTGATTGTTTTGCCGTCATAAGAACAAGAACCGACAAAGCAGGCTTCCAAAATACGGAAATCAAGGTCAAATTCTTGAAAATGCTGCCTTACTTCGTCCAGTTTGCGTAACATCAATACATCAGTTTCGTTAAGTTCTTTCATGGTAAACCCCTTAAGCTATTTTTGTAGTAGGAATAACCTTGTCTGTATTGTTATCATATTCATAATTCCAAAAAGACAAGTCCTCTGTGTTCTGTAAAGCAATATGATTGTATAAACGCTCATAATCGCTTTCCATAACGTCCATTTCAACGTGTTCAAAGTCAATAAACTTCAAAAGATAGTATTCAATCATAATATCTTGAAGCCTTGAAACATCTTTGTCTTCTTTATATTCAGATTCAAACCAAAACACACTGTTAGGAATGAAAGAAATAAAACCGTCATAAGAAGACCAATGTTCATGCAGATATTTATCAAAATCTGCCCTGTTATCTTTGAAGCAGAACTTTTTAAGGCTATTAAGATTAACTTTTACATCAAAAGAAATGCGGTCTGTTTCAAAGTTATAGAAACGTGGAGACCACAAGTTTTTTAAGCTTCCAATCTCCATGTTCAGCGGATTTTCTTCAAAGTTGTCTTTGATAGCAGAAACCCATGCTTCACAAGTTTCTTTTTCGAATTTCTGGAATTCTCCGTTTGGAAAATCATAGCAGAAATTATCAGGCATACAGCCATAATCCATATTGTACAAAGTATCGCTGTTATACAGATTACTTTCATAAAAGCCGGGGAAAATCCGGCATGAAAAGTTTTCGTAAGTTTTTTTCATGTTATGCCTCCATTATTTTGCAAAAACTTGCTGAAATGCGTTGAAATTTGCAGCAGCTTCATAAATATCAGCATAAAAATACTGACTTACTTTCTTTTCAGTGTTCATGTCAAAAATGGTGATACAATCACCTGTAAGACTGAACAAAAATTCATCTCTTACAAATTCTTCATGTTTAGGCATAAAATACCCCCTTAGTATACGAGAAAATCAGCAAGCCCATGTAAAAAGTCTTTGCTGAAATAGATAGTTTCAATATGTCCAGAATCAGGACTTCCGACAAAATAAGACAAACTCAAAGAAGTACAAGCAACATTGCTTACATCTTTTATAGTTTCATTTTTGCCGTCATAAGAAAATAAATGAAGTGTCATTTTCTGCCCCCATTCTGCAAAGCCTTTGCTTTTCGTGACTGTATAGAACCCATAAGGGCAAATTCTCGCCACAATTTAGCATAGTCTTTTTCAATCTGCTGATTTTTAAGAGCTTGACGGAATTCAGCGCAAGCTTTATCGAGTTTTTGAGAAGTAGACATAAAGCCCCCTTTGCTGTATAATTACAGCTGTATAAAAAAATTACATCTCAACAAAAGAGATATAAAACCGATATTGCGCAAGCCGATATTGCAACCGGATAAAACAGCTTTATATTTTCATTGCTTGTTAAATGCGCTTGCCTTGCGCTAAAAAATGGGGATAGGTGCGGATGACCTCCCCATAAAAATAGAATGTCGATTTACCGTATATTTTAATTTATGCCGTAAGGCACTACCGAAAATATACGTTAGCTTTTCGCTTTTTGTGATGAGTATTCAAGAGGCGAATTCCCTTGCATAAAAATCTTTTTGGGGGTTGCCCAAAAGTCAGTAGAAAACGGCTTAAAATTAATTGTTGCAAAAAGATAGAAAATGCTATATATTTATTATGTCAGTAATAAACAAAGCGTTTTTTTCTTTGCAAAAAGTTAAAAGCGTTTTCAAGTTTTCAAAGAACAAACAAAGCGAGCATTGCACGAAATACCCTTTACATTGCGCTTGCTTTGTTCCTTATCCTTAACAGATAAGGCAAGAAAAGACACTGTTAAAACGGTTATGTTTTCGGGTTGTGGTATAAAACCGCCCATATTGAAAACGCCGTTAAAAAAGCATTGAAAAGATTCTATTATCTTTATCATGCTGTTAATCAGCTTGTATAAGCTGTTAAACTTTTTAAGGCTTAACAGCTCTATAAACTGACTAATCAATGTATACAATGTTTAATAGGTTTTCTTCATAATCTCTTTCATGGATTAAGAAGTTTCCCTTATCGTTTTTATACATTTCAATAAGTCTATCATCATTATAGTAGATATAAGTGATAGCTTTTTTCAAATCGCTTGCGGTGATAATATCACCACTTTTGAAAGTGCCTTTTTTGCGCATATCTTTGAAATAAAGATTAGTCAATGTTTCAAGAGATTGCGTATATTTGCGCAAGTCAATTTGACGGAGTGTTTTAACAATAAACCATTGTTTTTTTGACATGGTAAAACCTTTGTCTTTATGTATTTTAATAGTACTTTCAAAATACATAACTTCGCGTTTTTCACCGTTTACGGCTGTAAAATAATCATGTCTTGCCTTTAATGTTGTCTTGTTTGTCATAAGCTTAACCGCCTTTTATTATGCTGATTATATCAGCTCGTTATATATACACTCCATACAGAATGTATTTATTATTAATAGCCTTATATATGCGGA
>Ga0310690_10002203_pt1 | contig 32327 bp, 50 predicted proteins | sample AusTroGonzalo_MG_2_FD_207661 | JGI IMG/M metagenome (GOLD analysis project Ga0310690, IMG submission 207661) | Bovine rumen microbial communities from tropical cattle in Woodstock, Queensland, Australia - Gonzalo_04 (v2) (version 2) | ecosystem: Host-associated > Mammals > Digestive system >...
TTTATTTTATCGTCTTCTGTTACAACTCTTCCTTTAATTCCAATTATATCGCCCTTATGACAATATTCAGCTGTATTATTAGCCATTTGACCAACAATTTTAACTTTAACCATATCTGTGCCATATTCTCCATTTTCATCTTTTGTAGGTCTTGAAACAGCAAGAGTAAGAATTGCATTTTGTTCATCTAACCATTCAATTTCATCTTTTAATCTACCAACTAAAACTACTTGATTTAACATTTTATCACTCCTTTTCTATATTATTCCATTTTTAGAAAAGCAAGAATTGCTATTACAATTAACAATATCAACAATAATTCACTCATGTTTATATCACCCTTTCTTTATTCAGTATAATGAATATAATACCAATTAATAATCTCTATAATATTCATATAAATATCAAAATAATCAATGCGGCGACCGTGCTTAGCACATGTAAGAAGTGCAAGTTAATCTTCTTTAACCGCGCTTCCCGCCTTATTTGTAAGCATAAAATTATCATTTTCTATTGCTTTTCTAATATATCTCATGAATATAATTGCTTTATCCTCGTTTAAGAAAGTAGCATTACCAACTTCATTTGTGTCAGCAAATGGGACTGGAAATTGATACCATTTATCCTCTACTTTAACACTATAATACAAATATCCCTCAGTTGCGTACAAGAAATAAACTTTGTTATCTTTTACAATATTTTTAATCTCCACTTGGATCCACCTCTTTCTCAAAAAACTGCTTAATACATTCTATTGTTTGGTCTTCTTCCCAGTACCACGGATCGGTAACAAAACTACCAAATACATTAATTATAAATTGAGTAAATCTCCAATCTGGACAATTAGTTTTCCATATTTCTGCTAATTCTTTACAAAATTCATCTATTCTTTCTGGACTTCTCATTTTATATCACCCTTTCATCCTCTCTATAGCCCTCATCTTTTAAACAATCTATTACTTTTCTTAAACTATCAACAGATACTCTATAACCCGCAATATTTAATATTTTTATAAAAGCAATTATCGCATCAGTTGCATTAATATCATCATCTAAGACCATTTCAGTTTTCAAATCATAATCTTGATATTCACCAATATTTTCAAATCTATATTTTGGTTGTTCGCTTATAATTTTAATCATTTTTATCCCTTCTTTCTATATATATTATATAATAAATTTAATAAAAAAACAAATAAAAATGCGAGAAGGCAGTACCCGATCTTATACCGCCATTTCCGCAATTTTTCTTTCATCATTTTCTGCATCTATATCTTTCTGATGGTGTAATTCATAAAAAGGACAGTTTGAACAAAACTCTGGGTCACAGTGAACTATTCTACTTTCATCTGGATCGAAGCAATCTTCTTCTTCAGCTTCGTATAAATTTCCTTCACAATAATGGTCTTCATCTAATTCACAAACAGCATTCTCTCTATTGTAAGCAGGGCAACTGTCACAATCTTCATATGCACAATAACCATCTATCATATCACAGTAATGTCTGTTATTAATATTTTCATAAGTAAAACCTGAATCATCATAGTCTATATCATCATCACTGCCTGGAAGATAATTCCCACAGCCGCATGGACAAACTATTTCTTGACTATATGTACGCCAAACATCTCTTTCAACTGCATCCTTTTTAGTCCATATATATCTTACAGAAAATTCTCCATAACCATAATAAAATTCTCTATCACAATCACTATTTGAATTTTTTACCCAAGTAGCATCTTTATCAACTAAATCTTCAACTATTTGTCTTAATTGTTTTTCAAAGTCATCTGCGTAATCTTTGCCGGGGTAAACACTATTAAAATGAATTGAATTCATAGTTGGAGAGATTGATATGTATTGTCTCATTTGCTTATATCTAACATTTTTAAAAGTATAATTATTATGTAATGAGAATTCTCCTTCTGCATGCCAAATATATGTAATTAAAGAACTTCCATCAATCATTGCCGCTAATGTACCATCTGCATGACCGCCATCTCCTAATCTATAACAAGAAGTCCAATTATATGGATTTTCACTTGCCAACATCATATCAACAGGGTCAATAGATATTGTATGAATTGCTTCTAATTCTTGATTTTCAAATATTCTTCCTATTTGAGTAACTAAATCATCAGGTGCTGATAAATAATTTTTAAAGAAATGAGTTAATGCTGTTCCTTCAAAAGTTCTATCTGGAAATAATTCATTTAAAGTATGTTCACAGTTCCATGAGATATTACAAGACTCAATTTTATTCTTTTTAAGGTCATAAAACTCTTTTAACCAAAATACATATGCAGGATAAGATTTTCCTAAATCATGAAACATATTTCTTCTTGTGTTATTATCATTTGCTTCATATCTTATTTTAGTATCAACTCTCAATTTGTTACCTAATAATTGATAAAAACGATACTTATTTTTTGCCCATAAAGTTAAATATTCTTCTATTGCGGCATCTGATACATCTGATATATGTAATTGACTAAATTCAGCAATACACTTAGTAAAATCAGGAATACTAACTTTATCAAACATAGGTCTATATTTTTCCTCTAAACGTTCTAACAAATCTTTTTTTAACAACATATTATCAACTCCTTTATTTATTACATATATATTATATTATATTTTTTAATAAAAAACAATAAAAAAGAAAGGCGGCGACCCCGATACCCGATCGGTTAACCGCCCACCGCATTAATAACTATCGTAAAATACTATTTCTAAACTAGGATTATCTTCCATATAACTATATAACCATTTAAGATTAATCATTATTGAAAGCATGTTATTAAAATATTCTTCAAACTCCCATATACTGTTTGCTTCTTTAGTCCAATACTCTTTGCTAAAAAATGGAATTAATGCCTCTATTATTTTAGGTATATCTTCTCTATTGATTTCAATCCCATATTCTTCATCTGAGTTTAAAGCATCAAGGATTGCCGCCCTAACTCCCCAACATTTTCTCCAATAAGCAATTTCAATACTAGCAACGTCTTCATCTTCAATGTAATACTTAGTATATTGAATAAAATTAGGAATTTCATTTAATTTATCTTTTTTAAAATTTCTTATTTCAATACCATTATCTAAACCCATATTATCACTCCTATTCACTGGCTTTAAAATTGAAAATTGGTTTAATTATTTTTTCTATTTCAATAGTATCTTGTATATTATCTATTATCTCTTGCATTGGTTTATAAGCAAAAGGTGATTCATCAATAGTAAACTCATTTACTGTTGTTGAATATATATTTTTCATGCTATCTTTAAAATCTTCTAATTTAATATTTTCTTTTGCGGCAGCTCGAGACATAAGACGACCGGCTCCATGTGGAGCAGATTGATTCCAATCATCATTACCTTTGCCTATTCCTATAATACAGCCATCACGCATATTCATTGGGATAATAACTTTTTGTCCTTCATATGCAGATATTGCTCCTTTACGCACTATATTATCTTCGAATGATATATAATTATGTACTGACTCAAAGGTATTATTTGGCATTAAACGCATTTCTCTCATTATATTACATGCTATTGTTGCTCTATTTTCAACAGCAAATCTTTGACATATTTTCATATCGTGTAAATAATCTTCTCGATTTTGTCCTTCTAAGTAACAAAGCTCATCTGGGATAGCTGGGTGGTGTGCTTTAAAATCTATATTAAATTGTTCTATTGCTTCTTGTAGTTCAGTTTGACGACCTGCGGCTTTATATTCTGCTATCAATTCATTTAATTTTTTTCTATAATTAACTTTACCTGACATAGTATCAATAGCCAATTGTTGATATATTTCAGCAACTTGTTTACCTAAATTGCGGGAACCAGTATGTATAACTAAATATTTATTGCCTTCTTCGTCCTGATCGACCTCTACGAAATGATTACCGCCGCCTAGTGTACCCATAGATGAAAGTATATGGTCAGTATTTTTTAATAAGGAACGACATTTTAAAAATTGTAAATATTCATCTTCTACCAATGCGGAAGTGCGGTCATGCACAGACATACCTGCAGGTACTACAGCATGAACTGCCGCATCTAATTTTTCTAAATCTATATCAACCTTACCCAATTCTACAACCAACATCCCGCATCCAATATCGACACCTACGATATTTGGGATTACTTTATCTCCTAAATTCGCAGTGAAACCAATGACACAGCCAGCACCCGCATGAACATCAGGCATAATTCGTATTTTGCAATCCGCGAATGCAGGAAGTTTAGTCAAGGTATATACTTGATTTAATGCTTGTTCCTCTATGTTATCAGTAAATATTTTTAAATTCATATTAATCATCTTCTTTCTCATTTGTATTTTTATGATATTCAATTATTTTTTTATTTCCTATTGAGAATTCAAAATCTATATCTTCGCCATCTCTTAAATCTTTTAATAATATAAAACTACAAATAAGAAATAAAACAAATATAATTAAAACAAATATTGCTAAAAATTCTAACATATTATCAATTCCTTTCTTTATATAAATATTATATAATAAATAATTAAAAAAATCAATATATAAAAATATATTGATTTTATTTAAAGATATTTCGTCTTTTAAATCTTTTATATCTATCAACTCTATTTTTCATTACTTGCTTTTCTTGTTGATAATTCATAATAAACCATAGCATATCTTCTTCATGCAAGTGCTCTACCATTAATATATCATCTATATCATCATCATTAAATTCTAATTTATCAAATTTATTAACAGTACAATATTCTGGATCGTTGATATACACATCTAGCCCTCCATTAGACCACTTATCAAAATGTAAATGTAAATTGTATATATCATCATATAAATAATTACCGATATCTATTTCTATCATATCCGCAATTTGGTCAACTATAAAATGATGTATTTGTTCATATACTTTCATTATCTATTCTCCTTTAATCTCAGTATTAATTAATATATCTCTCTCAATAATAATTCTATCTGTTGCATCAAATATATATTTGACTGGTTTAATATGGTCTTGTTCTAAAATTGTTTTAATTTCTTCTTTACTGATACACCACTCCCAAGTTTTATCTCGATAAAGAACATAAAATTCATGCCCTTCCAATTCTTTTAAACTATCTTTAGTTAACTCAGTTTTTAATTTTCGCAATTTAATTGTTTGAAATAATTTTTTCATAATTATCCTCCAATTTATTTTTCTTCATTTAATGATTTTTTATAATCATCATATTCTTTTTCCAATTTTTTTAATTTTTCATTTAACTTATAATACTTTTCTAATCTATCTTTATCGTATTCTTTATTTTCTTTTATAGCTCTTTCTTCTAACTGTTTCAATTCATCTAAAACATAGCTTTGTACAGGTCTTGGAGCGTGCATCCACCACTCATTTTCATAAATAATATTATTTATTTTATTTTTTATATTAATATCTACACCTTTTTTTACTAAACTTACGCCATAAGGATAAGAATGCTCATGATATAATTTAATATTCATTAAAATATTTTCTTTATCATAATACTCAGGATGTTTTGTTACTTCATAATTATGTAAACTTCCCAATAATTCGAAATCATCAAAATTATTATCAGTCAATTTTACATAAGCTCTATAATAATAATCCCAAGTTTTTCTTTTAACATACCCTCCATAATTTGGATTTTCTAATCTTGTTAATTTAAAAACTAATCTTTCAAACCCTTTTAAATTTTCAGATACCCCTTCATCAGTAAAAGATATACCAATTGGAATTTGATATGTGTCAACCATTCCATATTCTTTTCTTTTTATACCACTCGTATCTTCTATTTCATCACAGACTGGAATCCAAATATAATATTTTTGGTCATTTAATCTATCATTATAGTTATGACAAGGATTAGAAACTTTACATTTATATATTCCACCCCACACTATTTTATTAATATTTTCTTCACTTAACATATCTCCCTTACTCCTCTACTTTCTCTACTATGCCGGCTTTTATTAGGTCGTATAATACATCTAAAGCAGTATATTGATTATTCCACGGCAATATTATTGTTCCACTATCTTTATAAAATAATAAACCTTTATCAAAACCATATATTTGGTCAAATTCATCTTTTGTTTGTTCTAAATCAAACCCAAATTTCTCCAACTCTTTCAAATCTATATTATCTTTTATTTTAAGCATTATTTCCACCCCAATTCTTCTACTTGTTTATTTATGGCTTGTAGTTCTTTATAATCAAATTGTAGTTCTGCTCTTAATCCATTTGTATAAAAACCAGTAAGTTTAAATTGTTTTCTTCGTTTATAAAATGTTATTACTTTTCTAGGTACTGTTCCATAAAAAGTATCTTCATCACATAAAGTATATTGAATAGTATGGTCTAGTCTTGTTGTTTCTTCATACCCCAACTCTTCAAACATATCTTTTGCACTTTTCATTGCTTATTCTCCTTTAATTCGTCACCACTAACTCAATGATAATTGTGTGGTTTTTCTACTTCTTCAATTCGATATTCATTTATTTTCCAATTAGTATAAGTAATTTTATATTTTTTCTTATTATAAAGAACTATATCACCAATATTATAAACTTTTTCTCCTTTTACTTCTTCCATATTATTTATTTTCCTTATCTAATATTCCTTTTAAATGTTTTAAATACTGAATTGTAATTCTACAGATTTTATCGTTAGTTGTTCCGTCTGCTTCATTAGTACAAAATTCTATTGTTTTATCTAAATCTTTTACAAATGTTTTTATTATGTTTTCTTTTTGTTGTAATTTATACTCTAATTGTTTTGTGTACTCATCTAATTCTTCATCTTGTATATAATAATTTTTTTCTCTTTCATCTTCTTGCCAAAATGGTTCTTCATTATGTTTGTTAATATAAACTTTTCTTTCTTCATCAAAGCCTATATAACCTATTTTTCTTAAATATCTTGCTCCTAATTCAACGTCAGCATTAGTGTCATCAAAAATAATATCATTAAGTCTATATTTTAATATTCCATTTTCTTTTTCTTGTTCTTTTATATATTCTAACAAATAAGTTATTTCACTATGTTCTAGTAAACAATCGCATCTATTATGAAAATCATCACATTGTTTTAATTTATTTAATATATCTTCAACTACACTACTCACTCTTTATCACTTCCTAATAAATCATATTTAATCATTTCTTTTGTAATGTTTTTTATACCTCTTTTTGTTATTGTAATAGAGCCACCAAGTTCTCTATGTTCACAATAATAAACTTTAAAACCAAATTTCTTTGCAATATCAGGCATATCACTCAACCAACCAAAATTTATATATGTTAATTCTTTATCTAATGATTTTTCCATTTCTTTATATAATTCTGTTAGATTATCTAAATATCTTTCAAATTTTCTTTCTTTTTTTAGTTCCTTATTATGTTTCAACTTTGAAAGCAAAATTTCTATCACTCTTTATCACCTCTTAACTCATTAATAACCATTTTGCAAATACCTACTGCCCACTCATTTTCTACTTGTTCTCCAACAATTATTAAATCTTCTAATCTTCTTATAAGTTGTTCTTCTTTATTATTTAGTCTTTCTATTTCTTTGTCTTGTTCTTCTAATGAATTAACACTAGATATTGCAACAAATCGTAATGTTGATATATGATTTTGTATTTTATCTAACTCATCACCATAATTAAACGATAATTCTTTATCTAATATTTCTTTTTCCTTACCCACTCTTTATCTTCTCCTCTCTTAATCTTCTCTATCCATTCATCTACATTAGTATCATCAATATATATTTCATATATCTCTCTTAATTTATCTTCTAACCTATTCATTATGTCGTTTAGTTTATTTATTTCTAATCTAAACGCATCCCTAATTATCTTTTCACTATTCACTCTTTATCACTTCCTAAATATTCTTTTATACCATTTGTGTTTTTATAACGTCTCACAATTGGATTTCTTTCTAATGTAATAGTATATTGATATGTTGTTGTTTCATAACCTATACCATTTAATTGTTCTATACAATTTACTATCGGTTCTACTTCCATATATATTTTGTAATCTTCTTCTTTCAACTCTTCTAATTTTTTAATAACATCTTTTATTTTCACTCTTTATCACTTCCTAACACTAATCTTTCTAACAAATCAATTATTCTATCTAATTTATGATTTAATTCTATTATATCTAGTGGTTTCATTACTTATCACTTCCTTTTAGTTCTTGTATTTTATCTACAAAATTACCAATTATTTTATGATAATTCTTTCTTTCTTCTTCAATTTGTTTTTTAAAATCAATTATGACTTTATCTAATTTATTTAAGGTATTATTTAGCCTTTCTATTTCTTTGCCTTTTTTACGATTATCTTTTATTAACTCATTGTAATTGGGTATATCTTTAAATACTCTTATAGTTTCAAATAAATCATCTATATTTAATTCACATTGAGTGGTAGTATTTATTGGTTTTTCAACTTTTGGTAGTTTTAATATTTCGTTATATAATACATTTATTTCTTCTTCTTTCACTCTCTATCACTTCCTTTTTTTTATTATCTATATATATTATAATATATTTTTTATTAAAAAACAAATAAAGAGGAATAATATAATTATTCCTCTATTAATTCAACTTTATTTATATGATAAGTACCACAACTTTGTATCCCAATATAACCGCCAGGGTGACTATAATATATTTTAACTGTTTTTCCAATATACTCTTTTGCAATGTTTGCTAATTCACTTTCATTTAAATATAAGCAATATTCAGTTTCATCACTTACAGATGTATCATCTGGATTTTTTCCATTTGATTTTAAATAGATTTTATAGTGATTGAATATATATCCTTCTCTATCAACAGCTGTAATTGTTCCCTGGTGAATTCCTTCACTTGCAGGATAATTTATAAATCCGTGAAATAAACCAAACACTCCAAAACAAAAACCTATTAATGTCATTATTGCTCCAGCAAGCATCATAGGTTCACCAGCCATATCTTCAAATCCAATAGAAAAAACTACAATACCAATAATTAAAAATATTAAACAAATAAATAAAATCATTTTTCTTTCTCCTTTTTTTTTATATAAATATTATATAATATTTTTTAAATAAAAGCAAATAAAAAAGCTAGCGGCGACCGCGATCTGTCCTACCAGACCGGGACCCCGCTACTTAACATACTAAATATTTATCTCCTAATATCATATCTAATGTAATATTATCACGCTCTCAATATGGAATACGAACTAATGGAATATTATTATCTTTTGCTCATTTATTTTTTTCTTGGTCTCTTTTTTGAATAGTTAATAGATTATCTCTAAAAAAAGAATTTTCTTTATAATGTTGTTCTCCATCAAATTCTATTAATCTAATTATTTGATTATTATTATTTAAAATTGCAAAATCAAAATATTTTCTTGGTAAAGAAGAAAAACTTTGTTGTTCTGTAAACATTATATTATTTTTTTCTAAACATTGTTTTATGTTTAGCTCTCCAATAGAAATATGTTTACATCCACAAGAAACTACTCTATTTTCATCTTTTCGTTTTAAATTGCCACCTTGTACAGAAGTAATATTTCCACAATCGCATTGACATATTCATTTTACCGCTCCATTTTTATCTCTATTAGAATCTTTTTTTAATACTGTGAGAAAACCAAATTTTTGCCCTATTAAATTATCTATTAATCCTTTTGCTTCTCTGGCAGCAACCGCTTGTTCAGTTCTATAACATCCGCAACTTACTATTTCGCCTCTTCTTAAAGATGAACTTTTGACACTTTTTTGTTTACCACATTCACATTGACATATTCAATAACTACCACTATTTGTTTTTCTTTCAGTATCTTTATATAACACTGTTAATCTACCAAATTTTTGACCTGTTAAGTCTATTAATTTACTCATTCCAATAAACCTCCTTTATATATATTAAAAAAACTTTTGGAACGTTTATTTAAAAATGACAAAATAGATAAATTATTTTACTTGTTCATATCTTTTGCTATTTAGTTTTTCTATCATTAATTGAATTCCATTTTTTCCTTCTAAGACACTTTGAAAAATAATTGGTGAGCATCCTGATACAAATGTTATATTTTTATTTTCCGCATCATCTAAAATATTATTATTGCGAGAGCTAACATTCCAATATACTAAAGAAGGCATTTTTAACCCAGCTGCCGCCCATTCATCATGTATAGCTTCCATTTCAGTTCTCATTCTATAACTGTCTCTCCAGCTAGATCCCCTATTGATTTCCATATCACTGATAACAATAAGTTGTTCAGGCATATCTTCAGCTTCTACCTTACCGCTTAAATACATATCTTTAAGCATATTAAATACTGCTTTTAAATCTGTATCTTGACATAAATTTTGTTGATATATTCTTCTAACTTTATCACAAAAATCTACACCTTTAATTTCAATTAATTGAGGAATACTAGAAAAACTAATAAAATAATTTGTAAAAGGCTCTCCAATTCTTTCTGCACAATACATGCCAAGAGAGATTGCAACATCAATAGGAGCTATAGTAGTTCCATATTTGCTAGTCATTGACCCAGAAGTATCAACTACACATATAGTTTTGCAAGGTTTTCCTTTTAAATAATCATTTTGATTGCTCCAATATTTATTTAAAGCATCTCTTTCAGTTTTATCTAATTTTAAATTATTATCCCAATCAATTTTATTTGTTACTTTATTAACAATTTCATATGGGTAAAGAGTTGCCGCATTTACTTTAGTTTCTTTATTATCCATAAATTCAGCATATCTTTCTTTTGTTAAATCGTTATGAGCAAAAGCATTTCTATAAATAAGACCAGCTTTTGAAGGAATTTTTGCAAAGTCTATCTTATCCCATTGCCCCTCAGACATAAGTTTTTCTACTATGTTAATTCTTGTACGCAAAGCAGATAAAATTTTACGATATTTTCTATGAGAATATCCTAAATATTCTCTTGTTCTATTACCAAGTTGTTTAGTTTCAAAAGCAGAAGCATTTTCAGATTTTAACCATTTACCAAGTAATGAAACACCTTCATTTTCACTTTCTTTTAATGAAACTAAATCTTTATTTAATTGAGTTGCAAACAAATCAAGAGCATCATTCTCTAATTTAGTACCAATAATACAATATAAATCATCCCAGCGTCCATATTCAGGAATATTATCTAAGTTGCGGAAAGCCGCTTCTGGATACTCTCTCGCCAACCATCTCATACAGACCCTGAAAAATCTTCTCTCACCTTGGCCGCCGCGTACATCTCTTAAGTAAAACAAACATTTAAGTGCAAGTATTTCATCTTCTTCAAATGCTTTCTTAAATAATAAAATGCAATCATCATCACTGCGGCTACGATATGCTCCACCGAGAGCAAATAAATCATAAACTGCATCTAAGGTACTTTTATGTGTAATCGCATTGTTACTTGTATAAGAATAATTGGTTTCTTGTTTTAAATTGTTTATAAAAGTATTTATATTTTTCATTCTTTCCTCCTCTTAATCTTTTTCAAGATTTCATTTTTATTTATATAAATATTATATCATTATTTTTTTAGCAAATCAAATATTTATCCCCTAATATCATATCCAATGTAATATTATCACGCTCTCAATATGGAATACGAACTAAAGGAATATTATTTTCTTTGGCTATTTTATTTTTTATAATATCATTTTGATAAGTAAGTTCATATTTTTCATAAGTATTTCATCCTGAATTTCTAATTCCTTCTTCATAATGCTGCTCTCCATCAAATTCAACAAGTCTAATTATTTGTTTATTATTATTTAAAAGAGCAAAGTCAAAACGATAATTATACTCTTTAAATTGATATTCTTTTATAAAATTAATATTGTTATTTTTAAGTATTTTTATAATATTAAATTCTCCTATAGATTTTTGACATCCGCAACTAATGGTTTTTTGCAAAGTTTGATATAAAGCTTGATAAACTCTTCCACATAATAGACATTTACAAGTATAATAATGATGTTGAGCGTGTTGATCTTGATTTATGTCTAAAATTTCTCTATTATTAATAACTTCTCCAACTTTTCCTTTAAATCTAGTACAACCACAACTTTTAATGGCTCCAGATTTTAAATCTGTTCTTGTTACAAAAACATCTTTATTATTTCCACAATCACATTTACATTTATATAATAATTTTTTACTTTGTTTATTTCTTGTTTTTTCTATAACTGTTAAATGATTAAATTTTTTATTTATTATGTTTTCAGTTAAATTTGTTTTTACTTTTCTTGTATTTCCACAATTATGACATTGAATAAGACCATCACTTCTTAATTCTTTTGTAGAATATTCAACTATATTTCCACAATCACATTGACATTTTCAAACAACAGATTTATTTTTTCTTTTTTCTGTTTCTTCTAATACTAATAACTTACCAAATTTTTGATTTAATAAATTTATTTTTGCTGGCATAAACATTTCTCCTTTTCTATATATATTAAAAAATCAAATGAAAATATTTTATATTCTTGTCCCCATTTTCAGTCAATACAAACAAAAAAAGTGCGGGAATCGGTATATATTCTTCAACCGAACCCCACGCTCGGATACCGACTTCCGCATATATCAAGGCTTATTTCAGCCAAAGAAAGGGAATGAAAAATGCTAGACAAGAAGCGTGTTTAAATACTATCGTTGTTAGGTTCATCAACAATCGCCAAACAGAACCTATTTCTACGGAGCCCATCTAAAATGGGAGTTTTTCTAACCACTGTATGCATTTACCTAATTAAATTGCAGTTCTCTTGTCTATTTAATTTTCTATATATATTATACTAAAAATTTTTAGTATTGTCAAAAAATATGATGGCGTTTAATAAAAATAACATTATAGCTTAGGTCAAGTAAGTTTTCCTCAACAAGAACAGTTCGTTACCAAACTTGCACTTTCGTTTTAATCTTGCGGCGATCCCGATATCCGATCTGGTAACCGACGACCGCAACTTGATTACCACTTAGTTCTATACTTTAACTTTTTATTAAAATACGCTCTAGATTTTTTCAATAACAATAATTTGTTTCCTTTAAAAGGTACTAGAATAACGTGCCATCTATTTATTTTTTAATGGTGGGGGTAGAGGGAATCGAGCCCACTCGAGTCTTAGACAGAGCATTTACAGTGCTCCCCGCCTCCTTAACGGATTATACCCCCATTATTTAACTACTTTATTTATTTTATTATTTATTTGTTTATAACCAAATTTTTCCAACATTTCTTCAAATGTTTCATCACTTTTGTTTGGAACTCAAATTCTACAAGTTAATTCGTAAGCAATTCTATTAATTATATCTTGGTCTTGAGTTTCACACAAAATATTTATCAACTCTGCTGTTGATGTTGTTTTTATATTATTCATACTAAACCTCCCTAAAACTGGTGTTCCCTATAGGAGTCGAACCTATATTGGAGACTTAGAAGGTCTCTGTCCTATCCATTGAACGAAGAGAACAAATGGCGGGAGAGAAGAGACTTGAACTCTTGACACCGTGATTAACAGTCACGTGCTCTAACCAACTGAGCTACACTCCCAATTATGGTAGGGGAAGTAGGATTTGAACCTACGACCGCTGGGTTATAAGTCCAGAACTCTAACCGCTGAGTTATTCCCCTATATGGTTGGGAGTACAGGATTCGAACCTGCAACCACGTGCGTCCAAGGCACGCCTTCTACCAAATTGAATTAACTCCCAATATTAAAATTCTTTATTTTCATAATATCTATGTTTTATAAACCAATATAATGCTTTTATATAATGTTTACTTTCTTTATATAAAACATATTTTCTAAAACTTTCAATTTCTAATACACTATAATTCTTTTTCATATTATTCACTCCCTATTAAAATGGTGCGGGTTCAGGGGCTCGAACCCCGGACCTCTTGCTTGTAAGGCAAGCGCTCTGACCTACTGAGCTAAACCCGCATATATATCCCTAAACTTAACCTCCCTTAAGAAATCTCGTCTGCGCCTCACCGCACTTGGTATCGAAAGTGTACAGCTTCCAACCCTTGAAGGAATATATACATTGATTATTATAAAATTTACCATCGCTACTTCATTTCTTACAATAGCCACATCCCACTTAAGATTTTCACTTAATACTTTACTCTATCAAACCATAGATTGCTCTTTAGGTTTTACTACTCACTTCCGCTTGTACATAGATTTAAAATTTTATAAGTCTTCAATAAGGTATAGATAAGAAGATTTGAACTTCTATTACCGTGTATCAAGCGGTAGTTTTACTTAAACTATATCTATATATAGAAAGGTAAAAATAATTTTACCGAAATTTGCCATCAGCAAAATAATAAACAACTTTAGCTTCGATTAAACAATAAACGTCTTGTCCATTAATGTTTCTACTGTTTATTGTTCTTTTTATATTATTTTCCCGACCATCTTTATAATTTAACCATTCATCAATAGTAAAATATCGCTCTTCTTTATCACAAAAATAATTATAATTATCTTGAAAATATTGATAAAGATTTTCTTGCTCAAGATATTCTTCTGGCACATAATCATCCATAGCCCATTGTTTTAATCTAAGAATATTTTCAAATTTTTCGTATGAACAATGATTAATTAAACCTTTTTCTTTGTAAAAAGTAAATAATTTATCTATTTCTGCATCTACTTCTTGTTTACTAATAAAATTAAAACCTTCATAATTACTAAGATAACATTCTCCATTAGCAAATTTATCATATTCTTCTTTTGATAAAATGCTTGTATCTATATGTAAACCCAATCCCATAAATAATTTTCCTTTCCTATTTATATAAATATTATATTATATTTTTTAAATAAAATTAATAAAAATTATTTACTTACTTTTAAATTATTTAAATATTTTCTTGCTTGTTCTATTGTTGTACTATTATCTTTTACAAAAAATTCAAGTAAAAATGTTTTAATATATTCTTCTTTAATTGAATTTAATACTCTTTTTCTAGCTGATTTATTTTTATCATTCCATCTTTTTTGAAAATATGCAAATAAGAAACCTAATTCTTTATCAAAAGTATCATCTTCATGTCTTTTACTAACAGTTTTAGTACCATCATCCCAAAATAGAATTGTAGCTCCTTCATTTATAATATATCTTGTTAAATGCATTGGGTTTGTAAAAGATGCTTTTGTAAATAAATTAACTCCTGTGTAATAAACAATGCCTGGTATTTTATAACTATTACAACTATAATAATTTCTACAAGTATCTTCTATTGCTTCTGCTACTGTCATTTTTATCTCTCCTTTTATTTCTTAAATTGGTCGCGGCAGCAGGGTTTGAACCTGCGACCTTTCGGGTATGAACCGAACGCTCTAGCCAACTGAGCTACACCGCGATTTGGTGTTGGAAGAGGGACTTGAACCCTCACGCTCTCTCGAACAACGGATTTTAAGTCCGTTACGGCTTCCATTACGTCACTCCAACATTTTTATCTCAATTATGGTGGACAGACCTGGAGTCGAACCAGGATCCTCGGATTTTCAGTCCGTTGCATAGACCTGCTTTGCTATCTGTCCATGGTACTCCCCCAGAGAATCGAACTCTGAAACAGTAGATTCTAAGTCTACTCGCTTTGCCTATTTGCGTAGAGGAGCAAATGGTGTGAAGCAAGAGAATCGAACTCTTATAAGTGGCTCCACAAACCACCGTACTACCATTGTACTAGCTTCACCATATATCTATAATCCAATAATAGGAATACATATCTTATTTATGTTTTCCATATCTTCATTATCAAACATACCACAAAGATATTTTTCATATAAATTATAATAACATATTTCTAAATATAAAGCATCCATTTTTTCTTTATATACTTCATCAATAGGTAATAATGTATAATTAGGTTTTAAACTAACTATTTTATTCCATACTGAATTCATAGTTCTAATCTTGCGGCAATCCATTTCCTGTCTTAAATAATATGCATAAGATATAAAATGGTTATAATCATAATCTAATACAAAATTAACTAATACATGATTAGGTGTACCATTTTTCTGTATAGCTCCCGCAATCGCAGATAATTCTCGCCATTGTGCTACTAAATGTTGTTGCGGTAATGCTTTAATCAAATTCGTGTGCCATATACGCATAATTTTTCATCTCCTTTATTATATAAATATTATATAATAATTTTAATAAAAAATCAATAAATATTTAATGGCGCCGACCACAGGATTCGAACCTGCAAGTCCCGAAAGACCAACTGATTTCAAGTCAGCTCCCTCACCACCCGGACAGTCGGCATATGGCGGAAGGTATGCGGATCGAACGCATACTACGTATTGAACGTAGGACAGCTTAGCAAGCTGTTGAGATACCATTACTCCAACCTTCCATGGCAGAGCGACTAAGATTTGAACTCAGATTATCCGTTTTGGAGACGGAAGTCCTACCATTGAACGATCGCTCTATATGGCAGGCCCTGTAGGACTCGAACCCACACCCACGGTTTTGGAGACCGTTACCCAGGTTTTGAAGACCTGTGTGCTGACCATTACACTAAGGACCTGTATCTTAGACCTCGCTTAATCTTCACGAGCGTCCGCAATTTCTTCTAACTCTTTTTTAAATGCTTTAAATTCACAATTATCCGTCAATGAAAAGAATGGATATTGAATTACCCTTAATGGCTCATTAAATTTAACATCATAATCTAATTCTGTTATTTCCATTTCCATATTATATTCTTCACATAATTTTATATACATTGTTCTTTTTAAAGCAGGGCAATCATTCATGTTACATAAATTAATTGCTTCTAACATAATATTTGGATAATTTATAACTATTGGAATATGAACTTCATAATTCTCATAATTTCCATACATATTTAAAAATGCTTTTATATTAAGTCCATAATTAGATAGTCTTATTGTATTATTTTTTTCATTAATTACATAAGTAGTTAATAATCTATTTTTTAAATTGCTATAATAATAATGAGGAATTTTTTCAACTGTATCAGTTAAAAAGAAATCATCATTGAATAAAATAAATGGCTCTCCTATCTTATTTATATAATTTAAAACTAAAAAATTACTATCTAACCATTTACTATATTTTTGCTCTTCTATAACTATATTTTCAATCATATTATTAGGAATTGAAAATTCATCTCCAACAATATATATTTTATCATATTTTATTTTTAAATTCTTTTTAATTAATCTAATACACATACTTAACTCATCAATTCCGCATGTGTTTCTAAAAGGTATTACAATATTCATTTTTCATTCACTTCCCTTTAATATTAAAATGGCGGGCTGTACGGGATTCGAACCCGTGTTCTTCTGCGTGACAGGCAGACGTGGTAGGCCTCTGCACTAACAACCCATGTCAAGACCATTTATTAAAAAACTTGCTTTTTTAACAGAAAAGTGTTTATTAATTCTTTTTTGCAGTAATGGTCTTATATATTTATAAAAATAATACTTTTAATTATCAAATTGGTACGGTGTAGGGGACTTGAACCCCTGAATCTCAGGATGAAAACCTGATGTGTTAACCGCTTCACCAACACCGCATATTTATAAAAGTTAGCTTGGGTTCTCACCAAGACCCGTAGACTCCACGCCTACAGTTCTAGACAATATATAACTTTCTGCAGTGCTATATATCAGATTTATTTAGCTTTTATTGCATAGGTTCTATTTAGAAGCGTGCACTCTCTATGGCTACTCTCATCTTAAACTACTAACTTTTTCTATAATAATTATATTATATATTTTTAAAAAAATCAATTAATTATTTAATTTTATATGGAGCGAATAGCGGGAATCGAACCCGCACCTAAACCATGGCAAGGTTTCATTCTACCATTAAACTACATTCGCATGGAGTCGAATACCAGACTTGAACTGGCGTCATCACTTTGGAAGAGTGAGGTCCTACCACTGAACGAATTCGACATATGGTGCCTCCGCGCGGATTTGAACCACGATGAGATGATTACAAGTCACCCATACTACCGTTATATTACAGAGGCATATCGCGGAGACTCTCGTTTTTTATTTTATTTCAGGAATCGACGCTCCGTACGCCAACCTATGCTTTTTCTCTACCGTTTAAATATTATGGAAGTAGCATATGACTCAATAACAATTATGTATATTACATAATTTCCGCTCCTTTAACTCTAGGTCAATGAGCTATGTAGAGCCACGCTCTCTACTTGTGCCTTTTCTTTTTGCAGGTCAGTCTTATAGTCTGTATTTCTACAGCGAACCTTGTGTCGTGTTGTGTTCGAACTTTCCTAATTTATATAGCGGTATTCAGCCCTCGCAACTCGTACCTGGTCCCGCTTATATATAAACTTTTTATTCTTTACAAGACACGTAATTAATGGAATTGAACCATTTCAAAGCATTTACCAAAAAAATTCTTTTTTAACCAAAACAATTTGCTGTATGTGTCTTATCTATTATTGAGGCATTGCCGCCTTTTTTATAATTTCTACTTTAAATAAATAATTATTGTGTTTAAAAGTAATAATTTTACCACTATTAGTTGTATATTTTATATTATGCTCAGTTAATTTATTACCTATTGCCGCAACTATTTTATCTTTTGTTTCATCTCTAAAGGCTTTTTTACCATCATTTTCAACTAATTTTTTACATTCTTTAATATCTATATCATAAATTTTATTATCCATAAAAACTAAATAATAAATACCATCACCTATTAAAGAATATTTTTTATCATATTGTTCACCAAAAATACTTGGTAAAAAATCTCCTCCAAAAGCCCATTTATATTCAATAAAACATTCATTTTTATCAAAAAACTTAAATTTTCCCATTCCTATCACTCTCTTTCTATATATATTATATAATAATTTTTAAAAATTATCAATAAGTTTATATAGAAGAGCTATGCTATAATTTACACCAGACCACCTGCTCTAAAAAAGAAGGAAGCATTTTATTTTTTCAAGAGAATAAAATGATAAACTCTATGAAAGAAATCTAATTGGTACGCCTAGAAGGACTTGAACCCTCATAAACCTAGTTCCGTGGACTAGTGCTTTATCCAATTAAGCTATAAGCGTATATATAGTGCGGAAGTATTTCCGCAATAAATATATTTATATTTTTAATCATTCTTCATTTGAATATTCATCAATTTCTTTTCTTTTTGATGGAAGATTTTCTGCTTTACACCATTTTCTAATTGCATTATCAGAAACACTATATTGAGAAGCGATTTTTGTAAAAGGCATTGTTCTAATTAAATTCTTTAACTCATCTCTAGTTGGTCGTTTAACAATTCGTCTACTCAAAGATTCACATTGAGGGCACCTTTCTGCTCCTTTAGAAATCTCTTTTCCACAATCTTTACATATTCAAATTTTCTTATGCTTAATATTTTCTACTAATTGAGAAATTTCTTCAGCTTTCTCTTCATTATAAGAAGATGATAAAGAACCATTCTCTATTAAACCAGCATGAATTTCTCTATGACAATTAGCACATACTAATATACATTTTTTAACTTCTTGTCTTGCTTTTTCATAACTTATATTAGCATTTGTTCCAAGTGCAAAATCTTTTTCTTCAGGATTTAAATGATGAAATTCTAATGCTGATATACATTTATCATAATTACAAATAGCACATTTATTACCCATTATATAAGTTAATCTTTCTTTCAATCTTTTTCTTGAATCTTTTACATTGTTATAACTCATTATTGTATAACCTCCTTTTCTCTTTATATAATATCAAAAAAGATTGTACAACAATTTCGAACTTTGTCCTTTTTTTAAGAAAAAATTTTATGGTAGGCAAGCCGGGATTCGAACCCGGAAGAAGGTCGTATCAGGACCTCATGATAACCGTTTCATTACTCGCCTATATGGTGGAGCTGACGGGTTCCGCCCCCGTGTCCTATAATTACGATATATTAGAAATCTCATTCTTACTTCACAAGCTTCGGCTATTTTCGTTCGATCCACATTCTCATACCCTAATAGCAAATCTCATGAGAAGGGCTCTTATATCAAAGTAATTCACAATAGCTAATCTATAAGAGTAAATTATTGCTATGCGGCAACCCTTGCGATCCGTGCATCTATACTTTCTCTGGTTGCTTACTGATACTAATATAGAAGTCGCCTATGCTCTCAATTATGCGAAAGCTACTGCATTTGCAGTAAATAAAGATTTAACTTTATTAGCGAATTTTGTTAAAATGTTTCCATTTATTTTTAATTGCCTTTTAAGTAACTGCCTACTACTTGTATTCTAATACTCTATAATTACAGTCGAACCTATTACAACCCCATAAATTTAGAACCCCCTATGCGGCGGCCGGTGACTACTATCTGACCTCGATATGAGATTCCAGACCGATCGCCGCATAGCGAGCCCTAAAGCTCGCAAATCACATATAATAGGAAGGTTTGTGATATAGGTAGCCATAAGCAAGATTTGAACTTACATCTCTATTTCTAGTGTTTTACATTAAACTATTATGACATATGGTGGAGGATACGAGGATCGAACTCGTGACCTCGACATTGCAGGTGTCGCGCTCGTCCCAGCTGAGCTAATCCCCCATATGCGACTTATTAGTCACCCAGTCGCAGGGCTGGTTGTTTGTTACTTTTTTTAAAGGGGTTAGAACAACACCACCGCAGTATCCCCATAATTAACTAATGGCTCGGGCGGGAAGATTCGAACTTCCGCATCATGGAGCCAAAATCCATTGTCTTTCCACTTGACTACACCCGAATATTGACAGAATTAACTCTGAATATATTTTTCGATAGTTAATTCTTTATCTCTTTCTTGTAAATAATGCCATTCTCTATGACAATTAGCACATAATACAATACATTTTTCTATCTCTTCTAATAATTCTTTATTTATAGCATTATAATGATTACTTGTCATACGAGCAATAGTATTAATTTTTGTTTCTGGGTTTTTATGATGAAAATCTAAAACATACGCTCTCTTATCTCCACATTTTGCACAGCCTTTTTCGGCTTTCATAGCTCCAACTATATCTTTATTTTGTTGGTATTTTTTTTTCATATATCCAGAATGACATTCTTTACAATCTGCTCTTCTTGTTCCTTTTGCTTTGTCTCTTCAATTAAAATTATCTAATGGTAATTCTCTACCACATTTTGAACATATTTTTGTTTCCATATTATTTCTCCTTTTCTATTATTATTAGAAAAGTAAAATAAGTATTTTTACCATTTTTACCCAAAAATTATATTATAAATTTTATTAAATATCAATATGGTTGCGGAGGAGGGATTCGAACCCACGACCTACTGGTTATGAGCCAGCCGAGCTAACCACTGCTCCACCCCGCGATATCTAACGCCGTAACTCCCGTTTTTTAGAAGCTTTCTCCACACGGCACTGACCAACCTTCACGCAAACCCAATCTCGTCTCCACAGTTTGCTGCCTACTCCACACTCCCCGGAATCATTGTGTTATCGTAGGGTTTCCAAAATGTTTTATATTTTATTATGAAAATCTTGTATTTCTTTTTTTGCTATCTTGTCCTTATTTTTTTCTTTATAAGTTCTATTGCCTTCACACCATGGACAATTACCATGATTTCTACAAGAAGAGTCAATAGCCTTACAATAGGGTTGACCTTTTGTTCCATATTCTACTCTATGTTCTTTTCCACTTTTAATCGCTTTATGCATAGACATAAAACTCACCTCCTATTATGAGGTAGCTTTAATCTTTTCTCTATGTTTAGCCATATTTTCTTTATACATAGCCTCTCCAGCTTCTTTTAACTCTTTTCCTTTTACTGATAAATATTTATTAGCCATTGGATTAAGACGAAGTTTTTTATTTGTTTTACCCTTTTTATCTAAATTTGCTTGAGTAATAATAAAATGTCCCTCTCCAGCTCCAGATTTACCTTTTTTTCTCTTAGCCATATTTATTCACTCTCTTTCTTTTTTATTTACAAATATATTATATAATTATTTTTTTAAAATATCAAATATTTTTTATAGTGCGGGAGGGCGGTTGAAGATCCGCATGTCCAGATCCCGTAGTCACTACCGACCACCGCATCTATCTTTCTTATTTCTAAATAAACTTACAATAAGAATAAAAATATTATTTTAGTAAGTCAGTTACCTCTTACATTTTATTATTATATTTTACAATTCTTCCGACCAACTTTCTACTATACACGAATTGAGGCTCGCACATAATATCAAACGGCTTCCTAATAAAATATAATAATATGATAGACCTTTCTATCTTTAAAACAATATTTTTATTTTACCTTATCTTTCCATTTAAATACAAGAAACCTTTCACAATTGATTATATTAGATACAGTCTTTTGCTGTAGATTTCTTTTAAAAATAAGAAAAAACGAGAAATTAGTTTAAGCATCTACGCCACGTGAAGGCTTTCTCTTGTAGACCTGGAGGAGCGAGAGAGATTCGAACTCTCGAATTGCTTTCGCATTTACTAGTGTTGCAGACTAGCGCCTTAAACCAGCTTGGCTACCGCTCCATAAAAAAGTAAAATATATTAGGATTAAAAAATAATATGTTTTATAATTATAATATTTCTATTTCTTCTTTTTCTTCTTTAAGTTCTTTTTTCTTAGTTGGTATTATTATATATAACAAACCATTTTTTGCAGTTGCATTAATTTTTGACAAATCTAATTGTGATTCATCAAGAGCAAATCTAGAATCGACTGAGTACTCTTGCTTAGTTAAAACATCTTTTGTTTTACCAGTAATCACAATATAACTAACTCCATTTTCAATTTCCTTAGAAATTTTTAAATCTTTTTTATCAATACCTAGGATATTATGAGTAATAATAGTTTGCTTTTCATCACTTCTTATTGAGTAAGGATGCATATCCTTTTCTTCTCTATTAAATTTATAATTTTTTTTATCCCAATCAAAAGTAGGGAAAATGCTATCTATTAAAATATCTAAATCTCTATCAAACATACTAAACCTCCTAAAATAAAAATTCCTAATATATTTTACTAATTATAGTATATCAAAATTTTTATAAAAAGTCAATTAAGATGCGGCAACCGCCTTTTTATCTAATATAGTATATCTTGTTTCAATAAATTCTACTTCTTCTGTGTTTTTTGTATAAGTAATATGCTTTTGACCATAATCGTCTACATACATTATAAACCAATATGGTGGTAATACAACATTTTCTTCTTCCATAATAAAATACCTCCTCTTTATTTATATAATAATTATATAATAATTTTATTAAAAAATCAAAAAATAGCAATTTCTTGCTATTTTACATATATTTGCCCAGCCTTTGCTGAAGCTCCATTTGAAACAAATAAATCAATTATTCTTTTTTTCATACAAGCTCCACACGAATCTAAAATAATACCTTGGTACTCAATTCCATCTATTACTACAGTAAGTTCTTCCCAATATTTATGAAGAACAACACCTTCACCAACATACCATCCTTGATTAGCTAAATAAGTAGTTGCAGTTGCTAAAACTAATTTTCCATCGTAAGTATACCAACCTTTATCATTTGTTTGAAAGTCCCAACTACATAAACCACTACCTGTACATTCACCAGTTCCGCACTCATCATTAGCCCAGAAACTAGTTAATCTATACTCTCCGCCATCTTGTGTCCATGTGGAGCTTTTTAGTTTTTTAATTCATTTATTTCATTATCTTTCTGTTCAATTTGATTTTTTAAATCATTTATTTCATTATCCTTATTTTGTAATTGCTCTTGAAGGTCTTTTATTTGTTGGTTTTCTTTTTCTCTTTCATCAAAACATTCTGTTAACTGTTTTTCATAGGTTTTTTTATTACCTTTTTGTTGATTATAAGCAAAAGTAAAAGCAGTTCCAAATATAATACCCCAAAAAATAATACCAAATATAGATATAAATATTTTATTATTTAATAATTTTAATACAAATTTTTTCATTACAATCCAAAACTCTCCAAAAGACTCTTTACAGTGTCTTTTTCTTCTTGTGTAGGTGCGGAAATGCTTGGTTCTGCCTGTGGAGAAGTGCTCTCCATAATTGTTTCACCAGGGATTGCCGCCTCATCATTTTCTCCAACATTCACTTTAGCGCAAGTTAAAGTACATTTAATTTGAATATTTTCTCCTTCCTCAATATAAGGTATACGAATTTCTTTTTCATAAATAAAACTGCCTGGAAATAATTCAAGTATTTTCTGAGTTGCATCTTGTTTACTAATTTGACCTTTTGCCATTTTTATTTCTCCTTTCTTTTTATTTTATAATATTATATGAAAAATTTTATAAGTCTTCAAATCAATTTAATACATCATCAATAATTATAAATAAAGCTCCAGTATAAAAACTAACTCAACTTCATAGTTCACCTACTTGCTTTGCCATTCAAAAAATACCTAAAGCAAGTAATATTTCTAAAACAATTCTAATAATTACTCTTTTTCAGTTCATACTATTAAATCGCTTTCTTTTAAAGATTTTGCTAATTTTTCAATTTCGTCACATCTAGTACACAATCCATCTTTTAAACATTTTTTCCCACAAACTATACGCTTATGAGCAAATCTAGGTATAATATATCTATTATCTATATCTAAATTAAAATCTTTAATAATTTCATTTAATTTTCCAAACCATTGTTTATCAATAGCATAAATCTCATAATATGTGTCTATTTGTTTATCAGTATCATAAAATTCAAATACATTTATGTATTTATCATATTCATTTATATCTTCAGGTCTAATAAAAAATTTTTTAAGTGCGGGAGTTGTATCTCATTTAGATTGAGCTACATTTGGAAACACTCGTACTTGTGCATTGTATGAAACGACTATTTCCGCAACTTTATCTAATTCAAAACCTAAATTTTCAACTATGTAAACATCAGTTACTCCATATTTAAGTAAACCAATTAGTGTATCTCAATTATTTACTAACTCATCAAAGAAAAAATTGAATTCATATTTTTTATCTTTATTATAATATATTTTAGTATTTAATTTTAAATATAAATTGTTGTATTTATTAGTTATTTCGTATAAAAATTCTTCAGGTACCAATTCATTAATATATAAATTAATTCTTTTATCTTTATGTAAATCTAAAAAATCTAAAAGAGTATCATCTTTTAGATTATACTCTATTGTTCATTCATCTGCCTTATTAATATATTTAGCATGCTCAGTATCTTTATTATAATTAAAACAATATTTCATTATCTCCTCCTATCAGGTCGTTTAATTAATGTCTTTGGCTTTTCAAATTCTACATATAATTCGCAACCTCTTTCACTTATTACTATTGCTTCTTTATATATATTTTCATCTAACCCATCTATTATTGAAAATTTTTGTTCAAGATTATTAAATGTTAATATATATTCAAATTCTGGTTTTTCTCTTTTCTTTGCGTATAAATTATACATAATACCTCCCTATTTAATATCTTTGAATTATATATAATATATTATATCATAAAATATTTAATTTGACAAGTGATCCAGTCTAAAAGTTCATGTTCATCTGCAACAGTCAAATCATCATCTTTTATATTTAATTTTTTCATAACTTCATTTAATATTTCTAATGAAGTTGGCATATGATATAAATTATAATGATAATATATATTTTCTTTTAAATAATTTTTTATTTTATCTTTACATAAATCACTTTCTCTTAAATGATATTTTATACCATCAATAAAATTATTCCTACCATCTTTGCTTACATCCCATGGATTAAAAAACATAATTCACACCTCCTAATCATTAAAGCCTGCATAATCAAGAATAACTGGCTTTAATCCTATGTATCCTATATTATCATCTCTTAAATCATTTATATAATTATTCTTTATAAAATTTTTAAATTTATGATAATATTTTCCACCATACATTGCAAAAATATCTGCTTCCCATATACCATTTATCCAATTATAATTATTTTCTTCATTTATCATTTTTACAACTTTTATATCGTCTGTACTAGTTTTGCTTTTTTCATTTTTAAAATCATATCCAAGATTTGTTAAAGATTGAGCGATTGGTTGAATATATATAGGATATCCATCTATGTCACTAATAAGAGCAGTTTCTAAGAATATGCTTTGCAATCCATTCTTTTTAGCAATAGCATATCTATTTTTTTCTTGACTACAATAATCCCAATTACTATCTCCATCTGAAACCCCGCATAATTCATATCCATCGCAATGATTAAAAGGAATTTTAATTACAAAACCAAAATTTTTAAAAATAAACACACCTTTTGTAGCACCATTATCCCAACCATATTTTTTATGATAATGTTCTTCAAAAGCACAAACTACATCATCTTCAAAAGTGTCTTGTTCTAATTCTTCATAATAACCATATTTTAATGCATCTAAAATTTCTTTTATTTCATTATCATACTTTTTACAAATTTCTTCTAACATTTTTATCACCTCTTTTAATTTTCAATTATATTTTATTATTATTTTTATAAAAAATCAATTAAATTACTTATTGCGGCAACCGCATATGATATTGACTTTTAATAAAAATTTTTATAAACTATTTATGAAATATTGAAAGGAAGTGAAGAAAAATGAACGTAGTATGTTTTGCAGATATTCACGGTAATTATAATATATGAACTCAAATTAAAAATTATTATAAAGAAAATGACACTTTAATATTTTTAGGCGATGCTATTGATAGAGGTCCTGATGGAATAAAAATATTACAAGAAATGTTAGATGATAAAAGAATTATATTTTTATTAGGTAATCACGAAGAAATGTTATTAAATTATGTTGAATATGGAATTCATAATTCATTAATAACAGATAAAGAAGTTATTCAAAATAATGGTAGTTATATAACATTAATGGATTATTTAGAATTAAATGATGTTGATAAATATAAATTAATTGACAAATTAAAAAATAAAACTTATTTATATTATATATATATTAATAAGGAAAAGAAAAATATTTTTTTAAGTCACGCAGGATTAAGTGTAAATGATTTAAATAATTTTAATAAAGTTAATTTATTGTGGAATAGAGACCATATAAATCAAGACAAAATATGGAATAATAAATTTAAACATTGGTATATTATTCATGGTCATACACCTATACAATTAATTAATCCTAAACAAGTGGTTCCTGAAATATATAGATATTATAATAATCATAAAATTGATATTGATATATGCACAACAATATCAAAAAGTACGGCAGTACTTGATTTAGATACCCTACAAGTACGATATTTTCAAGAGAAAGAGGAGAGTAAAAATGAATAAAATTGAAGAATATTATAATGAAATGATTGAAAAATATGGAGACAATAGAATATTATGAGTTGCGGGAATCGGATCTGGAATTTTTAGTTTAGATATGGAAGATATAACCGAGGTTTCCGCATGTATATTACCAATAGAAAATGAATTATATAATATCTGCCCAAACCCAAATTATTTTGACATTAGATATTTAACATATGGAGTGCAACATAGATTTCCAGAATGGATTGAGTTAATACTATCTCCATATAAAATAATAAATCCTAAATATGAAGAAATATTAAATAAATATTTATTTATAAATAAAGAATTATTATTTTTATCTAATAATGAAAAATTAATAAATGAACTTGAAAAATCAATTAAACAAATAATCATATCTTCTTTTGAATTACCAACACAAGAGCAAGAATTAATAAATATATTAACTAAAACAGAAATAAAAGTATTAAACAATATAATTAAAGATTTTAATGAAGAAAAAGAAGGAGATATTAAAGTTAGTCAAGCAACGGAAAATTATAAAATATCTACTGTTGTATTTAGAACATTATTTTACAAATTAAAAGAATATAAAGTAGCGGAAGTAGACTCACGCGGTGTTAAAGGTACACATATTAAATTTAATAATTTAGATACATTAAAAAATTTATTAGATAATTAAAAAGAGTGATTAAATACACTCTTTTTGACTATCTATAAAAAATATAATATAATAATATATATAGAAATGGAGTTGATAAAATGAGTAGAATATATGCAACCACTGAAAGCCGTTTCTTTTGCACACGTTGCGGACATGAAGGTATCTGTATTAGAAGAAAAAAAGGTCAAGATAGAGAAGGTGGACATTTAAAAAAACTATATTGTTTATCCTGTAAAGAAGAAACTAATCACGCTGAAATTCGTGAAATAGGTGGATATAGTGTAGAAGATTTTCAAAAAGAGTTTGAATTAGGTAGATTTATTGATGGTAATAGAGTTCCTATAAATGATTTATTAGAATGTTCTTATACTAAATGCCCATTTAATATTGAAGGCAGATGTTGGAATGCAAATGGAACATATAATTGTAAATACAGACCTAATTAATAAGGAGGCAAAACAAATGTATAAAACTTTTTTAGGAATATTAACAATAATTTGATTAATTGATATTATGAATATTGATTTTTTAATTAATGGAATTCATGTAGTAGAGTTTTTAGATGTAACTATTCCATTGAATTTCTGATTTTGATTTTTATTTTGGTTATGTACACCAAATCAATATTTAAATATTAATTGAAACAAGGAGAGATAATATGAAAATACAAATGAAAACAATAGCATCAGATTATAATGAAAATACTGGTATTTCAATGATAAAATTATCAACAGATATTGGTATATTTGAAGGATATGCTAAATTACATCCTGAAGATGCAGAAATTGCTAGTAGATTTGCTGGGTGTAGATATGCGGAAATGCGTGCTGGTATTAAATATATGAAAGCAAAAGCAAGAATTTCTAAATACACTTTAGACTATTTAAATAAAATATATAAAAATCTAAAACAAATGAAATCATTTGATGAAAATTATAAAGGGGCTAAATTACTTGAAAAAGAAATTTATTTATTAGAAGATGAAGTTGAAACATTTAAAACAAATGCTAAAACTTTACAAGAAAGATTAGATAAAGCAATAGACACAAGACCTGATATAATAAAAGATTTACATAATAGAAATCAAGATAAATAATTATCTTGATTTTTTAATAGGGGTGATAAAAATGATAGAAATATATGTTGATGGAAGCGCTAAGAATAATGGTGCTAAAGAAAATTGCGGCGGCTTCGGTGTGGCAGTCCTTATCAAGGATGAAGATCTTCAACCGGGTTTCCGCATTATCCATACATATTCAGAACAAGTTCAAAATACAACAAATAACCGTATGGAATTATCTGCTCTATTATATGCTCTTGAATTAACACAAACTAAATATAAACAAGATAAGTGTATAATAAAATCAGATTCTGCCTATTGTGTTAATATGTTTAATAATTGAATACATAATTGGAATAAAAATAGTTGAACTAGAGCAAAAAATCAGCCTATTGAAAATTTAGATTTGGTTAAGCAAATATGGGAATATTGTAAAATTGAATGACCTAATTTTACTATTGAAAAAGTTAAAGGTCATGATAATCTTCTAGGGAACGAGATTGCCGATGCATTAGCAACTGCTTCCGCAACAAAATTAGATAAGATTTTAAAAGAAAATAATATAAAACTACATGAAAAGTAGTTTTTTTGACATAGAATAAAAAATATGATATAATTTACTTAGTAAAATTATGAAAGGAGAAAAAAATGAACAATAATTATCAAGCAGAGAGTATTAAAACATTAGATTATTTTGAACATATAAGACAATACCCTGGAATGTATATCGGTTCAAAAGATTTGCAAGGATTACATCATTGTGCTAAAGAAATTATTTCTAATAGTATAGACGAATACCTTAATGGTGCTGGTGATACAATAATAATAAAAATATTACAAGATGGCGGTTTATATATAAAAGATAATGGTCGAGGAATTCCACATGGAAGACATGAATCAGGATGTAGTTTATTACAAGCTTGTTACGGAATTGCTAATACAGGTGGCAAATTTGATAATGCAACAGGTCAAACTGGATATAATACTTCAGGTGGGGAACATGGAACCGGAGGTAAGGCAGTAAATGCATTATCTAAAAAAATGATTGTTTCAACTTCAAGAGATGGATTAAAAGAAATAGTAGAATTCCAAAAAGGTAATTTTATTAATTATAAAACAGAAAAAACAAATGAAACAGGTGTTGAAGTACTGTTTTATCCAGATGATACAATTTTTGAAACTATTATTTTTGATAGTAAAAAATTACAAACTATGATACAAGAATTTAGCTATTTATGTACTGGCTTAACTTTTATTTTTGAAAATGAAAAAGAAAATATAAAAGAAACATATTATTCTGAGCATGGATTATATGACTATTTAAATTATTTATGTAATGGTAAGGAATTATTAATCAATCCAATTTATTTTTCTGAAAAAGAGGGTAGTTTTCAAGTTGAAGTCGCTATAGGGTATGTAAATGGATATTCAGGTTTAACAAAAATATATACGAATAATATTCCTCAAGAAAAAGGTACACATTTAACAGGTTTTAAAACTGCTTTTACTCAAACTTTTAATCAATTTGCAAGAGAGAAAAAATGGTTAAAAGAAAAAGAAGATAATTTAACTGGTTCAGATTTAGAAGAGGGACAATTATTAATTATCAATTTTAAAATGATTGACCCAGTATTTAAAGGCCAAAATAAAGAAGAATTAAGCTCATCTGAAGGTAGAACATATGTTCAAAGATTATCTAGTGAAGCTTTAAAAAAATATTTCTCTCAACATGAAAAAGAAATAAAAACTATATTTGATAAAGCGGCAGCCGCGAGAAAAGCTAGAGAAGCAGCTAAAAATGCTAGAGAAAGAGTAAGGGAAAATAATAAGAAAAAAGAAAAAGCATTAAAATTTGATAGTAAATTAGCAGATTGTTATAGTAAAGATAGAAGTAAATGTGAAATATATGTAGTTGAAGGTGATTCAGCTTCAGGCAATCTTAAATCTGCACGCAATAACGAGTTTCAAGCTGTGATTCCGGTTAGAGGAAAAATACTTAATTGTCAAAAAGCAACTCTTGCTCAAATACAAAAAAATGCAGAAATTATGACTATGATTGATGCCTTTGGTTTATATGTTGATCCAAAAACTATGGAAGTTACTTATGATAAAGACAGTTTAAGGTATGGTAAAATCATTATTGAGAGCGATTCGGATGTAGATGGAGCGCATATTAAAAACCTATTCTATACCTTTATTTGGAATTTTTGTCCACAATTAATAAAAGATGGATATATTTATGCGGGAATGCCTCCATTATATAAAATCACAATAGGTAAAGAATATAAATATATTAAAAATGATGAAGAACTAGAACTTTTTAGAAAAAATAATAGAGATAAAAAGTATATCGTTCAGAGATTTAAGGGTCTCGGTGAGATGTCCATAGACGAAACTGAAGAAACATTAACCGATCCTAATAATAGAATAATCAAGCAAATTACTGTAAAAGATGCGGTTGCCGCAGATTTATTATTTGATGATTTGATGGGAACTAAAGTTTTGCCACGAAAAGAATTTATTAAAGAGCATAGTGGAGAAGGAGGAGTATATAATGCAGAATAATGATGTTTTAAACGAATTAAGTACAAACTTCATAGAATATGCCGTGGCCGTAAATACTGATAGAGCGATACCAGATGCAACATCTGGACTTAAACCTGTAGCTCGTAGACTTCTTTGGGGAGCTTTTGAAAAAGGTTATACTTCAAGTAAACCTCATGTCAAATCAGCAAAGATAGTTGGAGATGTAATGGGAACTTATCATCCTCACGGCGACTCCTCAATTTATGGAGCTCTTGTTAGATTATCTCAACCTTGGGTTATGAGATATCCACTTATAGATTGGCATGGTAGTAATGGTAATATAGATGGTGATGGTCCTGCGGCAATGCGTTATACTGAATCTAGATTATCAAAACTTGCAGAAGATGGTATGTTAAATGGTATAAAGAAAAGAAATGTTGATTTTATACCTAACTATTCAGAAGATTGTGAAGAACCTGTTACCTTACCTGCTATTTTTCCTAATTTATTATGTAATCCTAATACAGGAATTGGTGTGGCTATGGCATGTAATTTTGCACCTCACAATCTTAAAGAGGTAGCTGCCGCAATTCATGATTATATAGATGGTAAAGAACCTATGTTACCTGGGCCTGACTTTCCAACTGGTGGTATTATAATTAATAAAGATGATATTCCAAAAATAATGGAAACT